>Ga0315316_10001180_pt1 | contig 18086 bp, 14 predicted proteins | sample M160m3416metaG_FD_203702 | JGI IMG/M metagenome (GOLD analysis project Ga0315316, IMG submission 203702) | Ammonia-oxidizing marine archaeal communities from Monterey Bay, California, United States - M1 60m 3416 | ecosystem: Environmental > Aquatic > Marine > Intertidal zone | place: USA... | reverse complement strand
GGAACGTGCGCGGTGGATGCGACGTCCTTCAGTCTCAGTGCCAAGAGCGGTGCCGAGGACTGGGGCGTGCTGTCGAACCCGTACCTGATCGCGAATGCCAAATGTACGCGATACGAATTCTCCTCCTCGCTCGACGGGGACACCTGGTCTTACGAAGAGAATACGGTCATGGACATGGCCTCCATGGGTGGCAAATCCATGGACCACACCGACAAGAACACGCTGAGCCGCGTGAAGTAGCCTCTGCCGAGAGGTCTGAAGCAAGAGACGCCGCGCGGGTTCGATCCGTCGCGGCGTCTTCTTTTTTGCCCTCTCGAAAAGGCCGAATCGCCTCGTATTTACGCCGCGCCGAGGAGTCTTAAGGCAAGCGGTAGAACGGCCTGTCTCTAGGGCAGGCTGAACTGGACGGGGAGGGTGGTCGGTCCTCGCAGGACGGTGCCCTCGATGCCGACGTCGGCGTCGGCCCGTAATTCGAGGTCCGGAAGCCGCTCCGCGAGGACGCGCAAGCTGACCTCCATCTCACGACGAGCGAGGTGGGAGCCCAGGCAGAAGTGAAGTCCGTGGCCGAAGGACAAAAAGTCGCGTTCCTTGCGCCAGGGGTCGAAGCGGTGGCCCTCGGAGAAAATCGCCGCGTCGCGATTCGCAGAGGTGATGCCGAAGATGACTTCGGATCCAGCTGGGATCTTTGCGCCCGCCCACTCGACATCTTTCGGGGCGAAGCGCGGGAGGAGTGCCGTGGGCGCTTCCCAGCGCAGCGCCTCCTGAACGACGGCCGGAATGAACGCGGCCTCCTCTTTGACGGCCTCGAAGACCTCACGATGGCTGAGGACGCCATAGAACATGCTTCCGAGCCCGCGGTAGGTCGTGTCTGCGCCCGCCGGGAAGAGCAGTCTCAGGAAGGAATAGATCTCTTCGTTTTCGAGACGCTCGCCTTCGATCTCGATCGTTGCGAGCGAGGAGATGAGGTCCTCGCCGGGGCGTCGACGACGTTCTTCGATGACGGGTTCGAGGTAGGCCGTAAAATCAGCAGAGGCGCGCTCCGCCGCTTCGGGATTCCATGGAAAATCGATTAGCCCGTCCCCCCACTCCTTGAGCTGTTCGAAGTCCGTGGGCGGAAAATCCAGCAGGCGTGTGATGACGGTGAAGGCGTAGCGAACCGTGTAATCCCGAACGAGGTCGGCCTCACCCTTCGCCGCGGTCTGGCCTTCGAGCAGTTCGTCGACGAGTTGGTGGGCAACCGGGGTGAGGAACGCTTCGACGAATTCCTTCATCAAGCGAGGCCGGAACGCCGCGGAGACCAAGCCGCGGTTGCGACGATGCTCGTCGCCACCCATGCATTGGATCGTCTTGCCCATCACGGGCCCCGAGTGGCGCTCATAGGCTGCGGCAGAGGGAAAGGTTGCGTCGTCTGCCATCGCCTCCTTGAGATCCTCGAATCGAGTGATCATATGGGCAATTCCGCCGTGATAGCGCACGGGCGCGATGGCGCGACGCTCGCGGAGGTCGGTCAGGACGCTGTGTAGCTCGGGCACGGCGTCCGTCGCGAAATCGATCTCGGGATATTCGGGCTCAGGCGTGCTCGAGGTGCTCATACCGGAAACCTCCTGGGTGCGACCAGTCTAGCCCGAAGCTCGCTCTCGCCAGAGCTGGATCGAAACCCTTCCTGGACGCCCACCCAGGCCAGCTCGACTTGCTTCATGGAGGGCGTCGGGGCGGCCGCGCTGCGCTAAAAACTCGGGGCAATCCTGCTCCCGGGTTTCCAGCCCGACAAGGAGATCCCCGTGGCGGAGAACGACAACGCCGAAGCGCCGGTCGCACGCACGACCCGAAACGACGACGACCTTCGGGCGCGTCTCCAGCGCTGGCTCTCGAGCCAGCTCCCGAGCGGAGCGACACCCCAGGTCTCCGAAATATCGAGTCCCTCGGCCTCGGGGATGTCGAGCGAGACGCTGCTCTTTGACGCCGAATGGAAGGGCGAGGGCGGTACGAGAGAGGGAGGCGCCTTCGTGGGCCGAATGGCGCCCTCCGAGGCAGACCACCCCACTTTCCCGACCTATGACATGCGGATGCAGGCGGGTGTTCTGCGCCTGGCCCGGGCGGCCGGTGTTCCTGCGCCCAACGTCCTTTGGCTCGAATTGGATCCAGAGCCCCTGGGTGCTCCCTTCTTCGTCATGGAGCGGCTCGAGGGACGGGTCCCCGCGGACGTACCGACCTACCTCTCCGAGGGCTGGGTCTTCGAGGCTTCGGCGAACGAACGTCGCCAGATGCAAGACCACACGGTCGCGGCGATCGCTCGCATCCACTCGATCGACGTGGAGAGTCAGGACGTGTCATTCCTGGAGTTCGCCGTCCCGGGCGACTCGCCGCTGCGTAGACACGTCGCCAATCAGTCGGCCTACTACGAATGGATGGCCAAGGGGGGGCGCAGGTCGCCTTTGATCGAGCGCGCCTTCGCTTTCCTGGAGGCCCACTGGCCGAACGAGACCAGCACGGTCGTGACTTGGGGAGATTCTCGGGTCGGCAACGTGATGTACGCCAACGACGGCCTCGAGCCCGTTGCGATCCTCGACTGGGAAATGGCGGGTCTCGGCACGCGGGAACTCGATCTGGGCTGGCTCGCGTTCATGCACACGTTCTTCCAGAAACTCTTCGAGGCGATGGGCGCCCCGGGACTACCGGATTTCCTGAGAGCGGATGATCTCGCCGAGACCTACCGGTCCATGACGGGGCATGTGGTCGAGGACCTTCGCTGGTATCAGACCTACGGGGCCCTGCGTCATGCGATCATCATGTCCCGCATCAGCGAGCGCATGGTGATCTTCGGGCAGTCGGAGCCCGCCGAAGACCCGGACGACCGCATCCCCCACCGTGCGACGCTGGAGGGCATGCTGGACGGCTCCTTCTGGGAGGCCTGATCTCACGCTAGTCGAATTGTCGGCACCAGCGCCGAAAGGCCCCGATCGGGCCATCGCCGTCACAGAGGGGCGGGTTCGGGCGGTAACATTTGTTCTCCCAGATCGGGATATCTTTCTCGAATTGCCAGACAAGCCACTGCGCCATGGTCTCCATGGCCTCGACCTCGCCGCGCGCGGCGTCCCCCCGGACGAGGTAGGCCATGCGGACCGCGACGGTCTCGGAGTCGATGGGCGTCGTGGACACGATCTCGACGAGGTGGGTCTGCCCCTCGCTTCGATATCGCATGACGTCGCAACCGAGCCCCGTGCTCTCCACGTCGATTCGGCCTGGCACGGGTGCGCCTTGTTTGCGTGGAAAGACGGTATCGGTACTCGAGCGGATGAGAGGCCCATCGAACCGGGTGTCCATCCTCGGGACCGCCCGCATGTCGTGCACGAACCGGAAATGGGCGCTGTCGGAGCCATTCTCCGCCAGCTCTTGCAGGCAAGAGCGGATCGTCCACGCATGGGTCGTGAGCGTCCGCCACGCAGGGGAGTCCGCCTCCTCGAGCCGGGGAGGGTCGAAATCTGGAGCGCGACCCTCTCGAGCATGCCATGCCCAGAGGCGCCCAGCGGCTTCCTTGATTCGCCATGCTCGAAGCGGTGTATGGCGAGGGATCCTCCGTGCGTACGGAACCGACGTACACAGGCCCGACGTCGCGAAGGCCCATCCGTGGAATGGGCAGCGCAACCCGTCCCCCTCGACCTTGCCGCCATGACCGAGGTGGGCCCCCAGGTGGGGGCAATGCGCGTCCAAGAGCGCGGCGTGGCCAGCTTCCGTCCGGTAGAGCACCCGCTCCGCGCCGAAGACCGTGAGGGGCCTCACCTCTCCTGGGCGGAGTTCCTCGGATTCGGCCACGACGAACCAGCCCGCCGGGATCGGCAGGGGGAAGCGCGACACGATCGTCAGGCGCCGCGGGAGGCTTCGTTCTCGATGATCTCGAGGGAGTAGCCGTCGAGGTCCTCGACCATCGCGATCGTGCAATCCCAGCGCTCGAGGACCATGGGCTCGAGAACTGATTTGCCACCGGCCTCCAGAGCACGAGCAAAAAGCGCTTTGCAGTCGTCTGTGTACACGTAGTGCTTCCAAAAGGAGTTGACGTGCTCAATCGGCTCGTCCTTGCCGAAGTGGTAGGCGAGTTGGAGCTTGGCGCCACCCTCGGTCCCGAGGATTACCTCGCGAAAATTATCCTCTTCGATCCGGTTCGTGATCTCGAGACCGATGGCCTCGTGATAGAACGCGACGGCGCGCTCCATGTTGGCGACGTTGATGCAGTACTGGCCAAGCGTAGTCTTCATCGGTTGAACCTCCAGGATTGGGAACGCGGGACGGGGTCGAGCAGCTTCGCCGAATCTGCTGGTCCTGTCGAGGCAGCTCAGCGCTCTCGATAGGCCTCGTTGGCCAGGGGCCGGTATACGGGTGGAGGGAAAAGCGAGAGGCGCTGCCGCACATCGTCCAGGGGTTCGGACAAGAGCGCGGGCCAGTCCTCTGCGAGCAGGTAGGGTGCGCGTCGCGCGCGGGCGCGTGCCCTCCACCAGGTCCCCAGGACGTCAGGCCGGCCATTCAGGGCGGCGATCAGAGCGGCTAACCCCGTCGCGAGCGTCTGGGACCGATAGCCAACCTGTTGGGCCGAGAATCCCACCACGCCGTATTCACCCGCCCAATCGTTGTCGTACCCCGTCACGACGTGCCAGAGGTCGTGAAGGTCACGGAATCGATCATGGAGGTAGGCGACCTCGGGGCTCGCACCCGGGGCCTGGCCGCCGGAGTCGGCGCGCGCCTCGCGCACAGTGCGCGCGAGTTCTTCGGGGCGGATCTCGCGCGCCTCGAGGAAATCGACCAGATTCCGTCCGACAGAGGCCTCCGGCAGCGCTCTCAGGGCGGCTCGGTCGGTGAGGGTGGCGAGCACCTCCTGGCGCTCGGCGAGCAAGCGGCGCCCCTGGTCCGTGGCGCACATCCTCGAGAGCATCTGTCGGTCGCCGCGGCCCAGCCAGCGGGCCAGGACGTCGTAGACGCGGGTGCCCTCGATCGGGTCCTTGCTCTGCCCCAGTAGCACGACGCGAAACAGTCGCGCCATTTCGAGGGCCGAGCGAACCCGGTCGCGTGGGGATCGAGGGAAAGCGGAGATAGGCATCGAGGACCCGCCTGCATTCCAGATGAAGATTGGCCTAGTGTAGCGAGGGACGACGCAAGAAGGGGGAGCTCGCGATGGGGATCCTGGAGGGGCGAGTCGTGCTGATCAGCGGGGCCGGCCGCGGGATCGGTCGGGGCATTGCCCGTGCTCTCGCGCGTGAGGGCGCCGCAATCTCGATCGCGGAGATCGACCCCTCCACCGGGGCCGATGCCGCGGCGGAACTCGAGGGACTCGGTGCCCGCGTTCTGGCCAACGTCTGTGACGTTCGGGACCGGGCTCAGGTGGAGCAAACCGTGAAGGCGACGGTGGCTGCCTTGGGTCGGCTCGACATTCTGATCAACAACGCGACCGGGGCTTCAAAGGACGATCTCTACGGTCCCGCGGTCCTGCAAACGGACGAGCAATTCGATCGCCTGCTGGATACGGATGTGAAGGGGGCCTTCTTCATGATGCGCGCCTGCTTCCCCCATCTGGATGCCAGTGATGCCGGCCGGGTCGTCAACATTTCCTCGTGTGACGGATCCGAGTTCGCGCCCTTCATGGCCGCCTACACCACGGCCAAGGAGGCCCTGCGCGCTCTGACGGGCTCCATCGCCAAGGAGTGGGGGGCGCACGGGGTGACCGTCAACTGCGTCTGCCCGAATGCCTCGACCGATGGCCTGGCCGAGTATTGGGCGATGTACCCCGACCAGCAGACCGCCTATCTGGCCCGGACGCCGATGGGCAGGGAAGGCGATGCGGAGACCGACGTCGGTCGGACGATCGTTTTTCTCGTCGGTCCCGACGCGAGCTACATCACCGGACAGACGATCAACGTCGATGGCGGTTACGTCAGTCACGCATGATCGTGGATCTCGCTCCGTTTCTGATCCCTATCTCGTTCCCGACACTCATTTCGTTCCTAACAGAGGAAGCTCAGCATGAAATCGCTCTCGAGAACAAGCCTCTTGATCATTGTCTTGCTGGGGCTCGCGCCGAGCCCGGTGTCTGCGGAGGGTCACACGGTCCCGGAGAAGTCGAATACGGCCCGTTTTCCGGCCCACGTCTACTGGGGCGATACACATGTCCACAGTAGCTGGTCGCCGGACGCGGGCGGCTCCGGCAACGAACGGCTGACACCGATCGATGCCTTCCGTTTCGCGAAGGGCGAATCCGTTACGGCGCATAACGGCCAGAGTATTCGATTGCGCCGCCCCCTGGACTTCCTGCTGGTTTCGGATCACGCGGAGTATCTGGGGCTCTATCCGCTGCTGGAACAGCAATACCCGCCACTGCTCGCGACGGAGCGGGGTGCGCATTGGGCGAAGTTGATCGAAGAGGGCCGACGCAGCCGGGTTGGAGGGGAATTTGCGGTGAATCTCGCCGGAGGCAAGGACCTGATCGGCGACCGCTCCTTCGTTCCCATGATGTGGAATCGCGTGGTCGAGAACGCGGATCAGATGAATGAGCCCGGGAAATTCACGGCCTTCGTTGGCTACGAATGGACCTCGATGCCGGCGACGGCCAATCTCCACCGCAACGTGCTCTTTCGCGAGGGAGGGGAATACACCGCTGGGCTCGTCCCCTTTACTTCGATCGAGAGCCAGGATCCGGAGGCGCTCTGGGCATTCCTGGCGGCGTACGAAGCGCGCACCGGCGGACGGGTGATGGCCATCCCGCACAACAGCAACATGAGCGCGGGCAGGATGTTCGAGACGACGGCTTACGAGGGGGGGGCTCTCGACCGCGACTACGCGGAGCGGCGCATGCGCTTTGAGCGGATCGTCGAGGCAACTCAGATCAAGGGCGATAGCGAGGCGGCTCCCTTCCTGTCCCCTGACGACGAATTCGCCGATTTCGGCACTTGGGACGCGATGCGTGGAATGGGCGGAGTGGGTCCGCACGAGAATTGGATGTACGCGGGCGAGTATGTCAGGCCCGCGCTGGGACGGGGCCAGGCGCTGGCGCGGAACCTCGGTGAGAACCCCTTCGAGTTCGGGCTGATCGGCAGCACGGACGCCCATACGAGCCTGGCGACGGCGGACGACGACAATTTTTGGGGGAAGTTCTCGAGCAACGAGCCCCACGCCAATCGCGCGACCGAGCGCTTCGCCGACCTGGATCTGCCGGAGATACCGGGCATGGATTTCTCGCGGGGTGAGAATCTCCCCGACCAGCTTTACACGTGGTCGCTCGTCGCCTCTGGCTACGCCGCCGTATGGGCCTCCGAAAACACCCGTGCGGCGCTCTTCGACGCCATGGCTCGCCGTGAGACCTACGCCACGACGGGCCCGAGGATGATCGTGCGCTTCTTCGGTGGCTGGGGCTTCGAAAAGAAAGATGCGGACCAACTGGACATCGCGTCGACCGGATACGCCGGCGGGGTTCCGATGGGATCGAGGCTCGCTCCGCGTCCGCCCGGCGCGAGTGGCCCGCGCTTTTTGATCTCGGCGTTGCGTGACCCGCAGGGTGGAAACCTCGACCGGGCGCAGGTCGTGAAACTATGGGTGGATGCAGAGTCGGGAGAGAGCCGCGAGCGGATCTTCGACGTCGCGGTCTCGGACGGCCGGTCGGTCGGTGCCGATGGGCGCTGTCGGACGCCGGTCGGGAACTCGGTCGATATCGACGCTGCGACCTATAGCAACGACATCGGCGACGGCACGCTGGTGGTCGCCTGGGCGGACCCAGACTTCGATCCGGCGACCCGGGCGCTCTACTACGTGCGTGTTCTCGAGATTCCCACCCCGCGCTGGACGACCTACGATGCCGTTCGGTTCGGCACACCCCGGCCGCCGAAGGCCCCTGCGACGATCCAGCAGCGCGCCTACACCTCCCCGATCTGGTACGTGCCCGGGGGCTGAGGTCGGGCGCCGCGAAGCATTCTCAGTGGGCGACGCGATCCAGCTCCGCGCGCAGGCTGCGGGAAGCGAGCAGGGAGTGGATCGATCCCCAGGCCTTGCCCAGGCCAATGACGAGAAGTGAGTACCGGATCGCCTCGAGGCCGTAGCGGGGCTCGAGAAGGTCGTTCATGACGCCCACGAGCTGGGGACCGAGCCCCAGCCCGATCAGGTTCAAAGCAAAGAGCAGCACGGCCGAGGCCATCGCGCGCATCCGCAGCGAGACGAGCCCCTGTACGGTGGCGTAGGTCGGAGCACTCCAGGTCGCGGAGAGGAAGGAGATCGGGACGTAGCAAAGCAGGGCCATCGTGCCGGTGTCGGCGAGGATGAACGCGAAGAGGAAGGGCGTCGTCAGCAATCCCGCGCAGGCCGGAAGCCAGACCAACCAGCGGCGATCTCGCTTGGCGCCGAAATCCGCGAGCCAACCGCCGCTATAGGCTCCTGCGAGCCCGCAGCTTGCGGCGATCAGTCCGAGCCAGGCGCCGCTTTCGCTCCGGCTCATGTCGTGCACCCGGGTTAGAAAGGTCGGGATCCACATCATGAATCCGTAGGACGCGAGGTTGTAGAGGGCGGTAGCGATGGCGATCTGCCGATAGCTACGGATCGAAAAGAGCAGGCGGATTGAAGCGCGTAGGGGCGGCTGTTCTGATTCGTCGACGCGCCCCTCCGAGGCGCCCCGTGCGGGTTCGCGCATGAAGAGCGCAACGACCCCGGCCAGCAGCAAACCCGGCAGCCCGACGGCAAAGAACGCTCCACGCCAGCCGATACTCGCCTCGAGCCACCCGCCGAGGGCATATCCCAGGCCAATTCCGACACTCGCGCCCATGGTGTAGAGCGCGATCGACCTTGCGCGTCGCTCGGGTGGGAAATAGTCTGCGATCAGGGAATGCGCGGGGGGGCTCCCCGCCGCCTCGCCCACCCCGACGAGCACGCGCGCAAGCGCCAGGGTGAGGAAGGAGCGCGCGAGCCCACAGGCAGCGGTGGCGGCGCTCCACAGCGTGAGGCCGATGGCGATCACGTGGACTCGATTGCCTCGGTCCGCCCAGCGCGCGATGGGGATCCCTGCGGTGGCGTAGAAGAGCGCGAACGAAGTCCCGGTGAGGAAGCCGAGGGCGGTATCCGAGACCCCCAGGTCCTGCTTGATCGGCACCAGCAGCATCGACAGAATCTGCCGATCGAGCAGGTTTACGGCATAGACGACCGAGAGGATCCCCAGCGCAGTCCGAGCCTGGCGTGGCGATACTTCCGCACTCAAGCGGACGACTCCGGCGGAAGCAGGGCGCGTGTCATACCTCGTTGGGGACCCCGAAATAGTCCTGGTAGGCCTGGAACTGCGCGCGCTCGGCCGCGATCTGTTCGGCCTGGGAGCGGTCGTACTCGAATTTGCCGTGCTTGCCCTTCGGCTTGTTCTCCAGGTAGCGCCGAATGGCCGCCGCGGTTTCGTCGGTAAAGGGCAGTCCCAGATCTGTGTGGCAGCGCGCGATCGTGTCGGCGGGATCCGTCATGAAGTCGGCGTAGAGCACGTTCGATACATACCCGGGGCGCAGGGTCCCGTCCTCCATCCACTTCATCAAATTCGTCTGAGTCTGCGCGCGTCCGTCGGCCATGACGAGCTCGTCGAGCATCCCGCCGCCCCAGGGATCATCCGTTCGCCACCAGAAGATCGTCCCCATCACGTTCGTGAAGGAGTCCGAGACCGTGATCGGATCGCGATGGGTGAGCACGATCTTCGCGTCCGGGTAGTACTCGAGCACCTCCGGGATGTAGTCGATCCAGATCGGATTCTTGAGCAGCCAGTGCGGCTTCTTGTATTTCCATTGAAGGAGCTTCAAATAGCGCTGGTGCCAGCGGATCGTGTAGGACACGTCCTGTTGCTGGAGGTACTCCGCGTAGGACGGGATCTGGAACGAAAACACGAAGACGTTGGAGAGGAAGCAGGCGTAGAGGTACTCGGCGCACTCGACCGGGAGTCGACCGCCGAATTTGTGCATGGCCTTCCATTCGGGGGTGACCCGGTCGAAGATCGTGATCAGCTTGTCGGCGCGCTCGATGCGGGGGTCCGTCGCGTAGGTCGCTTCTTCGGGCGAGGGGCTGGGGAACATCGCCTCCCAGCGCTTCACGATCCGAAACTGGGGATCGGTCGACATCACCTCGTGCAGGATGGTCGTCCCCGTGCGTCCGTGGCCGAGAATCATCACCGGTTCGTGAATGACCTCCTCCTCGATCTCGGGGAAGCGGTTGTAGTCGTCCTGGATCTTGAGTCGCGTCTCGAGATAGAGGACGAAGTCCTGGCGGGTGAGGATCCGACCCATCAGGTTGAGCTTTGCCTCTTCTTCGATCGCCCGGATCAAGACCCGGAAATGATCGATCCAGCCGTCGTCGCCGAAGTCGTCGAGTCCGGTATTGCGGCGGGCTTCGGCGAGCAGCGAGTTCTCGTCCAGAGGCACGATGCTCCGGCTGTTCAAGATCTCGCCCTCTTCGTTGAGCCGGGCCACCCACTCGGGGCGCGGCGCGGGCTGCCAACGATCGCGGCGATCGAAGCTCGGGTTCCGGTCAGTCATGGATGAACTCCTCGAAACGGAGGGCATGATCGCGCTCGCGTCGGACTTGGATCTCGGCGCGCTCCGTCGCGTCGACCCGGCGCAACCCGGGAGGCAGCGCGTCGCTTAGATCCGCCAGGGAGACGATTCGAGTCTCGAGGCCGGGGGCCCGTTTCGGCGGCTTTTCCGGGTCGAGTCCCGCCCAGCGCAGGAACAGGAACCCACGCTCGAACCCGTCGGGGTCGAGCCAGTTGGTGCATCCCGGATCGTCCAGGCTCAGCACGCAGGTGAAGCATCCGTCGGCGTCCCGCTCGGCCTGGAGCGCGTTCAGACTCGCACCGCTGGCCAGGTTGCCGTTGGTCGTCCCGAACAGGTTCGTGATCGGCAGCCCGACGTAGGCGGCCTCGCCGGGATCCACTCGCAGCACGAGTGCCTGGCCGGGCTTCACGTCGAAATGGCCGATCGAGTAGGCCATCGTGACGAGCTTTCCGTGCTCGCCACTGATCACGGGTTCGGGAAAATGGTTGGCCGGTTGGGCCATCGGTGCCTCGGTCAGCCGGATCGCTTCGGCGAACCATTTCTCGACGCGCTGGGTCGCCCGCGCGATGAAGGTCGGGTCATCGACTTCTCGGGGCCCCCCCCGATCGACGCGGTTCTCGATCGTGAGGCGACTGGGCGCTTCGACGGCCCAGTCCGCGAGCGTCTCGCGCAGCAGCAGCATTTCGGCGTCCGGGGTGAGGCGCACGAAATGGTCGCATTCCGGTCCGGGCTCGGGCCCGAAATGCACACGGAAGCGGCTCCCCGGTGCGATCCCGAGATCCTCCCGCGTGAGGTGGCCGAGGGTGTGCCAGGCACGGGTGAGGGCCGAGCACTCGAAGATGGTCGCCGGATGGGCGCTGGCCTCTCCCTCGAGGATGAAATCCGAATGCTCGTCGAGGGGAACGAGCCGGTAGAACGTATCGGGGTTGTCATGCAGCCCCCGATTGCCTGGAATCCAGCGGGGGCCAACCTCGCGTGGTGCGCGCATGATGAGGCGAGGCAGGTCCTCTCCTGTCCTCGCATCGACGAGGCCGATCAGGGCGTTCAGCGTGATCTCTTCCGCGATCGCCGGTAGCCGCTCGAGACTGCGGGCGTCGGCATCGGGAAAGGCCGCGCGGAGCGCTTGATCACCGGCCTGTCGTGCGACGCGAATTTCCGGTCGCTCTGCGAGCTCCAGCGTATGTTCTTCGAGGGCGTGCTGAACGGCCGCCGAGTGGGCGCGGGGGGAGGGCTGCATCGGGCGATGATAACGCTCCCAGATCGATCAGGGATGACGCTCGCTCAATGATTTGCGGACGTCTGCTCAGCCAGGCGACGTCGATACCCCTCGGCGGTCGATCGATAGGTGTCGAGCGTCGTTTGGGCGGCGCCACGCCGGACCAGGAGGCTCAGGGCACGCTGTTGAATGGAGAGCGCGCGCGCGGGGTCGCCTGCCGCGGCATGTGCCGCAGCCAGGGTGTCGAGCTGATTCGGATCGCTTTGCCCCGCTCCTAACTCGATGAGTCGCGTCGCGTAGATGAGCGCGCGCTTCCCGTCCCCTCCCTCCGGTGTGGGGGTCGTCGCGAGCGTCCACGCGAGTTCGTTGAGATAGGTCGCCGAGTCGGGACAAGACTCGAGAGCACGTTCCAGCGTGAGAATCCGCTCCGCGGAGCGGCCGAAGCGGTCTAGGGCGCGTGCACGGTCCAGTCGGACTTCATTGCAGGGATCCGTGCTCATCGCCAACGCTCGGTCGAAGAATCCGAGCGCACGATCCAGGTCGCCGGCGCCCGCATGCGCCTCGGCCAGCATGGCGAGTACCGTGGCGCTCTCGGGATAGGTCTGGGCAAGCGGGGCGAGCCTCGAGATCGCTCGTGACCAGCGTCGAGCGGCGATGGATCCTTTGGCGCGCGAGAGCAGATCGGCCGCCTGTGCGAGGCCTTCGGGCGACGGACCCAGCGGAAGGAGGAGGCCGATTTCGTCGTCCAGTTGGGTATTCTCCGCCGGGATCACGTAGCCGAGAGCCTCGAGACGAGCGAGATTCGGATCACCCGCCCCTGAGTCGCTCGGAGCCGCGGTCTCAGCTCGAGTTTTCGTCGTTTTCAGGAGCCCCCGTAATCGAGCTTCGAGTTCCGCGCTCACCTGGGGTTCGTTCGCAATCAAGTCGTGGGACTCGGCCGGATCCGCCTCGAGGTCATAAAGCTCGGGCTTGGCGGAGTGAATGTATTTCCAGCGCCCCTGGCGGAGCAGCCGGATCGGAGTGGTCCCGAAGATCCGATATAGATCGAGTGTTTCTCCGTAGGCCAGCCCCGACGCGACCCCATCGGGCGTCGCGAGGGCCGCGACCAGGGATCGCCCGTGCAGACCCTCCGGAAGGGTGCGTCCCATCAAGTCGAGCACCGTCGGAAGGATGTCCACGGTGCGCGCGTTTCCCGCGACGCGTCGACCTCGAGGGAGCGACGGGGGGCCCCAGAGGAGGAGTGGAACGCGCATGGTCGAGTCGTAGACAAAATAGCTATGCGTGGGTTCGTCATGCTCTCCGAGGCCTTCGCCGTGGTCGCTGGTGATGACGACGAGGGTTCGCTCACGGAGCCCCGACTCCTCGAGCGCGTCCAAGATGCGTCCAAGGGAACGGTCCAGAGCGTGCACCTGCGCGAGATAGGGGGCATCGGGAAAGAGCGCCCGATCCTCGGGCCGCTCGAGATAGGGCAGGTGAGCATCGAAATAGTGGAGCCAAAGAAAGAAGGGCTCGTCCTGCCAGCGCTCGATCGTCTCCAAGCCGCGTGCGGTCACGTTTTCGGCGATCCGCCGCATTCCAGCTGCGGGAGGGAGGCTCTCGGAGCTTGCTTGCGGTGGGTTCGAGAGGGCTCGATCTCCCGGCTCGAAACCCTGGGCAATCCGAGTCGACGCGTGGAGTACCGGAGCGGCGATCTCCGCGGCGGTGCGATGCCCCGCCGCCGCGAGGATCTCTGCGAGGGTTTCGTTCTCGAGCGCCAAAGGGGAACCGTAATTGGCACGGGCCCCGTGCGCGAAGGGGTAGAGGCCTGTCATGATGCTGGCGTGAGAGGCGAGCGTATGCGGCGCGGCGCTCGTGACGTGTTCAAAGAGCACGCCCTCTGCCGCCACCCGATCAAGCACCGGCGTCGTGGGACTCGGCTGACCGTAGGCTCCGAGTGCATCGGCACGCACGGTATCGAGCGTGATCAGCAGGACATTCCAGTCGGTCGGTGCGACGTCTGCCCGGCAGCCCACAAGGAAGAGAAACGACAGCAGCCACGAAGCATGCCAGGGGCTCCGTGACCATCGCGGCGAGGCGGCTGGCAAGGGATGCCTCAGCCTTCGTCCCGCGAAGCGAAGACCGCCTTCGCCGTGCGCATGCCCTCGACCGCCACGGGCCAGCCTCCATACACGGCCATGTGCATGATGGCTTCGCAGACCTCGTGTCGACTGAGCCCGTTGTCGAGACCGAGCCCGATATGGATTTCGAGCTCATGGGGTCGGTCCAGAGCCGTCAGCGCGGCGATCGTGATCAGGCTGCGTTCGCGCGGGGGGAGTCCGTCTCGGCTCCATAGGCCGCCCATCACGGTATCCGCCGTGAAGGCGGCGAAGTCGTCCCGGATCTCCTCCGGGAGCGGGAGCGCTCCTGCGATTTGCGCGACGACCGTCGCTCTTTCTTCGTCGTTCATCGTGTGGCTCCTGTCCCGGCCGCGGTGTTCCGCGGCGTGGGCGATCATGATGTGGTGTACTCGAAAGCATGAAGATCGCGAACCCCGAGGACCGCCGCACCACCCCGCAACGCCTGTGGGTGCTGCTGATGGGAATGATCCTCAGCGTGGCGTGTGCCACGGGGTCGAGCGGTCCTTCCCCGACTCATTCGACCTCGCTCGAGCTCGAGATCAGCTCCGACTGGCCGGCTCTCGCGCCTGGCGTGACCACGGGCGAGACCAGCGGCGTCGGGATCGACTCGCACGGCCACGTGTTCGTTTTTCATCGCGGTGAGGGCCCCTCGATTCTCGGGCTCTCCGCGGAAGAAGGCACGGTGATCGTCCGCTTCGGCGAGGGACTCTTCGAGAACGCCCACGGCCTGGCGATCGGTCCAGACGACGCGATCTGGGTAACCGATACCCGGCGCCATCAGGTTTTGCGCTTCTCGCACGCGGGCGTGCTCGAGCTGGCGCTGGGCGAGCGGGGCGTCGCCGGCACGGATCTCCGCCATTTCGATCAGCCGACCGACGTCGCGGTGACGCCAGAGGGCGAGATCTACGTGAGCGACGGCTACGGGAATAATCGCGTCGTCAAGTTCGCGGCCGACGGCACGCCGCTGTTGGAGTGGGGCCGCAAGGGCGCTCGGCCAGGCGAGTTCAACCTGCCCCACGGCATCACGTTGGACGAGGCAGGCCGGGTCTACGTGGCGGATCGATCGAACCAGCGAGTCCAGATCTTCGAGGGCGACGGGACTTTCGTGAGCGCCTGGGGAGAGGCGGTTTTCGGCCCCGGCTCCCGGCCCTGGGGCCTCGAATTCGCGCACGAGCGGCTCTACGTGATCGACGGCGGCAACATGAACCCGCTCAGCGAGGATTATGCGCGGATTTCCGTGCTCGATCTAGAGGGGCGCGTCCTCAGCCAGTGGAGCCAATACGGCGAGCAGCCCGGATCGCTCTCTTGGGGACACGACCTGGCGGTGGGCCCCGACGGTGCCGTCTATACCGCCGAGGTCCGCCACGCGAATCGCGCCCAGAAATTCCGAGTCCCGTCTCGACGCGCGGAACCGGAGGGCCCTTAGTCCGGCAGGCGGAGCGCCACGAGTTCGCCGGGATGGTTCGGCCCCCCGACGGCGAGCACGAGGTATTGCCGCCCGTCCAGGGCATAGGTCATCGGCACACCGGTCTGGTTCGCGGGCAGCTCGAGCTCCGCCAGGACCTGTCCCGTCGCCTTGTCGTGGGCTCTTAACATGGGTCCGCCGCCGCCGGGCAGTCCGTACATGCCCCCGCCTTCTCCCGCGACCAGAATCGTCTTCGTGACGAGCAGTCCCGCTCGGTCGGGTCGGCCCGTGCGCCCGAGCTCGATGCCCTCGAGCGCGGGATGCTGAGCGACGAATGGGTGTGGCTCCCCGTTCGGCACCATCCAGGCGTGTTCGCCGAGTTTGAGGTCGATCGCCGTGATCCGTCCCCAAGGCGGCTTGAACAGGGGTAGGGTGCCTCCGCCGGGCGCCAGCCCCGGCATGGGGTAGCCGAGGAGCACGATGGGAATCGGCGACAAGGTCGGGTCCGAGCCGAGCCCGATCAGGCCCGGGGAAGTCGAGGAGCCGACGTAGAGCGTCCCGGTCTCGGGGTCGACTGCGCCCCCGGGCCAGTTTGCGCCGCCCACCGTGCCCGGGCGCATGAGGGTTCCCAGCTTGCCGCCTTCGCCGCGCAGGATGCCTGGGGTGTAGAGCGGTCCCACCCGGTACGAGGCGAGGATCTCGAGCGCCTCGGCGCGCAGCGCGGGCGTGAAGTCGATGACATCCTCCTCGCGCACGCCCTGGGGTTCGAAGGGGGGAGGACGAGTCGGAAAGGGCTGGGTCGGTGAGAGCTGCTCGCCCAGCACCGTACTGGGCGCGACGGCGCGTTCCTCGATGGGCCAGAGGGGTTCGCCCGTCACACGATCAAAGACGAAGCTGAAGCCTTGTTTGGTGAGCTGGACGACGGCCGGAATCAGGCGCCCCTCGTGTTCGACGTCGAGCAGAATCGGCGCGGCGGGCAGATCGTAGTCCCAGACATCGTGATGCACGGTCTGGAAATGCCAGCGGCGTTTGCCGGTCCTCGCGTCGAGGCAAACCAGGCTCTGGGCGAAGAGGTTGTCGCCCACGCGGTGCCCGCCCCAGAAATCACCGGTAGCGGCCTCGACGGGGAGATAGACCAGCCCGCGCTCGAGGTCCGCGGACAGGGTCGTCCAGACGGCGGTGTTGCCGTCCGTCCGCCAGGCCCCTTCGGGCCAGGTCTCGTACCCGACTTCGCCCGGGTGCGGGATCGTATGGAAGATCCAGCGTCGTTTCCCGGTGCGCACGTCGTAACCTCGAACATGGCCCGGCGGCATCGAGCGGGCGGGGGGCCGACTTCCATCGGCGAGTGCGGACCCCACGACGACGACATCGCCCACGACGATCGGCGGAGAGGTCGAGCCGATCGGTGCCGTGGTGGGGTCGATCTCCCGGTCGAGTCCCCGCTTCAAGTCCACGAAGCCCGCGCGACCGAAGCTTTCGACCGGTCGCCCGCTTTCCGCGTCGAGCGCAACGAGCTGGAAGCCCGGGGTCACGACGAGAATTCGGGCCTCGCCGTCCTCACTCCAATACGCCACGCCGCGGCCCGAATTCGCGCGGGGCGCCGCATTCGCGCGCGCGCCTTCGTCGACTCGCCAGGTCCACAGGGTTTCCCCCGTCTTGGCGTCGATCGCGGCGACGACGCGACGCGTTCCAGCCGTGACATAGAGGGTGCCGCCCACCATGATCGGCGTCGCCCGGTAGTTGTATTCGGGTTCAGGTCCGAAGTTGTCGGTCTTCCATCGCCAGGCGATCCGGAGTGCACCGAAATTCGCGCCGTCAATTTGACTCAACGGCGAATAGCGCTGGCTCCCCGCGTCTCCGCCGTAAAAGGGCCATTCACTCGAGGGCAGGGCGGGCTCGGGGGCGGCCGAGGGGGTGCGGCCGAAATCGGCGTGGTTGGTCTGCTCGAGGTGCAGGAGGACCGCCGAGAGATCTTCCTGGGAGAGAGAGCCCGGAGCGTCGGGGGGCATCGTGGCGGCGATCGAATCGGCCAAGGACGGCCTCGAAGGGCCGCGCAGGTCCTTCCGCCACTTGGCTACGAATGCGGCGCCGCGCAGCGGCGGTCCGGCTTCGCTGCCTTGCCCCTCGGCGCCGTGACAACGGCCGCAGGCGGCCGCGTAGACCTGCCGTCCCGGTCCTGCGGTTTTGAGATCGGCCCGTCCCGTCGCCCGGGAGACGGCCTTCGTTTCCGCCTCGGTCTGCCCCGACAGGCCCGGTGGGTGGAGGCAGCTCAAGCTCAGCAACAGCGGGCCGAGCGCGAGCCGGAGAGGTCTCGGCCTTGCCTGGCGGGGCCGCCGCCCGACGACGCGGCCTGCTTGACCTCGGCTGGCCTTCTGCATGGGAATCAGAACGGGGCCGGCTCGATTCCGAGAGCGGGCTTGGCACTCTCTCGGAAGCTCCGGTCGTCGAAGACCTGATGGCCGGCCCCGATATGGATGTCTCGGAAGCATCTCTGGAGGCGGCTCGGGTTGCGCATCCCCGCGCTGCCGGAGGCCTCCCACGCGAAGCGCACGGCGTTCTTCGCGATGTGCTTCACGACGTAGCTGGCGTGTGCCTTGGTGTTTCGGATCGCGGCCGCGCAGTCCTCGTCAGCGGCGCCGGACTCGATGAGCGCCACAGTTCCTTCGTAGATGTTCAGCAGTTGGATCCGGGCACCCTCGAGGGCCGTCTGGTGCAAGCCGAAGTCGCGCTGGAATTCTTCCTGATCCTTGAGGGGGGCCGAGCCCATCCGAGTCCGGCCCGCCTTGGCGATCGCGGCGATTTCG
>Ga0315316_10001177_pt1 | contig 18109 bp, 14 predicted proteins | sample M160m3416metaG_FD_203702 | JGI IMG/M metagenome (GOLD analysis project Ga0315316, IMG submission 203702) | Ammonia-oxidizing marine archaeal communities from Monterey Bay, California, United States - M1 60m 3416 | ecosystem: Environmental > Aquatic > Marine > Intertidal zone | place: USA... | reverse complement strand
CGACAGCATCCAGAATTTTACAGATATCAATCAGGCCGTTGTGCTGTCCAGCGGATCTGTGGCAATTGAAGGTGATCGTGCTGACGGAACACCGTTCTCTACTGTGATTATGCCTGAACTTGGCAAGACAGTTCGCATGATCGGCGTTGGCCCGGCCAATTCAGCGCTGCTGTCGACTCAGATTCCTGACCCGGAATCGATCGTTATTCATGGTCTGGCCGCGGAACAGGCTTCACGCCCGTTTTTGCCCGGTGACCGTGTTGTCTCCGTCAACGGCCAGCCGGTCGGGCATCTGCACGAAATGGCCTACCTGACTGCGAAGTTCGCGTCCGAAGAATTAACCTACTCGGTGCAGCGGCCGCTGACATCCGGTGACGGTAAGGTATTGCCCGACCAGCATGAGTCGATTGAAATTGTGGTGCCTCCGAAACCAATGAAATCACTGGGGATCTGGATGGCGATTGGCCCGGTCACCTCCATTGTGAAGGGATCTGTCGCCGAGACCGCTGGTCTTAGAGTTGACGACCTCATTACGAAAGTTGACGACCTGACGGTCAGCAAGGACATCGATCCACTGCGATTGCCGAACTATTTTGCCGAACACGCCGGTACTCCCGTTGTCATCACCGTGACTCGTCAGACAGAGGACAAAGGTGACGTCGAAACACAATTAACCATGACTCCCACAGACGCTCCCGGCTGGTCAGAGCGTCCGATGTCCATCACAGCGCCATTGCCGATTTCAGCGATCGGTGCCGGAATCCATGTGCAGCGTCGAATTGCTCATATCGTGGAAGGCAGCGAAGCGGCTCTGGATGGCAAACTCAAAGTCGATCAGAAGATTTCCAGCATCGAACTGCAACACGCCGATCCGCAGAATATCGTAAAGGACATTCTGGGAGACAATGTGGCTGCTGAGAAAATTGACCTGGAGAACCTCGATGTTGACGAACAGGCACCAGGTGAGCCGAACTGGGCCTATGTCTTCAGTATTATTCAGCAGGTGCCCGATCGCCACGTGCGCATTCATGTTTCTTCTGCCGCAGACGGCGGTGGTTTTGCGACTGTGCTGAAGGAGACGAAGGCGGAACAGGACTGGTTCATGCCGCTGCGAGGAATCAATGGCTGGGAGCGCGAAACCAGAGTCCGAATGGCTGAGTCCTGGAGTGAAGCCGCCTCTCTGGGGTTACGGCATACCAAGAACTCGGGCATCAATATTTACATGACGCTGCGTTCACTGGTCCAGGGGAATCTCTCGGTCAAGGCATTGAGTGGTCCGCTGGGAATCGTCAGTATTGGTTACATGGTGGCTGATCACGGTACCACAAAGCTGTTAATGTTTCTGGGCTTCCTCAGTATCAACCTTGCCGTGTTGAACTTTCTGCCGATTCCAATTCTGGATGGCGGGCATATGGTCTTTCTGATTTGGGAAGCGGTGGCAAGACGCAAACCGAGCCCCAAGGTCATCAATCTGGCTCACGGTGTGGGCCTTGTGTTTATCATTTCGCTGTTCGTCTTTGTTATGTACCTGGACATCTTCGTGAACCGACTTGGGTTTGGCGGTTAAGCCCCGAGGTCGCGGCCGCTTACAGCGTTTCGGTCTGGCCCGGAAAGGTCCGGGGCCGCGGGACTATCGAAATTCCAAACGCCCGTCGCGCGAAGGCCGTCCACCCCCGGAACGGCCTTCGCCCCGTCCGTCGTCGCGATTGCGGCTGCCGCGATTGTCGTCCCTGTCCGGACGACCGAAGCCTCCTCGGCTACCGAACGAAGATCCCCGACCCATTCCTCCACGGCCTCCAAACGACCAGCCCCGCTGAAGATCCGTAAGATCGTTGATTAAGCCCGCTATCGCCGAATCCTCCGCGTCCTCGGCGCTGAGTCTCTCGCGTTCCGTTTTTAACCGCTCCATTTTTAGTGAATCGGCCGCTCGACCAGGATCCATCGTCATAAGGTCCAATTGCATGCCGCGATCGCCATCTTCAAACACATTCACCAGATTGTCATCATTTTCAAACAGTGTCCTCAGGTCGCCGTTGCGGTCTCCCAGGTGCTTTTCTCTGAACACACGACTGTAGTGGCGCAAGCCATCGCCGACGCATTTGCCCAGCAGAAAAGCCTTGCGACGACGGGTATCTTCGTCCCCGACAGGCTCGGCATCATTTCGAGTCTTGAAAAACGTCTGCGACAACAGTTCCCACTCGGCAGTGTCAAAATAACTTTGCACATCTGCGATCTGAACCAAATCAAAAACCGGGAAGTTGGGGACTGCCGGTTGGGGAGGCCGTCCCGTTGCAGGTGGGTGACCTGACAGGTCAGGACGCCCCAAGAGACCAAACGAATTGCGGACCTGACGCAGCACCCACACAATCTTCGTCAGCGTAATTTCACAGCTGTCATTTGGATTGAAGCCGTTTAGTTTGCTGTTGAGTTCCGGCGGAACTTTCATCGGGACAAGAGAATTCAGAAGAGACTCGAACTGCTGTTCTGTGAGATCCACTGCGAGCCACTCTCCTTGTGGCCGTGATGGTTCCCGAAGCCCGCGAATCCCGATAACGATAACGTTTCTAGACGCATGGCTGGCCACATACGCTTGCTGGACCTTGTGCACCCATTCGGCTGGATCCCCTTCGTAGCTGCGTATCTTTGCCTCCTGCGTGGCATCCATCGGGCGCCACCAATCGTGCAGCATTCTCAGCTTTGACTCCAGCGATGGGTCTGCTGAGACGGCATCGTGAACGGAAATGATCCGTTCTTTGTACTCAGAATCCCTGGATTCAAATCCGGCAGCCTGCGTCAGCAGGCGTTGCTGCTGACGCGGTTCCAGCTGATCGAACTTGTTGATTGACGCGCGTAACGCCGAGTCCGGCGAGTCCAGTCTTTCCACCCATCCGGCGCAGAGCATGGTGACTGAAGCCCCGGCAATCACTGACAACACAGGGAACAGATTGTTCTTCATCGCATTGCTCATTCGTCAGGCTCCGTTTGAGTCTCTTCAGAGCTGAGCTTCAATGCCTTGAGTGTGGCCACGTTTGGCACAAGATCGTAGAGTTCGATCGAAGGAAGCAGGTCGATATGTTCCAGGGCGACGGCATTCACATTTGACTCAGCCTCCCGCTTTTCCTGGGCCATGCCCGCTATGGCCAGCCCGACTCCGGCCCCGAAGATTCCCACCAGGAAATACGGGACAATCTTGTATTGTGCCAATGTCTTTGCCAGGTTCTGCACTCGCCTGCCCGCAGAGGTCCTGTCGTCCTTTATGACTTCGGCAGAGATTGTTGCCAGAGTTTGCTGAGTAAACTGTCCGCTGGCAGACACGTCGTCCAGCGAATCAAGCAGGCCCCATGTTCTCGACAGGATGTCGGCATGACTCCGCGCTGCGGAATCTGTGAGCAGGAGCCGTTCGATCTCGTTCATCTGGGTATCGTCGAGCTCACCGTCGAGATAGCTGACCAGTTCTGTCAGCTTCTCGTCAAGGTCTTCGTCCACGCTCTCTGGTTGTTGCGACATAGTCATGTCCGACTGGTATCAATTCGCCTGTCTCATCAAAGATGGCGTTCCAGAACTTCCTTCAGATTACCTCGTGCCCGCGATAGCAGTGATTTTACTGCAACTACGTTCAGGTCCATGATTTCGCCGATATCCTGGTAACTCATGCCTTCAAACTTGTGCAGCAGCACGGCCGTCTTTTGGCGTTCGTTCAGTGAATCAAGGGCGTTGCGGACGATGTGCTGTGTCTCTTTGGAATCAATCTGTCTGGTCGGCATAAGTGCCGATTTTTCTGCCAGAAATTCCTGTTCTCGACGAACTGCCTCCTCGGGATCTGACGACCCGGACAGGGGAATTTCCCGCCTTCTGGCCAGTCCACGCTTCTGGTTGCTGGCTAGATTGTGGGCGATTCGGAACAGCCACGTTGAAAATCGTGCGCGGGCAGTGTAGCGTTCGCGTGCCTTGTAGACGCGCATGAACACTTCCTGAGCCATGTCCTCGGCAGCGGTCCGATCGCGAATCAGGTGATAAAAGAACCCGATCAATCGGTCCTGATATCGCTTGACCAAATCTTCGAACGCCGAATCGTCGCCACTGATGACCTGCATCATCAATTGAACATCCGGGTCGGCGAGATACTGATTCGGCAGTGATTGCGAAACCAACGAAGACGCTCCTGAACCGAATTGGCAAAGTCACGCTGCACTCTGTGGTCACGAAGCGCCAAGTGCAGCGACGGCAGTATGTAAAGACGTCTACTGTATGCCTGGAAGGCAGGAAAATACAGGAAGTATAGAACTCATGGCGCACAAAAAAGCCTTGATCAGTCGTGACCAAGGCTTTTTTGATTGACCCCAGGGGGATTTGAACCCCCGTTACTGGAATGAAAATCCAGTGTCCTAGGCCTAACTAGACGATGGGGCCGCATTTCAATGCTTCTGTCGGATTCCAGTACGGCCCGACTTCACAGATTATTTCGGCAAACAGAGGCACTCACGAAAAAACTTCCGATGCGGGACAATCACTAGGATATTCGAGCCATACCTCGAAATAATAGCTTTGCTCCCGTTAAATCGCATCGTAGACGTCGGCCAAAATAACCGGCTGTTCCACAACGGAAAGCGCCGCAGAACTATCTGTTAGCCGCAGCACTGTCGTCTTGCGATTCACGAACCATTGCGTCCACGACTTCTTTGCGATGTACTGGAATTTCACGCGGCGCTTTGATGCCAAGGCGTACCTTGTCACCTCGCACTTCAATCACCGTGACCACAACATCGTCGTTGATCACGATACTTTCACTTTTTTTTCTTGAAAGAACTAACATCTCACGCCCTCTGCGCGGCCCCCGGAATCAACGTTCCTCTCACTGCCTGCAAGATGCCATTCGAGCGATCAGGTTCGGCAGAAAAACGCACCCGCGGATTTTCCGTTGATGGATGCATTTTAGGGTGAACCCTCACCCGGTCAACCGGCTGAAGTGCACGAAATTAAAGGCAACGTAGTTCCGGATGTTTGCTGCTAAGGGCGTTTTAGACTCAATCGCCGTTGCGCAGACGAGCAACTCTAGATCATTTCCTTCAACTTCTTCAAAGGTCGTACTTTAACCACGTTTGAGGCCGGTTTTGCCTTAATCATGATGGTTTCGCCAGTTGCCGGGTTACGACCTTCACGTTCCGGAGTCGCTTTTTTCCTATGAACATAAATTTTCATCAGGCCAGGGAGATTAAAGATCCCACTGCCTTGTGTCAGGTTTTCTTCAATCAAACCCTCTAGTGCATCCAACACTGCACCAACCTCTTTGCGGCTCTGACTGGTTGCTTCAGCCAGTGCGTTTAGAATTTCAGATTTGGAGAGGGGTTTGTCCTTTGCCATCGGCGGAGAACTCCTTTTGGGCTGCTCTAGTGAACCTCACAACGCCACGATCAGTCAGTTTGCGAGGAAAATACATGTGTTAAGGGGAGATTAAGCGAGCCAGACAACATGTCAATGTTATCCACGGCGACAAATCCACAATTTGCTGGGTTTGTCGATTACAGACCCTCTTTTGCTTTGGTAAAGGGACATTTCGCACTAACCTCGCTCAGTTGGGCCATCTCAGTGCCCGGAAAATCACATGTTTACTGAACATACGAACACTAAGTATTGCGTCTGAGGCAATGACACTTCGAATTATTGGCGGGGAGTTTCGTCGGCGAATCCTGAAAATTCCCCATGGGAACACGACTCGCCCTTATACCGATCGCATACGTCAGATCGTTTTTGATCGCATTGCCCCTCTCGTTCCCAATGCTCGCGTGGCCGACATTTTCTCGGGTGTCGGCACGATGGGCATGGAGTCGCTGAGTCGAGGGGCTGATTCGTGTGTGTTCATTGAAGGGGATGCAGCGATTCATAAATCGCTGACTGAAAATGTTGCCACGATTGCTCCAGGGAAGCCAACGGTTTGCTGGAAAACCAACATTCATCGAACATCATTCTGCCCCCAGGGAGCGGACGAGTGTTTCCCGTATACGCTGCTGTTCTTCGATCCACCGTACGATCAGTGCCCACTGTTGGCGTCTCGCGAGGTTCTTGGAAAAGCGTTGGTTCGGCTGGCCAGGCCCCGAGCGACCTCTGACGATGCAACAATGATTTTGAGAACCCCGGAACACTTTGAGTTTTCAGGCTCCGACCCCTGGAAAATTGCAGATTGCTGGCGAAAATCCACCATGAATCTGTGGGTCCTCAAAAAACGACCTGTTGTGGACGAACCGTCTACCGCGGAACAGCACGCAGCAACCAGTCCTCACAACGACGACGAATAATCAGTCTGCTCAAATCAGTCTGCTCAAATCCGGATGCAGTCGGCAGTTTCAGGCAACGCCGTTTGGGTGGCGAATCACAATAACACACGACTCCTTACTCTTTCCCGAAGTGTCTCACATGACCGTTGATAGTGCTAAAGAACAGTTTACGTTTCAGGCTGAAATCAGCCGCCTGCTACATCTGCTTTCGGAATCCCTGTATCAGAACCGCGAGATCACAATTCGTGAGCTGGTTTCCAATGCGTCAGATGCACTGGACAAAATTCGTCACGCGGCACTGACCGATTCGACCATTGACGCGTCAGGCCTGACGATCACAATCGAAGTGAACGCGGACGAGAATGTTCTTTCGATTCGAGACAACGGCGTTGGCATGACGCGGGACGAACTTGTCAAGAATCTGGGGACGATCGCGCACAGCGGCTCACTGGAATTCCTGCAGAATCTGCAAAAGGCTGAGAACAAGGACGACGTCTCATTAATCGGACAGTTTGGTGTTGGTTTCTACTCGTCGTTCATGCTGTCCGAACGCGTTGAAGTTCGTACGCGCAGCTGGACCGAGGATTCCGGCTGGATCTGGGAGTCAACCGGAGACGGGTCCTTCACAATTGCTGAGCCTCAGAACGTGTTACCTCGAGGAACGGAAGTGCGTCTGCATTTGAAGAAAGACCTGACTGAATTTACGGACACATCGCGTCTGAAGTACATATTGAAGAAGTATTCCACCTTCGTGCCTCATGCGATCATGGTTGATGGCGAGCACATCAACGACCAGCCGCCGATCTGGGTCGAGCCAAAGAGTACGGTCACGGATGAACAGTATCAGAATTTCTATGAATACCTCACGCATTTTCCAGGTCAGAATGCGGCGTGGCATCTGCATCTGACGGCTGATTCACCGTTTCAGTTTCACAGCATCCTGTACTGTCCTGAAACCAATCTGGAGCGGATGGGGTTCGGACGTTCGGAGCACGGTCTGCATCTGTGTGCGAAACGAATTCTGGTGCAGAACGACAATCGCGATTTGATTCCGGACTACCTGCGTTTTCTGCGGGGGATCGTTGACTCGGAAGACCTTCCGTTGAACGTGTCTCGCGAGGCGCTGCAGGACAACACCGTATTCCGAAAAATGCAGAAGGTGATTACGAAGAAAGTTCTCGATCATCTGGATTCGCTCGCCGGAGACGATGCCCAGGCCTACACAAAATTTTATCGTGAGTTCGGCGCAATCCTGCGTGAAGGGATTGGGGCGGACTTCGATCATCGTGACCGCCTGGCAAAGCTGCTGCGGTTTCAATCCACCAACAGTACGGCAGAAGACGGGCTGGCGTCATTGGATGGGTACTGTGAACGTGCGGGCGACGATCAAATACAGGTGTACTTCGCAACCGGGGCGGACATGTCCGCCGTCCTGCGAGATCCTAACCTTGAGATCTTCCGCGAACGTAATCTGGAGGTTTTGGTGCTGACCGATCCCGTTGATGAGTACGTGCTGTCGACGCTGGGCAGCTTTGAAGACCGAGAGCTGGTCTCCATCGATTCCGCAGACCTCAAGCTGCCTGGCAGCGAATCTTCTGATTCCGAATCTGGTGAGGACGCGGAGAAGGAATCGGCGAGTGACGATACCGGTCTGCCACAGGGATTCGACACAGTCCTGAAGCTCATCAAGGAAGTTCTGGGCGATCAGGTGGAAGACGTCCGAAAGTCAGAGCGGCTGACGGAAAGTGCCTGCTGTCTGGTGAATGCAAAGGGAGCACAAAGTACGACGATGCAAAAAGTGCTGCAGGTCAACATGCCGGACTTTGAAATGTCAAAGATGATTCTGGAAATCAACCCCCGAGCGACCTTGATCAGTCGGCTGTGTGAGCTCTCCGTCAACGATGACAATTCCGGGTTTGTACGGACGTGTGGGCAACAGCTGTATGCCGATGCCATGATCATGGCCGGGCTCGCCCCCAACGGCAGCGAAATGGCTGACCGCGTACAGAGTTTCATGATGGAACTGGCCCAGCAACGATCTTCGATCAAGACGTAAACTATGAGCTTGTTTGTATCAGAGCGCTTCAACCTGCTTCTGGCGAATCTTCAGCAGCAGGTTTGCGACGATCGAACGGACGCATGGCCTTCGGACCAACTGAGGGCTATGGCTGACGCCGGTGTCATGTCCTGGGACCTGCCGGCTGAATGGGGAGGGCTGGATCTCGCATCCGCTGATTACCTGGAAGGGCTGCGGCTGTTATCTTCTGCGTGTCTTGTGTCGACCTTCGTGCTGACGCAGCGCAGCGCGGCCGTGCGGCGCATTGTCACCACGGACAACACAGCATCGAAACAGCAATTGCTGCCGGGGCTGCTTTCCGGAGAAATATTTGCGACGGTAGGAATTTCTCATCTGACGACCTCCGGTCAGCACCTGAAGACTCCGCTGGTGCAGGTCGCGGAAACTACCGACGGGTTTGTATTTAATGGCGTCGTTCCCTGGGCGACGGGTGCGACTCAGGCAGACTTTCTTATTACGGGTGGCACTCTGGCGGACGGTCGTCAGTTGCTGGCGGCCATACCGACGGACGGAGCGGGCGTAAGCGTACAGTCTCCGGTGGAACTGATGGCTCTTAACGCTTCGCAGACCGGCGCCGTCAAGCTGAATCGAGTTGTTGTCAGTCAGAAGCAGCTTCTGCACGGGCCCATCGAACATGTCATGCAGCACGGGACGGGAGGCGGTGCCGGGTCGCTGGGCACTTCAGCTTTAGCGATTGGAGCGACGGCCGGAATCCTGAGGCACATGGCTGAAGAAATGCAGCGCCGATCGGATTTGCGGGAGTTCGTGGCACCTCTGCAGGCGGAGTGTGATCAACTGACAGCCGACCTGCGACTGGCCGCCACTGGCGAGCACGCAGCTGGTGCGGCTGCGGTGGAGCAACTGCGTCGCCAGGCGAATTCGCTCGTTCTGCGTTCTGCACAGTCCTGGCTGGCTGCGACGAAAGGTGCGGGCTATGTGTCGGGACATCCGGCTGAACGCGCTGTACGGGAGAGTATGTTCTTCCTTGTGTGGTCGTGTCCACAGCCTGTACTGGTGGCAAATCTTCGGGAACTTGCCTGTTCCGGCTCGATCGTACCATAACGTGGACCGCAGGGCCCTGCGGACCGTGGCGTCGGGTGTTGTCGGAGCTGGCTGGTAATCTGTGTTAATCACGTCCTTGCAGTGTTGTTTGCACTGATGAATTGGATCTGAGTGGCTGGCAGAGTAGAATTTGGTCTGACACAAGTGGAACCGGAAACGTTGTTACCCTCATGATCGAATCCCTAAGTCTGCTGTTCTTCATGCTGATCGGCATTTCAGCACCGGCGGACGATGTGCCGGTTGACTACGTGAAGCACGTCGCGCCGATTCTGAAAACATACTGCTTCGATTGTCATGGGGCGGACGCTCAGGAATCGGGGTTACGACTGGACCGACGGGGAAACCTGTTGCGCGGTGGCGGATCCGGTGAACCATCAATTGTGCCGGGTGACGGCGGCTCCAGCCATTTGATTCAGTTGGTGTCAGGAAACGACCCGAAACGGATCATGCCACCGGAAGGTGATCGACTGTCGGCGGATCAGATCGGATGGCTGAAGAAATGGATCGATGATGGAGCCATCATGCCCGTTGAACTGTCCGGCGCGGAGAAACTTACGACGGATCACTGGTCGTTTCAACGCGTGATCAGACCAGATGTTCCGGTTGTCCAAGCCGCTGCGAATCCTGTTGACGCATTTGTTCTGGACCGCCTGCGCCAGGAAGGGCTCAAGGATTCAGATGCTGCCACAGCCGCAACCCGGGTGCGACGACTGTTTCTGGTCATGCACGGCCTGCCGCCTGCGCCGGAGCAGCTGAACGCAGCGGTTGCAAAACTGTCGTCAGGTCCCGAAGGCGCGTGGGAAGAAATGATTAATGAAGTGCTCGATAGTCCGCGATATGGTGAGCGGTGGGCACAGCACTGGCTGGATATCATTCGATTTGGCGAAACTCATGGTTTTGAAACGAATCGTGAACGCCCCAATGCATGGCATTTTCGTGACTATGTGATCCGGTCATTTAACGACGACTTGCCGTACGATCGCTTCATTCGCGAACAGATTGCGGGTGACGCACTGGGGGCTGATGTCGCGACGGGATATCTTGTCGCCGGACCCCACGATCTGGTCAAAGGACAGGACCCCAACCTGGCACTCATGCAGCGCCAGGACGAGTTGTCAGATTTGATTAACGTGACCGGAACTACATTTATGGGGCTTACTTTAGGGTGTGCACGCTGCCACAATCATAAGTTTGACCCGATCACGCAGCGCGACTTCTATTCGATTCAGGCCGTGTTTGCGGGTGTCAATCACGCAGACCGAAAGCTGTCGCTGTCCGCCGCCGCTCAGGGACGGCTGGCTGCAATGCACCGAAACATCGCTGTTCTGAAAAGACAGTTGAGCGAATTTGAGCCGAAGGCTGCAGGTTCGATGGTTCGCCCGGCAGTCAACTCACGAATTAATGCCGAAAACTTCGAAACGATTCCCGCAAAGTTTGTGAGGTTCACCATTCGAGCAACCAACGGCAGCCAGCCCTGTCTGGACGAGCTTGAAGTCTGGAGTGGTGATCGCAACATTGCTCTTGCGTCACAGGGAACGAAGGCGACGTCATCCAGCAATCTGCCTGGTTACGAGATTCACAAACTCGAACACATCAACGACGGAAAGACGGGCAACAGCCACAGCTGGATCTCCAACGAGGCCGGTGCCGGCTGGGTACGGCTGGAGTTCACTGCCGTGACTGACATTGACCGGATCCAGTGGGGGCGAGACCGCTCGGGCCGATACAAAGATCGATTGGCGACGGACTACGTTATCGAATCGTCAGCGGACGGTCAGGAATGGACGGCCATCGTAAGCTCGGCGGACCGTCTGCCATTCAAGGGGGCGACTCCTGCGGAGCCTGTGTACGATTTCGCGTCGGCTGCACCCGGTCGAGCCAGGCAGGGAACCGCGTGGCTGCAGGAATTGCAGACCCTGACGAAGGAAAGTGAGCAGCTTGCCGCAGCGACGACGGTGTATGCTGGTACGTTTAGTCAACCGGGGCCAACTCATAGGCTGTACCGTGGCGAACCGTTGGCAAGACGTGAGGAAGTGACACCGGATACGCTGGAAGTAATGGGTTCGCTGCAACTGGAAAGGACCTCACCGGAACAGCAGCGTCGACTGCGATTCGCAGAGTGGCTGACAGATCCGGACAACCCACTGACGGCGCGAGTGATCGTAAACCGTCTCTGGCAGCACCACTTCGGCACTGGAATTGTTGACACGCCGAACGATTTTGGAAAAAACGGGACGGCTCCCAGCCACCCGAAACTGCTGGACTGGCTGGCCAGTGAACTCGTCAGCAGCGGCTGGTCGCTTAAGCATATTCATCGCCTGATTCTGACCTCCCGGACGTGGCAGCAATCCAGCATTCCGCGGTCTGACGCGGTCAGCGTGGATGCCGCGACCCGACTGTTGTGGCGATTTCCTCCCCGGCGACTTGAAGCTGAAGCCATTCGCGACAGCATCGTGGCTGTTAGTGGTGCGCTGAATCCGAAGGCCGGTGGTCCCGGCTTCAGCGGTTTTGAAGTGGAGCCGGAAAATGTTCGACACTTCTTTCCCAAAACAGCCTATGGTCCGGACGACTTCCGCCGCATGGTTTACATGACGAAAGTCCGACAGGAACGGGAATCTGTGTTCGGCGCGTTCGATTGTCCGGATGCCAGTCAGGTAATTTCCAAACGCAGTCGTTCCACGACTCCACTGCAGGCACTGAATTTGCTTAACAGTTCGTTTGTGGTGCAGCAGTCCGGACTGTTATCGAAGCGGTTGAAGGCGCAGAAAGAATCACGCGAGGAACAGATTCAGCTGGCATATCTGTTGTGTTTCGGGCGCCGGGCAGAGGCCGACGAAGCATCTGACGCCGAACGATTTGCTGAGAAATTCGGCCTGACCAGTCTGTGCCGAGGCCTGTTGAATTCCAACGAGTTTCTGTTTATCCCCTGACCTTCGAGTGTGACCATGTTGGTTTCTGCAGCGTGTTGTGAGCCGCAGGTGCAGGCGTTGCGTTCCATCGACAATCGTAATATTTGAAAGTCATTTTCAATGACCGTTCGATTTCTTGCAGTATTGGTGCTGGCGTGCACCGCGTGGCGGCCGGGTTCTGCGGCGGATGTACGGCCGAATGTTGTGTGGATTATCGTCGACGATATGTCGGCCCACTTTTCGTGCTACGGCGAAACGGCCATTCAAACGCCGAACGTGGATCGCCTGGCTGCGAACGGTGTTCGATTTACAAACGCCTATGTTACAGCTCCTGTCTGTTCCACATGTCGATCTGCGTTCATTACCGGCATGTACCAAACCAGCATTGGTGCTCACCACCACCGCAGCGGGCGCGGCGCCCGAAAGATCGAACTGCCCGAGGGAATCGTGACAATTCCAAAGCTCTTTCAGAACGCCGGTTACCACACGTCACTGGGCGGCTGGCCAAGGGCAAAGAAGGGACGTTTCGGCAAAAGCGATTACAACTTCGAATGGGACGCTTCGATCTACAACAGCAATGACTGGGTTGATCGTAAACCGGGGCAGCCCTTTTTCGCTCAGATCCAGACACCTGGCGCGAAACGTCGAGGTGGCAACACCGAAGCGGCAGAAAAGTTTCAGGCCAGATGTGCGGAGATCTTTGGAGCCGCCACGCCTGTCAGCAAAGTCACACTGCCCCCCTACTATCCCAACGATCCCGTATTGCTGACCGACTGGGCGGCGTACCTCGATTGCTGCCGATACACCGACCGACTGGTGGGCGAAGTGGTGCAGCGGCTGAAGGCTGAAGGCGAACTTGAAAATACCATCATTCTGTTCATGACAGATCACGGCATCAGTCATGCTCGAGGCAAACAGTTTCTGTACGACGAAGGGATTCACGTGCCATTGGTCATTTCCGGTCCCGGTGTCGAGCCGGGCCAGACACGAACGGACCTGGTCGAGCATATCGACATTGGTCCGTTGTCGCTGGGGCTGGCAGGCATTGACGTTCCCGGTCACATGCAGGGGCGCGATATTCTGGCGACCAGCTATGAGTCGCGCGACGCTGTTTTTTCTGCCCGTGATCGTTGTGACGAAACGGTTGAACATCTTCGCAGCGTAAGGACAGATCGCTTCAAGTATATCCGCAACTTTCTGCCGCAGCGACCTCACCTGCAGCCCTGCGCCTACAAGGACAAGAAATCCATCCTGGTTGCCTTGCGCGCGGCAAACGAGGCCGGCACGCTGAATGACACCCAGCAGAAACTGCTGTTTAGTTCCGTGCGAACATCGGAGGAGCTCTACGACCTGCAGGTCGACCCGCATGAACTGAATAATCTTGCAGACAGTCCGCAGCATGCGAAAATACTGGCCGACTTACGTGAGACGCTGAATGGCTGGATGGAAGAAACGAATGATCTCGGTCGTCAGCCGGAGACCGCATTGATGTACGACAGCGACATGAAAGTGTACGTGGACGGCCTGAGAGCCCGGAAGCAGGACCCTGCACACCTGCAGGTGATTCTGGACAACATTGCGCTGATGAAGAAGTGGGCGGCAGAAGGCTGGTAACAGGTCGCTAAGGTGCAGTACATTTCCGAAACGCTTACGAGCATGTGGCGTGTGTTTGAGACCGGACATCCGGAGACGCTGCGGAAATCAGAGTTTCGATTTGTTCGTCAGCGTTACGAGTGTTCACTCACACCTGCCACCACGTGGGCTGAGCAAACACGTCGGCGACCTTGATTCGGAACCGGGGCAGGGTGTTGCTGCCTTCCAGGGTCTGCCAGTCTCCCAGTGCCAGTGTGTGGGCTTTCTTGCTGATAACCTGGATTTCCTTCTTGTACGGGTCAGGGATCCAGATCGTTTCGACGCCCAGTTTCATGTACCCCAGTGTTCTGCTGCGCATCTCGTTTCGTCGATCGTTCGTGGATGCGACGTCGACAACCAGACGCGGCACCTGATCGGCAATAGTCTTGTCGGATTCGCCAAACGGAGGTCCGGCATTGAAGAACGAGATCGCCGGGCAGAAAACCGTATCAGGGCCCGTAGACACCTTAAGCCCGATTTCGTGGCAAGCGTAGCCGACACTGTCTTCTGTGCGATTCTGAAACCATTCCGCCAGAGCGCGCGACAGATTCAGCACTGTGTTGCCGTGCTGATCGTCCGGCGGCTGCATAAGCACAACTCTGCCTTCGTGCAGTTCGTGCCACCGGCCTGCTTCCGGCAGTTCGTGCTTCGTGGCCGTAAATTCAGCTGCCGTGATGTGATTGTCTGTAACCATGGCTCTGTGCGGGGTGAAAGAATTAACTGCTCGAAGTCACTGAGGTGAATAATAGACCATACATAATGAAAATGCAGGTTGTTGAAAAATCAGCCCTGGTCGTCGCCGTCGTCCGAATTCGCCGACTCGAGTACAGCAGCGGCAGAATACGCCGAAGGTATACGAAAACTGCCGCCGAAAATTGTTCCCGGACGGTAGTGCATGCCTGTCTGTGGCCAGTTGCTGTTGACGTGTTTCGTCGATTTCCGGAAATTCCCGAAACTTCCCTCAAGCTGTGATTACCAAGTGGATTCGTCTATCAAATCGCAGCACCCGCCGATCACGAGTAGGTGATCAAATGGGGTTCAGATAGTTTTTTTGCAGGATGCTCACGTGAAATCAATTCACCTGTGGCTGTCCACAACTGTGTTCTTCATTTTCGCCGGTTCCACGAATGCGGGGTTATTCGATCCCGTCGGATTCACGGCGCGTGCCGGTCAGCCGACCATCTATCGGCCTGTCTCAGTGACGACTGTCTTCCGCGGGCAATCGGGTGGTGTCCCGCTGCCTCAGGATACGGGCTCGCCGGCTGGCCCTGCACCCTTGCCCGGCGGGGCAGGGGCCTCGGTGCAATCAGGCGTCGGTGGGCAGGGGACACTGGACGCACCGACGATGCCGGATGCATCTACGTGGAACGCTTTTTCACCGCCAACCGGTATGGACCCATTTGCCGGGGCTCAACAGTTCCCGCAGGCTCCTTACGCCCCGTCTACACCGTATGGTGCTGGTCCGTACGGGCAGCCGGTTCCCTTTACAATATTTGGCGCAAACGGGCCTCACCCGTATCGGCGGGGTTGGCAAAACAGTCTGGAGCTTGGCTTGATGCCGGCATCCAGAGTCACAGGCAGCGCCACCGGCCACTTCGAACAATTTGATGTTGATTATGACCTTGCTTACACGGGTCCGTTCATGCCCGGCTGGATGCTTACGTGGACGAATGAGTTTCGTTTGCGACTGTGGGACGGCCCGTCAGCCCTGCCGGGTTTTCCCGGTCTTCCCGGTCCTGCTTATCGCTTCGGATGGGATTTCGAACTGGAGACACCTAAGTCGGGTCCCTTCAGCGTCAGCTTTGGGCTGACGCCGTCAATCAACACCGATTTCGCCAATTCGGTTTCCTCAGAGGCCTTCCAGCTGGATGGGCGAGGCATGTTCATCTTCCAGCTGGATCAATACTGGAGCATGGTGTTGGGGGCGGGCTACTGGGATCGTGTCAAAGATCGAGTGATTCCGTACGCAGGTCTGACCTATCGGGATGACTACTGGGAGTGGCAACTGATGTATCCCAAGTCCACGATCAGCGTATTTCTTGGCAACGAAGCGCTATGGTCCAAGTGGTTGTATCTGAGTGCCGAGTACCACGTGGAATCCTACGAAGTCAACACGGCACCGGGGCCTCCGCGTGACGAAGTCGAGTTTGCGGACTACCGGGTTCTGCTGGGGCTGCGGATGGATACGGCACTCTATTCGTGGTTTATAGAAGGCGGCTGGATCTTTGATCGCAGTGTCACATATGGTCTTGGTGGAGGGTTCACTCCCCAAACCGGTTTCATTGGACGAATCGGTTGGAAGTACTAAGCCGTTTCAGAGCCCCTCTCGCACGACATTCGGAAACCCGAGGCGTAAGGCGAGGGACTAAGTAAGAAGCAGTTCCAGGGGCATCCCACGCTAGCGTGTCAGGTGACCATGGGGTTTGAAACGACTTGCAAGCTGACGCGTCTGCCAGAAAAGTTGAATATCACCAATGATTGCTCCTGTTGCTGTGATCCTTGCCGCTGGCAGGAGCACGCGAATGAATTCGGAAACGCCCAAGGTTCTGCATCGGGTCTGCGGGCGGATGATGATCGAATATGTCATGGATGCCGCTCGCTCAGCCGGTGTGCAGAAACTGGTGGTGATTGTGGGGCACAAGGCAGACATGGTACGTGAAGCGCTGGCCGGCCATGACGATGTCGTCTTTGCCGAGCAGATTGAGCAGAACGGCACTGGTCATGCCGTGATGATGGCAGAGGCGGAATTGCAGGGCCACGACGGTTCAGTCCTGATTCTTGCAGGAGACACGCCGCTGCTTCAGGGAGCGTCTCTGAAGGCTCTGCTGGATGCTCAGTCCCGACAGAACGCCGCGTGCGTGATTGGCACAGCGGATACGCAGAACAACGAGGGCCTGGGGCGCGTTGTTCGAAATGCTGATGGTGAATTCGACTGCATTGTGGAACATAAAGATGCCACCGAAGATCAGCGGAAGATCACAGAAATTAACACCGGATGTTATGCCTTCAGTGGTCCTCTGCTGCTGAGTTCGCTGCAAAAACTGAAACCCAACAACGTACAGGCCGAGTATTATCTGACGGACTGTCCCCGTATTCTGATGGACGACGGTCACAACGTCGCAGCCAGTTGCAGTCTGACGATTCAGGAAGCCATCGGCGTCAATAATCGAATTCAGCTGGCCGAAGTTCGACAGCACATTCAGCTCACAATTCTGAACGAACTGATGCTCAATGGCGTAACGGTCGTGGATCCAGGGCAAACGTCGATCGACGTTGACGTGACCATCGGAAGAGATACCGTGATCAAGCCGGGCGTGGTCCTTGAGGGTAACGTGACTATTGGCGCTAACTGTACCATTGGTCCCAATATTCACCTTGTCGGACCACAGACGATTGCTGACGACACCATCGTCGCGTAGAGTCATTCGACACGATCACGATTAGTCTTCTGCACGCTGGTCCTTAACGATAGGTCGGAACCTGTACCGGAAATTTTGATCGGTTGCTCAGATCCGGCCACGCTGCAAAGCGGAACTCGAAAATTCCGGACCGAAGTTGGTGCTGATACACATGAAATTACGCAGAGAAAAACTGGAATCGATGCTGGTGGACGATCCCGGGGATCAAACACTCAGATATATGCTGGCCATGGAACTGGAAAAGGCGGCTGAACATGATCGCAGCATCGACATGCTGCAGCAGCTGATGGACGACGAATTGCCCTACGTTCCCGCATTTCTGATGGCCGGTCAGCAGCTGGCTCGACTGCAGCGCAACGACGCGGCCGTCGATGTTTACCGGTCAGGGATTCAACAGGCAAAGCAGCAGAACGATCCTCATGCAGCCGGTGAAATGGAGCAGTTTCTGGCTGAGTTGACTTGAGTATGTTGACCGATGGTCGTGGCCCAGGAACTCAGAGATTGCTTTAACTGTGACCTTGCCCGACTGATCCTGTACGCCGAACGCGCCAATGTCTGTTTGGGCCCCGGGATGACAGCTGTCTGCTTAGCGTAAGAGATACTTCTGAGCGATCCGGTCCTCTCGGTGTCCGGCATTGGGTGCACTGATGAGAACCGTCGCTGGCTGATGGTCAGGTTCGGCCTGTACTGTTAAACTCAACCTGTTGCCGTTTCCGATTTGTCGATTGCCCAAACTGA
>Ga0315316_10001176_pt1 | contig 18115 bp, 11 predicted proteins | sample M160m3416metaG_FD_203702 | JGI IMG/M metagenome (GOLD analysis project Ga0315316, IMG submission 203702) | Ammonia-oxidizing marine archaeal communities from Monterey Bay, California, United States - M1 60m 3416 | ecosystem: Environmental > Aquatic > Marine > Intertidal zone | place: USA... | reverse complement strand
AGAAAATTTCAGGCACAAGGAGAAGCGGACCGGCTTCAGTTACTCCTGTCAGGACTGGTGACCGGTTGCGACAGAAGCGTCTCGTAGACATTCAGCAACTGAGCCTGAGCTCTTTGCCACGAGAATTCCTGCTCGGCTCGTCGTCGGGCGGCTGAGCTTAGTCGTTGTCCCAGCCCCGGTTCGTTCAGCAGTTTCAGCATGCCATCCTTGATCGCTTTAGAAGACCCCGGTTTGACCAGAATCGCGTGGACGTTATTTGACGCCAGTTCGCGGACGACTGGTATGTCACTCGCGATCAGAGGGGTACCGCTGGCCATCGCTTCCAGCACCTTCAGTGGGCAGCAACCCTGTTCAAGGTTTCGGTCATTTCGAGTCAGAGGTGCGAGTACGACGTCAGCGCCGTGGTGCAGAGCCGCAAGCTCGGATTTTGACACCGGATCCAGGATCTCAACAGAATCCGTGATTCCAAGATTCCAGATTCGCTGACTGAGTTCCTTTCGCTGGCGCGGACGTACGGGGCCAACCAGTGTCAGCGTGGCAGGGTGGTCTCGGCGAAACAGTGCCACGGCCTCAATGGCATGTGAAACCCCCTGCCATGCAGACATTGTTCCGGCGTACAAAACCTGCATTGGGCTGCCTGAAGGTGTCTTCGGACGCGTTTCAGCGGGGGCATCAGGCGAAGCGAACAGGTCGAGGTCGACACCATTACGGATCACGGTAATTCGATTCTCCGCCACACCGCGGCGAATCAGGTGTTCAGCATTCACCGCACTGACTGTAATGATTGCATCTGCTGCCGCAAGACACGCGTCTTCCTGGTGGAGCAATTTTGCCAGTAACTCAGAATCGTCGGCCACGTTCGGATACCGGTATTTAAGTTCGATGGATGGCAGGCCGTTGACTTCATAGACCAGTCGGTGGCAGAGTTTTTTCTTCTGCCGGGCGATCGGATATCCTTCAAAGATGGATCGGAAATGAACGACGGAAACAGCAGACCGTCCCAGGTGTCTCAGCCACCAGTGTTGCATCCGGGAACGAAAATTCAGGACGCGTTCAAAGAAGTTTTCTCCGTGCGCGTACATCGGATGGTGCGCGACTCCATTGGCGTTCCAGACTGGTTCGGGCGTTCTGTCGACCGGCGTTGCTTTGGGTGGCTGCAGTTGTCGTAGAATCGCCGGGACATCTGCACGTTCTGTTTCATGGGCTTCTGATGGAATCGTCAGAAGATCTACGTTTCCGAATTTCCCTCCCAGTGCACGGACGAATGCGTCGATATGTGTGGCTGCGCCCTTGGGAGAAGGGAATCGATCAAAGGATGCGTAGAGAATACGATCCTGTGCGTTTTTCGGTTCTGTCAGGGATTCTGAAATTCTCTTGATCCTGCTGCGGTCAATCGTCGTTCGTTTGTCGATCTGGCCCTGTGACTCGGCCATGTGGAATTGTACCGAGTCGCAATGCCTGAGCCGACCAACTGATAGCGGCGTGACTAAATGTGAAAAATAGGGGGGACATACTTCCTTCAATGTTGTAACGTGCTGTGGAGGAAGCGGGGGAGACATCAATCAGGGGGACTTGAAATCCCAACGACATCGCAACAAAGAAAAGAATTTCGACGCCAGCTCGTTACCGGTCTCAAGTCGCGTGAGTTCAGTTTTTCACAGTTTGTCGCGGACCATAACGTGCCACGTGATGACGCGGATGCGGTCGCAGAGAAGCTTTTGAGCCAGTTGTTTCGTCGTTCTTTGGAAGACGGGGTGCTTACGTCTCAGGAGCGAGGCCGTCTGAATCGTCTGGCGGGTCGGCTTGAGATTTCCAAATCCGGACGAGAGGCCGTTTTGCGCCGAACGGGAGTTCAGGAACTGAAAGACAAGATGCAAGCGGCGGCAGATGACGGAGTCGTGACATCTGAGGAAAGTGCTGAAATTGCTCAGCTTCGTCAAACACTGGGATTAGGAGTAGCCATGACATCAACCATTGATGGATCAGTTCTCAAGAAAACGGGCAAATATGAGAGAACTGCATCGGCGAGTGCAGTGTTGGCTGATGTTGAAGCGATTCGAAGTCTCGACGCAGAAGCAGAACACAAGGTTCGGTTCTGGACGGGGATTCTGTGTCTCAGCATCCTGCCGCTCGCGGGCGGATTCGTTATGTTTGCCGCTGAGTGGGTGCCGGCGGGCGCGGGACTGGCCGCCATTGGGCTTGTGACGCTGGTGACCGCGATTGTGAAAAGATCTCAGTACGGACAACTGGATGTCGAAGATCGGCGTTACGAACTGGTGGCAGGCATGCTCAATTATCTCAGTCGGGATATGGCAGCTGATGAACAGGTATCCGTCTCAATCGACTTTCGTGCCCATAACCACAAGTCAAAGTTTCAGAAAAAGGGCAAAGTCGGACATTGGAATGCAATGTTTCATGTTGATCCGTGGATGGTCATGAAAGGCCGATTGCTGGACGGAACAAAATACGCGGTGTCGATGATAGAGAAGCAACAGGATCGCTACCGCACCAAACGCAGCGCCAGTGGCAAGCTGAAGACAAAGAGAAAAACAAAGAATGCATCGGAAGCGGTTCTCACATTGAAGGTGAAACAGAAGCGCTATCCTGAACTGTCAGCCCATACGTCGACTGTTGATGCATCATCCGTTCGTCTGCCTGGCTGGGTCAGCGTCAAGACGGTTGGGGTAGAAGAGGAGGGACTCACGCTGCGTTCCACAACTAAGTTGGGATGGGACGTTTATTCTCCCGGGGAACGGGAACAGAAACATGATGGCGTGCATTGGATGGTCATGAAATTCATGTACCTCTACAGTCTGCTTAACCAGGCAAAGAAAGCGTAACATAAATGATGTCAGAATTTCTGCGAGTCATTGGTGTCGCTGGTCTGTGTGTGGTTTGCTGCGCGGGATGCGGTCAGTCAGCTGATGTTGCTCCGGATCCGACCGTAGTAGAAAGTTCCACTGTTGCGGAACTGCCTGTTGTCGTTGTCGGCGACACCGCGGACAACGGACTCGCAAACAAACTGAAATTCAAAGCTGGTTCAGGGGAATCACTGTTCTCTGTAAAGCCCCAGGACGATGGCGCCAAGCTTGTGGATGCCGATGAACAGGAGACCGCTCGCTTCAACGTCAGCGGTTCGAAGCTGAAGATCAAAGGGGCAGACGACGTTGTGCTCGGCTATATCGTCGCCTCTGACGGAAAATTCAAGATCAAGAATGCGGATCAAAGCAAAGAGCTTTGGAAACTGCAGCGACAGGACGACGGAGACTGGAAACTTGAGGATGCGAATGACAAGTTGTTCTGCAAAATTAAACGTCGTGATTATGGTTTTGAGATCGAGGATGACTCAGAAAATAGTCAGTCCAAAATCAAGGTGAAGGATGGCAAGACGTCGCTACGTGACAGTTCGGATACGACGATTCTGTATACCAAAGATCAGGTGTCTCCGATTGCCTTTGCATGCATGGGGCTGAATCCCATCCATGAAGAGCCGCTTCGCGCCGCGCTCATGACAATGCTGATCATAAATCGTGCGCGGTAATTGAGCTGCGGTGACAACAGGAGAAGAGATGATGGCGAAAGACTGGGATCCGGGAAACTGCAACGAAAAGTCGGGGTTTTTGTTCAGCCATGAGTGTTTTCAGCCACCGGTCGATAGCTGCAATATGTGCAGTAAACCAGTCTGTCAGGAACATTCTCACAGCGATGGGGCGGCCGTGGTGTGTACGAGTTGCGCCAAGAAAGATCAGCAGCGTGTGCACGAGCGAGGCGGCAGTCGCCGCGGAAGGTCCCGGTACTACGATGACCACGACCCCTACTTTTACGGCGGATATTATTACGGGTCTGGGTATCACGACGGCTACTACGGCGGTCATTCGGATCCACTCGATTTCACGGAGGCTGATTCGGCTAGTCTGGAGACTGAGGGAGACGAGCAGTTCGAAAGCGATATGAGCGCCAGTTGATGGGGCCATTGGAATCTGTGAAGCGTCGCTGGATGCTGTATGCTCTGGGAGGTGGACTGGGCCACCTCACGAGGGTACTCGCGTTTGCTCGCGCAATCGTGCGGCCGCGAGCGGATTCCACCGTGAGCGACCATGTGTGTCTGCTGACAAATTCTCCCTTCGCTCACCTTGTTCCCATTGCCCAGGAACTGGGGGCTGATGCACATGAACTGATTAAGATTCCTGCCGGACTGAGCCGTGACGAGACGGAAAAACGCGTTCACGCGGCGTTGAAATCACGTGACTATGATTTACTTGTGGTCGACACCTTTCCGCGTGGACTTGGCGGCGAACTCGAAACCGCGCTGCCGCAACTGAGTTGTCCGAAAATACTTATTCATCGCGACCTCAGCCCCAAGTACTGCGCCGCTGTGGATCTGGTACCGTCGATTCGCGAATACGATCGATTGGTGATGCCGGGTGAGTCCGCCCCATTTTGTGATTCTTCTCATGCGGTGCTGACTGCCCCGTGGCTAATGCGTGACAGTCAGGAATTGCTGGTGCCGGCTGCGGCTCGAAAACTGCTGCAGGTGGATTCGTCGACGTTGCCGGTCGTGGTCGTCATCGGTTGTGGACAGCCAAATGAAATCGGCCGGATGCGAAAAGCGGCGGTCCGACTGGCGGAAGAATTTATTTTTCGCGCAGCCATCAGGTTTGCAACTTTGACGGACACGGCACATCGGGCCCTATCGGTTGAAAAATCTGTGACGCTTCATCTGTGGCCACTACTGCAGGCCATCCGGGGAGTGGACGTCGTCATCGGTAGTGGTGGTTACAACACGGTGAACGAATGTGTGGCCACAAGGACGCCCCTGATCGGGATCGCTCAACAGCGTTTATACGATCGACAGGAATTGCGATTACGATCATGCAACTCTCTGGTGAAGCCGGGAAGGTTAGCTGAGAAACTCAACGAATTTTTGATCACCGCGCGGCCTCACAATCGTGTTGCTCCGGTGTACGAAAACGGGGTTCATGAGGCTGTGAAGTTGGTACGCTCACTGTAGCCCTAACGACTGAATGAAATGGAGCTTCGGGTGAGACAGACGACCGGGCCCGATTGCCTGAGCTTCCACGGCGGCGGGTACGCACGGCCACTGCCGGATCAATCGCCAACACTATCCGCATCCGTGTCTCAGACTTCTGGCAGAGTGTTCCACAGGACCAAACCAATCCGACGATCACATGCTGTGAAAACGGCAGCTCCCTGAGGTGCCTGCGGATCTTCATTTCAGTTGATGTGCATTCCAGCAGCTCACGCAGCAGTCGGATGCCAGGCCCTGTTCGTGCCACTCAGGCCGTCACGTCATAGCCCCAGCTGAACTCGTTATCCCGGAGTCAGATTTCCAAACCCTACGGCGACTCGGAACGTCACCTTCCGGACCGCTCCGGTTTTTCCCTTTTTCGGAATGTCTCTGTTTCAATTTCGAAAAGGGTCAGCTTCCCTTCAATTGAACCCTACGGTTGCGAAATTCGTGACCGTGGGGTTTTCCTGTTGCCCCGGAAAAACGATAATCAGGAGCCAGATAGCATTTCATTTGACCGTACAACTGTGTGACCTTGCTTGGCAAGCCATCGCACCTCGCAGTATTCGGAATCTGGCCGCAGCTGCGAGCTGATCTGCTGTCGTCAAACGGCTGGAATTCAGGTCTTCATGCCCACTGATCGGAAGCTGCTGCTGTGCCTTCCCGTCGGTCGTCATCCGGCCGGTACTCATTCAGGAATGTCAGTTGCTGTACCCCCGATTTAGCCTCCATGTTTACGAGCAACAACGGTTATCCTTAAGACGGGTCGGTCATGACACAGATTCGCAGTGGGTCGGCCGACATACGGTCTCCGGCCGATTACAGGGGACAGGAAATAAAAAAACGATGACCAATAGACTTCTTGCTGATCTCGCCAAAATGCAACTGCTGGTCATGCAGTCGACATGAATCACAAAATGCGAAAGAATGAAATGTCAAATAGTGCGTCGCATGACGTAGTTGGCCTCATCGGCCGGATCTGCCACGTCGATCAGGAGGCCGTCGGGCTGGATGCTCTGAAACTGATCGGGCAGAACATGTCGCGAGAGCTGGGTTTCAAATATGTGCTGATCGGCCGGCCGCAGCAGGCGAACAATCAGGTTATCCAGACGGAAGTTACCGTTGCCGATGGTCAGCTTGTCGATGACGTGCAGTACAATCTTGAAGGAACTCCCTGTGCTCAGGTCATTACCGGCAGACGAGTCTGCATGCACACGAGAGCCGTCGCTCAGCGGTTTCCCGATGATATCCTGCTGCAGGAAATGGGCGTTGAGGCCTATGCAGGTGCACCTCTGATAGATCCCAGGGGCATACTGCACGGTCTCGTTGTTGTTCTCGACGACAAGCCGATCGAAGGACAATCTGCTCAGCTTGAACCGGTCCTTGAGTTTATCGCGGCGCGTGTGGCTCTGGAGTACGCGATTCAGGTGCGCGAACAGCAGCGGATGGCGGAATTCGAACAACTGCATCACCGTCAGCGCCTGGAAGCGCTGGGTAATCTCACCGGTGGTATAGCACATGACTTCAACAATCTCATGGGAGCGATCCTTGGACATGCCGAACTGCTGAAAATCAGGCAGGCCGGCAATGACGAGGTGCTTGGGCATGTCGATCCAATTATAGAATCGGTCATGCGAGGCCGACAAATCACGCAACAACTGACGGATTTCACCAAACCAATGGAAACGCAGTCCGTTTCGACATGTGCTCACGAGGTTATTGACGAGCTGGTGCATCTGACTGGCCCGAACATGCGTGGGATTAATGTGCAGATGTTCAATAGGGCCAGTCGATCCAGCGTCGCCATTGCCGGCAACGCCCTGCAGCAGGTCCTGCTCAATCTGTTGTTAAACGCGAAAGATGCAATGGCCGGACAGGGTAATCTCACCCTGACCACCGAAGACGATGAAAACTGCCTGCTCATCAACGTGCTGGATGACGGCCCAGGTATCGATAGTTTGACGATCGACCGCATCTTTGATCCGTTCTTCACAACCAAGGGTACACAGGGAACCGGACTTGGACTCTCCAGCAGCTTCGGAATTGTGCAATCAGTGGGTGGCAACATCACCGTCGAATCGGAATTGGGTAAGGGCACAGACTTCTGTATCCGGCTGCCACTCTGCCAGGAAGTGCGTCCCACCCAGTCGTCTGACTCCAACCGACCAAAAGGTGAGCGTATTCTCATCGTCGACGACGAGGCCCATTTTCTCAGCTACCTGAAACAGCGTCTGGAACTGGCAGGCTACGCTGTCACGGCCTGCGCCAGCCTCCGGGACGCACAGCGCGTGTGCGTACCGAACCGATTCGATCTTCTGATCTGTGACCTCAGCTTCCCGACCGGCACCTCAGATTTCTTCATCAGGAATTCCGTGCAGAGATCGCCGTCGATGCACATCATCCTGATCACCGGTAACCCCAACCAACCGGATGCACAGGCCATTAGCAGTCTGCCACGATGCAGACTGCTCCAGAAACCGTTTGAATACAACGAACTCTCAGCGATCATCGCCGAATTGGTCCCTTTATGACGGGTGCTCATTTTCTGAACAGCAGACTGTCCTGGCATTTATCGGTAGCAGGCATCCGCCATTGTTTGAGAAGTTGCAGCCACCGAAAACAACATAAACCACCAATGCGTCTGACCTGAAAATTTGCGGTGTTATCCGTCAGGATGTAATGAATGATTCTGTCCGAGTAGTCGGACAGCGTTTGGTGGCGTATCCGCCGTATCAAATCTGTCTTGAGGGAGCATCGAAGTCGGGGCAATGCGCAGTGTCAGAGGCCTTCCGATCGCCCTCGGAAAACCATCCAGGCATACGAGTCGCTCTCGACCATCGAACATGTCCTTCCTGCTGCCTGCCGTGTGCAGCCTCGTCAGCAGCAGAGAGGTTCGATGTCGAAATTTGGCCAGGGTGTGGTACCTGCAGATGAATTCAAGTGACGGAACTGAGAGGCTCCGGCGTGTCTTGAATCGTGTGATTTAAGAATCGGCCGAACATCAGCCTCAAATGTTCGCTCCGTACCCCCTTTTGGTGCTTATGGCACCAACCTTTGAATTAGAACACGCTGATCAACACTTCTCTGCCAGGTCTTTTCGAGAAACAGTCATCTGACCTATCCCGGACATAATGTGCTTCGGTTACGCTCAGCCGTTTTAGATGAATATACTGCAACAGAGCAGTATATATTCGACGATACCTCATCCCCGTCTTAAGTGCCCGTATTCGTTTAATGCCCGAATACAAGACCCCACGGACTCGGTTCGTTGACACAGTTCCGGATGCCATAGATTCCTGTCGGAGGTTCCTGTTCAGGTTCGCCAGGAGATCAACGCCTATCACGGAGGGTTGTTAGCCACTCATGTCAATTAGCTTTGAACATAACCGTCAACATACGATTTGTCTGTACGCCTGTCATCGATTGCTTCGCCCGGTTCGGCCAAAAGACCTCAATGTTGACGGGGCCCTTATGATCGCCGAGCCCAAAATGCAGGGCCGTTTCGCTTTGGTTCCCCTCGCCTGTGCCAGCTTCGACTTGGCGGGTCACTGTCTTGTCACCAGCCCTGACGCGCACCTGAGCGCCGATTGCCGAACGATTAATCGTCTTGCCGTCTCCGATCAACCGAATTTTTAACCAGGCATGCGGTGTGCCTTGATTCTGGAACAACTTCCCCGCAGATGTGAGATCGAGGTCGCCGTCATTGTCGTAGTCCGCCCAGGCAGCCTGGTAAGTCGGGGGCAAACCGGTGAGCTTCGCAGCAGCAGTCACGTCCTGTACCGCAAACTTGCCATCGTTGCGAAACAGCACGGAGTTGTTCTTGCGCCCGAACGAAGCCACGCCATAGACTGTTGTAAAAAATAAGTCCAGGTTGCCATCGTTGTCATAGTCAGCAATGCTCGGCGAAGCGTAAGACTCCTGATAGTGCACGCCGCACGTTCCCAGGTCCTCGAACTTGAAGTCTTTTTGCCGGCCAAGGTTCTTCAGGAACCGTGACTTCGGTTGGTCGCCACGGCCATCAACGTGAGCAAAGTTGCCTGCGAACAAATCGATCAGCCCGTCACTGTTAAAGTCGCCCCATGATGCACCGATCGAATGCCCGCCGCCGAAACCGGGCTTCGTCGCGATAACGCCATACTCGGTCGCGACTTCATTGAACCCGCCCTGACCATCATTCAACCACAGCAGGTTCGGTTGTAAGCGATAGTTGGATACGTAAACGTCGATATCACCATCCTGATCGAAATCGCAAGCTGTCACGCCACGAGTCGCATGATTCCCCTCGCTTCGTTCGACGCGAAAGCGTTTTCCTTCTTCGTTGATAAGAATCAGTAGCGACCGTTCACTTCCCTCATAACCTCCCACGTAAAGGTCCACGAAACTGTCGTTGTTCAAATCGGCCCATACAGCGCCTCGTGACTCGACTCGCGGAAGATCCGGCAGCGGGACATCAACGAAGTCTTTGCCACCATTGTTGCGGAGTAGCTTCAACGACGACCAGGAAAACAGATCCACGAATCCGTCGTTGTCGAAGTCCGCAGCGATCGCGGAGCCAGGATCAACCTTGCCAATTCTGCTGAACGATTTGCCCTGGTTGTTCTTCCAAACGGCGCCTGCACACACATCGACCCAGCCATCGTTATCAAGATCGGCCCAGCAAGCCGCCCCACCCCCGAGTTGCAGCCCTGCGTCGCCGCTCACATCTTTGAAGACGACCGCCGGGTCTTGAGCATTCACCGTTCCGGCGAGCAATAACAGGCGTGCGGCGAGATTCTTGTACATGAACGACTCCTGGGAATGCGAAGAGACTGGGTAGGCTCCTATTTTAGCGTTTTATAAGGCCAGGGCGATCGCCCGGCGAACGGCTTCGTCCTGAGACCAGCCAGAATATTGGGACTTTCAGTGCGAGTGGGGCAGCGATACTGGTGGGTGAGTCTTTTGGCGACGCAATGTGTTGCCGAGACTGCTGATGACGCGGTTGTTGCTATGGAGGTCGAGTGGAGCGGATCGGGTTCGAAGCTGCACCGGAGACATGACACGCCTGCGCCAAGGGCTACAGATCCGTTCGGCATTTGCCGAGTCTTCGGACGGCCTGACTGCCATCTCAAAGATTCCCCACCTGCATTCTTGCGGCCGCTGTTGCTGCAAGAGTTTAAACACACCGTCATGGTTATGGGCTTGCCGTGCTGTCTGTCACGACATGCTGAATGATTCTGTCCGAGTACTCGGATACTCGCTGAATCCGGTAAGAGGCTGTGTCCGTCCTTCGGACGTCAGATTTTGCAACCGTCCGGACCACGACTCTGAGTCCGAACGTCACCTTCCGGACCGCCCTGGATGTTTCGGTTTTCAAAATGTCACTGTTTGAATTTCGAAGAGGGTCAGCTTCCCTCCACTTAAACCTCACGGTCGCGCAATTCGTGACCGTCGGATCTTCTCTTGTGCTCTCACAGAGACAACCGCGAATTCGTCGAGAAATCACCAGTCTTCAGCAATGTATTGCGTCTTCAGCCGACTCGTCCGTCCATATCGCTGTCCACGAACAGAGACAATCGACGCCTCAGTTGACATCTCCTTGGTTGCATACGGCAGGGGGCGATTCAGCGCGAGACGGTCGCTTCTGTTTGCTGAGCACATCGAGATAAGAACGCCACGTATACATGCCCTGCGGTTTCTGACAGCATTCCGGACTCGTGAATGCGAGTTCTGGTTCGACAGCGTGACCGGTCGTGGCTCCAAATCCACTCGACTGCCGCAACTGAGACGAAAGTTCTGCCGGAAGCATTGAAAGGCAGACAATGCGGAGTCGTATGGCAATTCAACGTGCAAAACGCACGCTGAAAACTCAGGTCGCTGGATCACTTAATGGATAAGTCATCGAGAAATACCCAAGATCGCTGTCAGCGTTAGTTCGAAGCGACACGTTACTGCCTGCTTGTCGCGACATTCCGCCTGTCGCCGTCCTGGACTCCGACGGCAGCCTGCGCCTTCGGCTTGTCGAAGATTTTCAACACAACTTGTTGTGTCTGGTTGATCGGGGTTCCTTCGCGGGGATCCTGGTCATTAACAAGATATGTCTGGTCTTTTCGTGGCGCAGGTCCGGCATTCTGATTGCGGATCCTGTCTTTAGGCACACCTGCGTCGATCAGCATTTTAGTGGCTACGTCATAGCGTTGACCAATCACGTCTGGAATCGACGGGCCCTGGGGGTTTAGCCGTTGAGGCGGGGCTGACTGACCTGCCGCCTGCTGTTGCCCAGGCTGGATGACATGAGTCTGATATCCTCGAATTTTCGGATCCCAGGGATTCTGGCCCGGCAGCAGACCTCCGAACAAACCCTTCTTGTTGATCGCCATGTCCTGAAAGGTGTAGACAGTCCGTTTTGTTCCGGCAGGGTCCAGCAGTTTGACAGCATCCGGAAGATAATTTTTTGTGTTCAGAAAAATCTGAGCCTCCATCCAGTTGTCACGATCCTGACGCTGTTTGGGGGTCGCTTTCAGTAATACGACTTCAAAATTTGGACGGTAGTCCTGGATTAACTCCATGTGGAAACGCTGTGTTGCTTTTTCCGGCGGCAGCCCGAACAGAAACGGCAGGGGACTGTTCATTATGTTCTGCCCCCGCAGATCCGGTGGCAGGTGTACAATTCTGGCAGTTTTTTCTTCATCGTCGATGTCATAAATCTTAATGCCGTCGCATAGCCAGCGTTCTGCGTCGTCTGATTTCAGATCGTAAGCAGCCCCGTCTGGTTTTCGTTCGACCTTGGCGTCCGGCTTATTTCTGGCTGCGATCATTTCTGCCGTGAGTTTGATCGGAAACACATCGATTCGGCCTTTATCCGGTGCTCCGAACCAGAACTTACCGTTTGACACTTTTTCGTTCAGGAACGTGTCGTCGTAGACGTGGCGTTCGTGTTTTCCTTCAAGTGTCTTGATTTCGGCACTGCGTCTGGCCCATGCGTCCAGCAGTTGCCAGACCTCCCGAGTGATCTCCTGCTGTTGCTGCGCGGGACTCTGGAGTGGGCGCCCTGTCTGCTGCCCCTGTAGTGGAGCAGCGGCGCCCAGAACGAGACCTAACAAAGTTGCTGAACAAGCGAATCTGATCATCGGAGATCCTGCCGATGTGAGTATTCGGAAGCAGAAGGCGGTTATGCGACGTGGCTGAAGACAATCCATTGTCTTCAGCCACGTCGTCGCCGGTATGGGCGCAACCGTCTTCGTGCCGTTAATTTACGGTGGCGAGCTTATAATGGCTGGCCGCGAACGCTGCCATACCGAATTAGACATCCGGTCTTGCGAAGCGCTGGCCTCGCCGCAACCTGCGTAGTCTGGAGGAAATCGAAGTGGTCAGGCTCCGCCCAAACCGGCAAAAACCGCCCGGAACCAGTGTTTTCTGACAGACCGTAATCGGTCTTTGCCAACAGGACACTCACACGATACGATTTTTGAGCGGTTGATCGCCTGCCGTGTTTTTCTCATTGAAATGGACAGTGGTTCGGTTCGACAGACAACGTATTTCCGTCATTCGTGACCTTTCGATTGAATTAGGACAGCGAATCGCCCATGGGCCTCGACAATCGTGACTATCTTCGAGACGAAAGCCGCCGCTACTCAGGTGGTTTTTCCGGTGGCGGCGGTGGCGGCGGTGGAGGCATGTCGGCCAGCCCGGCGCCCGCGTGTCAAAAGCTGCTGATTGTTACAGTCGTTGTGTTCCTGGGGCAGATCTTCTTAACGGGATCACCTTCGCTGGAAGAAATTCAGGCGAAAAAGGATCGGCAGATCGCCAAATTGCAACGTCAGTACCAGCAATACGGTGATGACAATATCGCGTATCAGATCCAGGATCTGGAACGAACGTCCGTCGAACAGTTGGCGCGAAACCAGCCGAAGCGATCCATTGTCCAGGACTGGCTTCAGCTGGACACGTCAAAAGTACTTTCGGGACAAATCTGGCGATTGCTGACGTGCGCCTTTTGTCACGATCGCGATGACCTGACGCACATTCTGTTCAATATGCTTTTCCTCTGGTGGTTCGGAAGAACTCTGGAAAGCATGTATGGCTCGCGGGAGTTTCTGTGGTTCTATCTGACAGCAGCTCTGGCAGCGAGTCTTGCGTATGTGGTGCTGGACCTTGCCACTGGTGACTGGATACCGATGATTGGTGCCTCGGGCGCAGTCATGGCGGTTACGATGTTGTTTGCTGTGCACTTCCCCCGGCAGATCATCTATCTGTTTTTTGTTATTCCGGTCGAGATTCGCTGGATCGTGGTGTTCTATGTGGTTTATGACCTGCACCCGGTCCTGCTGCAGCTTTCGGGCGATCCGTCCGCCAGCGGCGTTGCTCATGCGGCTCATCTTGGTGGCCTGGCCTTCGGCTACTTTTACGCAAAGAATCCGTTCCGGCTGGATCCGGCGATGGATCGCCTGCGGATCTGGTGGAAGAGCAAACGCCGTGGTCTGCGCGTCGTGGGCACCACTGTCCCTGCGGAATCCCGTCGTTCCGGGAAATTGGCGGAACAGATGGACGCTATCCTGAAGAAGATCGGCGAGCAGGGCGAAGAGTCGCTGACAGCCGCAGAACGAAAAACACTGGAACGAGCCAGTCGAGAATTACGGAAGCGACGGGACTGACCGACATGACAGAGGGCGGCGAAGAGCTTTGCGCTATGCCAGCAGCCCCTGGACGATTTTTCCCGGCTGGCCGTCCAGTAATGACTCCTCGCGACCGTTTTGCTTATACGTGAGAGCCTGTGCATCAAGACCGAACAGGTGCAGCAGAGTGGCGTGATAATCAAAGTGATTCACGATGTCGGTGACTGCATGGTGACCGAATTCGTCTGTGGCTCCGTACGTTCCTCCGTGACGAAAGCCGCCACCGGCCAGCCACATGCTGAACCCGTAAGTGTTGTGGTCTCGACCGACCTTCGCCGGGCCAGCGTCATTCTGAATGACCGGCAGCCTTCCCATCTCGCCACCCCAGTGCACGACCGTGGAATCCAGCATGCCGCGCTGTTTCAGATCTTTAACAAGTGCCGCGGCGGGCTGTTCCGTCTTGCGGCATGCGGCGGGCAGTGACGTGCGAATTGACCCATGATGATCCCAGTACTGGTTCTTTGTGTAAGCCTGGACGAAACGGACACCGCGTTCCACAAGCCGCCGAGCAATCAGGCACCGTTTACCATATTCCTCCGATTCCGGTCGATCAATTCCATACATTGTTTGTGTGGCCAACGTTTCACGACTGATGTCCAGGGCTTCGCGAGCCGAAGTCTGCATGCGAGCCGCCAATTCGTAGTTGGAGATGCGAGCCGACAGGTCGGAATTGTTCGGATGCCGGAGCCGGTGTCCTTCGTTCAGGTGTTTCAGGTATTCAAGATACGCCTGCTGAACTTTGCCGCGTCGGTTGGCGGGTGGTTCCAGGTTCAGGATTCTTGGTTCCTGCGGTCGTACAACTGTTCCCTGAAACAGCGATGGCAGCCAGCCGTTCGACCAGTTCAGGACTCCTTCGACCGGAATTCCCTTCGGGTCGGTCATGGCCACAAAGGCCGGCAGATTGTTGGTTTCTGCTCCCAGGCCGTAGGTCAGCCAGCTGCCCAGCGCCGGACGACCTCGCTGCGTGCGTCCTGAATTCATGGCGTGAATGGACTGGCCATGATTATTGACTCCTGTACGCATGGAACGCACAACAATGATGTCATCGGCGATCTCGGAAATGTTCGGCAGCAGCTCGGAAATCTCAGTTCCACTTTCACCACAAGGTCGGAATTTCCATGGGCAGCCCAATACCGTCGAACTTGCCTGTGCGGCATTGTCGTATTTGATCGTGCCAGGAAACTTCTGACCGTCCAGTCGATTCAGTTCCGGCTTCGGGTCCACCAGGTCAATCTGGCTGGGACCACCCTGCATGAACAGTGAGATCATGGCTGTAGCGCGTGGCGTAGACTGCGTCGGGCGGTTGTCGAGCGATGCTTCCTGTTTGTGGATGTTCGGCTTGATCCTGTCCGCCGGCAGGTTTTCCTGCTGCATCAGCCAGGCAGCAGCCATCGGTGCGAGTCCGAATCCCGCATGGCGAAAGAAATGTCGACGAGTATGGCTGTCAAAAAATGTGTTTTCATACACGAATTCGTTTCCTTGCAACCGACAGACGGAACTCTCAGCAGTTTTCAAAAAGGAATTGCTTGTCTTATTCTGTATCGGGTCTCAGCACAGAACCGATCATGTTGTAGGCGGCCTGTCGCATTTCATCCGGAAAGTTGTGGTCTGAATCCGGATGCTTAATCGAGATTCTTCCTTCAGCTCCCAGAAGTTTGTAAACCGGAGCTGCTGCGGCTGCACATTCGTCCACGCTTTTCCAGCGAAAATTGCTGTCGTGCAGTGGTGCATTCACGAACAGTGGGCGAGGAGCAAGTGCCCCCAGCAATTCCTGAAAGTCGAACGGGATAGATTCCAGACGCCCTCGGAAATCTGACATGCGCGGCATGTAACGAATCTGACACCAGCCTTTGTCGAAGTACCACACCCTTTCGTTGCCGTCCATGTAGTGCAGATATGAATCGAAGCCGCAGCTGCTGGCCACCACAGTGATGCGTTCATCCAGCACGGCAGTGTAGATAGCATTATGTCCGCCGAGCGAATGGCCGATGGCTCCGAATCCTCGTGATGAATCAACGAAGTCCAGCGATGTCAACAGGTCCAGTCCGCGTGAATTATCCCATATTGCTTTCATTGTGCCGCTGTCGTACCCGAGCTTTCCGAGGTTGGGCCAGTAATTTGCCAGGTGCGGATACGAAGGTGACAGAGTCACATAGCCTTGCTCAGCCAGTTCGGCGGCATATTGTCGACCTGCTCGTCCGCCAAGGCCAACGACAACTTTGTGTCCGACGGTGTTGTCCGTCGGGTGCAGGCAGAGAACTGCCGCCGCCTTTCGTTTTCCGGCCAGCACGTCTTTTGGTATGCACAGGTAGGCAGGCGTTCTGGACCCGGGTTCAGATTGGTACGTGATCAACCGTCTCACGTAAGAGCCGATGTCGGATTCCTCCTGCACCTTCAGATCTGCACCAACGCGGCGTTCGTCGCCTGGCATTGGCCCCATCACGGACTGCATGCCCTTCACAATATCAGCTCTTCGTTGCTGCCATTCGATGGTGTTTGTCACCTGAGCTGTCCGGCCTGCGTCGTCACGGAATTGCAACAGGTCGTTCCGGTTAAGCCGCGCGGCAGTTTCCTGTCCGGTGGACGCTGATCCAATTGACACGAGCAAAACGCCAGAGGCGATACATAGCCGCCGAATCTGAAGGCACATTTCGACCAGTTCTGAAAATCGAGTTTGCTGATGAACGGACGACACAGCATATCACGATGACAGGCCCGCCGCTCATCCGTCAGCGATGATGATCTTTAGGTAACTCACAAATTGCCGGTGGTTCGGCATTAAATGGGGCAACTTGGTGGCTCATACCGGCAATACAGAAAAGAAGGCTGGCCTTAAAGAGTCCGCGTTGTTTTGAAGCCCTCAAAGGTGTTATCAGACCTCTGAGGGTTGGTGAACTTTACCAATCAATAATGATCAAAACTCGCCAATGGGCTCACCATCGGAGATATAGCCCACATAAGCCCACGTGTTCTGATCAATGTTCTCACTGATGAAACGAACAGAACCGTCCGCCAGTGTGAACTGCGCCCCACCCACGTGCTTGCTCGAATATGCCCACGCATAGGGGCGTTCGTCGCCCCAGCCACACCAATTACCATCGATAGCACACCGGTCTTCAGTCTTGCAGTTAATTCACACGCTATATGACGCTGGACATCTGAGATTCGCCGGACGAGTGCGATTTACACGACCTCACGTGAGTATTTCAAAATTTTTTTATTATTATTATTGGGGTGCTCAAATGATTGGATTTAATACAGTTTCCCCGTACCCTCAAGGGTAAGCACATGCGTGGGTTAACGTTTTGAGCCGGGCATAGCGCGATAATTGGTTCTATCTTCTCTTTTCTCTTTTTGTTTGGAGGTTACAGGAATGACGCGTCACAGGAAGAAAAAATCTGGTTTTACGTTGATCGAGTTGCTGGTGGTAATCGCCATCATCGCAATTCTTATTGCTTTGTTGCTGCCAGCCGTGCAGCAGGCCCGCGAGGCTGCTCGCAGGACTCAGTGCAAAAACAATCTGAAACAGATTGGTTTGGCAATGCACAACTACCACGATGTGGCTGGAATGTTTCCACCGGGTCTGATTCACGGTGGTCGAGGATGTCAGGGGGCGGCCAACCCTGCTTTGTGCAGGACGCTGACGCCATTTGTTCTTAACCACACCGCATGGAGCATGCTCCTGCCGTATTTTGATCAGGCACCGCTTTACAATTCCATGAACTTCGATCTGCCTTCAGGTCCCATGAACGCATATGGAAGGCCTATGGGGGTTTGGGATGCAACGAATCCGAATTTCGTTGCCACACAGACTTATCTGAATGGTCTGCAGTGTCCGTCAGACCCTGCGGTCGGCAAACTGACAACAGGAAGCGCTGCGTACAAATCCGATATGGCGGAAACGGCTACCTATCTGTTGTCTGCCGGGTGGAGTCACGAAAGTGATGCCCGTTTCTGGCATCAATGGAGAACCCCCACAATCAAACTGCCCAACCTGAAGCGTGTTCGTCGACAGGGTGCCTTTGGACTTAATGGCGCAGCCAGAATCCGTGACTTTACGGACGGGACCAGCAACACGATCCTTGTTGGTGAAGCAACAAAGGACAAACGCAGCGTCCAATATACGCCTGTCTGGGGACAGGGCCGCCATGTTGGCGTCTTTGGACGCACAATTGTCGGCGATCCCGGTACGTATGGAGGTGCTGCTGCGTGGATGGGCGGAATCTATTGTATTAACTGCAAGACTGAAGACCGGTGTGCTATCGATGGTAATTGGTGTGGCTGGGGCGACGAACGCCCCTATGCGTGGGCATATTCGAGCAAGCACGTGGGTGGGGCGCAGTTCACACTGGGGGACGGTTCTGTTCGTTTCATCAGTGAGAACATTGATCAGAACACGTGGGCTTATGTGGGCTATATCTCCGATGGTGAGCCC
>Ga0315316_10001173_pt1 | contig 18136 bp, 18 predicted proteins | sample M160m3416metaG_FD_203702 | JGI IMG/M metagenome (GOLD analysis project Ga0315316, IMG submission 203702) | Ammonia-oxidizing marine archaeal communities from Monterey Bay, California, United States - M1 60m 3416 | ecosystem: Environmental > Aquatic > Marine > Intertidal zone | place: USA... | reverse complement strand
CTTTTAATTCCAATGCACTAGAGGGATCTCTACTCATTTGCTCCATAACATTCTGTCTTTTTATATTTGTTCTATGTCGCATGGTTAAAACAATGGCACCTATCATCGCGACTAATAAAATTAAACCTGCTGCTTGAAATAAATAAATAAAGTCATCATAAATCAACAAACCAAGCGCTTGGGTATTATGAATATCTTCTATCGGAGGAGTTATAGCAGCCCGCAATTCTAATGAATTGCTTGCAAAATTCCAATCTCCAAAAACAAGGCCTAACTCAATTAAAATAATTATGCCCATCAAAAGGCCAATTGGTAAAAATTTTGCCATGTCTGCTTTTAATGCTGCGAAGTCGACATTTAACATCATCACAACAAACAGAAATAAAACCGCAACAGCCCCAACATATATAATAATCAAAAGCATTGCTAAAAACTCTGCGCCCAAAAGAACAAACAAACCAGCCGAGCTAATAAAGGCTAATATTAACCAAAGTACTGAGTGTACCGGATGCCGAGACAAGGTCACAAAAACTGCAGAAATAATTGCTATTACTGCAAAGAAATAAAATGCTAATGCTGCTATCTCCATAAATGTCTCCTTCCTGTTTTTTTTGTAGGTTCAATTATCATCTATATGGCGCATCTAACTCTAAATTACGCGCTATCTCAGCCTCCCAGCGGTCACCATTTTCAAGCAATTTAGTTTTGTCATAAAACAATTCCTCACGCGTCTCAGTAGAAAATTCAAAATTAGGACCTTCAACAATTGCATCAACTGGACATGCCTCCTGACAAAATCCACAGTAAATACATTTCGTCATATCAATATCATATCGCGTAGTGCGTCTACTGCCATCTTCACGGGGCTCTGCATCAATAGTTATTGCTTGAGCTGGGCAAACAGCCTCACACAACTTGCATGCAATACACCGTTCCTCACCATTAGGATATCTTCTTAGAGCATGCTCACCACGAAACCTAGATGAAAGATAACCTTTTTCATGAGGATAATTTAATGTGCTTTTTGGTGCAAAAAAATACTTAAAGCCCAACTTAAAGCCTTTCAAAAAATCAAGAAGTAAAAAATATTTTGCGGCTCGACCGTAATCAATTTTTGACATATTCAACCCCCGACAGTCCAACGTGCATATGCACCAGCAAATAATCCATATTGAGCAAATAACCCAACTATAACTACCCAAGCCAAAGAAAGTGGAAGAAATATTTTCCACCCTATTCTCATTAACTGATCGTATCGATACCTCGGGACAATGGCTTTAACCATCGCAAACATAAAAAACACCATAAACATTTTGACCAAGAACCACAAAATTCCATCACTTATCCCCGGTATTGGTGACAACCAACCTCCAAAAAATAATAGGGTCATCAATGCACACATTAGCCACACAGCCATTAACTCACCTATCATGAATAATAAAAAAGGTGTGGAGGAATACTCTACTTGATACCCAGCAACCAACTCAGCCTCAGCTTCTGGTAAATCAAATGGTGGCCTATTTGTCTCTGCTAAAGCCGATATAAAAAATAGAAAAACCATAGGAAAATGTGGCAGCCAATACCAATTAAACAAACCAAAATTTCCATCTTGAGCTCTCACAATATCGCCAAAGTTCATTGAGCCTGTCGATAAAATTATTCCGACAATTATGAAGCCAATAGACACTTCATATGAAATCATTTGTGCTGCTGATCTCAGAGAGCCCAAAAACGGGTATTTTGAATTGGATGCCCAGCCACCCATTATAACCCCATAAACTTCCAAAGAACCAATCGCAAATACATATAAAATTGCAACATTAAGGTTTGAAATCACCCAACCATCGTTGAACGGAATCACAGCCCAAGAAATAACCGGTAAGATGAAAGCCAATAACGGCGCGAGAAGAAAAACTGGCTTATCTGCACCTGCAGGTATTACCACCTCTTTAACAATATATTTCAAAAAATCAGCAAAACTTTGCAACAAGCCAAATACACCTACAACGTTTGGTCCTTTTCGCATTTGAACTGCTGCCCAAATTTTTCGGTCAGCGTACATTAAGAAAGCTAGGCTTATCAAAACGCACACCGTGACAGCCAAACACTGTCCTAATATAAAGAGAAATATACCGAAATATGTGTTAGTAAAAAATTCGTACATTGTATTCCCATATTAACGCCTCACCAAGAAAAAATTATTTAACTTAGTAGCAATTATTTATATAGACCCCGACCTTGGTTGTGGATTTTATTATATGCTATAAATAGCATATGAGTTACGAATGCCACAGTTTTTATTAGTTTTCTCTTAATTATTTCTCTAATCATTGCTTACAATTTAAATTGTAAAATTTTTACTCCGCTGCAACATTAATTTCCTTAGACCTTGTACCTGAAGAAAGCTCTGCCATTACCTCAGATGCACGTGCAATTGGATTTGTTAAATAAAAATCATTTATTATGTTCTTAAAATCATTGTTATTTAATTTTACCTTGCTAACAGTCCCAAATGATTTGTCTGCTATCAAACCAATATGCCTTAGATGATCAAATTTTCCAAAGAGGGCCTCTCTTAATTCGGTCAAATTATCGTATGGTAGTTTTTTATCCAACTCATTTGATAAAGCTCGCAAGATTGCCCAGTTCTCTTTTGCATCACCTGGCGCGAAATTTGCTCGATGTGCCAATTGAACTCTTCCTTCAAGATTCACAAATAAACCAGATTCTTCAGTGTAAGAGGCTGACGGTAAGATAAGATCCGCACGATGCGCTCCACAATCGCCATGACTTCCTTGATAGATGACAAACGGCCCAGCCTCGATATTTATCTCATCTGCGCCCAAGTTATACACCACGTCAGAGTTCTTTACAGCTTCAATCCAATCACCATCATGTACAAAACCAATATCCATAGCACCAACCCGGCTTGCAGCCGTATGCATAATCAAGATTTTACTGTCCGAAGAGTCTGCAATTTCACTAATTAAAGATAAAACGCCATAACCATCTTCCTCGTTTATAGCTCCTATCCCAACAACGATTACACTTTTTTTATCTTTAATTTTGTTATTCAAAGGCCGTTTCAATAACTTTGTTAACGCCGCTCGATTTTTCCCTACATGTTCATAATCATAAGTAAGATCAGATGCTGGCCCAACTAATTCAATGTTTGCCCCACCTGCCCAGGCCTTTCTAATTCTAGCATTTAAAACTGGAGCCTCATCTCTTGGATTGCTTCCAATAATCATAATGTGCTCTGCTTCATCTAAATCTTCAATGACCGCAGTTCCCGCATAAGCGCCGCGAAAGTCATTTGGCAATTTAGCGCCATCTAACCTACATTCAAAACCTCCATTTAATTCAACAATTAATTGCTTCAATGCAAAAATTGACTCCACAGAGGCCAAATCTCCTGCTAACCCAAACACCTTGCCGCCTTGCAACTTTGATTTAGCCAATTGAAGAGCTTCAGGCCAGGTAGATTCTCTTAACTTTCCATTCTCTCGTAGATATGGCCTATCTAAGCGTTGTCGTCTTAATCCATCCCAAACAAAGCGAGTTTTATCTGAGATCCACTCTTCATTCACGGCATCATGATTTATCGGTAAAATTCTCATCACCTCTCTGCCCTTTGTATCAACTCTAATTGCTGACCCCATGGCATCCATTACATCAATGGTTTCTGTTTTCTTTAGTTCCCAGGGCCTGGCGGTGAAAGAATATGGTTTGGATGTTAATGCCCCAACGGGACACAGATCAATGATATTACCTTGAAGATTAGAATTTAATGTCTCTCCCAAATAGCTTGTGATTTCGGCATCCTCCCCGCGCCCAGTTTGGCCCATCTGAGTAATACCCGCTACCTCTGTTGTGAATCTGACGCACCGTGTACAAGATATACATCGTGTCATATGTGTTTCAACCAACGGCCCAAGGTTTAAATCTTCTGTTGCTCTCTTTGCCTCCCTAAATCGACTGAAATCCACGCCATAAGCCATTGCCTGATCTTGTAAATCACACTCACCACCTTGATCACAAATAGGACAATCTAAAGGATGATTTATTAACAAAAATTCCATAACACCTTCACGGGCCTTCTTTACCATTTCGGATTTTGTTTTAACCATCGGAGGCTCACCATTTGGTCCAGGTCGAAGATCACGGACTTGCATCGCGCATGAAGCGGTTGGCTTTGGTGGTCCACCAACCACTTCCACCAAACACATTCTACAATTTCCCGCTATTGATAACCTTTCGTGATAACAAAATCTTGGCACTTCAATTGAAGCAACCTCACAAGCTTGAAGTAGGGTCATCGCCGAATCCACTTCAAGTTCTTGGTTATCAATTATAATCGTTTTCATATCAGTCATTTAATTTTTAATCCTCAACAATGAACCAATTGGTGTCATTTCATCAATTTCATTCATACCGAATTCACAAATAGCGTCAGAGTGCTCCAAATTAACGCCATTATCTTCCAAAAATTTATCAGTTTGTTTTGATAATCTATCTCTGTTATCTTCACTGTTTACAAATTCCCCGATTTCCTCACTAGTATATCCCAAGTTTTTAGCAACATTTTTAACTTCAAGAAGCGCCATTAAACCTTTTATTTTCCTCGCATCGATTGACTCACAATCCTCACTTAGTTTGTTAGCCACGCTTATTTCTAACAAGCTACTCCAAATCTCTGCATTATTAATCAGTAAAGTTTTGGCATTTACAGAATAAACGCCATAAAAACATAAAAGAGAAATTGCAATCAATACTCTCAAATCAAACCACCAATAAACACCTTTCTATCTATCCATTATCAAAAATTATTCCGCCGCAATGCCGCTAGACAAACTATCCTTTGCTTTTATTCGATCTTCTATTTCATCACGGAAATTTCTAATTAAGCCTTGAATAGGCCAGGCGGCAGCATCTCCTAATGCACATATAGTATGACCCTCAACTTGTTTTGTTACGTCTAATAACATATCTATCTCTTCAACTTTAGCACTTCCATTAACCAATCGTTCCATTACGCGCATCATCCAACCAGTACCCTCACGGCAAGGGGTACATTGTCCACAGCTTTCATGTTTATAAAATTTAGACAAACGCCAAATAGCTTTTATAATATCGGTTGATTGATCCATAACAATCACTGCGGCGGTTCCCAAGCCAGAACGCTGATCTCTTAAGTAATCAAAATCCATAATAACATCTTCACAGTTTTCACCACTTAAGCACGGAACCGATGAACCTCCAGGAATAACCGCTTTCAAGTTTTTCCAACCACCTCTTACTCCTCCGCAATGTCTATCTAGTAATTCCCTTAAAGGGATCGACATAGCTTCCTCCACCACGCAAGGATTATTAACATGTCCCGATATTGCGAACAGCTTGGTTCCAGCATTATTTTCTCGACCAAAGGATTTAAACCAGCCGCTACCTCGACGCAAAATTGTGGGTACAACCGCTATAGACTCAACATTGTTAACCGTGGTGGGACAACCATAAAGTCCAGCACCAGCAGGAAATGGTGGTTTCATTCTGGGCATACCTTTTTTGCCCTCCAAACTCTCTAACAACGCAGTTTCTTCACCACAAATGTAAGCTCCTGCTCCATGGTGCAAATATAAATCAAAATCCCAACCAGACTTAGCCGCATTATTTCCTAACAATCCCGCCTCATACGCCTCATCTATCGCATTTTGCAGTGTTTCTCTTTCACGAATAAATTCACCACGGATATATATATACCCGGAATTAGCCCCCATTGCGAATGCTGCCATTAAACATCCTTCGATCAACGTATGCGGATCATGGCGCATTATCTCTCTATCTTTGCATGTTCCCGGTTCAGATTCATCCGCATTAATAACCAAATAAGACGGTCTACCGTCGCTTTCTTTAGGCATAAATGACCATTTGAGGCCAGTTGGAAACCCTGCGCCGCCCCTGCCTCTCAGGCCCGATGCCTTTATTTCGTCGATTATCCAATCACGTCCTTTTTTCATAAGCCGGCCAGTTTCATCCCAATGCCCTCGACGCTGTGCACCTTTCAAAGACCTATCGTTCATACCATAAAGATTGGTGAATATTCTATCGTTATCACTTAGCATTAATTTTCCTCTAAACGGTTTCTATTTAGCCAAACTCTAAAAATCACGACAAGAGCCCAAACAAACGCAGCTATCGCACAAAAATCAAAAAGAAATGCAAATTTTGGTGCCCAATTTAATTGGCTTCCTAAAAAATTAAACAACATCCATCCCACGATGGTAGATATAATAACGACACTTGCTATTCTCATTTGTGATTTAGCTTTTTTATTCAAAATGAACCTATAAATAAACTTAATTAATAAATATTTTAATTTTCCTGCTTCTTTGACTTTGACTTCGACTTTGACACTCCAAGCCAGGTTACCGTATCTTTTAACGTAACCGCTAAATCCACAGACGCATTATTTCGTAGCTTTTCGTTCTTAAATTCTTTTAATGTTGTTAAGCCAGAGGCTGGTTCAGCGGCAAAACGTTCATTCTGAGGCCCAGGTGGTGGAATCCTCCCATTTTCAAATTCTTCCAAAATATTCAATAATTTTGAAGGATTTAAATCTTCATAATAATCCTTACCAATTTGAACCATTGGAGCATTTGAACAAGCACCTAAACACTCGACCTCTTCCCAACTAAACTTACCGTTTTCAGAAAGCTCAAGCTGATTGGGAGAGATATATTTTTTGCAAATCTCTGCCAGCTCTTCCGAACCGCATATCATGCAAGAAGTCGTGCCACATACCTGAACATGAGCAACTCCACCTACAGGCTGCAATTGAAACATAAAATAAAATGACGCAACCTCCAGCGCCCTTATAAAAGCCATATCTAACATTTGGGAAACGTATTCTATCGCAGGTCGAGTAAGCCAACCTTCCTGCTCTTGTGCTCTCCATAATAATGGAATAATTGCACTGGCTTCGCGACCCTTAGGATATTTCTTTATCTGATTTTTGGCCCAAGTCAGGTTTTCTTTAGTAAAAGAAAATGAATCGGGCTGATCATGGTGTAATCGCCTTAACATTATTCTTCACTCCACTCTTTTATTTTTTTTGTATTTAGATTATTGGAATTTTTATAACTTATCACCTATCAACCTCCCCAAACACTATATCTAGAGATCCTAATATAGCAGAAACATCCGCAAGCTGATGTCCTCTGCAAAGATAATCCATAGCGGCTAAATGAGGAAAACCAGGGGCTCTTAATTTAACTCTATATGGCTTGTTTGATCCGTCTGACACTAGGTACACTCCAAATTCACCTTTAGGAGCCTCAACTGGCGCATAAACTTCTCCATGCGGTACGTGGAATCCTTCAGTATATAATTTGAAATGATGGATCAGAGCTTCCATCGACTTCTTCATTTCAACGCGAGGAGGAGGTGTTACTTTTCCACGAGATAATACATCTCCTTTTGTATCTTTTAACTTTTCAATAGCTTGCTGAATTATTTTATTACTTTCCCGCATCTCAGCAACCCTGCATAAATATCTGTCGTAACAATCACCATTTTTGCCTATCGGTATTTTGAAATCAAATTCATCATAACACTCATATGGCTGTGATTTTCGCAAATCCCAAGCAAAGCCGGAACCTCTAACCATAACTCCCGAAAAACCCCAATCTTGTATGTCCTTTTCGCTAACAATACCAATGTCAACATTTCTTTGTTTAAATATCCGATTTTCCGTAAGTAAACTTTCGATATCGTCTAGGGCCTTTGGAAAACCTAAACTCCATATCATAATATCATCCAGTAATTCCGGTGGTAAATCTTGGTGAACGCCACCTGGTCTAAAATATGCCGCATGCAATCTTGCCCCACAAGCACGCTCATAAAAAATCATTAATTTTTCCCGCTCTTCAAAGCCCCAGAGAGGTGGGGTTAAAGCTCCTACATCCATAGCCTGAGTGGTCACATTCAATAAATGATTTAATATTCGACCTATCTCGCAATATAACACACGTATCAATGATGCGCGCTTAGGAACTTCGGTCTCCGTCAATTTTTCTATCGCCAAACACCAGCTATGCTCCTGATTCATTGGCGCAACATAATCTAATCTATCAAAATACGGTAAATTTTGAAGATATGTTCGGCTCTCCATAAGTTTTTCTGTGCCGCGGTGAAGCAATCCAATATGTGGATCACATCTTTCCACGATTTCACCATCAAGTTCCAACACCAGTCTTAAAACACCATGAGCTGCTGGATGCTGAGGACCAAAATTTATGTTGAAATTGCGGACTTGATCCTCTGCTTTTTCACCATTCATTATTTCATGAGACATTTGTTAAGTCCGTATGATAATTGTTTAAAAAACTTTTTGTATAACCCAAAATCTTTACCCAGTTTATATTACCGTATTAAATTAATTTAAATTTAAGGATCAATTTCTTCACTATCTTCTGTCTTAATATATTCGGCACCTTCCCAAGGTGACATAAAATCAAATTGTCGATATTCTTGAGTTAAATTTACTGGTTCGTAAATCACAGCTTTCTGTGTTTCATCATATCTAACCTCTGAATAACCTGTTGTTGGAAAATCTTTTCTTAAAGGATGACCCTGAAACCCATAGTCCGTTAGTAATCGGCGCAGATCGGGGTGCTCCGCAAATTTAATTCCGTACATGTCAAATACTTCGCGCTCATACCAATCAGCCGCTTTGTGAATAACACTAATTGTAGGAACTAGATCGTTATCGTTAATAGACACTTTTACTCTAATTCTTAAATTCTGATACATTGACAACAAATGATAAACGACATCAAATCGTTTTTCCCGCTCCGGATAATCAACGGCAGTTACATCAATTAAAGTAGAAAATTGTAAATTTGGATTCATCCTTAAAAAATCTATTAAATTGACGATTTTGCTTGGAATTGCTTCTATTACCAACTCATTATTACTAACTTGCGAAGATAAGACAGAATCTTCTTGTTTAGATTCTATCAAACTTCCTAATTCACTAATCATCTCACTCATTAACAACCCTTACCTAACAATTGTTCCAGTTCGACGAATTTTTCTCTGCAGTTGCATTATTCCGTATAATAGAGCTTCTGCAGTTGGTGGGCAGCCCGGGACATAAATATCGACAGGAACAATCCTGTCACATCCTCTAACTACTGAGTAACTGTAATGATAATAACCACCACCATTTGCACAGGAACCCATACTGATAACATATCTCGGTTCTGGCATCTGATCATAAACTTTCCTCAAAGCTGGTGCCATTTTATTTGTCAGGGTGCCCGCAACAATCATTAAATCAGATTGACGTGGGCTCGCCCTGGGTGCAGTTCCAAGCCTTTCAAGGTCATAACGTGGCATAGAAGTATGCATCATCTCGACAGCACAACACGCCAATCCAAAAGTCATCCAATGTAAAGAGCCAGTCCGTGCCCAATTAATAATATCTTCTGTGGAGGTTACAATAAAGCCCTTATCCTGCAAATCTCTACCCAAAGCATTTACTGCTATTTCTTTATCAGCCCCTGCTGTATTTGAGGCAGTTTTTAATCCCATTCTAAAGCCCCTTTCTTCCACTCATAAGCAAAACCGATAGTAAGAACTCCTAGGAAAACCATCATAGACCAAAAACCTACCATGCCAATGTCCTTAAAACTTACTGCCCAGGGAAACAAAAAGGCTACTTCTAAATCAAAAATTATAAATAGAATAGCTACTAAATAAAACCTAACATCAAATTTCATTCTAGCATCGTCGAAAGCGTTGAACCCGCATTCATAAGCTGATGTTTTTTCGGAGTCCGGGTTACTGACTGCAACAATAATCGCTGCTAAAATCAAAATCAAACCAAGTGCAATCGCTAACCCCAAAAATATGAGTATGGGTAAATACTGCATCAAAAGCTCGCTCAATGAAAAATCTCCCCGTTTTATATCCTGTTCATGTAGAACGCGGTTTAACCCTGACAATAGATAACGTCAACAGAACATCATTCAAATTAAGGACATAAAATATCCTAATTAGATAAATTTAGATTAGAAAAAATACTAATTAATTTTTTACAGGATCATTAGTTTGATACTTAATTGGCAGTCTTAATGGACTCGTATTACCAGTATCGGGCAACAAAGCTACTTTTCCATTCAATGAGACATCTTTTATTGTTTTTACCAACGCCTTCAAAGCAATAATTGAATCCGTTTTAGCCATAAAATGCCCAACGCAATGATGAGCTCCACCACCAAACCCAAAATGTTTCTTACGTCGCTTACTAATATTAAATTCTTGTTGATCATCAATGAGTGGATCACGAGCTGAAGAATGTACTAATAAATGCACCGTAGTGCCCTTTTTAATTTGTACCCCCGAAAACTCAAAGTCCATAATTGCCTCACGAGTGACCCAAGTTGTAGTTGGTCGCTCCCTTATTAATTCGTTAAAAGCATTTTCAGCCAGAGAGCCGTCTTTTTCTAATTTAATCCATTCTTTTGGATATTTGATAAAAGTAAGCAATCCCAATCCAAGTTGAGACCGAGTAGTATCAACACCACCAAATATTGAAATTACAATAAGATCAGACAGTTCTAAATTAGTAAAACCTTCAAAGTTATTTGCCTGCTCAAGAAGCTTCGCGACAAAGCTTGTCTTATCTCGGCCTAATTGGACTTTTTCTATTAAATCATTCGATAACTTCACTAGGCGTTCATATGCTTTATCGAAGACAACCTCATTCGCTTTGCAATCTACGCCCATAGCTAAGCCTAGATCAGAAGCATCCTGGGAGATCATCTCCCATTGTCTGCCCTCTAAGCCAAGCAAAAGACTCATGGCCTGCCCGGCAAAGGGCTTTGCAAATTCAGTCATAAATTCACATGACTTTTTTGTTCTTAGTTTAGCACATAGATTCATAGCTATTTCTTCAAATTCTGGTATAAGTGAATTTATATATTCTTGAGACAAGGCCGGGACCAAAACGTCCCTTAATTTTCGATGGTACTCTCCCTCTTGCCCTATGATACTTCGCTTCCAAAATTTTCCAAATGAACCCCTAAGATTATTTTTATCTGGCCATGCATGGCTTCCTTGTCTTAATCTACGATCACGCAAGAGTTGACCCACCTCCTTATACCGTAAAATAGCGAGCCCGTATGGAGTGGTGGCAAAAAAAGCTTTTTCCCGAGCCTCTTTTATTTCAAAACCCCTGGTTGAAAATGATAAATCTTCTAAATTTAGATGACAGCAATCCATTTTACAGTGAACCATATGAGTTAAAAATTTAAGTTATCCATTATAATAAATTTATATGAAATTAATCTTCTTGTAGTCAAACAAACCATTTTCAAATATTACATGCCTAATAGTAAATTAAATAAAGGTACCGGTAATGGAAACCCTAGATTTTATTTTTGATTTTGGCAGCCCAAATGCATATTTAGTACACAAGGTTCTCCCAGAATTTAAACTAGTCAATAGGATTAAAATTAACTACATACCATGTTTGCTTGGAGGAATATTTAAGCAAACAAATAACCGTTCTCCAATGGAAGCATTTGCCAATATTCTTGGGAAAAGTGATTATGAGAATTTAGAGTTGAAACGATTTATTGAGAAACATAAAATAAATAATTATAAACCAAACCCTTTTTTTCCTGTTAACACATTGATCTTGATGCGTGGGGCGATTGTGGCACATCGAGAAGATTGGTTAGATAATTATATCGAAGCTGGTTTCCATCATATGTGGGAAGACCCGAAAGATATGGGCGACCAGGAGGTTTACAAAAATGCCATGCTAAGTTCTGGATTTAATATCTCAGATTTACTAACGAAGATTCAAGCTAATGAAGTTAAAGAGCAGCTAATAACCAATACTAAAAGAGCCGTAGAAAAGGGGGTATTTGGAGTTCCAACCTTCTTTTTGGGAAACCAAATGTTCTTCGGAAAAGAACGCTTGATGCAAATTGAAGCTATCCTATCAGATTAACCCTTTCCTCGCCAAGGGATCGTCCGACTTATGATTAATCTCATTAAAAGATCAAACGCCAGACCCAGTAAACCCATAATTAAAATTGTTACCCAAATTAATTCATAATCTGAAACTGTTCTTGCAACATTTTCTATAAAGCCAATTCCAGTAGTTCCGGCGAGCATTTCAGCAGCCACTAACGTTCCCCAACACACGCCAATTGCAATTCTAATTCCTGTTAAAATTTCTGGTAAAGCATTGGGCAAGATAACATAGCGCAAGATCTGACGATTAGACGCTCCTAAAGAGTGGGACGCACGAATTTTTGATAATTGCGTACCTGAAGCTCCCGTTCGGGCAGAAATCACCATTATGGCAAAAGCAACCATAAAAAGCAAAAAAATCTTACCATCATCCTGAATACCGAAAATTGTTAGAATCAAAGGTGCCCAAGCTAAGGGAGGTACTGGTCTGTACAATTCTATTATAGGATCAAAAAAGGATTTAAAAAACCTAGATATTCCCATGTAGATTCCCAAAGGCACACCCAAAAATATCCCTAAAGCAAGAGCCACTAAAACTCTGAACAAAGAATCCCATATATGACCATCGAGCATAGGTATGACACCAAGATAAACATCCCCTTGGGCGAATGCTTGTAATTTATCTTTGTAATTAGGTACAAATAGCCCTTGTTCGGAATGAACTCCGTAATCACCAGGAAGTAAATCAATTAAGAAATCTGGGATTAAAAATGAAACAAGATCCGCAATTTCTATCCAATCCCACCAAAAGAGGGTAGTTCCTTTATATCCCCCTCCGTTCTCTAGATTTGGATTAGCGAGAAGAAGAAATTTAGCCACCACGTCTGTCGGTTTTGGCAACCAACGCCCAGAGCCCTGCTCAGTACATTGAGTTTTTGATTTAACAACCCCCGCACCCGGAATAAAAAACGCTTGCACAAGCCGTAAATTTCCTTTGGCACCTTCTATCGCTCTTAAGAAATCCTTTATTGAGTCATTTAATTCATCTAACGCCTGAGGAGGAAAGATTGTTCCATCATCCAATCTTCTAAAAATGCGCTCAACTGCTTTAATATAGTGTTTTCTCTCCTTCAGGACCTCATCTGAACGATCTGCTGCCTCATTAGACAACTTTAGTCTTTTAATTTGCTGCTTAGTCGCCTCAATAATACTATTTGCTGCAGCTGAATTATTCCGTAATTTCAAGAATTTCTGAGACAATACTTCTGCATGTTTACTAATATCGTCAAAAAGCACACCTTTCGGAGTGATTGGAAGTAATGGCAATTCGATGCGAGTAGTGCCCCAATTGGGCTGTAATAAGCCTTCGCTAGAAGGATTGAATTTAGTATAATCCTTGCTAAGTTTATCAGTTAACTCATCTAAATCTTGACTTATATCGCGTATTGCCAGTTTAGATTCTAAGCTTTGATTGTCTTGATCTGAAAAAATCCCAATAATCTTCCTCGAACTAACTATAATATTCAGTAGTTCCTCTTTTTCTGTTTCGCTAAAAACACCTTCAGGAAAATTAGATTCCAGAACATCTAATTGCTCAGTATTTCGAACTATCAATTCAGTCGACTTAAAATAACGGGAATCAATAGGTAAAGCAGCTTTAATAGGAGCGATAGCAGTTTCAACTTTTGCTACCTGACACATTTCATTCCCAGCTTCAGGAAAGAAAGCTCTTCCAACCCCCCAAGAAAAATAGAACCAAAGTAATAAAATTGCTGACACGCCCGAAAGCGTCCAATACCAACCGCCTAGCGTTCTTTCAGGATCACCAAAAACCTGATCTTTAGCTCGATAAGTTGCCTGTCTGAGTCCAACAAGTATCGACCATAATAATGTTATTAATAAAATAACAATTATAACAGATGCAATAAAAGCTCTTTCTTGGGACAACCAATCAAGCACCTCCCATAATCTCCTCTTCCATATCCCAGATCATCGATAAGATCTCTTCTCGTACTTCAGAAAATTGAGGACTTTGTTTAATATCGCGAAGGGGCGTTTGTAGGCCCTGTTCGGCGAATGGTAATTTATATTCCTTATGTATTCTTCCAGGCCTTGGAGCCATTACAAACAATCTTTCTCCTAACAACAATGCTTCCTCAACTGAGTGAGTGATAATTAATATCGTTTTTCCAGTTTCTTTCCATAGTTCCAAAATTAACGACTGCATCTTTTCTCTAGTTAATGCATCTAGCGCTCCCAAAGGTTCATCCATTAAGATGACATCAGGATCATTTACCAAACAACGTGCCAATGCAACTCGCTGCTGCATACCTCCAGACAACTGATAAGTGGGAGTATTCCCAAACCCCTGCAAACCAACTATTTCAAGCCACTTTTCTACTAAAGAATCGCTCTCACCCTGAGAAGTTTTTTTCATTCTCAACCCAAAATCAACATTCTTAGAAACGGTAAGCCATTCGAATAAAGCACCTTGTTGAAAAACCATACCTCTTTCAACACTTGGGCCATCAATTTTCGTTGAATTTAATGTCATGGAGCCTGATGTTGGATTTAAGAATCCAGCAATCATATTTAATAAAGTAGTTTTGCCACAACCTGACGGACCTAACACGGACAGTAATTCGCCCTTTTTCAGGGTGAAATTGATGTCTTTCAATGCCTCGACCTTCACTCCAGTTTGCGCATTTGAAAAAGTCATACACAAGTTTTTACAAATAAGATCAGACATACTATTTTTCGAATTATTAAAGGAAAGTAAGGCTCACACTTGAGCCTTACTTAAAGTATTTAAAAACTATTTTTTAGTCAAAAAACGAACTATCAATTGTTTTTGCAATCGCCGCCCCATCAGATGAGTCCGAGAAAACAACTCCTAATGCTGCGGCAGCACTTGCTGCCACTCCATCAGGTCCGAAATATTTATCCATCTGTTGTTTTTCAGTCATAAAAATCATGCCAGCCATTTGTCTACGAGTGTCTTCAACACTCATACCTGCATCTGCCGCTACTTTAGCTAATTGTGCATCTGTAGCTTCCCATGCCAAATTTGCTTCATCAGTCACATCCAAGAATGTTCTTAAAAGATCTGGATTTTCTGTTGCAAATTTTTCAGTTACTGAAATCACATCAAATGAACCGATACCTGCATCAATTTTCTGCTGAGAGGTCATTATGGGTGTTCCCACTTCTCCCGCAGCTTTTGATGAATTTCCACCAAAAATACATGCCATATCCACATTACCATCAGCAAGTGACTTAGCTCCATCTGCAGGAGCTTGATCCACAATGGTCATTGTAGAAGTATCAACGTTTAGGCTAGACATATAACTTCTAAATGCAAAATCTGCCATTGTATTCAGTGGAACAGCAACAGTTTTTCCCTCTAACTCCGATGCATTTGAAGAATCTATCCCAAGTCCATTCCTTATAAAACAATCATTTGCTTCATATTCCATAGCTATAGCGACCATTTTCAATGGATGCCCTTGCTGAATAGCGGTAACAAATGGTGAAAGACCTTGCGAATAAGAGATATCAATATCTCCTGCCAACATTGCTTCTGTCATTTGAACACCAGTTGAAAAATCAGTCCAGTTAACATCTACGCCCATAGCTTCATCGTAAACCTTGTCTACTTTTGATATTTGGTTTGGAGAGGCCCACTCCAAAAAAAACGCCACATTAACACTATCAGCCGCATTGCTTACAGAAGCAGCCGACAGAGCTATTATGCTTCCAGCAATTGCTGTGCTCTTTACTAATAAATTTCTCATATTTTCCCCTTTAGTTTAGAAATTGAATTAAAGTGTAATTAAATTGTCTTCATTCTATTTTTTTTTAGAATTTAACCAATATCATTAAAAAAAATAATTTGCGAGATTAAACTTATTTTGTTGTGTAATTCATAAAATTGAATGAATTGTAAAAAAATATAATTTTAATTATTAAATTCATAAAACAAGTGGTTGTATACTCAACTACGCATGATTAAAGGGAAGTTATGAGAATTTGGATACCTTTTAAGAAAAAACCACCTATTGTAAGCGTAATTCGATTTAGTGGCACTATTGCTGCGGATGGTAGGTTTGGCTCATCAGCTATTAGTGACCAGTCAACAAAAAAAATAATTGAAAAAGCATTTGCTCAAAAAAATATTTCTGCCGTAGCAATAGCAATTAACTCTCCCGGTGGAAGCCCCGTGCAATCTAGCCTTATCGCGGCTAGAATTAGACGACTGGCAGATGAAAGAAAAATTCCAGTTTATGCTTTTATTGAAGATGTAGCAGCTTCAGGAGGGTACTGGCTAGCAACTGCGGCAGATCACATCTATGCTGATTTCAGCTCAATAGTTGGATCCATTGGCGTTATCTACTCAGGCTTTGGATTCCAGGACCTTATAAAATCATATGGGATTGAGCGAAGAATTCACACAGCGGGGCAAGATAAGAGTTTCTTGGATCCATTTCGACCCGAGAACCCTGAAGATATTGATAAATTACTGAATCTCCAAAAAGAAATTCATGAAGCTTTTGTACAGCAAGTAAAAAAGAGTCGTGGCAAAAAATTACAAAGTGAGGATATCTTCACAGGAGAATTTTGGATCGGGAAAAGTGCTAAAGCTTTAGGTTTGATTGATGATATCGGTCACCTAGTACCAATAATGAAAAGCAAATTTGGTGAAAAAACACAATTTTCGTTACAGGAAAAAAAGAGAGGTTTTTTATCCCGATTTGGGATCCAAATTGCCAACGAAACTTTAGGTGAAATTGAGAACCATATAAATTGGTCAAGGTTTGGATTATAAGATGATTATCAAAATAATCTCTCTGTTTCTTATCGGTATGGTTATTTTAGCTATCTTTGGTCGACTAAGGTTACCAAAATTTAAACTTGGCCCTCAAAAAAAATGCACTAAGTGTGGAGCACCAATAGTAAACAGCTCTAAGTGCGTTTGTGAAGATTAAGCAATACTCTGCACGAAGATTTAATGGAGTAACTTAATGAAAAGAAGGGCAGTAATCACTGGTGGTGCTAAAAGATTAGGAAGAGCAATGGCACTAGAATTGGCTGAGCAAGGCATCGATATTGTCATCCACTTCAATAGCTCGTCAGAAGAAGCAGAAGAAACTCGTGATATAGCAAGAAAAATTGGTGTGAATGCAGAATTATTAAAAGCAGACCTCCTAGAAATGGACGAAACTAAAGGATTGGTAAAGAAAGCAAGAACACTGATAGGAGGCCCACTAGATATATTAATAAACAATGCCTCTATTTTTGAGTATGATAACTTAAAATCCGCTGATCTCGCTAGTTGGGACCGACATCTAGACTCTAACTTAAGATCTGCGGTATTCCTAACACAGGAATTTTCTGAACAAGCACCAAAAATGACTAACAAAAATAATGAACTTCCTTTTGCCACATCCAATGTTATAAATATAATTGATCAACGCGTAAGAAAAATAACTCCAGATTTTATGTCATATACGACAGCAAAGATAGGTTTGTGGGGCTTTACACAGTCATCAGCTCAATTCTTGGCACCTAATATTAGAGTGAATGCCATTGGTCCTGGACCAACCTTGCAAGGCGCTAGACAAAGTAAAGAAAATTTTGAACATCAACGCCTGGCCACTCCTTTAATGAGAGGAGCGAATGAGTCAGATATTACCAATGCGATGAATTATATTTTAAATGCTTACTCCTTAACCGGGCAATTGATATGTCTGGATGGAGGTCAACATCTTGCTTGGAAAACAGCGGATGTGGCAGAAATTGAGTAAGAAAAACAATGCCATAGCGTATTTCGCCTACGTTAGTTGTCCACCTAAAATAATAAATTTAAAAACAAATCAAAAAAAAGCTAATGAATTCAAGAATTTGCCACATTTAATTAATTTTATCTATTAATTTCAACAACTTAAACGCATGCCTAAAAAATAGGCAATCAGTTAAATTGTCAATAAATTAAGGGAAAATAGAGATATTAAGAAAGTTATATTCAGACTTATCCACAGATAGAGTGGAGAAAATGCAGATGATATGCCAATTTAAAGATCAGATTAATAGAATCATATAAAAATTTAAAATGACAAATGTTAGTACAACACATAATCAAAAGTTTTCTGGC
>Ga0315316_10001172_pt1 | contig 18139 bp, 16 predicted proteins | sample M160m3416metaG_FD_203702 | JGI IMG/M metagenome (GOLD analysis project Ga0315316, IMG submission 203702) | Ammonia-oxidizing marine archaeal communities from Monterey Bay, California, United States - M1 60m 3416 | ecosystem: Environmental > Aquatic > Marine > Intertidal zone | place: USA... | reverse complement strand
TGAGCGCCCGAGGTGAACTAATCGACTGGTGCCTGGTCGGTGAACCGACGAGTTCGCAGCATCTTGGCGATACCATCAAGAACGGGCGTCGGGGATCTCTGGGGGGCACTTTGACGGTGCGCGGCATCCAGGGTCACGTGGCTTATCCGCATCTGGCCGACAATCCTCTGCACCGGCTAGCCGGCATCATTAACCAACTCGCGGGACATCGCTGGGACGAGGGTAACGAATTCTTCCCAGCGACCACCTTTCAGGTTTCCAACCTCGCCGGAGGCACTGGAGTCAGTAACGTCATTCCCGGCGAGGCCCAAGCCCGATTCAATCTACGGTATTGTCCCGACACCAGTGCCCAGTCGATTCGTGAAACCATCGACTCAATCTGCGCAACACATGCTAAGCATTTCAACATCGACTGGGAGCCCCTGGGCCTGCCCTATCAGACCCTGCCGGGGGAATTAGTAGACGCGACTCGAAATGCCATCGCCGAAGTAGTCAACATTCAGTCAGTGCTTTCCACTGATGGTGGCACCTCAGACGGACGGTTCATCGCACCCACCGGAGCGCAGGTTATAGAATTGGGACCTATTAACCGTACCATCCACCAAGTCGATGAAGCTGTGGGTATCGAAGACTTGGAACGCCTTTCACAGATCTATGAGCGGGTCTTGAAATACCTGCTTTCCTGAATGACCTCCAAAGCGTGGCATTGCATTACCAAACGGTAATACTTTGTTTAGGTCGCGGTAATGGGGCCCCCTCTAAAGTGCCCTGGAACTTAGCAACCACATCCAGGGAGATAACCCCATGCCACAACAACGAACCCTGCGACAACTCGCACCCCAGATCACAGTCGTGGCCCTCGCCACTATAGCCACCGTCAGCGCTGTATTGTACGCAAGCCGAACCGCCACAGCACTGCCGCAAAGCACCGACACAGTAATGACTGTCTCTGGCGGGCCCGGCTCTGGTTTTGCAGACCTGGTCGAGTCTGTGCGACCTGCCGTCGTAAATATTTCAATCCGCACCACGCAGCGTACTTCGGCACGTCCGGACAATGACAATTTCGATAACTCATTTTCACGACGACATGATCAGGAATTTGGTTTTCGTGGACAACCGCAGATGCGTGAATTCATGGAGCGGTTTTTTGGCGAGTCGGTCCCAAAGGGGCCGCGTGGACCCATGGAGGCCCGCTCACTGGGGTCTGGGTTCATTATCGATGCTGCAGGCCTTGTAGTGACTAATCATCACGTCATCGGAAACGCTGACCAGATTGAGGTTACACTGGAAGACGGCCGCGTCTTTCCCGCGACGGTTCGAGGAAGTGACAAACGCACCGACCTCGCCTTGCTAGAAATCCATGCCAACGAACCATTGCCCTTTGTTTTATTTGGCAATTCTGACCTCGCCCGTGTCGGTGACTGGGTGATCGCAATTGGCAACCCATTTGGTCTGGGGGGCACCACAACATCTGGGATTGTTTCCGCGCGAGGTCGCGATATCAACAACGGTCCGTATGTCGATTACATTCAGATCGACGCCTCGATCAATCGAGGTAATTCGGGAGGGCCACTATTTAATAATGCAGGGGAAGTTATTGGCGTCAACACGGCGATTTTTTCGCCCAACGGTGGCAGTGTTGGAATCGGCTTTGCGATTCCTGCAAGCCTGGTAGAAAACGTTGTCAGCCAATTGCGTGATCATGGCCAGGTTACACGGGCATGGCTCGGTGTCGAAATACAGGCAGTCGGACCTGAAATCGCCGACAGCCTTGGTCTTGACGAACCGCGTGGGGCACTGGTATCGCGCATCAGTCCCGACAGCCCAGCCGCCCGCAGTGACCTTCGCACCGGCGACGTTATCGTGAGTCTCGATAACGAGCCGGTAAAACGTATGCGCCACTTACCGCGTCTGGTAGCGAGAACCCCCGCGGGCCAGTCTATTTCACTCGGGGTTTGGCGATCTGGCCAAGAAATGATAGTCACCGCAACCCTGGAGCCACTTAGAGGTTCCCGCCAGGCCTACAATCAACAAGAGCAAGAACCCACCCGTAAACTGGGTCTGAGGCTGTCGATGCTCGACGAGGCGAATCGGCAACGGCTTGGAGAAAACCGTAGCGGGGTTCTTATCCAGGACGTAGCGCCGCGAAGTCCCGCGGCCCATAAGGGCCTTCGACCAGGAGATATTATTCTGAAGGTAGGTGAAAACTCAGTGGGCACACCCGAAGATGTCCTGAATCAAGTTGATCTCGCTCGCACCGACAAACAAAACAAAACGATTCTGCTACTGGTAGAACGAAATGGTGACCAACGTTATGTCGCCGTTAAAGTAGGTTGATCTGCTCTTTTAAGTCACTGGCCGAGGGGCGCCCCTCGGCCAGCACTACTCGGTTAGAATTTCTGGACCGACAGCCCAGGTCCTGAAGTTATTATCGTGCGTATCCTGCTGATAGAGGACGACCCGGAAGCGATCCGCTATGTTTCGCGCGGCTTGCGCGAGGCCGGTCATGTGACAGATACCGCAGACAACGGCCCAGATGGCCTGGCTTTGGCGACTAACGAGTCTTATGATCTGCTCGTCATCGACCGCATGCTTCCAGCAATGGATGGGCTATCAGTGATTGCAAACCTACGGGATCTGGACAACAACACGCCGGTGCTAATCTTGAGTGCACTGGGTGATCTTGAAGATCGGGTCACTGGGCTTCGGGCTGGCGGCGATGATTACCTGCCAAAACCTTTTGCTTTTGAAGAATTGCTCGCGCGAGTCGAAGCTCTAGGCCGACGCGCCCAGCACAGTGCAATGACCACGCAATTCAAGGTAGGCGATCTGGAGATGGATGTACTGACCCGACAGGTACGTCGTGACGAAAAAGCCATCAAGCTTCAGCCTAGGGAGTTTCGACTGCTGGAATACCTGATGCGCCACAGCAGTCAGGTTGTTACCCGAACCATGTTGCTTGAAAACGTCTGGGACTATCATTTTGATCCCCAGACGAATGTCATTGACGTCCATATCAGTCGACTACGATCCAAAATTGATCGAGGATTCTCAACGCAGCTGCTGCACACCGTCCGTGGTGCCGGGTACATACTGCGTGAATCTGACTAGCTTTCTCAGAAGTTCCACCTTTCGAATTGCGCTACTGTACGTGGCTCTTTTCACCGCATCGGTACTCGTACTATTCAGTTTTATCTACTGGTCTAGCGTGCGTTACATGGCAGACCAATCGGATACCGCTATCCGTGCCGAGATTAATACTCTATCTGAGCGTTATGAGCATCGTGGTCTGCCTGGGTTGCGACACCTGATCTCTAACCGGGTCGACCGGCAACAGCCTACAGGCACATCTATCTATCTCCTCACCGACCCACTCGGTCGAGTTATTGTCGGCAATATCAATCGCTGGCCAAAGGTGCCGGTCCAAGATGGCTGGCTGAATTTCAACCTCAAGGCCGGCGATCTCGACCAGCCAAGTCTGCATCCAGCCCGGGCACGACAGTTTCAGCTGGCTGGCGGGTTTCGATTACTGGTCGGACAAGATATCCAGGAACTCAATGCCGCGCGCCTACGAGTCATTTCGGCACTGGGCTGGGGCGTGGCTCTAACCTTGGTGCTTGGCCTGGCCGGAGGCTTTTTCATCAGTCGGCGAATGCTGACACGAATTGACATCATTAACGATACCAGTCAGCGCATTATGGCTGGAGATCTGGATCGGCGCGTGCCGGTCGGTTCACGCGGCGACGAGTTCGACCAGTTATCGAACAATCTCAATCACATGCTGGACCAGATCCAAGAACTCTTGGAAAGCATTCGCCAAGTCAGTGACAATATTGCGCATGACCTCAAAACCCCTCTTTCACGATTGCGTCAACGCCTTGAATCCCTGGGTGATTCAGACGGGCTGAAATCGGCGCAAGCGCGGGCACTCGAACAGGCAATTGATGAGGCCGATCGCCTGCTGGACATGTTTAATGCCCTGCTTCGTATTGCACGCATTGAGTCCGAATCGATCAGTACCAACATGCAACCACTGGCGCTTAGCCAGTTGGCTACAGATGTGGTCGAGCTGTACGAGCCGCTGGCGGAGGAAAAATATCAAAAGCTTAAACTACTGGTGGATGCGCAATCGATAGTGCAAGCGGACCGGGACATGCTATTCCAGGCGCTCGCAAACCTGCTCGATAATGCTGTTAAATACACGCCTGTCGGGGGCATTATCGAGATCACCATATCTCATCACCGGGATCAACCTGTCCTGTCGGTATGTGATAATGGCCCGGGTATTGCAAAGGCAGACCAGGACAAGGTGTTCCGGCGCTTTTATCGTGGGGATGCCAGTCGCTCGAGTGCCGGCAACGGACTAGGGCTAAGCCTGGTAAGTGCTGTGACGCGGCACCATGGCGCCCAGGTCTCACTCGCTGGCAACGACCCCGGCCTTTGTGTCAAACTTGTTTTCCCAAAGACCCAAAACTGACAGTTGGCCAGGTACCTCATGCAGACTTTGGCGCTGATTGAAAATCTCAATGCTTAAGACCCGCATGCGGACTAAAGCGCTCGTGTGAAACTTTAGTTTCCCGATCCGGGCATAGTACCCATCGGCTTACGCATGGTTGTTGCATCCTGGCCAAACAGGATCTGCCGAGCTGCTGGAGTCACGGCCTTACCTTTATTGATTTTCTGAGCCTCCCGATAAGCCGCGACCACAGCAGGTCGTTGGCGGATCGACTCAAACCATCGCTTAACATTGGGGAATTGATCGATATCGGTTTTATGCCACTCGTAACGCAAAATCCACGGATAGCAGGCCATATCGGCAATGGAATAATCATCACAGATAAACTCGCTCTTGGCAAGGCGCCCGTCTAATACCGCGTACAATCGGGATGTCTCCTGATGGTACCGCCGGATCGCATAGGGCACCTCTTCTGGAGCATAGCGGGTGAAGTGATGATTCTGACCTAGCATTGGGCCCAGACCACCCATCTGCCACATCAACCATTGCAGTACGTCTGTCCGCTCAACAAGAGAATCGGGCAGGAACCGTCCGACCTTCTCTGCGAGATAGATGAGGATCGCTCCAGATTCAAAGACTGAGATCGTCTCGGGCGATTTGGTCGGGGCATGATCGATAATGGCCGGTATCCGCCCGTTAGGTGCAATTTGTAGAAACTCATGACTAAACTGCTCGCCCTCATTAATATTTACCGAGGTAATTCGGTAATCCAAGCCGGCTTCTTCGAGGAACATCAAGACTTTCATCCCGTTGGGTGTTGGCCAGAAGAATAGTTCAACCATGTTACTGTCCTAGAAAGAGCCCTTTCGAGCTAGGGTCGGGAAAAGACCCATTAATTATGCCTTAAGCATATCCTGGTGAAACCCTAACGTGCGACAGGATCAGCGTCCTTAAATCATATGGGGAATGCGCCAGGTTGGTGGGTCAAAGTTATTAAGCACATATCACCAGATTCTGACAATCTGTAGGCAAGTCCGGAACTTGGGTATACTCCGCGCTCTTGAGAAAAATGCGGGCGGAGGCCCACTTTATCGCGTGGCAAAAGAAGAACATATTGAAATGGAAGGCACGGTTCTGGAGAACCTACCTAATACCCAGTTCCGCGTCGAACTCGAAAATGGGCATGTGGTTATCGCCCACATCTCGGGCAAAATGCGTAAACACTATATCCGAATCCTGCGCGGTGACAAAGTTACAGTGCAATTGACCCCTTACGATCTAAGCAAAGGGAGAATTACCTACCGCGCCCGCTGACGTCAGCCAAAAAAAACCCTCGCGTCGCGAGGGTTCTGTGCATGTATTTCGGGCGTTTAGCCCGACAAGCTTCCAGACTTACTTAATCTTGGCTTCCTTGTAGGCTACATGCTTACGCACCACTGGATCGTATTTACGAATTTCCATCTTCTCAGGCTGGTTGCGCTTATTCTTGGTCGTCGTGTAGTAATGGCCTGTTCCTGCAGACGATACCAGTTTGATCTTGTCTCTCATTATCCGATTCCCCCTGGCTTATTAAACTTTCTCGCCTCGACCACGAAGCTCTTCGAGCACGGTATCGATACCTTTTTTATCTATAATCCGCAAACCCTGATGAGATACGCGTAGGCGAACCCAGCGATTCTCGCTTGGAACCCAAAAACGTCGATCATGGATGTTGGGCTTGAAAACCCGTTTGGTCTTGTTATGCGCGTGTGATACGTTGTTTCCTGTCATCACCCGCTTACCGGTTACCTGGCAAACTCTAGCCATGGCTGAAATACCCGCGCTGTATCCTGTAAAGGCCGCGTTTTATACCAGATTTTGATCCTTTTTCCTAGGGGAGCGGAGCAATCTTTCCACTTTCGGTGCTAGAAGCCGATGAACATCCTGTGATTTCCCCGGCACGCCAGCAACCGTTAGACTCTCAAACCATGTCCCGTCTCGCTGATCAGCACTTCATTGTAGGCATTACTGGCGGTATTGCCGCCTATAAATCTGCCGAGCTTGTTCGCCGACTATGTGGGCAGGGGGCCCAGGTGCAGGTCATTATGACCCAGGCCGCAAAAGCCTTTATTGCTCCGCTCACCTTGCAAGCACTCAGCGGCCGACCGGTTCGCGACACCCTGCTGGATCCAGAAGCTGAGTCTGGCATGGGTCACATTGAGCTTGGGCGCTGGGCAGACACTATTGTGGTCGCTCCCGCAAGCGCTGACTTTATTGCGCGCCTCGCTGCCGGTCTGGCTTCGGATCTGCTTAGCACCGTTTGCCTGGCAACATCGGCGCCGGTAATCCTGGCACCGGCAATGAACCAGGCCATGTGGCACAAACCAACCACCCAGCGCAATCTGGCAACCCTTCTGGCAGATGGTATTACACTACTGGGCCCTGCCGAAGGACCGCAGGCATGTGGGGATACAGGTCCCGGACGGATGCTCGAGCCGGACGAGCTTTTGGAATGCTTGAGCAATTCCCCGAACCCGGGGCCTCTGGAGAACCTTCGGGTCATGGTTACGGCCGGCCCCACTTGGGAGGCGCTTGATCCCGTTCGTGGTTTATCCAATCACAGCTCCGGAAAAATGGGTTACGCGGTCGCAAGCGCGGCAAAACGTGCCGGCGCAAGCGTGTCTCTGATCAGCGGCCCCGTTACGATAACGCCACCGACTGGGATTGAATTGAAGAACGTCACAACGGCAAAAGAGATGCTTGGCGCGGTCGAATCGGATGTATCCGGGTTCGATATCTTTATTGGAGTCGCGGCTGTTGTTGACTACCGACCTGCACAGGTCGCGCCCACAAAAATGAAAAAAGATGCGCAAACGCTTGTGGTTGAATTTGTGCGCAACCCCGATATCCTGTCGACGGTGGCACAACAATCAGATCCACCATTTACCGTCGGTTTTGCGGCTGAGACTGACCAGCCCCTTGTTTATGCCCGTCAGAAGTTAAAAAACAAGGGTCTCGACCTGATCGCAGTAAATCAGGTGGGTGGCAATGACGACCCATTCGGCAGCGACCATAACACTCTGACACTGATCAGCCAGCACGATCGAGTCGAGCTTGGACACGATAGCAAGACTGAGCTTGCCAGGCGATTGGTCGAAGAGATCGCACGACGATATCATGCAAAAAATCCAGCTTAAAGTCATCGACAAGCGCCTGGGTGATGAATTTGCCTTTCCGGCATATGCCACACAAGGTTCGGCCGGTATTGACCTCGTCGCCTGCCTTGACGCCCCGCTGACAATCCAACCAGGCCAGTGCGAACTGATTCCCAGCGGCATAGCGATTCATATCGGTGATCCATCTCATGCTGCAGTGCTGCTGCCCCGCTCGGGGTTGGGCCATAAACATGGCATTGTTCTGGGTAACCTGGTGGGACTAATCGATAGCGACTACCAAGGAGAAGTCAAGATTTCCTGCTGGAACCGCGGTGGTGAAGCCTTCCAGATTAATCCCGGTGACCGTATTGCCCAGATGATGATCGTACCTGTGGTGCAGGCAGCCTTTGAGGTAGTAGAAGCCTTTGACAAGAGCGAGCGGTCAACGGGTGGCTTCGGTCATACTGGGACCCGCTGAGTTACCAGACCATAATTTCATTTCACACCGAACGGATATAGCGTATAATTTTTCTTGATCCTTTTTTACTCTGACGACAGACCCGCAACACCCATTTTGAGCTGCGAGCAAGTAACGCCTGGCGGATGAGCACAAAGACTGGCCGGGGATCGGTCACCAACGCAGATTTTCTTTCCGGGGGGAATCGCGCCTACCTCGAAGACCTTCATAGCCGCTACCGGAACAACCCGGACAGTGTGGACCCCAGCTGGCAACAGGTTTTTCACAATCTGGCGAATGAGCCGACTACCAACTCTGCTGCAACAACCACAGATCTTCAGGCAACGGATCAAGCGGAATATGGCCGCAAACAGGCAGCAGTGCTGCGCCTCATTAACGCTTACCGCACCCGCGGACATAGTATTGCGACTACCGATCCGTTGGGCCTGGCTCGACCTGAAGTGCCAGAGGATTTCGACTTAAAAGCGCAGGGCTTGGAAAAAGCCGATCTCTCAACCTCTTTCGATACCGGCTCGCTTGCATTTGGGCCAGTACAGATGCCGCTCAGCCGGATCCTTGAATTGTGCGATGCCACCTATTGCGGGCCACTGGGCATCGAGTACATGTACATCACCGATACAGCACAAAAGCGCTGGTTACAGGAGCGGTTGGAATGCGAACCCGTGCGGGCATCCACGGACGCCGACTTTCGCCGACACCTGTTGCAGCGCTTGACTGCGGCCGAAGGACTAGAGCGTTACCTGCACACCCGTTACGTTGGGCAAAAACGTTTCTCACTTGAAGGTGGGGAGGCTCTGGTGCCAATGCTCGGCGATCTGATCCAGCGGGCCGGTGGAGCTGGCATCAAAGAGATCGTCGTCGGGATGGCTCATCGGGGCCGGCTCAATGTACTGGTCAATATACTGGGGAAATCGCCCGAAGAACTGTTCGGTGAATTCGAAGGTAAAACCACCAGCAACGCTGGTCAGAGGAATACCGGTGATGTGAAGTACCACCAGGGATTTTCTGCCGATATTGAAACACCTGGCGGCGTACTGCATATGGCCTTGGCGTTTAACCCTTCTCATCTGGAGATTATTAACCCAGTAGTTGAGGGCTCGGTACGGGCCCGCCAGGATAGACGTAAAGACGACGAAAAAAACACTGTGCTCCCCGTGCTTATCCATGGAGACGCGGCCTTTGCCGGCCAGGGTGTGGTGATGGAATCCCTCAACATGTCTAACACGCGCGGCTTCTCAACCGGGGGCACTGTCCATATCGTCATCAATAATCAGATCGGCTTCACCACTCGAAACCCGCTCGACGCCCGCTCGACGCCTTACTGTACTGAGGTGGCTAAAATGGTACAGGCACCAATTTTTCACGTTAATGGCGATGACCCTGACGCCATAATATTTGCCAGCCGGTTGGCTCACGACTTTCGCATGACTTTCAACAAAGACGTCGTAGTCGATATGCTCTGTTACCGCCGACTGGGTCACAATGAAGCAGACGAACCGGCAATTACCCAGCCGAACATGTACCGCGTCATCCGTAACCTGCCTACCACACGCCAACGGTATGCGAGGCGACTTGCTGACGAAGGCGTGATCACCACCATAGACAGTGATGCTATGGTTGAGCGCTACCGGGATGCACTTGACCAGGGGCAGGTGGTCCACCCTCCAGCCACCAACCCAGATAAGTCGCTGTATCTCGTCGACTGGTCACCTTATATCACCGCGCGCTGGACTGATCCGGTGGATACCGCTATCAGCGCCAAGCGGGTAATTGACCTCAATGACCAACTGGTGACCCTGCCTGAAGACTTTGATCCTCACCCGCGGGTACGCCGTATACTGGATAGCCGCACTCAGATGGCGACGGGTGAAATACCAATGGATTGGGGTTTTGCCGAGACCATGGCCTATGGATCCCTGATCCAGGATGGTTACGCTGTGCGTATCTCAGGGCAAGACTCGGGGCGGGGAACCTTTTCGCATCGCCACGCGGTACTTAAGAACCAGGCTCGCCGAAACCCCTATGTACCGCTGCGCACTATTGGTGATGATCCATCGCAATTTTTGGTAATCGATTCACTCTTATCTGAAGAAGCAGTTCTGGGTTTTGAGTACGGCTATGCGACTACAGAGCCTCGCACACTCACGATCTGGGAAGCGCAGTTCGGCGATTTCGCCAATGGTGCGCAGGTTGTCATTGACCAGTTCATCAGTAGCGGTGAAGCTAAATGGCAACGATTGTGCGGGCTCACGCTTTTTCTGCCACATGGCATGGAAGGCCAGGGCCCCGAACATTCCTCTGCGCGCCTCGAGCGTTTTCTGCAACTTTGTGGCGATAACAACATGCAGGTTTGTATGCCGACTACCCCAGCTCAGTTTTTTCACATGCTCCGGCGGCAAATGATCCGACTACTGCGCCGACCGCTGATTGTTATGACGCCCAAGAGTCTGCTGCGCCACCGCGCCTCCATCTCGCCGGCTTCTGATCTGACCCAAGGCGCTTTTCACCCAGTGCTTGATGAGGTCGACGCCCTGGATCCCACAGCAGTCAAGCGGATCATTCTGTGTTCAGGGAAAGTCTACTTTGATCTGCTTGAGGAACGGACCCATCGGCAGCAGACCGATACCGCGATCATACGGATCGAGCAGTTGTACCCGTTTCCACAGGATCATCTTGAAACCATACTGAATCACTACCCCAACCGGCGCAAGGTGGTATGGTGTCAGGAGGAACCGCGCAACCAGGGCTCCTGGCATCGCATTCAGAATCACCTCGGTCGAGCGGTGGCGAGTGATCAGTCTCTCGAATATGTCAGCCGCCAAGCTTCAGCGGCACCGGCTGCCGGCTCCTATCAGCAATACCTTACAGAACAAAAACAGTTGGTGAGCGAGGCTCTGGGGGCTGGGCTACTTTTCAAAGTTGAGCAATCTGAAGAGGCACAATCAAATGCCAGTTGAAATCAGAGTCCCCATGTTGCCCGAGTCGGTGGCAGACGCCACTATGCTCCACTGGCATGCCAAGATCGGTGATCCGGTTCGTCGCGATGACAACCTGGTGGACATCGAAACCGAGAAGGTCGTACTTGAGGTGCCCGCTCCGCGTGACGGGGTTATTATCAAAATATTACACGCCGAAGGCGAAACAGTGTTGGCGAATGACGTAATTGCTCTGTTTGAAGAAGCGGCTGAGCATGGAACGACTCATGACACAGGCAGTCCTGTCGCGGACCCCTCTAACGGAAAACAGCCCGCAAATGACACCGCCTCACCGCCCCCATCTCAAGCAAAGCAGACAACAGCAACCACAGCAGCTGAGCGTACAGCGCCCATAGGGCCGGCAGCACGCCACCAGGCAGCTGTTGAAAATATAGACCTGGATCAGATATCCGGTAGCGGTCGGGGTGGGCGCATACTAAAAGAAGACCTCAGCGCCCCTCAACAAGTCGATACGGATTCAAAAACACCGACCGGGCCACGCGAAAGCCGTCGCGAACCGATGAGCCGTCTACGCCGCACTATCGCCTCACGACTGGTTCAGGCTCAACACAATGCCGCGATCCTAACTACTTTTAACGAGGTTGATCTGCACGAGGTAAAGGCATTGCGTGCTCGCTACCGTGAGACCTTCGAAAAGATACATGGGGTACGTCTGGGCTTCATGTCATTCTTTGTCAAAGCTTGTGTTGAAGCGCTCAAGCGTTTCCCGATCCTTAACGCCGCGGTGGATGGTGACGACATCATTTACCATGATTTTTACGACATCGGTATCGCGGTGTCCTCTCCACGAGGGCTTGTCGTTCCGGTCCTGCGCGATGCGGACCAGAGAGGGCTTGCAGATATTGAATCCAAGATCGTCGAATTCGGGCAACAGGCCCAAGATGGTACCTTGCGCCTGGAAGACTTGACCGGGGGCACCTTTACGATCACCAACGGGGGGGTTTTTGGATCGATGCTGTCCACCCCGATCCTGAACCCACCACAAAGTGCGATTCTGGGCATGCACAAAATTCAGGAACGGCCCATGGCGCTTGATGGAGCTGTAGTCATCCGACCAATGATGTACCTCGCACTATCCTACGATCACCGTATTATTGATGGTTCCGACGCTGTGTCGTTCTTAATTGCGATCAAGGCAGCATTGGAAGATCCAGCCCGACTGCTACTGGAGGTCTAGTGTCTCAAATTTTCGGGGCGGCAATGCATGCTCCTATTGCCTGATCGTACGAATCACTGATGAGTTCATCCGACTTTGATGTCATTGTTATCGGCGCTGGACCGGGCGGTTATGTCGCGGCCATACGCTGTGCTCAACTCGGGCTTAAGACTGCCTGTATTGACCGCTGGACCGACAATGACAACAAGCCCTCTCCAGGTGGCACCTGCCTTAATGTCGGTTGCATTCCATCTAAAGCACTGCTGGACAGTTCCGAACGTTTCGAGCAACTCAAAGAACACTCGGCCGAACACGGTATTCAGACAGGGCCTGTCGAGATCAATATTGAGCAGATGCAGCAACGTAAACGCCGCATTGTCAGCGAATTGACTGGTGGCATTGGAGCGTTATTCAAAGCCAACAAGGTGACCTCGATCAATGGCCATGGTTGCCTGATTGCACCGGGCAAGGTCCGCGTCAGGGCGTCAGACAGCCAGGGCAAGGACCAGGTGATCAGCGCTCAGCATGTCATCCTTGCCAGTGGCTCCGAGCCAACGGTGCTACCAGGTATCGAACCCAATGGCGAAACCATTTTTGACTCATCCGGAGCGCTGGATTTCGATACGGCCCCATCGACACTGGGCATTATCGGCGCTGGTGTCATTGGCCTGGAGTTGGGCAGTGTCTGGCGGCGCCTCGGGTCGAAGGTTGTCATACTGGAAGCGCTCGACAAATTTTTACCCAGCGCCGATCCTATGATCGCACGCGAGGCTCAAAAACAATTTTCCCGGCAAGGGCTGGACATACGATTAGGTTGCCAGGTAACTCAGGTGGACTGCACCTCCCAGAACTGCACTATCAATTATCGCCATGGTACAGATGACCGGTCGGTTGCGGTGGAGCGCCTGATCGTTGCCGTTGGCCGACGCCCCTGCAGTGCTGGCCTGCTGGATCCAGCTTGTGGCCTTCAAATTAACCAACGCGGTTTTGTTGAAGTAGATCAGAACTGCGCTACTGCGATAGACGGCGTCTGGGCCGTTGGCGACCTGGTCCGTGGGCCCATGCTGGCGCATAAGGCATCTGAAGAAGGTGTCGCGGTCGCTGAGCATATTGCTTTGGGCGCAGGCCACGTTGATTTTGCGACCATTCCCTGGGTTATCTACACAGATCCAGAGATTGCCTGGGTTGGCGCTACCGAGACGCAGCTCAAAACCGACGCTATCGAATATCGGGCCGGGGTCTTCCCTTTTGCGGCAACCGGCCGGGCTAAGGCTGCTGGGATGACCGATGGGTTTGTCAAAATCCTGGCTCACGCTGACACCGATCGCGTCCTAGGCGCCCACATGATTGGCCCACAAGTATCAGAACTCATCTGCGAAGCGGGGTTTGCTATGGCGATGGAAGCCAGTGCAGAAGATCTTGCGCGGACCGTTCATGCCCATCCGACCCTCGCCGAAGCAACCCATGAAGCGGCGCTGGCTACGGCCGGACGGGCAATTCACAAAATAAATCGCTAAACCCGGCAAACCTATCATTCACTAGAATAATAACCGGCTCGGCTATGCATTGGTTGCCCAGTTTTGGCGCTATCTCCTAAAATCGAAACTGAAACCTGAGTGCCTCTGTCAGTTCTCGAATTTGAGCCATTTTTTCCGCTGAGTGATAACTTGAGCAAGGCACAACTGGCTATGCCCCCTGCGGTTAGGCAGAACTTGGTCCGCTCACATAAAGAGCAAAGGCTGGATAACTCTAAAGCCAGTGATTGATATGCTATAATCGAAGGCCATTCGAATATTGCCCAGGTTGGTCGTGAACTGCGTTGACTCGCAGTCCTCGAGTCAACTGATCGCGGGGCAGTCAACTGCTATAAACGGAGTCCCCCCCTATGGCTCACTCCAGGGCCTCATCAAAAAAACCCGAACCAGTCCTGAACTTTGAAGATTTCCCACATCTATCCTACAACGTAGTAGAAATAGAAAAGGCCGAACTACCCAGTGGCGGCTCCAACGGCACCTGCTACCGATACGTAGTGGCTAACTCAGTATCTTCGGTCACGGGCTATCGCCAAGGTACCAAGCGTGAAGTAGCACAATATTGCACGGTTCTTATCGAGGACCTGAATCTTCGCACTGTTCCCAAGAAGAAAATCTGAGCGTCGAGTCAATCGATTTGACACTATGGCCGCTTGAACTTAGGCCGTTGACTCCGATCTTCAAGTACCTGGTCAGCGGGAGCTCGCCTCTTTATCTATGGGCCCTTCGGTAGAATCGATCCCACTGGCACGACTGCTGCTGATCTTCATTCCGGTACTGGTTGTTGTACTGATCCAATGGCGTTGGTCCTTATCGGCCGGGGCAACAATCTATGGTGTTATCCGAATGTTGTCTCAGTTGCTTGTGATTGGTTATGTACTGGTTTTTCTTTTTCGCTCCGATAGTCCAGTTGTCATCTCAGCGGTACTCCTTATCATGGTTACCGTCGCCAGTTGGATTGCATTGCGACCGTTGGGAAATCAGCGGCCAGGCCTTTACTGGGTATCAGTTGCGGCAATTACCGTTGGCGGTTTCCCGGTCCTTATCCTTGCTACCGGCGTCGTAATCAACATCAGCCCCTGGTACGAACCTCGTTACCTTATTCCCCTGGCGGGTATGATTTTTGCCAACACCATGAACTCAGTAAGCATTGCAGCCGAACGCTATCATGCTGAGCTAAACACGGGGCATGAGTCCGGCGAAGCTCGCCAACATGCTTTCCAGGCCGCAATGAATCCATTGGTCAACTCCCTCTTAGCGGTTGGACTGGTGTCTTTGCCTGGTATGATGACCGGTCAGATTCTTTCAGGTATATCACCATTGATTGCTGCCCGTTACCAGATTCTGGTGATGTGCATGCTATTTGGCGCCTCGGGAATTGGCACCGCCTGTTTTCTCTATTGGACCCAGCGGTTCGCTCTGCTTTTGCCAAGACCCGCGGATTAGGAGTGTTTTGCTGAGACCTGAAACCCGAGCGCACTGAAAAGTACGCCGCCACCGATCATCGTTGCCCAGGACGGGACTTCGCCAATACCCACCCACGCCCATAATGGGGCCAATAACGGCTCGCCCAGCGCGAAAATCGTCAATTGAACCGCAGGGACCGTTTGCGCGGCCAACGCAAATAGTACGCTGCCAATCCCTAATTGAACGATGCCGAGTAAGGTGCACCAAAATGCCTCGACCAGGGGTATTGCCAGCCCCACTCCAGTCACAAAGCTCATTGACATTCCGACCAACGCACCGATCACACCCCCATAGAAGACTGCCGGTGTCATATCAAGCATCTTACCTACCCTCAGGCTAACGGTATAAGCACCAAAAAACATAATACCAAGAATAGCGACTGCCACTCCAAAGGTGTCGCCTAACTGGAGTCTCCCACCCACCATAATCGCGAGACCGACAATAGCTAATACAACACTGATCCACCCACGGATTCCAACCGTCTCACTCAGAAACACGCGTCCCAATAGCGCCGCAAATATCGGCGCAGCAGCCATCACCAACACCGCTACTGCTACCGTGGTGTATTTGAGAGCAACGATGTTACAGATCATCGCCCCACTGAGCAGAGCCCCAGCAAGTAATGCCTTCAGGCTCCCAGAGCGAATAACAACGAGGGTCGAGTGGCGATAACGCAACAGAGTAACCAATGCCACGAAAATAGCCAATGACCCACAGCGGTAGAAATTAATCTGCCATTCTGTTGCCTGCTCAAGGGACTTGACGATCACCCCTGCAAGGCTCCAGAAAATTGGCGCTACAATCGCAAAAGCATAATGACGGTCCATTTAGGGTTTTGTCCTGGTCTTAACTCGCAAGTGAAGTTCTGGATACTGCACCCACCATAAACCGGCGATGCCAATCGGACAACCTGCCTTTGGACTTTAAACGTACCGGCAGGCAAGTCCAGTGACGCGCGGGTCTGGTATTATTTCTAACAGCCGCGCTAGGATCTGGAGTCAAGTTGGCCACCTTCCGACAAATTTGCGATTAGCTGTACTACTTAGTGCAAGGTAACGACGAAAAGTCTTGTTCCAATCAACTTGATCTAAAGCTTGCCATAAGAACTCCAGTCATTAAATAGGCCATCCCTGCAAGGATCATCCACTCAACTCCAGGCCTTCGGCAACTGAAACCTCAATTTCGCTCCTTTGGCCCAGTCAACTACCTGCCCTTGAAGTTGGGCGCACGTTTTTCCAAAAATGCCGCAACGCCTTCGGTGTAATCCTTCCCTCGCCCCGCCTCTCGTTGCAGATCTCGCTCTAGGTCGAGTTGCTGATCAAGCTCATTAGTTGATGCGGCATGAATGGCCCTTTTTGTCATAGCGAGGCTCGCTGTCGGGCCGGTTGCAAACCGCTGGGCAAGTTCGCGCGCTTCTGTTAAAAGGCTCTCGTCATCAAATACCTGCCAAATCAAACCCCAATTTGCCGCCTGCTCGGCAGAGATTGGCATGCCGGTGAGCATGATGGCTTTTGCCCGTGCTTCCCCAATCAGATGGGTCACGGTCCAGGTTCCGCCACAATCTGGAATTAATCCAATCTTACAAAAGGCTTGAATAAAACTTGCCCCTCGAGCGGCAATAACCAGATCACAAGCAAAGGCAATATTCGCACCGGCACCGGCAGCAACGCCATTGACGGCGCAAATAACCGGTTTTTCCAATGAACGGATTAAACGGATCAGAGGGTTATAAAATTGGTCAATCGACGCGCCCAGGTCTCGTGGTTTTTCGCCCGGTGCGGAATCAGGAGCACCAAGATCTTGGCCAGCGCAAAAACCACGGCCAGCACCGGTTAACAAGACAACCCGGCAAGCATGGGTATCTGCCGCCTTTTGCAGTGCGGATCGCAACGCTTTGTGCAATTCCGGTGTAAAAGCATTCAGCCTTTCAGGTCGGTTCAGGGTTAATTCCAGACACCCATCAATGAACTCTTCTTTCAAAACATTTTGTTCCATTTGATTGGACCATTAAAAGTGGTAATTTCAAACCTATCGTAATCTTAAGGCAGTGTCGGGGCAACCAAACAAAAACCCGCCTTTCGCTGCCACAGGCAGTTTCGTTCAGCCAGGTAAATATGAGGATTTCCGCTGGACATCGCAGCTTCACCCCCCAAGAGTGATCATTGTCTTGGCCGCTCTGGAACTTAAAAACCCCTGCCGCCAGACAAACGAGATCGATTAAGGAGGAAACCTTTCCTATCTAAAGTGACACAGATTATCTGTTTTAATATATTATTCTGTAACAGATTATATTAAACCGTATCGCGAGGGTGGTGTTCATGGTCGGTCACGAGTTATTGAATTCCCAATCGAAAGTTGATGACAAAGAGCTGGAGCAGCAGTTTCTGGCCAAGATCGCTGAAGAAATCAAGATCGAACCCAAAGACTGGATGCCCGAAGGTTATCGCAAGACGTTGATCCGTCAGATAGCTCAGCACGCCCATTCTGAAATCATTGGCATGCAGCCTGAAGGAAACTGGATTACTCGGGCTCCAACGCTTGAGCGAAAAATTGGTCTACTGGCCAAGGTACAGGATGAATGTGGTCATGGAATGTACCTTTACAGTGCTGCCGAGACGCTGGGAATTACGCGCAAAGAACTGCTTAACAGACTTCACGAAGGGCAGATGAAATACTCGAACATCTTCAACTACCCCACACTGACCTGGGCAGATATCGGAGCTATCGGCTGGCTGGTAGATGGCGCGGCAATTGTCAACCAGATCAGTCTGTGCCGCACCTCCTATGGCCCGTATGCACGTGCCATGGTCCGAATATGCAAGGAGGAGAGTTTTCACCAACGGCAAGGCTACGGAATGATGGTCACTCTGGCAAAGGGAACCGCTAGTCAGATAGCCATGGCCCAGGATGCCTTAAATCG
>Ga0315316_10001168_pt1 | contig 18163 bp, 14 predicted proteins | sample M160m3416metaG_FD_203702 | JGI IMG/M metagenome (GOLD analysis project Ga0315316, IMG submission 203702) | Ammonia-oxidizing marine archaeal communities from Monterey Bay, California, United States - M1 60m 3416 | ecosystem: Environmental > Aquatic > Marine > Intertidal zone | place: USA... | reverse complement strand
ACCAACCGACAAGTTCAGCTTCCATCCATCGCCCGTCACTACACAACGATGCGGAATCTCCCTCATTCTCTCCAACTCACTCAACGGAAATTTTTGATCCACACTCCGACCATTCCAATCCAGGAAAACATCGTTATCTTCCAGCGCCTCGCCATCACGTAAACGACCCGCCTTCGACTCTCCCTGAAGGTGTTCGGGCACATCCAGCCCCATAACGTCCAACAATGTCGGAATCGTATCGATATGCGAATACCTACCCGCAACTCGGCGACTATCGAGCCACGGAACGCGCATCAAGCATGGCACCTTCACCGACTGCTCGTACATAACGATCTTCTGGAATAAATTGTGATCGCCCATCTGGTCACCATGCTCCGACGTGAACACAACAATGGTGTCCTCAGCCAGCCCTGCCTCATCGATAGCATCCAGAATCTTGCCAACTGCCCTGTCCATCAACGTCACGAGCCCGTAGTAACTCGCCTGAGTACGTCGATACTCCGCCTCGGTGTTTGCAGCCGGTCCCTCGCTAGCTAGCTCCTCTGGTGGCAGATCACGACCCATCACCTCGTTCGCAGCCAACGAACCCGGCGTATCGCTCTCAGCCTGTTGCGCCTCCGCCATCAAACGATGCATACCCGCAGCGTTCTCGGGTGGATCAACCATAAACACCGGCGACTGCGGCAATTTTGCTGGATCATACATACCATCTGTCGGACCTAAATAAGGCGGGTGCGGCTCTAGAAAGTTAATGCAAATAGCGAACGGATCATCTTTCCGTTCGTCGATAAACTCAGCCACCCTATCGCCCAAATACGTCGCTTTCGTGTGCTCAGCAGGAAGTAAAGCCGTAAACGGACGCGAGAACACCGTCTTCCCACGCGATTCCTTGTCGGGTTTATAGCCAAGACCAATCAGCCAGTGATGGTAGTCACTAAGCACATCATCATGCTCAGATTTCGTATTCCAAATCCGATACTGATCCTCAATAGAATGCCACTCATCCCAACCCTTGCGCTTGATTACCTCATCACCTAAGTGCCATTTACCGTAATACGCCGTGTGGTACTCGTCCGGGAAGAATTCGGCAAATGTCTGCACATCGTCAGGCAGCGGAATATTGTTCTTGATACAACCGTTCGTATGCGGCCATAAACCTGTCATCTGAGTAGAACGTGAAGGTGTACATATCGGCGAGCTAACATAAGCATTCTCAAACACAAAACTGCTGTCTGCCAAACGATCTAAATTGGGCGTGTCTATCCAATCGTTCCCATACGCGGTCATCGTATCGGCGCGCTGTTGATCGGTGAAAATGTAGACAAGATTCGGGCGTGTAGGCTGAGTCATATATGCAGAACTCCGGCGAATTTCGACGCTGAGGGTGTATCTGCGCCTATAATCCCCCGATCTGGCATTATTCGCAACACGTAATGCACCAACCGCCACCGCATCGCCAAGTCGGAATCGGGAACTAAATGAACTACCGCCATCTCGGAACGTCCGGACTCGAAGTATCTGAAATCGGACTCGGAGCCAACAGCTTCGGCATGCCCGATAGACGCGACCGGCCCGAATCGGAAGCAATCGTTCATGCCGCCATCGACAACGGCATCAACTTCATCGATACATCGAACGTCTACGCCACTGGCCTCTCTGAGGAATACATCGGTCACGCCCTCAAAGGCCGACGCGACGAAATGCTCGTCGGTACTAAATTCGGATCAATGCGCCGACAAGGCCCCAACAACTTCGGCGGATCTCGAAATTTCGTAATGCGATCCGTCGAAGAAAGCCTCCAAAGGCTTCAAACCGATTACATCGACGTATACATGATCCACCGACCCGACACCCGCATGCCCATTGACGAAACCCTGCGTGCCCTCGACGACCTCGTACGGGATGGAAAAGTCCGATACACCGCTGGATGCAACTTCGAAGCATGGCGAATCACCAACGCACAATGGACCAATCGCCAAAACGGTCTCACCCCTCTCGCAGCCTCGCAATTCGCCTACTCGATGATGACTCGAGCCGCCGAAAAAGAAATGATCCCAGCGTGTCGAGAACTCGGCATTAGCGTGATTCCGTACCTGCCACTCGCGGCAGGTCTCCTCTCAGGAAAATTCAACGACACCGGCATCGCGCCCGAAGGAACTCGACTCGCAATAGAAACCGGCATGGGTAACCGCTGGATCACCCCGAAAAATCTTGAAATCGTACGTCTACTGAACGAATGGGCAAATGAACGAGGGCACACCGCACTCGAACTCGCCTTCGCATGGCTGCTCGCAGAGCCAATCGTCGCAACCGTAATCGCCGGAGCGAGCTCACCCGCTCAGATCGAATCAAACGCAAAAGCCGCCAACTGGAAATTAACCCAAAATGAACGATCCGAAGTAACCGGCATCCTTGACGCCAATCCGCCCGAAAACGCTGGCGACTACTACTCCGCCGCCCCTTACTTCAATGAACTAACGCTAGAAGTTCCAAAAAACTAGCAACGCGACCAAAGTATCCCGTTCTAGATGGAAGGGATGGGACAGGAGAATTGCGACGCGCAGCTAAGTCGTCCGACGACGAGCGCGACTAAACGCACTCGCCGCCTAAGTCTCCGTCAAAATGAACCCCGGAGGCGCATCGTGCTTATGACTCATCTCCACAGGCTCGTACCGATCGCCATCGTAGATATTCCCTGAATACATCACCGTTTCAGGCGAGAACTTCTCACTAGCCGACCTCGACTCGTGAAGCACATCCAAATAAGTGAATTCGCCTTGCTCGACTGAACTCACGACAACGTCAGCTACAGTACCCACGGCAAGCGAACCTAACTCTTTCTCTTGGCTCAGAGCACGAGCCGGAATGCGGGTCGACATCTCAACAACCTCATTCAACGGCAATCCCAGCGCTAGCATCTTCGACATCGTCGTAGGCATGTCGTACACCGGTCCATCGATATTCCCAACATGAACGTCGGTGCTAATCGTGTCCGGTTTAAACCCCTGCGAAATCGCCTGCTCCACTGTTCGGAACGCAAACCCTCGAGCACCATGGCCTATATCGAGATAAACCCCGCGCTCTTTCGCATCCCAAATCTTCGACCACAACTGCCCCCTATGATCGAATATTGGAAATCTGAACGCTGCATGGAAAGTATGGGTCAAAATATCGCCCGGATTCATCCAGTCCAACAACTGCGGAATCGGCGCTCCGTATGCCTCGGCCATCAAAATACCACCACCGAAATCGGCAGCCTCACGCGCCAGTGGCAACGACGCAAAATGTTGAGAATGGTGAAACTTCACACCCAACAAAGTATCGTATCCAGTAATCAGATCCTTGACTTCGGCAACCGACGAAGGTGTCGGTCCGTACGGATCAGGCATCCGAACCAGCGAATACAGCCTAACCTTCGTATTTTGAATATCCGACTCCCAATAATGCGGATACTCGTCAGGGGTGGCCGTACCTGCATCGAGAGCCGTAGTAACTCCAAACGCCAAATTAGTCGTATCCGAATCGACACTCGGACGCGCACCACGCGAAATGTAGTTGTGCACGTGAAGATCGATCAAACCCGGTGTAACGATCTTCCCAGTAGCATCGATAACGTTGCCAGCCTTCTCCTGCGGAAGATTCTCACCAACCTCAGCGATCCTCGAGCCTGAAATCGCCACGTCGCGAACGCCGTCGATCGCCGAATAAGGATCGACCACACGACCGCCAACGATCAGATAATTCCATTCCATCTAGCAACTACCTTTCAAACCGTAAGAACGCAATCAATAGATTTCAGAATCGACTAGGACCTAAGAAACGATCGACGCGATCCGCTGGATAACAGTCTCAACCTGTTCGTCTGTCAGCATCTGAACGCCGATACCGATCGAACCACCATCGTCGTGGGTTCGGGTCCAAATCGGTGGATCACCTTCTTCGAGTCGCTTGATCACCTCGTGACCATCGAACCCGAGCACAGCAGGATCAAAGTGGATAAACACAGTTGTGTTCGGACCCAACTGAGAAGTTGTCGGCACAATCACATTAATCCCGGAAATATCGTTCAGCCCACGGTGGAAGGCAGTGCGCTTCGCTTCTTCGATCGCAAGTCGCTCTTCATGATCCATCGAGAACCACCGACGCAACGCAGCAGCAACGCCCATAACCTCACCACGGTCTGTCTTATAAGGTCGTCCATAAGGACGCGCCAACCCCTCTTGACCAGCCATTTCGTATCCGATGAAATTTTGCAAAAAAGCCGATTCAACGTACTCCGCTTTACCGGTGCAAATACCGGTCGAATGCGGAGATCCTATGTATTTCGCACCAAAGGCAACTACATCTCCAATCTGCGCCGTTTTTGTGAACTGTTCTAACGGATATATTTGACCTGCAGCGTCGACGATTAAGCGAATGTCGTGCTTATCAGCCAAAGCCCTTGCTTCTTCAATAGTTACCCACTCGTTGCCCCAAGTGCCGCTTTCGTAAAACGCGATTCCTGCGGTCTTCGGACCGATCGCCGCCTCCATCTCTTCGACAGTACAGCCATCCTCACGACCAATCTCCACCAGCTTCGCACCAGCCAGCGTAAAACAACGTTTGTACGTGTAGTCCTGCCCTTTCTGGAACACCAATTCATTTCGATCAAAGCTCGAAGTGTCAGGAATCAGACCCATCTTCTCTCGATCATTGCCCGCCAATGCGGCGGCTGTTCCGAGTGAAATCGCAGCAGCTGCACCTGAAGTTACAAAAGCCTGCTCTGTGCCAAGAATCCCAGCAATAAAATCCCCTGTTTTACGAAGCAATTCTTCGAACACCACGTATCCAGAATTCATCGCCTCGTCCATGGCGTCCTGAATTTCAGGGGGAGGTGTCGAACCGCCCAATAATGTCTGGTTGCCACGGGCGTTTATTCCAGGTGTAACCCCGAATTGTTCATATATTCCGCTCAATACAACCTCCATATGCGATTGCGCTGTCAAGGCGTATGCCATTATTACGGCACAACATTAGAAATAGCTCGATTCGGCGTAGTTGTACCACAGGTATCATTACATGTGGACCCCTTGATGATCAGTAAACACAAATTTAATGCGAAATAATGGAGGATTTAGTAAATGAACATCAGGTCACTCAACAATCCCGTCTATGCCCAATTTGGAGTAATCCCACTGATCAACGCCGGAGGTACGCATACCACCCACGGTGGGTCGATGATGCGACAGGAAGTCCGTGACGCAATGAGCCTAGCTTCAGAATCATTCGTCGACCTCGTCGAGCTAAAACGGGCAACAGGTAAATTCGTCGCTGAGATCACCGGGGCAGAGGCAGGACTCATCTGCTCAGGGGCGGCCGGTGGATTAGTTCTTGCAACGGCCGCAGTGATGACCGGAACTAATGAAGCAAAAATATCTCAGATCCCCAATACAACAGGAATCAAAAACGAAATACTCACGCAAGCAAACAATCCCGAGGGCTACCTAAAATGCCATGAGTACGCAGGCGCAAAATTAACATTTACTGGCGACAAAAATGGGGCAACAGCCGATCAATTAAATGCCGCAATTACCGATCGAACCGCAGCAGTGTTATACACCTACGCATATGGACCCGCCCGAGGCGGACTTACAGCTTCTGAAGTTGCTGATATTGCCCATGAAGCTGGCATCCCAATTATTGTCGATGGAGCAGCCATGCTCCCACCAAAATCCAACCTTACCAAGTACATCTCAGAAGGAGCCGACCTCGTTACTTTCTCCGGTGGAAAATACATTGGCGGACCGCAATCCACCGGAATACTCGCTGGGCGATCTGATTTAATCGAATCAGCGCTTATGAACAGCGGTCCTAGCATGGCAATCGGACGTCCCCAAAAAGTCGGACGTGAGGAAATGATCGGCATGGCGACTGCACTACAGTTGTTCGTCGAAACCGACGACACGTTGCGACTCGTTGAAATGCGAGATCAAGCTGAATACATCAGTTCACAAATAGATGGAATTCAGGGAGTAAACGCAGAGGTAATTCACGATCACCTCAGTTATCACGTACCGAATTGCGTTATCACATTAGATGGTGGACAAGACGAAATCGACCGAGTGTGGAATGAAATGCATGATGGCACTCCCCGCATCTACATCGCCCGCAACCACGGCGGACTAGCAGCCAACATGGTCAACGTATCTCCTGGACAAGAAAAAACAATCGCCGAACGCCTAAAACAAATCCTCATCAAATGACTAAAAATCGAGCTTAGACCAAGCATTCCTCTAATCACAACACCGTCTAATCAAGACCTATTGGTGCCGAACCCAAACAAAAACATCCACATACTGCAAACTTCTTTCAACCGGTCATTACTAGTCCTCGGTAATGTGATGTAAAGGTCCAGTCGGCGCTGAGCACTTGTGCGCCACCCACCCGCGAACAAAAACCTCACCAACCTGCGCCAACAACTACCGCAAAATGCACAAATATCGCTTATCCTAGAAAGCTGTGTTCCCGGGTCGTTCAATGGTAGGACAGGGGCCTTTGAAGCCTCTAATCCTGGTTCGAATCCAGGCCCGGGAGCCAAACTCCATAACGCAGCACAAAGAAAAAGCCCTCGGCGTTTGCCGAGGGCTTTTTTTGTGTACTACATCACTGGCTCGTATCGCGGCAAACGAAAACTAAACTCCAGCATGACCCTTCAGCTCAACCTTCAGTCCAGCATCGGTAGCCATAGACCACGGAGTTTCAACAACCCAGTGACCTGGCTCTTTCTCAACCAAAGGTGGGCGTTCTTTTGCCCACTTGTGTTCAGGGTCAACTTCCAAAGGAGTTCGAGTCATGAATACGTCACCAGGTGGAGGGTTGATGGGTGAAACAACTTCACCCGGAAGCAGGAACTCTTCACGCTGAATGTCTGGGTGCGATGGCAAAGCAGCCGATACCAACGCATTCGTATAAATGTGCATCGGATTATTGAAAATAGCTTCGGTCTCACCCGATTCCTGAACAACACCCAAATACATAACAGCCATATCGTGGCACATGTACCGAACAGTCGCCAAGTTGTGAGCAACCAACAAGTAAGCCAAACCATGCTCTTCCTGAAGGTCAACTAACAGGTTCATGATCTGCGCACGAATCGAAACGTCCAAAGCCGAAACGGGCTCATCCAAAGCAATAACCTTAGGATTCAAAGCCAAAGCACGAGCAATACCAATGCGCTGTCGCTGCCCCCCCGAGAACTCGTGTGGGTACAAGTTAGCCTGGTAAGGATTCAGACCAGTCTCACTAAGCAAATCACCAACACGAGTTGCAATCTGCCCCTTAGTCATTGTAGTGGCAATCTCAAGCGGCTCACCAACGATGGAACGAACACGCATACGAGGGTTCAACGAAGACCAAGGATCCTGAAACACAGCCTGCACTGAACGTCGGAACTCGGTCTTACCCGCCGCCGACATTTTTGCAACATCTTCACCTTCATAGTAAATCTCACCACCGGTTGGCTTTTCAAGACCAAGCAGAAGCTTCAAAGTCGTGGTTTTACCACAACCAGATTCACCAACGAGACCAAAGGTCTTATTGCGTTCGATATCAAAGCTGACATCATCGACAGCCTTAAGGTAGTCCTTGTCGCCGAAGCCCATAAAGCCTCCGCCAACCTGATACCACTTACGAAGATTTCGAATCGAAATAATCGAATCTGCACTTGGGTTTACACCCGGTGCGACTGGAATTGAAACTTTTTCAGCTGTTGTCATTTTTCGTTACCGATTCTCGTCGATCGTAAATAATCTGAAGTTGTTGACTAGTCTGCGTCTTTAGCAGGCATCATATGAGCGTACTTATCAAAATCAGCAACCGAACTCTTCGAAAGCTGCACCCAGTGATCAGGTTCCACCTCAACTAGCGGCGGACGCTGTGCCGCATCCTCAGCAGTAAAGGTTAGCGTTGACCTAGGAGCGAATGCGTCACCAGCAGGGAGGTTGTAGAGCAATGGAGGCTGTCCCTCAATCTGAGGTAATCGACCAGTCTTCTCTTCCAACTTAGGAACAGAACTGATCAACGCCTTGGTGTACTCGTGCAAAGGCTCATTAAAAATAGTTCGTACATCGGCAACTTCAACAATGCGGCCAGCATACATAACCGCAACACGGTCACACATCTTGGCAACAATTCCGAAGTCGTGAGTGATGAAAACGATTCCAACACCCTCTTCTTGTTGGATCTGTCGCAGAAGTCGAAGGTAAGCAGCCTGAATCGTCACGTCCAGTGACGTAGTTGGCTCGTCAGCAATAATAACTGCCGGAGCCGATGAAATTCCTATAGCCCCAACAACACGCTGTCGCATCCCACCAGAAAGCTGATGCGGATAGTCCTTAGCCCGTGTATCAGGAGCAGGTATCCGTACCTTACGGAGCGAATCAACAACCTTGTCCCAAAGCGGCTGACCTTTTAAGCCTTGATGAATCTTGATCGCCTCGCCGACCTGATTCTCAATACTAAAAACCGGGTTCAGAGCCTGCATAGGATCCTGAAGAATGATCGATATCTCACCACCACGAACCTCTGTCATATCACTTTCAGAAAGTTTAAGCAGGTCCCGACCGCCAAGAATCACCTCACCATCAACAATTTCTCCAGGGGGAGTTGGAACAAGCCTCATCAGAGACAGGGCCGTTACCGACTTACCTGACCCAGACTCACCAACGATTCCGAGAGTTTCGCCTCTCTTTACGTGGTAGCTAACTCCATCCACAGCCTTCACGGTTCCCCAGCGGGTAGTGAAGTGTGTCTGAAGATCTTTTACCTCCAGCACCAATTCGTCGCTCGTGGCGCTAGCGCCGAAGCCATCGGTATCAACACTCACAGCAGAAGAAACTTCTTTCTCTTCAACTGCCGCGTCGGTGGATTCTGCCATTCTGAGTCCCCTAGTAGTTACGGTTATGACCATTCCCAATCGCAAACAATATGTGCGAGATTCAAGATCAACGAGTCGTAAGCAATTTACAAATAAAACCCGACACAACAAGCATTGAAACGTCGGAAGTGCCCGGACGATACCAAATTTTGAGCCTGTACGCTACCGGTCAACAATCATTTAGGTCACCTAAATTCCGAGATCATTTTCCAATTCATCTAAAGCACCGTCTATGGCACTCACAATGAAGTCGACCTCGTCTTTATTAATCGACAGTGGTGGACATATCGAAATTACGTCTCCGGCGCGGAAACTAACTATGTTTCTATCGAACAACATCTTCGGCAATTTCTTAGCCAAGCCGGCCTCTACCGCGAATGGAGTCTTACTATCGCGATCAGCAACAAGCTCAACCGCCGCAAGCAAACCTAAGCCACCACGAACATCGCCCACACTCTTATGGCTAAATAACGTTTGCAGCTGTTCGTACAAGTAAGTACCCATACGCTTCGAATTACCAACCAGATCCTCTCGCTCGAAAATCTTGAGGTTCGCCAAAGCAGCAGCAGCAGCAATTGGATGCCCACCAAATGTAATCAAATGCTTGAACGTCTCATTTGGACCACCAACAAAAGCATCAGCAATCTTCTTGGTCGCAATCGCAGCACCCAAAGGAGCATAACCGCTCGTAATTGCCTTAGCGACACTTGTAATGTCGGCCTTTACACCCCAATTAGTAGGAGCGAACCATTCGCCCGTACGACCAAAACCAGTAATCACCTCATCAGCAATCAACACAACGTTGTACTGATCCGCAATCTCACGTAGACGCTGCCAGTACTCTGCCGGCGGAACCTGAATTCCAAACGCAGCCGAAATCGGCTCCGCAATCATGGCCGCAACCGTATCGGCACCTTGGTGCTTAATCACTTCCTCAAATTCATTAGCGCAGCGAATCGCCACGTCAACCGGATCACCCTGAAACGGCAATCTGTATGAATTCCAATTCGTCACGTGAATCGCACCCGGCATCAACGGCCCCATTGGGTCAGCAGCAGCATTACCACCAAGACTCACTGCCATCGCAGTTCCACCGTGGTACGAATACCTCCGGCTAATCACCTTGAAAGCACCCGCTTTGCCGTTCAAAATCGAGTACTTCTTTGCCATTTTCACAGCGGTTTCAACGGCTTCCGAACCACCCGACACAAAGAACGATCGAGCACCATGATCCGGGTACAGCTCGGCGACTTTCCCCGCCAGCTCGATCTGCGGAAGAGTCGCACCACCTGATGGCGACGAATCGATCGACGTCATCTGCGCATAAACTGCATCGGCAATCTCAGTCCGACCGTATCCGGCCGACTTGTACCACAGACCTGCCATCGCATCGAGATAGCGATGCCCGTCGGCAGTCTCAACCCAGACTCCCTCTCCCTTGACATACACCTTCAAGTTTCCGCGCCAGTCATTGGTCTGGGCAGCGTGCATGAACATGTGGTCACCAGCTATCTGCTGGAGTTCTTCGATCCGTTCACCACTAATGGCTGCGGGATTTAGGGTCGACGTCATCAGGGTCTCCGTTACGCGACAATTCGAAATCAGTTCGCACCAATCAGTGCATCAACAATTCTAAGTCGCAATAACGTCTCGGTCTATCGCTTTTAATGATTCGAGCGTCGAAAACCCATCTCGGCATCCAACTCTTGTCGTCCTGAGCCTTGTCGAGGGATCACGAAGTGCCCTTTACCCATCACTCGGCTGCGCACCCTGCACCCGAGCCATGAAATCCGGCGAAGACATCCGAGTCGGACGCTAGTGATGGGAAGACGACCCAGAAGCTAAAAGAATGCGGCACCCACATCGTTGCTCCCCTACAGGCGTGGGTAGTGAACAATCCTCACTCTTCTCGAGAGGAGAGCTAAAGGGTGGCTTCAATTGTCGAAACACCGAAAACATCAGAAGTAGCGGAACTAATACCGCCCCAACCAACCACACTAGATGCCACGTCACCCTCCTCGAGACCAAGTCTCGCCAGTAACGCCCGGAGCCAAAACAAACACCTTAACGCTAAACAATATTGTCGTTTATATAGTCCCAATCGAACTCAAAGCCAAGCCCATCACCCTGCGGTAACAAAACATTCCCATCTGAATCCATTGAATCGCAAGGCGCCTTCAAATACAGTGGCGTCTTGTCGTAGTCTCCTAACGGATGATCCGAAGGAAACAGCAATCCCCTCTCGAAAAACTCGCACGTCTCCTGCGCAGTTGAACCTAAAATCGCCGCATTCCCAAATCCGCCAACATGCATCTCGCAAGGCAACCCGAAGGATTCGTACATATCGACAGCCCGTCGGCATGCTGTCAGCCCCCCAAAGTTCACATCTATCCGACCAATATCCGTAGCCTTCTGCGCTACCCACTCAGCCCTAGAATAGTGCATCCCTGCCGCTAGTTCGGGACCGCAAATTGGAATATCTAACTCGCCCGCCAAACGCCTGTAAGGCTCTACCGCCCACTCATCCATCGGATGCTCAAAGAAGTAGAAGCCTAGCTTCTCGATCTTGCGACCCACCATCAATGATTCCTGAAGTGAATAGATGCCCCACGGATCAAGCATCAGCGTCATCGAATCGCCAACCGCATCGAACACCGCCTCGCAGACCTCAAGATCGGCCATCGGTGAAGCAGGTTTCCCCGGCGTCGGCTCTAGAGTCTCAGGATCGGCATAGATATAAGCGTGAATTTTGAATGCTGTATAGCCACGATCCCGGCTCTCCAAAGCCAACTTAGCGTAAACGTCGGGCGAACCGATATTGGGAGCCGTCGACGCATAAGCCCTAGCCTTCGTTCGAGTCCGCCCCATCAACGTTGCAACCGACTGACCGGCTGCTCTTCCTGCTAAATCCCACAAAGCCGAATCGATATTCCCAACTAACGCCTCAGAAAACCGACGATTCGCCTTCATCCACTCCCACAACATCCCGCGATCCAAAGGATCTTCACCCACCAGCAGCGGCTTCACCAAACCTTTGATCTCATCAGCCGAAGCGCCGTAGAAATATGAATGCACCCCGCCAGTCGCATACCCCTCAACACCGTCATCCGTAACAATTTTCGTCAGCGTCTGAACACCGTGGTGCTCAGCACCATCAACCCCATAACCCCACTTAGTCCCATGACTAAAAGTAGGCAACCGAAACTCAATCAACTCAACATCAACGATTTTCATGATTCAATCCAATTGATTTGAAACCTAAAAATATGCGCCACAGAATAAATACCCTACAGCACACAACGACAAATGCATCCTGAGGCTCTTGAAGAGACGGTAGGAAAACCAACAACGCCAAGCGTTATATGGCGGGGCGAGCAGCAGGGCAGTACGGGATTTAGGAGCGCGACTAACGAACCCCTCGCAACCTAATCTCACTACTCACCCCATAACCAAGCACCGCACTCGCATTGCCTATCTGCAACGTAACAACACCACGATACGGCGCAACGTCCACAACCATAACCTCAACACCCGGCAAAACTCCACTCTCGTGTAAATACTTCACCAACTCAGCATCATCCTCAGGGATCCGATCCACAATCATTGACTCACCCATCGGAGCATTATCCAAAGTCACAACACCCTTCGGCTCACGATACCCACTACCCGGAATTGGCTGACCGAACGGATCAGTCTTCGGGTTCCCTAACTTCTCCTGAATTCTTTTTTCCAGTGTGTCTGAAAGTGCGTGCTCCAGCATGTGCGCCTCGGCATCGACTTCGTGAAGAGGAACATCCAGTAAATCGACGACCATACGAGCCGCCAACCGGTGCTTACGGATCATCGATTCAGCCAATCCACGACCCCTTGGCATCAGATCGATATCACGACTGTCACCCAGTCGAATCAGTGATTCCTTCTCCATCCTTCGCAACATACCCGAAACTGCCGGAAGCGAAGTACCCAAGTTCTCACTCGCTGGAACACGCCTTAACTGACCCACAAGATTCGAATTACTGACCTTCTCGCCCCGTTCTAACACAACATAAATCGACAGAAGATAATTCTCCATCGCCTGCGTCAACCGAGGCACCACTTGCTTTCCCTGTTCTGTCATAACCCCGCCTTCTGTTTACAAATCAACTAGCAGCATCCGAAGCCAAACTCATCCTTAATATTACGATAAAACTTCGTACACATGAATAATGATAGTAAAACTAATAGGAATCACGAACAAAAACGTTGATACTCTGCCAACATGTCAAGCGGGCAATATTTCACAACACCAAGCATCAGTACTGACACTCTCGAATTCTCAGATATCGAACTTTCAATCGGGGCACCCCGTCCCCCGCGATAAACTCCACCCCATGACAAATCAATTCTGTCTCGACCTCGACGCCACCCGCTGCTTCGGCAACGGATCACCCATCTACGAGGCTTACCACGACGAAGAATGGGGCATGCCAGTCCACGACGACCGCCATCTCTTTGAACTTCTGATCCTAGAAGGCGCACAAGCCGGCCTCAGCTGGAAGACCATCCTCAAAAGACGCTCTAACTACCGACTCGCATTCGATAACTTCGAAATCGAAAAAGTATCCAATTACGACGAAGTCAAAATCTCAGAACTACTTCAAGACGAAGGAATCATACGAAATAAACTCAAAATCAACGCAGCCATCAAAAACGCCAACGTCGCACTCGCCATTCAAAAGGAACACGGCTTGCTCGACTCCTACTTCTGGTCGTTCGTCCCAAACTCAAAGCCAATCCAACCCGACTTCCCATCAATGGACAAAGTACCTGCCGGTGCCACGCCGGAATCTGTAGCGATAAGCAACGATCTCAAAAAGCGCGGAATGAGCTTCGTCGGACCAACTATCACATACGCGTTCATGCAATCTGTCGGGATGACCAATGACCACCAAACCACCTGCCCCCAGCATCAAGCCTGCAAAGAATTATCATAAAAATATGATGAAGAATTGTGTGATGGGTGTAACGTAATCTGAATGCACTTAACTCAACATATCAACCCACTTAAACCCTCCAACTATCGGCTCTTAGCCAGCAACCAGTCCTATTCCAGACGGAAGGGCTAGAGTAGGAGAATTGCAACGCGCTACTAATTCGTCTGGCAACGCCTGGAGCAATAACGCCCGTATGACGCCACACGCCATATCGCTACTTCTACCAACAGCAGCGAACATGACCGTCGTACCTATACTCTCGCTCCTGCTATCAGGAATCCTTACACGAACCAACAACCCCGACGCCGCCATCGGAGGCTTCGCAGTCGCACTCGGTATATCGATGTTCGTTGGACTCCCTCAACTCCGCACACAACAACTCACGCTCGTATTCTTCGACAACCATGCGTCCCTAAAACAGATCAGAAAATTTGTATCCCTTTGGGTAGCGATTGTAACGATAATCGCCCTGATAGTAGTGATTCCGTCAGTTACCGAATATCTACTGACCTCAGTCTTCTCTGTAACCGGCGAACTTAAACAGAACGCCCAAGACGCGTTGCTCTGGCTCATCCCGCTCCCCGCTCTTTTGATAATAAAAATGCACTACTACGGAGCCATTCTAAGAATCAGCAAACCCCGGCTCGCCTGGTACGGAACCGGCGCCGGAGCCATCGCCGTAGTCGCTGTAGCTATCACACTTTTCTCAACCGGCCTAGCTCACGGAGCAAGCATCGCCGCCATTGCAATGTCAGCAGGAACAGTCGCCGAAACAGCAACCCTCGCGATGCTATCCATAAACCCAATTAGAAAATTTAAGGGAGTAGCCAATGAAAAAAATGAAGAGATATCTATGAAAGCGATGATCCTATTCTTCTGGCCACTCCTATTTGCCGCAATGCTCCCAGCAGGAACACAACCCATCCTTAACGCCGGAATGGCACGATCGCCCGAACCTGATGTATCGATAGCAGCAGTAGCTCTCAGTTTCTACGTATTTCAACTCATAGCCGTAGCAACCAACGGCACCCAAAACACAGCCCTCGCCCTATTCGCCAGTGGTTACAATCCGTTCAGAGTCAGAAGATTCGTCTTGAAGGTAGGGGCGATAACGTTCGCAATCGTCGCCCTCATCGCCTATATTCCACCAGTAACAGAATTTGTCATTGGCGACATCATGGGAGCCGAAGGCCGCCTAAAGGAACTAAGCTCAACTGGATTTCGACTGCTCTCGGTACTACCAATCGCACTCGTAATGGAGCAGCTGTACACCGCAGCACTCATGCGCGCCCGCAACACTCGTCCCATCATCTACATCAACTCACTACGACTCCTAACTCTCACCGTTTGGGTCATCGTCACAGTCAATTTCACCGACCTCAACGGACTCTGGGTCGGAGCCGGCGCGTGGTCACTCACACTCTTCCTCGAAGCCATCTACGCCTACATATTTGGTCGCAAGAACCTCGCACGAATAGCCCTCGTTTAAACCAATAGCACCCAACGTTCGGCATCACTCGATACCTGTACACACTGTGATCGCGAAGAGTTCGACGATGTGGTAATCAGCCACAATAACAACGCAACGTAAGATTTAACCAACCATAACGTCACGCCCTCTATCAACTGCTACCAGTCAGCGCTCAGAACCAATTCACTCTTCGACGTCAAACGAGACTGTTGATCCCCGTCCTTACTCATTCTGTACACGTCGAACGTACCGTCGCCATCCGAAAGAAACAGAATCGACGAACCATCAGCACTCCACAGCGGTTGATCATCCGTAACCCGATTCGATGTCAACTGCTTCGCGTCATTGCCATCCCGACCAGTCACATAAACCTCAGCGTCGCTATCGGACCCAATCACATAAACAAGCTGCTTGCTATCAGGCGACCAATCATGCGCGGTTTTTCCATTTACGCCCGCAGCTACAACTGACTCGCCATTTCCATCCTTATCGAGCACTACAAGATCAAACGATCCATCTTCATTGACTCTACTAAATGCAATGAACTGACCATTCCGTGACCAACGAGGATTCAATCCTCGCCCTTCAGCAATCGTAATCTCATCAACCCCCGTCGGGTTCCTGCGACGAATAGCACCATCCGCACCCTCTCGAGCAACGTAAACAACCCACTCTCCATCAGGCGACCAATCACCGATTCGAGCATCCTCCGAATTCACGGTCAACGAAGACCATTCATCCAAGTCGGTATCCAGAATCGAAATCCCACGACGACTGTCTCCAACAATCTCAACAGCAATACGAACAGAATCGGGCGACCATCGGAAATCTGAAACATCGACATTCGGTCCCGTCAACTGACGTTTTGACTCGCCGTTCGCATCCATCAACCACAACGCCGAACCATCATTTTGATTTGAGATAAATGCAATCAACTTCTTGTTCGGCGACCAAGCGGGAAAAACATCAACCCCAGCTGAATTCGTCATACGTACGGCTTTTTCCTCATCAGCACCGATCTTGAACAGATCTACATTGCCATCAACCTCAAGGCTGTAGACCACATCATTTGATTCAGAATCGGAACTCCCACACCCAACCGCAGCAAATGCCAACAAAATCGAAAGCCCAAGAAACAACATCCCGCCTCTAATCAAAGACCCAAGGAAATTCGGAAAATATTCTGGTGCATTAAAAATAATCATTGAAACGACGAATCGACACAATCAACCACACCCTGTCAGGCACAGTCATAAATAGAATCAAACCAATCAGAACCCTACCCTAACGAAAACCACCAGATAACCGCCAGAATACAACAAACCAGATTGCTCCATTGTGAACTGAACAAACAAGGTCCTAACCAACACCCGGAATAATCATTACTGCAAACACCTAAACCAAAAAAATATGCAGACTCAACACAACCGACTGTCGTTCATGTTCTATCAACCTCGCCCGGTGAACGCACACAAATTCCGCCGAAAACTAACGCCAAATCAAAATCTCCGAGGTATTATCAAAAAGGGCGCAAAAAACGTACCCCCGGTGTAAAAACCGTTCCCGAGTAGCTCAGTGGTAGAGCAGCTGACTGTTAATCAGCCTGTCGTAGGTTCGAATCCTGCCTCGGGAGCCATACGCACTCAAACGCGAAAAGACCTCGGAATTTACCGAGGTCTTTTCGCGCAATGATTACTAACTAATCACAAGAACTTGAGGAAAATTCTAAACAAGATCAGAGATGGCTCGAATATTGGCTTTACCTTGCTGCCTTCAATAATATTCCTGTCTTTGACAGTTACAGATTTTGACTCCCCGGATATCTCAAACAACAAGTACCTAAATCGCCCGAACTACCCTAAATCCAGCATAAACCGCCGCCAAACCCCCAACGTTAGTCAGAACCATATTGGCACCAAGCCACCCTAATTCAGACGCCCGCAGCATCTGCACATTGTCAAAAGCGAACGTTGAAAACGTAGTGAATGCTCCCATAAAACCAACAAGAGCAATAACCCGCATATTCGCGCTAATCCACCCTCGCTCTTCGCTCGCAGCCCAAATCAAACCGAACAGCAAGGCGCCAATCATATTCGCAGCAAAAATACCCCACGGCATCCCGGCAACACCATCGCGCTGAAATAGCGCTCCCACCCCATAGCGAGTCAACGTTCCAGCAGCTCCAGCCAAAGCTATATACACAATCTTTTCCACAGTGAAATTCCCCCCTCACCAGTTCAGTTATGCATGAGTGTGAGCCTTTCCCGGCTTATACACTGCGAATTTACATCGTACTCACACTCACACCCAGCGCAGCCAGAGGCTCGCTCGTCTGTGTAATTTGTAACGCAATAGACAGTTGAGTTGCTTTTTAGGTGGTAGTAGTCGAGCGCATTTCAAGTTGAGTCAAATTTACGACAAGGGCTACCGCGTGCATCGTGCTTCATTGTCTTACGCCCCATCACTAAATGATCTGAGTCGATCGTTAGGGAAGATCCAAAGTTCAGATTCGACCCCGGAGAAAAAAGAACACAAGCCAGCCAACAATCGATCGTTCCCAGCATGGGAGAGTTAGAGAGAGAGACTGCGAAGCATGACTGAGTCGTTCGACGACACCACTAACCGACTAACGCAGCACCTAATCCACATCAATTCGTGGCGGAGGATTTAGCACTGGATGAATCGCCAAAAGCTTCGCCGACTCGCTACCCGAATTGTAAATTCCATGTCGAATCCCAATCTCGCACGTAAAGCAATCGCCTGCAGCAAGCGGAACATTATTCTCATCCGCATAAACAGCCGAAA
>Ga0315316_10001167_pt1 | contig 18167 bp, 20 predicted proteins | sample M160m3416metaG_FD_203702 | JGI IMG/M metagenome (GOLD analysis project Ga0315316, IMG submission 203702) | Ammonia-oxidizing marine archaeal communities from Monterey Bay, California, United States - M1 60m 3416 | ecosystem: Environmental > Aquatic > Marine > Intertidal zone | place: USA... | reverse complement strand
TGAATACCAAGCCAGTAGGATTATTTGGACTGATTAAACAAATTGCAACAGTTTTTGATGTGATTTTACTTTTGATATCATCAATATTAGGAGATGATGAATTCAAGTCAACTGAGAATTCAATTGGAATACCTCCATGTAATCGAACATAGGAAGCATATGGAGGATAATATGGTCCTGGAAGAAGAACTTCATCGCCTTCTTCAACTATTGAAGAGATAACCATGTCTAGACCTTCAGAGACACCATTTGTTACTAGAATATTTTCTGAGGATATGGACAGACCTTTTACGTTTTCTTTTTTAGCAATTCCTTCTGTTAATTCAGGTAAACCCTCAGAGCGAGTATAGAAATTTTTTCCGTCAGTAATGGCATCTACCATTGCTTGTTTCACATTTTGTGGTGGTTGAAATCCAAATTGCACAGGATCACCTATGTTTAGATAATCAACAGTTTTTCCTTGCAATTCTATTTCACGTGCAGCAGATACAATATCTCGGATTGCATATTCCACACCTGCAACTTTTTTTGATATTTTCATCACTAAGACAGATATTTAGACCCGTTAAATGCTTATTTTTTTGGACCCGTAGCTCAGCCTGGATAGAGCGGGTGGCTTCGGACCACCAGGCCATGGGTTCGAATCCCATCGGGCCCTTTTTTTAAATAATCAAGTATATTAGATATAATTTCCAGATGATGACATGAGTCCCGGCATTGGTTTGATGAATAGAAGACTAAAGACAGAAAAAGATGCAGTGTCACTTGCAATGTCTGGAATTTTGAAAGATTATGAAACAGAATTAGAGAAAATCAAAACATTAGAAACAAAATATGATGATGATGCAGGGGACTGGCATGTCGCACTAGGTTGGGAAGAGAAACGTGCTATTGTGAAAATGGACTCGGTGCTAGCAAAAATAATAGAGATTAAAGAGATATAATTTGTTTATATCATGATTCATACTAAGAAGATTTAGTTTTTTCTAACGATACCTAATCCACTTCCTTCATCCACTTTAATCAGTGAATTCTTAAGATTGAATTCTTTAGAAAAATCATAAAATGAGTCATTCCCAATGACATCATCCGAAATTATCAATCCATTTTTTTTGATTTTTTTTGCAGCCAAATTAAATTCAAACATCATATTTTGGTAAGTATGCAGACTATCATGAATAAAAATATCTGTTTCAATAGCCTCTTTGAAAACTTTATCAAGTTTTTCAGTTGATTTTCCAATACTCAAACTCCATCTGATTTTTAGATTATCTGGAATTGCCGCTCCTATCATCTGGGTTGTTTGCCAAGGTCGAAAAATTGAATCAATTGAATACAACTTTCCAGAATTATTTTTTTCTAATGCATTCAAAATGTATAAACTACTAATTCCATACGCAACACCAGTTTCGACAATATTTTTTGGTTTTATTAAACGACATAAAAAATATAAAAATTTTCTAGAATCAGAATTAATAGAATATTCTATTGGATATGGTTTTTCTTTAGATGGAAATTTTTTATTTTCTAATTCTTTCAAAAAATTTTGAACATTTTCATCAATTATTCTAATTTCTGATTCATATTCTTCAAAATCACCATCAGGGAATTCTTCTTTAAAAAAATCATTTATTGAAGAATAATCATAGCTATAAGTATGAGTTATGTGTTTTTGATTATTTTTTGATTGGGCTCTTTCTTCAATTAAAGCAAGAACCATTTTAGGTTTAAAAATAGATTTTGAAAATAATTGAAGAAATGATGATGAATCATTCATACAAAAAAGATGAAGATTTTTAATATATTAGTTCATACTGATTGATTCTTTATCTTTCAATGATAAATTAGTACCAAATGTTATAATTCGTGAAGAAAAATAAAGTGTAAGAAATGAATATAGCTATTACGTGTCCTGCTTCGTTACCAGCAACCCAATTTGGTGGTATATTATTTTTAGCAGTTGATTTAGCCAGAGAAGCCTCAAAGAAAGGAAATGAAGTTACACTATATACAACTAATTTGGATTTTGCGAATAACGCAAAAACATTTAGTAAAAAGTTACCAGAGACAGAACTAATTGATGGTTTTACTATCAAGCGTTCACATGTTTGGTTTAGTCTAAACTTATTTTTTGTTAATCCTAAAATGTATTTTCAATTAATGTCTGGATCACCAGATATTATTCATACAATAGGAGTTAGAAGTTTTCAATCAATTATTGCAGCAATTGTTGCAAGAAAGAAAAAAATTCCACTGGTTATATCTGATCAAGGAGGATTAACTACACATCCAGATTTATTATCTTCTGGAACATTCAATAGAATTTTGTATAAAATTCAAAGACCTATTATTCAATTCATTGTGAATAATGCAGCAAAAATTAGTGTTGCTAATGAATATGAAAAGAAAATTTTCGAGGAATTTACTGATGAACCAAAAATAGAGATTGTTAGAAATGGGATTAATCTAGAAACTATGAAAACAAAAACTGAGAATTTTAAAAAGAAGTATGGAATAGAAACTTCCTATATTTTGTTTGTTGGAAGATTTAGTAAAGTTAAAGGTATTGATATTCTTCTAAAAGCAATACAACTTCTAAAAAATAAACAAAAACTAAATGATTTTGTGTGTGTAATAATGGGAGTCGATTTTGGTTTTGAAGAAAAAATGTTCCAGATGATAAATGAATTAGAGATTCAAGAAAATATTTGTGTAATAAAAAATCCAAGTAGAGATGATGTGATTGCTGCATATCGTGAAAGTGAGTTTTTAGTTCTTCCATCTAGATGGGAATTATCACCTTTAACACCATTAGAAGGATTTTCATTTAAAAAAACAGTGATTAGTTCAGATACTCATGGCATACCACACACATTAGATCGAGACAGTAACTGTATTCTAGTGGAAGTAGAAAATATAACTCAACTTGCAAGTACAATATTAGAATTAATTCACGATAAGGATAAAAAAATTAAATTGGGAATGGCTGGATTTAAACGAGTCACAACTGAATTAAATTCAAAGACTATGGTTCAGAAAACATTAAAAATTTACGAGAATCTAATTCAAAAATAGGAGAATGAATTGGAAACTATAAAATTTGGCATCATTGGTTGTTCACGAATTGCTAAACGTTCTGTAATTCCTGCCATAATAAAATCAGAATTTGCAGAACTTGAAATGATTGGAAGTCGTTCAACAGACAAAGCAAAAAAGTTTGCTAGTGAGTTTAATTGTGAAAAATTTGGTACTTATGAAGATGTAATATCAGATGATTCAGTTGATGCAGTATACATCTCAACTCCAATTAGTACTCATAGGGAATGGTCAATCAAAGCAACAGCAGCAGGTAAGCATGTTTACGTTGAGAAGTCTAGTGCAGCAAATCTTTCTCAAGCACGAGAAATGGTTGAATCTGCAAAAGAAAACAACGTACGAATAATGGAAGGTTTTATGTTCAGATTCCATCCACAGCATAAAAAAGTGAAGGAATTGATAAAGGATGGTAAAATTGGAGAAGTAAAATCATTCAATGGTATTTTTGGTTTTCCAGCATTTCCAGAAGGCGACATTAGATATGCATCACCTGGCACTGGCGGTGGGTTCCTACTAGATTCTGGCTGTTATCCAATTTGTGCAAGTAGAATGATCTTTGAGGAAGAACCAGTCGGTGTATTTTTCAATAGAAAATCTATTCCAAAAACTGGACTTGATGTTGAAGGTCAAGCTATTTTATTTTATAAAAATCAAAAAACTGCAACCATTTCATACGCTAATGGAAATTATTATCAGGCAAAATATGAAGTATGGGGAACTGATGGAGTAATATCATTAGATAGGGCATATTCTGTTCCACCTGATTTTACAACTAAGGTTACCTTACAATATAATGCAGAAAATAATTGGGAAGGCAGACGTACCGAAATTTTTGAAATTCCACCAAACGATCATTTTTTAGAAATGCTTGATACATTTTGTTTGGAAGTTACAGGTACAAAGAAAGCATCATTCAATTTTGAACAAGAACTACTTGATCAAGCAAAAACAATGGGGGCAACTGTACGATCCAATCTAGATATATTGTGGTTCAAAGACTTATTCTGAAAAAATTAAGAAGATTTGATTACTTTAATCACTGCATCTTGATGTTTTTTTGTTATATTTGGGAATAATGGAAGTGCTAAAATCTCATCATAAATTTTTGCAGTATTAACAACATTAGATTTTTTTGCAAATTTACGATATGCTGCATATTCATGAATTGGCATCCAATATACCGTTGTTCTAATTCCATTATATTTTAGTTTCTTAAACAACTGATTTCTTGAAAGCTTGAAGGGTTTGGCTACGCGAATTGTATACAAATGATATGAATGTGTTTTGTCACTCACCATATCGGGTAAAATTATTCCAGGAATGTTTTGTAAATTCTTATGATAATACATGGATGCGCTTTTACGAAGTTCATTTATTTTCTTGATTCTCTTTAACTGTGTAATTCCTAATGCTGCTCTAATCTCATCCAATCTATAATTATATCCAGGTTCAACAATATCAAAAATCCAAGGATACTCACTTGAATAACGGCTTTTCAAAGATTTTGTCATTCCATGACTACGTAGTTGCCTTACTTTCTCTGCTACTTCCTTTGAATTTGTAGTAACCATACCTCCTTCAGCAGTTGTAATATTCTTAGTTGGATAAAATGAAAAACACCCCGTATCTCCAAATGTTCCAACGTGTTTTTCATTTTGAAAAGTACCAACTGCATGAGCACAGTCTTCTATAACTTTTAGATTATTATCTTTTGCAAGATCCAAAATCTCTTCAATATTACAAACTTGTCCATAAATATGAACTGGAATTATGACCTTAGTTCTTTTTGTAATATTTTTTTTAATATTTGAAAGTGATAAAAAGAAATTATCTTTGTTAATATCAGCAATAACAGGTTTAGCATTAGATGCTAAAACTGCATTTGCATCTGCTACAAAGGTTAGATCTGGAATAATCACTTCATCATTATTACCAACTCCTAATGCCATTAATGATAAATGTAATGCAGCAGTACAATTAGATACTGCAACTGCATATTTTGCTTTAGAATATTTACAAAAATCTGCTTCAAATTTTTCTAATTGTGGACCAAGGGTTAACATACTTTGTCCTAATGTTTTATTCACAATTTTTTTATCTTCATTTGAAATCCAAGGTTCATAAGCCGGAAATTTAATTTTTGGATCTTTAAAGAAATCTTTCTTCATATTTCACACAGACTTTTCCTCTATTTATTATGCTTTTTAGATTATTCTATTCAATAGTATTGAATTATTTTTAAGATTGGTTTCCACGTTTAAATTCTACATTTGGGGATTCGTTTTGATTTGGAATAACCAATAGACCACCTTCATGTAATTGTTTTAATAATTGTATTACTTCTTTTTCAACTTGTGTTCTTTGCAATCCAGTTTGTTGTGCAAATAAATCTACTAATTCTGTAACTTTCCTTTCTCCATTACAAGATTTCCAAAAGTCAATAATTGCCTGATTCACCATAAATCCTTGTTCATGTTCATTTGTAAGAACTAAAGAACCATCTTCTTGCTTTACAAGATTTCCTATACCCTGTGGAACTGCGGTTTCATAGTTAATAGGAGCAGGCGAATTTTGAGAACCCATTGTTTTCATCATGGCTTTTGCATTATCAGACATCTTGTCCATAGTCCAAGGAGGATCCCAAACAATTTCTACATCGACGTTGTTCACACCAGAGACCTTTTTTGCATATCGTTTTACATCATCGACCATTGTTTCATGTAATGGACAACCTTTAGTTGTCATTGTCATTTTGATGTTTACATCATTATTTTCAGTTATATCAATTCCATAGATTAATCCCATATCTACGATACTTAATGGAACTTCAGGATCCATGCATTTTTTGAGTGAATCTCGTACATGTTCTACATTAACAGTACTCATAAAAAAAAGTAACATGAAATGAATAAAAACTTTCTATTAATTAGCTTGAAATAAGTTTTTGATAGATTCTTCAAAAGGTAATTTAGCAATACCTTTCTCAGTTATTATTCCGGCAATAAGTTCTGGAGGGGTCATATCAAATGCAGGATTAATAACTTCGATACCATCAGGTGCAGTTTTTTTGTCTCCAATGCCAGTTACTTCTGATGCGTTTCGTTGTTCAATTACTACATCTTCAGGATTACTTTTCATATCAAAAGTAGAGAGGGGTGCAGCTACATAGAATGGAATATTGTGTTGTTTTGCCATAGTTGCTACTTGGTATGTTCCAATTTTGTTATAAACATGACCAGTTCTTAAAATTCTATCGGCACCAACAACAATTTTGTTAACAAGACTATTTGCCATAGTGTAACCAACCGCAGTATCAGGAATCAAGATGACATCAATTCCATCATGTTTTAATTCAAATGCAGTTAATCTTGATCCTTGTTGTACAGGTCTAGTTTCAGTTGCAATTACTTTGATGTTTTTTCCACTTTCTTTAGTAGCGCGTATAACTCCCAATGCAGTACCATAACCAACAGTTGCCAAAGCCCCAGCGTTACAATGAGTCATGATTGTATCATTATCACTAAATAATTCAGAACCATTCTTTCCCATTTTCATATTAATTTGGACATCTTCTTGTGCCATATTTTTAGCAGCTTCAACAACATTTTTTCGTATTTCATCTACTGAAGTAGATTGAGTCGCTACTTGCATGATTTGTTCTAATCCCCAAGCAAGATTAACTGCGGTGGGTCGAGTTTCAAATAGTATTTTTTTTGCATTTTCCATATACAGAATTAATTCTTCTCTCTCAGTAGCAGAACTTTGTAATGATGCTAGAGCGAGACCAAAGGCTCCAGAGACTCCAATAGCAGGAGCACCTCTTATTACCAGAGTACGTATTGCATCTGCAACTTGATTATAATCAGTGTAAGTAACGTATTCAAGAATATTTGGCAATTTTGTTTGATCTATCATAATTACTGAATTATCTTTCCATTCAACTGTTTTTAATGTCAACAGATTTCAAAAAATTATTTATGAATATATTACTTTCAATAGAATAGAATTCAATAGTTAAGCATTTTATTATAGAAATTTTTTGATTGTCTATGAACATAAAGAAAATTGAAGAAATTGATTCATCACAAATGTATAAGATTTATGATAAATGGCCAGAAATTGCTAGGGAATCATTAGAACGAATTAAGATTACAAAAAATTTTGAGAGTGTTGAACATTTAGTAGTTTGTGGGATGGGAGGTTCAGGTGCCATAGGAGATATAATTTCTTCAGTTTTGTCAAAAGAAAAAATTCATGTTTCAGTAATCAAGGGTTATACTCTACCCATGAATGTTAGTAAAGATACTCTTTTGGTTGCAATAAGCATTTCAGGTGAAACAGAAGAGACATTATCTGCATTAAAACAAGGATACGAGAAAGGTTGTAATATAGTAGCCTTTGCTTCAGGCGGACGGTTAGAAAAATTTTGTAATGGAAAAAAAATTGATTTTTATAAATTAGATATGATACATTCACCAAGAGCATCATTTATGAGTTTTTTATTTCCAATAGTCAAAGTTTTGCAAGACATTCTAAAAATTAAGGGAGAAGAGGTTGATGACACATTAAAGATTTTAGGTGAGACGCGAGAAAATATCGGTTCCAGTAATCTTACGGATTCCAACAAAGCATTAGAATTGGCAAAATGGTTAGAGCCTACACCAGTAATATATTATCCATATGGATTAAAAGCAGTTGCAATAAGATTCAAGAATTCTTTGCAAGAAAATGCAAAAATGCATGTGATTAACGAGGATTTAATTGAAGCGTGTCATAATGGAATTGTGTCTTGGGAGACAAGATCAAATAATAAACCAATTTTTATCAGAGGCACAGATGATCATCCACAAACAAAGAAAAGATGGGAAATTTTAAAAGATTATTTTAATGAACAAGAAATTCCGTGTACAGAAATAATGTCAGAAGGAAAAACAATATTTTCAAAACTTATCAATTTAGTGTATATTTTAGATTATACTAGTATCTACAAAGCAATTTTACTTGAAATTGATCCAACACCAGTGAGATCAATAGATTTTATTAAGAAACATTATGATTTTTGTGATATCTAAAAATATAAGAAAGTGAAAATAAAATTCTATATGGATGACATCAAGTCAGTAAATCTTAAATCAGAAATCTTCAATCTGATTGAATTAAAAATAAAGGACCCACTGTTAGGATTTGATTCAGTTGATGAATATGTGAATCACATATTGAAAAAAGCATTGGATATTAATGATTCATCAAAAGGTAAATCAGAAGATGAATTGGTTGAGGAAAAACTAAAACAATTAGGTTATATCTAAAATGACAGAGTTATCACCAGAATTAATTCAATTACACAAAAGATTACAAAATCACATTAATGAACAAAAGTCTAATTGGAAGAGTTTTGTTTATGCACAGAAAATGGGATTTTATCAAGGATTTGAAGAAATATTATTGCCAGGATGTAGACCAACAGAACAACGATTAGAACGATATGGAATTTCAAAATATCTAACAAAAGAAAAGACTGCACTAGACATAGGATGTAACTGTGGATTTTTTGTTCTACACATATCAAAATTTCTAAAATATGTGAATGGAGTTGAGATAAACCCATTTCTTGTGAATGTTGGAAACGACACCAAAGATTATTTGAAGATAGGTAATGTTGATTTCTATGCTACAAGATTTGAGGACTTCATTCCAGAAAAGAAATATGATATAATTTTCTCATTAGCAAATGATGACACTATTGATGGAAATACAGAGTTTACATTTGATGAATATGTTGGAAAAATACAAAGATTATTGAATAAAGGTGGTCATTTAATGTGGGAAACAATATCCCCCGATACATATGATCCAGAATTATTCAAGCCAAAACGTACAGTTCTTGAGAAGAGATTTACGTTATTAGATGAAAGGATGGTAAAATCAGAATACCCAGTAAATGTTCCAGAACGAAGATTCCTAGTGTTTCAAAATAATTAATTTTTTCTACAGATAAAATTTGGTGAACGTTTCAATATACCAAAGAATCCTTTTTCATCTACTTCATCTTTAACAATTTTGGCCCATTCATCATAAAATGATTCTTTCAAATCCATTTTTCGAGGTTCAGTTGTTGATTTAATATATTCAAGCATAAAGTCAGAATCAGTTACTTTTAGAAGATCTTCATAGATTTCTTTTTGATAATTTTCAAAATGAGAAGGTAAAATTTTATCTGCGTCTTCTTCTGTAAATCCATCAATATTTCGAACCATCGAATAATTATTATCAATAGAGTGAGAAATTGTATAAACATTTAGCATATGTTTTTCACTATTTGAGGTGATAGAGATTGTTCCACCCAGTTTTGTTACTCGTTTTAATTCAGAAATAGATTTATCCTTATCTGATGAATGATAGATTACATGATGAGCCAAAACTAAATCAAATGTCTCATCCTCATATTGTAGATTCTCTATGTCAGCAACTTCAAATTTGATATTTTCATGTTGTAACTTTGAACTAATTTTTTCTATCATTCCTTCAGAGAAATCAGTCAAAGTTAAATGGGAATTTTCAGGTAAACTAGAGTAATTTTCAACCCAAAATTGACCAGTTCCACATCCAACTTCTAATACGTTAATTGGTTTGTCAATTTTTAGATTATTCCATATCCACTTATGAAACGATTCAGGATTTGTTCTAAATTTCTGATGAATTGCTATACGTGCTTCCAGATTTTCACTGCTTTTATACTGATGTTCTTTCAAATATTTTTTATCAACGTCTAAAACCATTTTTTATTTATCTCCAATCTTGAATGTTTCAATGTTTTCACAACCTATATGTAAAATTTGTGCTTTGTTACCATCATAATTAATTTGATAAATATCCGGCATTGTCATAGATTTCCATTGATCAAATCCAAACGATGGATCATAATTGTGAAGTATTAAAGCAATAAGTGTCCCATGACATTGTACAGCAGCAGAACCATTTTCAGGTAAATCATTTAAGACCGAGTTTAAGCCCGATAACGCCCTCTGAGTAGATTCAGAACTAGATTCACCTCCAGGTAGTTTTGAATCAAAATCTTCCCACATTTTCTTTTTCTCTTCATTAAGATTTTTTCCTTCAGTATTACCAGTAATTTTTTCATGTAGAGCCTCAACAATATTGGTTTCCAAATTTGTAGCCTGTGAGAAAGGCTCTATTGTCAAAATGGCTCTTCGTAAAGGACTAGAAAATATTTTCTGTATTTTTGGTTCTACTTTTTGTAAAATATCAGATATTTGATGAGCATGTGCAACACCCTCTTCAGTTAATCCACGTTCTCTATCAGTCCCATCAAGACTTGCTTTACCATGCCTTATTAGAAAAATTGTTTTCATATTTGTTTAAAAAAATACTGATATTTCATTGTTATGAAATCTTTGTTTCGATATTATTTTCTAGTAAATGTTGAATCAATTTTGATTTTAGCGTTTTGATTTCCTCATTATTTTCATCATAGATGTTTTTTTCTTCGTCTGGATCGTTTTTAAGATCATAAAATTCCCAATTATTTGGAGTATCATTAAAAATTAATTTTTTTTGATTTAATCTAATAGCAAAAACATTATGTCGTTTTGGAGATGGCCATGGACCATATAATCCTCCTGTTTCGATAAAAGAGGGTCTTTCACTAGATTCTTCTTCACTGATTAAATGAAAAAGAGAACTACCTTGTAGTCTTGAATCTAATTTTTCTTTTGGATAAGAGGCCATCTCAGCAATAGTTGGAAAAAAATCAATATTTTGACATTGTGAATTAATAATTTTTGGATCTGAACCAGGAATATGTATTAATGAAAAAACGTTTGCGGTGGAGTCATATACAAATGCACCATAAAACATTTCACCATTTTTTTCGCCAATACCTGTTCCATGATCAGCCTGCATGATGACAGTAACATCATTTTCCAAATTGCAATTTCGAATAGTTTGCAAAATTGTTTTAACATATTCATCTAATTGGGACATATATGATGTGTATCTTGCGTCATTTTCATCTTTTTTAGCAAAATAATCATCTTTATTCTCTTTATCTTTATATTTTTGAACAATATCAACAACATAATTTTTGTGTGGTTCAGTGTAATGCAGAAATAGAAAAAATTTATCTTTTGATGATATTTTTTGAATGATTTTTTTATGACGGCTTTTAAAATCAACCGTTTTTTCGTCGAAAATATTTACTTCATTAAATCCTCCTGTAGGTATAACTACATCATTAATTATGTCACAACATGTATGATAACCCATTTCATTGAGAAATTGAGGAATAGTTTGTATTTCATTTTTTTTGAATCTAAACATGTTATAGTATGCGTTAACACCATTTCTAGAAGGATACATACCTGAGAACATTGCATGATGAGCTGCTAACGTGTATGGTGCAACGGTCATCATATTTGAGAAGGTAGTACTTTCATCAACATATGACTTTAAAGTTGGACAAAAATCTACTTTATCTTTTCTAAATCCATCTAATGTAATAAAAATTATTTTATTATGTAAATTCTTGTTCATGGAAATTTCACTTCTGTTCATATTTTAAATTTATCCAAAAAATTATTCATTTTAGAAAGAAAATAGATTTTTGAGATTTTTTCTTTCATAGAGATTGTGATATAATTCATAATCATTAAAGGAATCTAGTTCTAACCAGCCATTTTGTATTTTTATTGCTTTGAGTTTACAACCTTCTGTGATTAAATAATTCAAAATATCAGTCATGTATGAATTTTCAAAATTCACATTTGAATTTAGTGGATTAATGTTATTTTTTGACAATTCTTTTGCTTTTTTGTAATATTTTTTTAAGTTAGTAACACCATTATTTTGAAACTTCATTAAACCAATAAATTGACCTTGTATATCAGAAATATTAGAAACTGGTTGACCAATATCGATTATATCAGAATCTTCATTAATTTTTAAACTTTCAGCATCATTAAGAGGATTATCAAATCTTAATTTCCAGAGGTCATGCCACTTTTCATCAGTAATAATTGATATTTCATGTTTTGAATCAACTAATTTTTTTAGGACTCTTTCTTCAAAAATAATATCACCATAAGAAACAATTGTTTGATCTTTTAGTTCATTTTGTCCACAGAAAAGCGTTTCCAACATATTTGTTGATTCAAATCGATTATTGGTAATTTTTTTTATGTTGGATAATTGTATTGATTCCGACTTATATCCAGTAATCACAGTAATATCATTAATTCCTATATTTTGAAACGTTTCAATTTGCCAATCTAGCAGAGATTTTCCAAATAATTTTACTAAACATTTTGGTTGAGTTTGTGTTAATGGTCTAAGTCTTTCTCCCTTACCAGCAGCTAAGATTATGACGTTCAAGATAAGTTACTTAGAAAATATTCTTTTTAAAAAGACTGTTCATTATGTCCATATCAAAGTTTTCAGAATTTCTTTCTGGATGCCACATAACACCTATGATCGGTAATGTGGGGTGAGATACAGCTTCAATGGTATTATCAACTTCATGTACAGCGATTATTTTCAGATCTTCACTCAGATTTGAATTATGAATAGTATTACTATGAAAAGAATTGGTAATGATTTTTTCAGAATTTAAAATTTTTTTAAATTTTTTATCAACAATATTTAAGATGTGTTTACTGCCAATATGAGAATCAGTATTATTTTCAGTTAAATCACCACCAAAATATTCATTGATTAATTGTAATCCTCTACAAACACCTAGTACTGGAATTTTTTTTGAGATAGCAAATTCCAAAAGGATTTTTTCAGTTTTATCTCGAATAGGATCCTGACCAAGACTATCACCTCCAGAAAGTATTAATCCATTTATTTGTAAATCAGAGACATATTTTTTTACATCAGTCAAATTGTTTGGAATGTAAATTGGAACCATTTCCATATCTTCCAAAAATTTTGGCCAATCATGACTTAATGCATCTCTTGTTTCATCATAAGTCGTAGATTTTACAATCCGTAAAGAAATTGCAATTCGAGGTTTATTTGAATTCATATTTTCCAAGTATAGCTTCAATAAATAGCGTTTTCCACATACTTTTTTCTCTTAACAAGAAACCAATTATGCCTAAGGGAAAAGTTCTACCATTGTTATTTAATGTACCAATCATAAATAATCTAAAGAAGTTCATGGTTCTTCCACCAGATGTTCTAAATCTAGCATTAGCAAGTAAAGTGTCTGCGCCATAATCAAACTTGAAAGCAAATTCAAGACTATCAGAATCAGTAATTATATCTGCAAGATCCTTAGAAAAAACAGATTCTTCTATACCATTAATAATATTGAATTTAACAGTTAAATCTAGATCTTTTAGATAAATTTTTGCAGTCTTGAAAAATTTTATTTTATCTAACAAGTAAATGGATGTCAAATTATTTTTTTGATGTATCCTATCAAGATACTTTTTTGCAGAAATTTTAAGAACATTTATTGAAATTTTTGGAGATTTATCAAATAACTCATATTTTTCTAATGAATCAGTTTTGTATAGTCGTAATGCATTTGTATTGTCATGTTTCTCAGAAATATTCCATTCATCTCCAGGAAATAGTATTATAGGTTTTGAGTCAGTATTTTTTGAGATATAATTTTCAACAGTCGAAATATCATTCATTTGATCATTCATGTAAGCATTATCCACATGGGAAAATCTTACAAAACTTGCATAAGGAATAATATATCTTGCATGAAAGGTTTCAGATTGAATTTTTATTCTATCCAATTTTTCTGCGGATGCTATTTTACGTAATTCATGATCATTTGGATCACCAATATGAGCAGCATAACCAAATTGTGTTAATAATAGATCAACAGATCCTATCTCATCAGAAATATACTTAGCTTGAGTTTTACTATCTACACCACAATCATTCAAATTTAAAATCTTAAAATTTTCTATATGAAGAAAAAGCCAAGAATCGTATAATAAATATGGCCTACATATGACTTTGAAGTTTTCTGCAAGTTCGTATGCTTTTCCATTTTTCAATTCTATGACATTAAACTCAAGTTGTTTACATTTTTTTGCGACTCTATGATCTAGTGTATCTTGAAAAAGTACAGTAATTTTTTTTCGTGTTTCTAGAGGTATCAATTCAAGAATTTTAGGTGAAAAATGATCAGGGTGTTCGTGAGAAAACCAAATATGCGTGATTTTATTAAAATCCTCAATTTTCATTTTCGATTTTGAGGTTAGTTCCCAGCTATTATTGAAAGCTGAACCATGAATCCATGGATCTGTTATTAGATTCACACCACCGTGAGAGAAAATTACGGATGCGTGATTAACAAATGTAATCAAAGGTTTCACAATAATAAAAAGAAACCAAAATAGTCTATTAAGATTTCTACAAATTTCATCAACTAAAACAGTTGCAAACAGCTAGATTATTTTATTAATTTCTTCAATAATGAACTGTAAATTTGAATTTGTTAGATTAGGATGTGTTGGTAGAGTAATAATATTTTTACTAAACATTTCAGTAGAAGGAATTTTATTTTTTTGAGAATAGTATCCCATTTTATGAATTGGTTGGTAATGAGTACCAGTTTCAATCCCCTTATTCTTTAATTTTTTTCTAATTTTATCACGATTATTAACTAAAATCCAATAGAAATGATATGAACAGGTTTTGTCATATGGCATTTTTGAATCAATGTTTATTTTTTTATGATATTCTTTAGCAGTATTTTTTCGAATATTATTTAATTTAGTAAGTTTAGTTAGTTGTGCAAGACCAATTGCTGCGGAAAACTCATTCATATAATAATTCCATCCAAGGTTTTTCACATCATAGTTGGTTTCAATCCTATCAGTTATTCCACACCATCTTGTAGAAAGAAGATTTTTTTTAATCTCTTGTGAATTTTTTGTGTTAATAGCAATTAATCCTCCACTTGGCATAGCTAAATTTTTTACTGGATGAAAACTAAAGCAAACCATATCACTGTGTGTTCCAATATTTTTTCCATTATACTTTGTACCCACTGCATGTGCAGCATCTTCTATTATTGGAACATCATACGTTTTGGCTAAATTTAAAATTTCTTTTAAATTACATGCAAGACCACCAAAATGAACAGGAATTATTGCTTTAGTTTTTTCAGAAATTTTATTTTTTATGTCATCAATATCTATGCATCCAGTTTTAGGATCAATATCTGCAAATACCACTTTGTGTCCAGAATAGGTAACACAATGAGCAGTGCTAACAAAAGATAGAGATGGAACAATGATTTCTCCAGTATTTTTTGGAATTGCTGATACTGCTAGATGCAATGCAGCAGTACCACTATTCACAGTTACTCCTGCTTTTGAGCCAATAAATTTAACAAATTTTTTTTCAAAATTATTTACAAAATTTGAACCTGCTCCAGATGCCCAGTTATGTGATTTTAACACTTTGTTAAGATTATTTTTTTCATTGTGATCAATAATTGGATCAAATAATTTAATGAAAGTTTTTTTCATGACAAAATATGTTATACGATCTAATTAATATTAATTACAACTCTTTCCAAAGTGAAAAATTATTTGATATAAGAATTTGGACACATTTTGATTATATTGATATTAGTGACTATAATAATTCAGATTAATGCGTATCTGTAAAGAATGTATTCAACCAGACACAAGACCTGGTATTTTTTTTGATGAACAAGGGGTGTGTGGAGCATGTTTATGGGAACATGAAAAAAAAGAACTGAATTGGGATGAACGAGAATCAGAATTAATTAGAATTCTTGAAAAAGGTAAAACAAAGAATGCATTGTATGATTGTGCAGTTGGGGTTAGTGGCGGGAAAGATAGTACTTTCCAAGCGGTCACTGCAAGAGATAGGTTTGGACTAAGATGTCTTCTAGTCAATTATCAGCCAGAAAATATTACAGCAGTGGGTGAAAAAAATATTGAAAATTTGAAAAATTTAGGATTTGATGTAGTGACAATTAGACCAAACCCCAAGATAATGAAGAAACTAATTAGACATGATTTTTTTTCAAATTTGAATCCTGTCAAGCCAACTGAATTCGCATTATTCTCATCAACATACATTATTGCAGAAAAATTCAATATTCCTCTAATTATACAAGGGGAAAATCCAGGATTAGTTCTTGGTACTAGACTTACAGGAGTTGGTACAGATTCAAATGCGTTAAAGGCTAATGAATTACAAACATTATCTTCTGGATGGGAATTGTATTCAGAGGTAGATGGAGTTACAAAAGAAGATCTATTTTGGTTTCATTATGATAGGAAAAGATTAGAAAAAATGGGGGTTGTTGGAATTTGGTTAAATTATTTTATTAAAGAATATTCTCAAAAGCATAATGCACAGTTTTCAGAAAAACATGGATTATCAAAAAGAGAATCAGGTTTTGACCCAAATTCTATTGGAACATACAATCCATATTTTGCATTAGATTCAGATTTAGCTCAAGTGAATCAATTATTGAAATTTTATAAATTTGGCTTTGGACAATGTATGGATCATGTATGTTATGATATTAGAGAAGGAGACATAAATAGAAATGAAGCAATTGATTTAATCTTCCAGTATGATGGAAAATGCTCTGAAGATTATGTTCTGAATTTTTGTAATTATATTGACATAACAATTGAGGAATTTTGGAATACATCTGAAAAATTTAGGGGGGATATGTGGATGAAGGATAGTCAAGGTAATTATAAAAATAAAGTTTGGGAAGAACTGGAAAGAGAAAAATAAGTGTGTTCATACAAGTAATTAATAGAATTAATAAGAAATGAAATCAACACTATTTATTGATTGGATGTATAATTCAAGCACGAGTAAATTCAACACGATTCCCAAAAAAGATTTTACAGAATTTGGATGGAAAAAAATGTGTTTTAGACTATGTTATCAATCAAGTAAAAAATTCAAAAAAAATTGATCAGATAATTATTGCAACTACATCATTAAAAGATGATGATATTGTAATTGATATTTCAGAAAAAAATGACTGTCAAGTCTTCAGGGGTGATGAAGATGATGTGTTAGACAGATACTTTCAATGTGCAAGAAAATTTGAATTAGATGCAATAGTCAGAATTACATCAGATTGTCCATTAATTGACCCACAGATAATAGATCAGGTTATTGGAGAATTTGAATCAGGAAGTTTCGATTATGTAACAAATACATTTCCACGTACATTTCCAAAGGGTTTAGATGTTGAAATTTTTTCAAGAGAAACCTTAGATAAAATGTGGAAAAATGCAGAGTTACCTTCTGAGAGAGAACATGTTACACAATTCATTTTTAATAGTAAAGAATTTCGAATTGGAAATGTAAACAACGACTCCAATTTATCAAATATGCGTTGGACTTTGGATGAAAGAGAAGATCTTGAGTTTTTAGTTTCAATAATCAAAAGGATCAAAAATGAGCCAGTTTTGAAGAATGATGTATTGGAAATTTTATCAAAAGAACCATCACTACTAAAAGTAAATTCTGAGATAGATCCGGATTATGGAATTAAAAAATCAAGAGAGAAAGATATCAATTTCCTAAAAAGAAAACATGAAAAATGATTTTTCAGGAAAGTTTTTTGATTTGTTCAATATTACGTAAGGCTTGATTCATGATCTTGAATTGAGAAATATCAAGTGATGTTGATGCATCAAGGCTCTTAGAATCGGTTAGTTTAACATGTTTTTCAATGATTACTTTCTTTTGATGATTCAGTTTCATTAAACCAGCAAACAATATTGGAACCGATATACCTAACGTGTGATCAGATAATCCAGTGTATTTTAACGCCTTTCCCCAATTCATATTTTGAATCTTTAGAGGATAGTCGGATATACAGTAACAAAAAGTAGTTTTATTTTTTGATAATGTCTTTTCAATAAATTTTCTATTGCCACCCATACCCATACTAACAATAACAGGTTTTCTAGTCTTATTGACAGCAGATAAGGTTTCTAAGGAAAGTGGATCTTTTAGAATACATGTTCTTGATGCAATCTTGTATTGTTTAACGTTAAGGGATTGAAGGA
>Ga0315316_10001166_pt1 | contig 18176 bp, 13 predicted proteins | sample M160m3416metaG_FD_203702 | JGI IMG/M metagenome (GOLD analysis project Ga0315316, IMG submission 203702) | Ammonia-oxidizing marine archaeal communities from Monterey Bay, California, United States - M1 60m 3416 | ecosystem: Environmental > Aquatic > Marine > Intertidal zone | place: USA... | reverse complement strand
GAAACGTTGTATCAATCCACCGTTAGTCGATTGAGAGATCGACCATCGGATATTCAAGAACTCGTTGGCAGTGAGGCTGAAACGGCAACCGCAGAATCAGCCGCCTGGTGTTATATTGCCAATGTTTTGCTGAATTTAGACGAAACGATCACAAGGAACTAATCATGATTTCCCAGTCAGCTAAATTACAATTGACTCGGCGTGAATTGTTTCGAACGGGTGCGATGGGCATCGGTGTTCCGGCATGGATGTCGTTGTTGAGTGAGGAAACAATAGGGGCCAAAAAATCTTATGTAAATCCGTTACGGGCACGTGAGAGCGACTACAAGAGACGAGCCAAAAGTGTGATTTACATTCACATGATTGGAGCCCCATCGCAACTAGATCTTTATGTCGACAAGCCAAAATTACGCGAGATGACAGGTGAGCTTTGTCCCGATGAGTTATTTAACAGCCAACAATTTGCCTTCATTCGTAGTCGCCCAAAGATGTATGGATCAGCCTTTAAATTTCGCAACTATGGTGAGAGTGGTCAAACGTTTTCGGAGTTATTGCCGAATATTGGCTCGATGGCAGATGATATTGCTGTGATCAAATCGATGTATAGTGAACAGATTAATCATGCACCGGCACAGTTATTTATGCAAACTGGTTTTGGGCGATTCGGTCGACCTAGTATGGGATCATGGGTTACTTATGGTCTTGGCAGTGAAAATCAGAATCTACCAGCATTTGTGGTCATGGTGACAGGAAGCGTTGGGGGTGCGGGCAACAGTATGTGGGGTAGCGGATTTTTACCTTCGATTTACCAAGGTGTTGAATTTCGAGCGTCGGGTGATCCCGTCCTGTTTTTATCCAATCCGAAGGGAGTTCATCGAACCGACCGCCGAAAGATCGTTGATGCGATTGTCGCGTTGAACCGTGAACAATTGGTGGATATGGGTGATCCCGAGATTGCGACACGGATTGGACAGTATGAGATGGCGTTTCGTATGCAAACCTCAGTACCGAAACTGATGGATACATCCCAGGAATCTATGGCGACGCATGAAATGTATGGCACTAAACCGGGGCAGGCAAGTTTTGCCAACAATTGCATGTTAGCTCGTCGTTTTGTGGAACGAGGTGTGCGTTTTGTACAGTTGTTTGATCAGGGATGGGACCATCACGGTGGGATTGAAAAATCAATTCGCAACAAAGCCAGTCAAATTGATAAACCGATCGCAGCTTTGCTAAAAGACTTGAAGCAACGTGGATTACTTGATGAGACACTAGTTATTTGCGGGAGTGAATTTGGTCGTACCCCGATGGTTCAGGGTAATTTGAGTAACGCAGGTCGTGACCACCATAAAGATTGTTTTGCAATTTGGATGGCAGGTGGGGGGATTCGAGGCGGATCCCGAATTGGAGAGTCTGATGATTTGGGGTTTTCCATTACAGCGGATCCCGTATCGGTACATGATTTTCATGCAACCGTACTTCACCTGCTAGGAAAGGATCATGAAGAGCTTACCTATCGTTATCAAGGTCGCCAGTTCCGGTTAACGGATGTTGCTGGTACCCCAGTGCAGAAAATTTTGTCATAAAGGATTAATAGTATTTCCCTTTCCTGAAATTATAAATTACGGAATAATAAATGCTCGTGTGAATACCTACCCAATTAAAGGGCTCTTATGAAGCAGACCATTTTTTCGCTGTTAATGTTGATTGCCACACTCCCTGTGTCTGCAGCGGAATCGTTGATGATGACTGCAGTTCACCGACGCCCTGTTGCCCTAGAGATTCATACTCCTTCGAACCAACTGTTGGTACTCAACCAACGTGCTGCTACGGTTTCCATTTTAGATATGGCACAACAGGTCGTTACGGGTGAAATAGCGGTTGGTGGAGTTCCGTCTGACATGGAACGGATCCCTGAAACAGATTTAATTGCCATTGCAAACAAAACTAAACATGTTATTAGCTTGTTTGCCGTCTCTAAAAACCTCTTGGTTCATGTTCATGATATACCGAGTTGTCGATATCCAATTCAACTAAAATATGATGCTCGGACTGCGGTGTTATATGTCGCTGGCTTGTGGTCTCGTCAGTTGGCGGTGTTACAGATTAATAAAATCGAGCCAAAAAAATCAAAATTGATACAGCTAGTTGATTTATCATTTGCGCCGCGGAAAATGGTTATTGACGGCGCAGGTGATAGGATGATTATTGGCGATGCGTATGGTGGAACGCTGGGAATTGCGGATATTTCCAATGCGGCACAAGGACACCTAACGATATCTGGGCAACGCACATTTCCAGGTCATAATGTACGAGGACTTGAATTAAGCGCCTCAGGTGAAATGTTATTAATCGCTCACCAAATGCTCAATGAACTTGCTCATACGGTGCGTAACGACGTGCATTGGGGATTGTTAATGTCCAATGATTTGCGTTGGTTACGACTTGAAAATGTCATCAAGGGTGGTGAGGAAATGTATACTGGTGCGCACATGCATCCGTTGGGCGAAGCGGGAAGTGCGACGGGTGACCCGACCGGAATGGTAATTACAAAAGATGGCACGGTCGTGGTTATTTTGGGCGGCGTGGGAGAAATCGCTTATGGTCGAGAAGACGATTTCAGTTTACAGCGGATCAAAGTCGGATTGCGACCGATGGATATTGTTGTCACATCTTCTGGGGATAGCATATATGTCGCAAACATGCTTAGCGATTCAATATCGGTTGTTAGTTTAAAAGATCAACAGAGTACGCAAATCCGGTTAGGTCCGCAGGCTACGTGGAAGGCGGTCGATCGTGGTGAACGATTGTTTTTTAATGCGAAGCTGTCTCATGATGGCTGGATGAGTTGTCATAGTTGCCATACCGATGGACATACCAATGGATTATTAAATGATAATTTTAGTGACAAGTCGTTTGGAGCGCCCAAGCGAGTCTTGACGTTGTTGGGTAAAGCTAACACGGCTCCGTTTGCTTGGAATGGGAAAGCTGCAGATTTGCAGACTCAAATTAAGAATTCGCTGACGTTAACGATGCAGATGGATGAGCCACCGTCCGATGAACAACTGCAGGATTTAGCTGCTTTCGTGAAGACATTACCAACGCCACCAAGTATTGATGAAGCGCGTAAGCATGTAGACAAAGAAGCGATTGCGCGTGGTCAAAAAGTGTTTCAACAAGCGGATTGTCGACAATGCCACGCTCCTCCGGCGTTCACGGTTACGGGTTTGTTTGATGTAGGATTGTCGGACTCCGAAGGTAATCATGAATTTAATCCACCGTCCCTGTTGGGTGTGGGGCAGCGTGTACATTTCTTTCACAACAATATCGCCAAAACGTTGCCTGATGTTTTCTTGAAATACAAGCATCCGGCGGGTCCTGAGGCGAAGGATACTGAATTATTGACACCTCAACAAGTTGCAGATTTGGTGCAATTTCTACGTAGCTTGTAGACGATAACTCGAATTATCGCACATTGCCCCAATGGTGCAATGTGGTACTGATATTGTGGCAGGGTGATAAAAATCAGTATTCTTTGCATTGCTTAAATGTCAAAACTATTAAATCTCGCTATTGATTGGTTACTCTAAACGTGATTCGCCATTGGTGTTGCGCACTATTATGCTTGGCCATCCCAGCTGTCTCGGGGTGTGGGAATAATATGCGCACTCAGCGGCAGGTAGATCAATTTGGTGTACAACGTCGTGTCTTAGAGGATCAAATTTACGATCTTCAGTACGAATACAATAAATTAGCAGATAAGATTGAGCAACTTGAAACGGAAAACACGGATTTGCGTTCCAAAGTAAAATCTATAGATACAAGTGATATTGGACCTCCATTAATTGATCTCAACTCAGCGAATAACTCGTCTACAAAGATTTACCCTACATCGCGTTCAAATTTGCAACCGACTGTGAGGTCCGCGAGTCACCACTTGGAGTCAGAAGATAATGTGGAGGCTACCAATCTTCAAATCAATCGACTACGGACGGTAGGCCGCAACTTGGACGGCATTCGCGGCGATGACACGTTATTAGTACATTTACAATTGCGTTCGCGAAAAGATGATTTAGTGACACCACTGGGAAGCATTGTGGTCACAGCACATGAGATACCCAGTGTAGGCTCGCAATTGTTGGGGCGCTGGGATATTTCCGCTGAACAGTTAGCGGAGATTATTCGTTCACGGCCAAGTCCACGTACGATTCCATTAAAATTGGATTTCCCAACTGGCAGCCCAGCGGTCGAATTTATTGAAATCAAGGTGCATTTTAAGCCAACGAATCATATAACAAGCGATGATCTGTTTGATGCCTATACTCTCAAGATAATACCGCGACCGAATTTAACACCTGCTTGGTCACCTAATCGCTAACGTATCGACGGATAAAAGTTATTTACTCGTATCGTTCATTTTCTCTACGACCGTATCGATAAGCCCGTATTTCTTAGCTTCCATTGACGACATGAAGTTATCACGGTCGGTGTCTTTTTCGATTTTTGCTAGTGTCTTACCAGTGTGTTTGATTAGAATTTCGTTCAATTTCTCTTTTGTCTTTTGAAATTCTTTCGCATGGATTAAAATTTCTTCAGCTGTACCTTCCATTCCTGCGAGCGGTTGGTGGATCATGATCCGAGCATTTGGCAGTGCAGAGCGTTTGCCTTTACTACCAGCGGTCAAAAGAAGTGCACCCATCGAAGCAGCTTGTCCGATGCAATACGTTGCCACATCACAAGTTACAAATTGCATGGTGTCATAAATAGCCATTCCTGCGGTGACGCTGCCGCCGGGTGAGTTAATGTAGAAGTGGATATCAGCTTTAGGATTATCTGATTGTAAGAATAACATTTGAGCGACGATGGCATTGGCGACCTCATCATTTACGCCTGATCCTAAGAACACAATACGGTCTTTCAATAGGCGGCTGTAAATATCATAGACTCGTTCGTCTCGACCTGATGTTTCAACGACATACGGAATGGGAGGCATAATGATTACTTTCTACTCTTTGCTAATGACGAGGGGATGTTCGACAAAATGTTTTGTGTATTAATTATCAAAAACGGGCAATGGTTATTTATCAATTGGATCTTCAGTGTCTTCGGGCTTAGTCAGGATACTATCGACGAGCCCGTAATCGACTGCTTCTTGGGCAGTCAAGAAAAAATCACGATCGGTGTCTGCAGCAAGATCTTTAGCGTTTTTGCCACAATGGCCAGCGAGGATCTCATTCAGGACTTCACGGTTTCGCATGATTTCATTCGCTTGGATTTCAATATCACTGATTTGTCCGCCAACACCACCATAGGGTTGGTGTAGCATGACTCGCGAGTGTGGTAAAGCAAATCGTTTTCCAGTGGTGCCACCGGCTAATAGAACTGCGCCGCCACTGGCAGCTTGGCCAACACAATAGGTGGACACTGGACAGCTAAGAATTTGCATAGTGTCATAAATGGCTAGTGTTGCGACGACGCTTCCACCAGGTGAATTGATGTAGAAATGAATATCTTTGCGACGGTTTTCACTCTGTAGGTAAAGTAACTTCATGACAACTTCATTGGCGTTGCCAGTATGGATTTCACCTTGTAGGAAGACGATCCGGTTTTCGAGTAGCAAATCGCCTAGCGTCAGTTGACGCTGTCGTTGCACCGATTGATAAGATTGGGCGTTGGATTCATCGTAGTGATGTTGTCTATACGCTGTGGGATTGTGCCCGGTGGTTTGGGGATCTTTGTTAAAGTCGGCTGTAAGGTGGCTCATCGGATCAAGATTCATAAATGGATACCAGTTTTTCGGCTATGGGGTCTATTGATAATTCCGTGAAATCAACGTCAGGCATTTTTTATTTGCAGAAATACCGCACAGAAATTGTTCTGAGCAAGAGTCCAGCAAACGAGGAATCATGTTGGCGTCAATTATGCCACAGATTGAAGAATTTGTGGATAGGGCTTAAGAGTACTTAACAGCTATTGAATTCCAACTGTGTGCAATAGGTTGCAATGCCCAAACTTCCGGTGCCACTCATAACGTTTGGTGATGCAGAATTACTTAGGATTAAACCAACAATGATTTGGATTATATGTCCTAATCGTCGTTGGCATCAGAACCCGCTTCGTCGGCGCTTTCTTCCTCAACGTTGGCCTCGTCGTTGCTTTCTGCCTCTACTTCATCTTCGACAGCACTTTCTGCGGCTTGTGTTTCGTCAGTTGGCGTTTCCGATTCTTCAGTTGCGTTGACTGCATCGTCATCTTTCGATTCCGTTGCCGCAGCAGAACTAGGTTTGATGCCACTGATAGCATGTGAAACGGGTGACGTGTTGGTAGCAGGATCTTCTGGAAGCTCAGTTTCTTGCATGTCGGCTTCGGAAGTGATCAAATCAATCGCTTTTCTTTCGACGATTTGATTTCTGAGAGCGTCCATGTCGCCGCGTTTCTCAAGTTGTGCTCGTACTCGTCGTGGTGACGTTTCTTGTTGCATCGAGATAATGAGAATTTCTCGTTCGATATCCTCTGGCGATGCATCGAGGTCATGATCTTCGGCAATACGTTCTAAGATAAAGTGCTCTTTGAGGGCTCGTTCGGTTGTGCCGAGCATATTTTGCTGCAATTGATTAATTTGTCGTCGGATTTCTTCATCGGGAAACCCAGCGGCTTGTAGTTCGAGAATGGAACGCTGCAATTCTCGTTGTGCTTGTCGTCGTAACAATTGTGGAGGCAGTTCCCAAGCGGCTTCAGCGGTTAGTTGTTCGGTAATCTGTCGACGTACTCGTTGTTGCTGGTGATAGTTTAACTGCCGTTCAAGTTCATTACGTACGGCATCATGTAGCTCAGCTTCGTCGCTAAACCCACCAATTTCTTCGAGGAATTCAGGTGTGAGTTCTGGAACGGTGACGCGTTTAGCACTGTTGATTTTGATTGTTGCGGCATATTCTTTGCCAGCAAGTTCGTCGTCGTCGAGATCAGCACTCAGGCTGGCGGTGGTTTCTTTTTCATCACCAACATTGGCTCCGACAACGAGTTTGTCAAAGTCATTAAGATCTCCGTCGGAGAAGGTAATTTTGTTGCGGACAGGTACTCTTGCATCGTCCAGTGTTGTAACAACTTCGTCTCCGTCTTTGAATTCGATAGTCACATTGACAATGTCGCCAGTTGCGATTGCGCCATCAACGTCTTCTTCATTACCGTAGCGTTGTAGTAATTCTTGAGCTCGTGTATTGACTTCGTCATCAGTGTAATCGTGCACAACAGTTTCAAGTTTCAGACCTTTCCATTGTGGGATGTCGAATTCAGGCCGCACTTCTACGGTGAATTCGAACGTCAATTCACTATCATCGGGCATTTGGACTGCATCGAAGTTAAAATCGGGTTCGCTGATTGCTGAGAAATCTTGTTCCTCGGTAACTTGGCTCATAGCATCCATGATTAATGAGCCTTTAATTTGATCGGCTACATCACTTTTGAAACGAGTTTCCACAAGTTTTCGCGGTGCGCGCCCGATCCGGAAACCTGGAATTTGTGCTTTGGGCATCAAGTCGTTGTAGGCGTCATCCTTGTAGCGGGCAATATCCTCTTTTGATACTGTGACAACCACGTGTCGTTCGCAAGCGCCTGTTGTATTGACTTGGACTTCAACATTAAGACGCTCGTCGACGTCTTCGGTATCATCCCCATCGGAAGTAATATTTTCAACTTGATCTTCAGCAACCTCAGCGGTTGTCGTTAAAGAGTTATCCGCGTCATTTTCGACGGCATCTGTCGCTGTCTCTAAAACTTCTTCGTTGATGTCGTTTGTTTCGTTGGTGTCTTGTTCAGACATAATGCATTCCTGATCCAATATTTAAAGCGTAGTGCTTGTAGAGAAAAATAAGAGTAAACCAATCGTTGTACGCATAGAATCGTAGCTTGATTAAGTTCTCGAAAGGTTTGGATCTATAAAAAAGTGGTTTAATTAACGGCCTAATAAACTGTTTACAAATAGTTCATTTTCAATAGTTCACGCGTGCAACTGTACACACAATAAAGAGCGGGTGATGGGATTCGAACCCACGACAACAACGTTGGCAACGTTGTGCTCTGCCAACTGAGCTACACCCGCCTATTTAGCACAATCTTGCTAGAATATACGGCACAAGATGGAGCTTTTTATTATTTGGTATTTTAGTGTAACCCAGTAAGGCAACGCGCTAAAGGGGCATTTGCAGTGGAAAGTATTTTTTTATTAGGGGCATTTGCAGTTGTTCACGGCATTGATGTTGCGTGCCTTGTGGTGCTTCGCATAACTGATCATCGTTTGCAAACCTGTTGTTGTGGACTCGCAGTAATAGGTTTTTAAAACGCTGCTTGCACGGGTCTGAGTTATGTATTCGCGTTAGGTTTGAGCACATTGGGTTAATAGGCCCCTATTTGTAGTCGTCGGGTTATAACGCTTGGGATAAGTATGGAAGGAAAACAACAGAAAAAGAGTAGTTTTTACTGATTGCCGATTGTTTTTTTGCAGTATAGACTGTTTTAATGCAAATATTTAGTTGGTTGTATAAACCATTGTTGATGTTACGCTTCGGTCTAACCTCCACGGCGTTAAAATTTAACAGTTTGTATCAAGCCAATGAAATATCTACTCATCTACGTTTTGGTATTACTTTCTAAAGTGCTAATTTATGAACGTTGACTTATTAGTTTACAAAGACGGCCAACCGCTTAAAACAGTAAGCGTCGTTTTGCCAGTAATAATTGGTCGTGGTAAAGATGCGACATTTACAATCAAGCATCCATTGCTAAGCCGCAAACATTGTGAATTATTTGAGGATAATGGCTCCGTTCAGGTTCGTGATCTTGCTTCGCTCAATGGTACTTTTGTGAATGGTGCGCGAGTTGATAGCACTTCAGTAGTTGATTCAGGCAGTCAATTGAAGCTTGGTGCCGTCGTTATGGAAGTTCAATACAATGGTGGATCGTCTGAGGATACGATAGCCTCGGATCATCCGCCCGCAGACGCGGCCTTTGATTTAGACGTAGCGGATACCGCAGAGACCGAAGTCATGGCGGCAGCATCTGATCCGGAAGAATCAACGGATGATACATCAGTTCTGAGTGAGGATGCTGGCAACATGGTGGATTTGGGTGATTTCGAAGTGTCAGCTGACATTGCGATCGATACTGGCTTAGAGGAACCAACTGAGTCCGTTGATCTAACAGATTTTGAAGTGAGCACCCCAGACGTACCTCCATCAGAAGAAATGTTGGATTTAGGTGACTTTGAAGTCTCTGCTCCTACTGTTAAAGACGAGTTAGCAGCTCAAGATTTACCATCATTGACTGATTTGGCCGGAGCGGCTGATGAGCAACCAGCAGATTCTGCTGCTGAAGTACCAACAGAAACTGCCGTAGATACTCCAGTATCGGCTCCAGAAGAGGTCGCTGTGGATGATCCTTGGGCTGCACCTAGTGAAAAACCTAAAGTGGCAGTTGATGATGACGATGACCTAGATGCTTTCTTAAAAGACCTTGGTTAATCACGCCCAATAGAATTGATCTTTTGGCGATTAACTTGAGCCTTAGTCTTGGTTGGAATAAGATATCAAGCAGGGGCATTTTGCTAAGTCTATTTCTGGTGATGGCTTATGTACTTTGTAGATTCTATGTGATGGTATCGATGAAAAGCATTTAAATAGGTGATTCTATGAAAAACAATTATTTGTTCTTAATGTTATTTTCCACGGCGTTATTTTTTGGAGCCTCTATTGCATGTTCCAGTTTATTGTTCGGTGTTGAACCAGAAAAAAAAGGTCCCGTGAACCACCTTATTAATGAAACTAGTCCGTACTTACTTAGCCACGCTCATAACCCAGTTAATTGGTATCCTTGGGGGGATGCAGCATTCGCCAAGGCTAAGAAAGAAAATAAACTTATCTTTCTGTCTATTGGCTATTCCAGTTGTCACTGGTGTCATGTCATGGAACGCGAGTCATTTGAAGATAAGGAAATAGCGGATTTTCTTAACAAGCATTATGTTTGTATAAAGGTAGACCGCGAAGAGCGTCCAGACGTTGACCAAGTGTACATGGCAGCCGTTCAAGTGTTAACACAACGTGGCGGCTGGCCGATGAGTGTCTTTTTGGCACCGGACTCTAAGCCATTCACGGGTGGTTCTTATTTTCCAGCCCGAGATGGAGACCGTCCAGGCATTCCCGGGTTCTTGACAATCATCCAAAAACTGTCCCAAGTGTGGAAGGATGATCCTGAATTGGTCAACAAACAGGCGGTTGCCGTTACGGATGCTGTGAAGTCAGAATTGGAAGCACGTATTCCTCGTACTCTCGATGTCCTTGATGAAAAAGTATTTACAGCGACCGTTGACGCCTTACAGGAACGATTCGATTCTCAGTGGGGTGGTTTTGGATATAGCATTGCCAATCCAAATGTCCCTAAATTTCCGACTCCTTGTAATCTAGAATTCCTTTTATTCGAAGTAGAGCGGCTGAATCGCGCGAGCAAAGATAGTGAACAGCCGCTACAAATGTTGGTTGGGCAATTGGATCATATGGCGATGGGAGGTATACGAGATCATTTAGGCGGTGGTTTTCATCGTTACAGCGTCGATCGATATTGGCACATTCCCCATTTTGAAAAAATGTTGTACGACAACGGTCAATTAGCGAGTATTTATGCAGCCGCTTACAAATTGACCGGCAATCTAGAATATCGCCAGATAACCGAAGAGTTATTAGAGTTCGTGTTACGAGAGATGACGGATGAAAACGGTGGATTTTATTCAGCGCTTGATGCGGATAGTGAGGGTAGCGAAGGTAAGTATTATCGGTGGTCGCGTGCGGAAGTTAAAACGTTGTTGTCTACCGAACAATACGAGTTGTTTGCTGATATTTATGCGCTCAGCGGTGCTCCTAATTTTGAGGAAGATTTCTATGCACTGTTGATGAGCAAAACAAGATTGGAAGAAGCAGCCGCTCGAAAAATGGATCTCGCTGATCTCGAGAAACAATTATTGTCGATGCGACAGTCATTGATGCAGCATCGTAATAAGCGAATACGACCGTTACTTGACAATAAGATTATGACGAGTTGGAACGGCTTGATGATTCGTGGTTTTGCAGATGCTGGACGGTTGCTGGAGAAGCCTGAGTATATTGCAGCAGCTTCGAAAGCCGCTAAATTCATCCTTGAAAATATGCGTAACGATCAAGGTCAACTGTTGCACAGTTACAATCGAGGTGAGGCGCGTTTTAATGCATACGTTGTCGATTACGCATATTTTATCGAAGGTTTACTTGCATTACATCGAGCAACTGGACAAGAGGAATGGCTCACACATGCAGATGTACTAACTCAAGCCCAAATTAAAAGATATTGGGATGATAAAAACGGTGGCTTTTTCTTTACTTCTAGCGATCACGAAACATTGATTGCTCGCGCCAAGAATCCAATTGACAGTGTCCGCCCTTCCGGCAACAGTGTGACAGCTGGCAATTTGCTATATCTTTATAAACAGTTAGATAAACCAGAGTATCTTAAAACCGCGCAACGCACCATTGATAGTGTTTCAGGTGTTTTAGATTCATCACCAACAGCAGCTCCACGAATTGTTATCGTGCTTGGTGAGATTTTAGAACTCAATAATGATCGCTAAGAGCGAGTGCCTTGGACATATCTATGCGTGAGGGTTATTGGAAAAAATGACCCGTCATTAATCACAAATCTCAGACACTTTTATGTATCACCACGAACGGGTTTGCGATTGGCTGCAGCAAACAAGAAATACAGCGGCAAGCTGCAAAGCAAGAAGCCGCCACTGAACAATACGACAATAACGTCATCGCTGCCGACGAGCCATAGGAAGATTGCATTAGCGACCAGTGAAATCAAAGGAATGATCGGGTAGCCAGGGACTTTGTAAGGGCGTTGCATATCAGGATGTTTACGGCGCAAGATGAAAATTGCGCCGATGGTTAACACGATAAAAATGGTCGCACTAAATACGGCAATATTGGTGAGATAATCAAAAATCCCCTTGGCCTCTGAGCCTGCGGGTAATCCAGATTCCGTTGTTTGATTTGTGCGATAGACGACATAGCCAGACACAATTAGCAAAAGAATAACGGTAACTAACCCCTGCCCCATGACGGCAATGTGCGGTGTTTTGAAGCGAGGGTGGATCTTGGCAAAGGCTGGAATAAACATTTCATCGCGGGCCATCGCAAATAACACGCGTGGCGGAGTTAGCAGGCCAGTGTTTAAGGCGCTAAAGACGCTTACTAAGATAACGCTACTAAGTATGGCTTTGGCAAGCTGTCCTAAACTAGCGTTAACGGGTGTTAGGTAAATACTGATTGCTTCTTGGGGTACTAACCTTACAGGATCGTTCTCTATTTCGACCATTTGCTCAAGTGACAAGGCGCCATGAAATGCGATGTTGACGGCAATATATATAACAAATAATACGATAGCTCCACCGATCAATGCTAGCGAGAGGTTTTTCTGAGGCTCTTTGATTTCTTCTGCAATTCCGGTCACCATCCAGCCGCCGGAATAGGCCCACATTACATTTAACATGACAAGTGTGAATATCATGACTAGTGAATCCGGTGTTTGGTCCGTGGAAAAATTAGCGGTGTAATTGGCGGCCTGGACTTCTGGAATTTCTACGAACAATAGTAATATCGGTAGTAGTGCGATTAGTGCTAGAAAGCCAACCTTGATAACCGTTGTAATGTTCTGCACTAAGCCGCCCCAATACACACCGAGGCAATTCACAACAGTGAGTGCGGCGATCAGAAAAATCGCGATGCCCACCGTTTCAACATTGGAGAATTCAACCCCTATTAACGAACTCAAGTTAATGACAAAGAAGATGGCGAGTGCTGAATTACCACAGGATTGAAAGAAAACGGACTCGTTCCACCCCGCTAGAAATGCTGGGATACGCCCATAGGCCTTGCGAATGTAAACGTATGTACCACCAGCTTTGGGCATCATTAAGGCGAGTTCAGCCAGGCAGACTCCACCGATGACTGTAATAATACCCCCCACAGCCCAAGCGATCATGATTAAACCAACAGAGTTGCCGACCATCGCATTAGCGCCAGGTTTTGCAAAGATACCGGACCCAATAACTGCTCCGACCACCAGCGCCATGGCCGACCATTTTCCCAATGCTTTTACCAATGAGGGGCGATTGGATTTGTCACTAGTTGTGGCGTTGTCGCCGTGTTGTTCCGTTGTCGAGGGCAGTTCCGTATTCACGTGGGTTATCCGAATTAGCAGTATCGTAAATCTATGCTGTTATTACAGCAGGTCACGAATTTCATCAGGAAAGTCGTGCTTCTCCGAATCAATTTTTCGTTCGAGATGATCGACGCGGTCAGAAAGATCTTCGATTTTTTTCTGGCCATCAATGACGACACCGTCGAGATCAACCACTGTTTTTTCGAGATGCGTAAACAGCGACTCAAGATTGGAAACTCTTTTTTCGAGTTGTTTTCGTTTTTTGGGAGGATCAGACATAGCATCAACTCAATTATTGAAGCGGATCAGATTTGTTTAAGTAGAATAACCTGTGCAAACTTTACGAAATTAGCGTTGTCTTAACAAGATGTTTTGTTTTGGCTAGGCTGCTACAGCCAATCGCGCAATTGGTTATAAACTAACGAGTGGTTCTCGATGATTTGTTGAGCGATTAGAGTTCCTAGAACCAACGCTGCGGCGATCATTGAAATAGCGTATGGGTTTGTAGTGACTTTGACATTAGTCAACTCAGTGGCTAATTCGCGTTTTAGTTTTGACCAATTAGCTTGATTTTGTTCAATGCCAACAGCGATGATCTGACAACTGCGCATAGCATTGCGTTTATCAATACTCAGTTGCATGCCAAGATTGGGTAACTCTACGCTGTCACCAGCCCACCGCGCATCAGAATCAAGTTGGGCAACAAGGCGTCCCAGGACACTTTTGAGTTGCTCACTTGATAAATTATAGATAACTAACCGTGGACGACAGGAAATGCTAATTAGTAGTGAAACTAGCATATAGAGGGCAAAGAGTAGAGCCCAAGCCCAAGGTCCAAATACTGATAAGGCGCTAGCCGGGACAAACAGATTAACGGGACCGACCATCACTAGACCTGAAAGTGCAATTGAGAGTGAAAATAAATCGCGAGCACCAGTGGTGATAAAGGGTCGGCGCAGAGCATTTATAAGTCCCATCAATAATAGATAGACTGCTAGTGGGCCAAATGCGATGCAAATATGAGCGGATGCCATAAGTTAGACGGTTCTGTATAGATGAGTGTTGTAGCTCTAATTCTAGTGAATAAAGACGATTAAACCAATTATAGTATGATTGAAAACATTGATTTTGTGCGGGAAGTAGCCGCTACCTACACTTTTTCCAAATTCGATGGTAGACTTAAAATTTCACTGTTTTCGTACGGCAAAAAATACTAGACGAAGAGTAGCCTACGGTTAAATGCAATCAAAGTGGGCAAACGGCAGCAAGTTTTTTTAGATTGAGGTTACAGAACGTTGGATTCATCAAGCATTGAACAACTATCGATTAATACAATTCGTACACTTTCCATGGACGGTGTACAAGCGGCCAATAGCGGGCACCCAGGTACTCCGATGGCGCTAGCGCCGGTGACATATGTATTGTGGAACGAGTTTTTACGATTTGATCCCGCCCAACCTGAACTGCCAAATCGAGATCGCTTTGTGTTGTCGTGTGGTCACGCATCGATGTTATTGTATGCGACATTGCATTTAGCAGGAGTTGCGCAATCATCGTCAGACGCTGATGTAGCACCTCGGCCAGCGATTTCGCTGGAAGATATCCGCAATTTCCGTCAACTTGATAGTCCCTGTGCTGGTCATCCAGAGCATGGTGAAGTGTCAGGAATTGAAATGACGACGGGCCCTTTAGGTCAAGGAGTTGCAACGAGTGTTGGTATGGCGATTGCAGGAAATTGGTTCTCTGCTCGTTATGACCGATCCGACCAAACCTTGTTCGGTTTTGATACCTATGTGATTTGCAGTGACGGTGACCTTATGGAAGGGATTGGCTGCGAAGCTGCTTCGATGGCCGGTCATCTTGGATTGTCTAATTTGTGTTGGATCTATGATGACAACAACATCACGATTGAAGGTGAATGTGATCTAGCGTATAGCGAAGATGTTGCGACCAAATATCAAAGCTTAGGCTGGTCGACCGTTACCGTTGACGATGCCAATGACCTCACTGCAATTCGTGCTGCGTTTGAGCAGTTTAAATCGACCAACGATAAGCCAACGCTGATTATTCTGAAAAGTATTATTGGTTTTGGTTCCCCTAACAAAGCAAATTCTCATGCAGCCCATGGCGCACCATTAGGCGAAGACGAAGTTGCTTTGACCAAACAGACCTATGGTTGGCCTGTTGAACCGAAGTTTTTTATTCCAGAGGGTGTGATTGAGGATTTTCAGAGTGGTATCGGCGCACGTGGGCAAATCTTGTCGGAGCAGTTTCAGAATGAGTTGGCTGCTTATACTACTGCGAATCCGACGGAGGCAGCTGAGCTAGAGGCGATTTGGCAGGGAACGCTACCTGCGAATTGGGAAGAGGGGATCCCTTGCTTCCCAGAAGATGCTAAGGGGCTGGCGACTCGAGTTTCATCTGGACAAGTACTCAATAGCTTGGCAGAAAATTACCCGTGGATGTTAGGTGGCTCCGCCGACTTAGCTCCCTCAAATATGACAATGTTGAATTTTGATGATGCTGGCGAATTCAGTTTGGAAAATCGTGGCGGCCGCAATTTTCATTTTGGAATTCGTGAACATTCGATGGCCGCAATATGTAACGGTATGTCTTTATCCGGACTGCGATCCTATTGTGCGACCTTCTTTATTTTTACTGATTATCTACGGCCAGCCTTGCGCCTCAGTAGTATTATGCGGCAAGGTGTGGTCTATGTTATGACTCATGACTCGATTGGTCTTGGTGAAGATGGACCGACGCATCAACCTGTGTCGCAACTAGCGGCCTGTCGTGCATTGCCGGAGTTATTGGTATTTCGCCCAGCAGATGCTAATGAAGTTGCCCAGTCATATCACGCTCTAGTACGACATCCACATCAACCGTCAATGTTGGTTTTAACTCGGCAAGCGCTGCCTACCTTGTGTCGTGAACAGTATGGGTCCGCCAGTGGCGTTCATCAAGGAGCATATACACTGAAGGATTGTGATGGCGAGCCCCAAGTATTGTTATTAGGAACTGGCAGTGAAGTTGGTTTATGCCTCGCTGCTCAAGAAACATTAGCTGCAGAAGGAATTGCGGCTCGAGTCGTCAGTATGCCTTGTTGGGAACTTTTCGAGGAACAAGATGTGGCCTATCGAAATGATATTCTACCGCCACAGGTGACAGCACGTGTGGGTGTTGAGGCTGGTCTACGAATGGGTTGGGATCGCTATATTGGTGTCGATGGTCAATTTGTGGGCATGGAAGGATTTGGTGCTTCAGCCCCCGCAGATGAGCTATTCAAACACTTTGGTATTACGACAGCGCATGTTATAACGGCAGCGAAAGAAGCGATTGAAAATTCCCTGAGGTAGTAAAATACAGGTTGACCTCTAGTGTTGGTCGGCTAGATTGAAAACTGAATAAAACATTTATGCGATCAATTACAACGAATTTATTTTAAAGGCAGAATCTTATGAACGTCGTACCCCTTGGCGACAAAGTTGTTGTTAAACGAGTTGAAGCAGAAGCAGTGACAGCTGGCGGTATTGTCTTACCTGATTCGGCACAAGAAAAACCACAGCAAGGTCGTGTACTTTCGATCGGAGATGGTATTTTGCTCGCTGATGGTACTCGGCAACCACCTGAAGTATCTGAAGGCGATCGAATTCTGTTCGAATCTTATGGCGGAACAGAGATACAAGTAGCTGATGAAGATTTTCTGATTATGTCTGTGAACAGCATCATCGCTGTTTTAGATTGAGCAAGCAAAACTACTTAGAGAGTGTGGATTATTCACGAATCGGTACTTTTGCCATAGGGCATTGATACCCATTGGTGGCTGCTTGTATACAATGAAATAATAGCAACGGTCGCTTTGCTGCATTGTTCTAGTTGTCATCAGAAGGAAATTGATTAATGCGAGAGAATAATTTTTCAGATCTGAAAATCATCGTACTAGGCATGCTTGTCATTTCATTATTTGGTGACGCCGTTCTGTATGCTCAAACTGCCCAGATTAGCGACAAACAAAATAAGCAACTTGACGTGATGAAGAGTAAGGCGGTCGCGTATTTGCAGAATATTGGCCAAGGTACAGATGGATCATTTTCCGGAGAAGCTGGACCTGGAATAACATCTATAGTTACAGTATCTTTGTTACGCAATGGCGTCGCCGTTGCAGACCCAGCGATCGCAAAAGCACTGAATTATTTGTCAGGATTTCGTCGATCCGATGGTGGCATCTACCAAGAGGGTTCGCTCTACCGAAACTATGAAACTTGTTTAGCAATTCTCTGTTTTGTTGAAGCAAATAATAACGGCAAGTATGACGAAGTCATTAACCAAGCCAACGCCTTTGTGCGAAAAATTCAAGTTGGCGGCGATGGTTCGGTTGCGCGCAATCAAGCGGAATTTGGTGGATCGGGTTATGGTAAGCATAAACGGCCAGACCTTAGCAACACGACGTTTTTAATTGAGGCATTACGAGCGGCTGGCGCGAGTACTGATGATGAAGCGATTCAACGCGCGTTGGTGTTTGTTTCCCGATCTCAAAATTTGGAATCCGAACACAATAGTACTAAATTTGCCCCCAAGATTAATGATGGTGGGTTTTATTACACGCCAGCTGCGGGGGGTACAAGTCAAGCTGGCGAAACAGCCAACGGTGGGCTGCGCAGTTATGCATCAATGACATATGCTGGTTTAAAAAGCATGATATATGCCGGTGTAGATCGAGATGATCAGCGGGTAAAAGCTGCTTTATCATGGATTCGAAAGAACTACGATGTCTCCGAGAATCCTGGGATGGGAGCGTCGGGACATTATTATTATTTGCATACTTTTGCCAAGACGTTACGAGCGTTGGAAGTTGACGAGGTGCAAAGTGCTGATGGTCAGCGGCACAATTGGCGCGGTGACTTGATTTCAGAACTGTCACGGCGACAAAAGCG
>Ga0315316_10001163_pt1 | contig 18205 bp, 17 predicted proteins | sample M160m3416metaG_FD_203702 | JGI IMG/M metagenome (GOLD analysis project Ga0315316, IMG submission 203702) | Ammonia-oxidizing marine archaeal communities from Monterey Bay, California, United States - M1 60m 3416 | ecosystem: Environmental > Aquatic > Marine > Intertidal zone | place: USA... | reverse complement strand
ATCTTGATTGGTCTGACGCAATGAAAATTGTTAGAGAATCAGAAATTCTCGTTGTACCTTCTAGAATTGAGAGTATACCTCAAGTCATTAAAGAGGCATTTTTTTTACAAATACCTGTAATTGCAACAGATGTAGGAGGAAATTCAGAATTAGTTAGAAATGGAGAAACTGGAATACTAATTCCTCCTGAAAATCCTGAAGAGATGATTACTGCAATAAATCGTCTAATAATTGATGAAGAAACTAAACAAAAACTATCAAAAAATGCCTTTGAATTTATTAATAAAAATTTTAGTTGGGATGTTCTAATAGACAAATATATCAAACTCTATCAGTCATAACTGTGATTTTATAAAACGGGAAAAATTAGAAAGTATATGAAATCATCTATTTTAGAACATTTGGTCTGTCCATCATGTCGCTCTAAATTAAAATTAAAAATTAAATCTAAAATAAAAAATGAAATTTATGAAGGAACCCTAATCTGCACAAAATGTAATGATAAATTCAAAATCTCTAGAGGAATTCCGAGATTTGTGGTTGATGTCACAAAAGATTTTGTTAGAACAGAAATGGCTTTTTCTGAAAAATGGAAGACACATCATACAAATCATCATGCAAAAGACTGGATTGAGTGGCAAAAAAAATGGTTTTTAGATAGGTTTGATTGGAAATCGATAAAAATCTTTAACATATTTCTCAAATCAAAAAAATTTATCCTTGATGCTGGAACAGGAATCGGAAATAGTGCTAAAATGTTATCTGTAAATAATTCATCAACAGTTTTTGCATTAGATGCTAGTGATAGTATTGATTTTGCATACAAAAAGTATGGTAAATCTAAAAATATACATTTCATACAAGCTGACATTAGACAATTACCTTTCAAAAAATCTTTCTTTGATTATATTTTTTCTGATCAAGTATTGCATCATACAAAAAGTACATCAACATCCTTCAAATACCTTACAAAATTTCTTCAAAAAAATGGATATATCTCAATTTATGTTTACAACAAAAAAGCTCCTGTTCGTGAATATGTTGATGATTATATCAGGCAAAGAACAATTAAAATGTCTGTGGCAGAATGTACTGAATTTTCTAAAGATATGGCACATCTAGGTAAAGCACTTTCAAAATTAAAAAAGAAAATAATGATTCCTAAGGATATACCACTGTTAGGAGTAAAATCTGGCACATATGATGTTCAGAGATTTATCTATTGGCATTTTCTAAAGTGTTTTTGGGATGAGTCTGATAATTTTGAAAGAAGCGTAGGTGTAAACTTTGATTGGTACTATCCAAAATTTGCCTATAGGCATACTCCAACTGAAGTAAAAAAATGGTATCGGGATTTAAAAATAAAAATTACAACATTTAAAGAAATTGAAAGTGGAATAAGTGTAACCGGACAAAAAAAATAATTATTTTACCAAATCCTTTATATCTTTTATAAATTTTTTTGCAATAATATCCCACGAAAAATTATCCATAACAAATTTTCTTCCCGAGTCTCCCATCTTCTTTGCTCTTATTGGTTCATTTAGAATGAGTTGTAAACATTCAACTAATTTTTTAGAATCTCCTTTTTCTATTAAAAATCCATTTTCATTATCATTCATTAATTCAGGAATTCCTCCTACTCTTGTTGCAATTACTGGTTTTTTCATTAATTGTGCCTCAAGTAATGTTAAAGGTGACATATCAATTCCACTCAATAATGCATAAACATCAATCTCAGTCAAAAAATCTCTAATTTTTTCTGGATAAGATAATGCACCTAACCATTTGAAATTATCATATTTCTCAAGTGTTGGTAAAATATTATCTTTGTATGGACCATCTCCTACCCAATAAAATGTTGTTTCTGGCATTTTTTCAAGAGCATTTGTTAATGTTAGTAATTCCTGAGTTTTTTCTAAAATTACTGCACCTTGAACTAATCCTACACAAGGATGTTTTAACGTCATACCTTTTCCCTTGAACCAGTTTTCTGAATTAATACCTTGATACATAACTTCTGTTGATTTTTCTGGATAATGATTTTTTACAACATTCTCCAAATGTTTACAAATTGGAAGAATTTTATCTGCTCTTTTAAAGCATTTTTCTCCAATCTCATCCCATTTGTTAATTGCAATTTTTTTTGCTTGTGAACTATACAAAGTCTTTCTAGCCATTACCATCTCTTCCCAATAATTTCCTCTCAGATGAACTACTAATGGAATGTTAGTTTTTGATGCTTCCAAACCAAAATGACGTTGTCTATCTACTAAGATTAGATCTGGTTTAAATTCATTAATCAATTTTTTAAATTTTGTATTTGTTGTAAACCAATTACTTATTTTTCTACTTGGAAATCCATCTGCATATTCTATATCTAAAACTAATTTGGTATCTACGTCATGTTTTTTCAGCATTTCTGAAAATTCTTCTAGATGAAACATCTTTGAACTTGAACCACCAATTAATAATCTCATACCTTAATCATCACCTATATCTAGAAGTTATATCTAAACCTCATCGATCTCTTTTGATCTGATAATACTTTCCAGCCAATTTTCTAATTTAATTGATGGTTTCCATCCAATTTCTTTTTCAATTAATGTGATATCTGATAATGTTTTGTCAACATCTCCGTTTAATGCAGGTCTAAACTCTGGCTCTAAATCTAACCCTGAAGCGTTAATTATTGTTTTAGCTAAATCTAAAATGGTTATAGATGAATTTGTTCCAACATTATAAAATGCATGTTTTACTTCACTATTCATTGATAAAATATTTGCATTTACTACATCACTGACATGTACAAAATCTCTGAATTGGGTTCCATCACCATTGATCATGGGTGATTGTTTATTTTTTATCTGATCTAAAAATAACTTGATTACTCCTGCATATTCTTTTGATTGTCTTTTTCCAAACACATTGAAATATCGTAGTCCAATTATTCTTGAACCCATATCTGAATATTGTTTAGCTAATTCCTCATCTTTTAGTTTTGTTTCTGCATATGGATTGAATGGATTTTTAGCATCTGATTCTTTTATTGGAATACATTCTGGATTGCCATAAACACTTGAAGAACTCGCATATACAACCTTGAAATTATTTTTTAGCGATAACTCAAAAATATTTTTTGTACCAATAACATTCACATCATTGTATTCATCTGGTTTTGTAAAAGAATCTTGTACTGAAGCCAATGCTGCTTCATGAAAGACTCCATTCACATTATGAGTAATCTCATTTAATAATTTTCTATCCAAAATATCACCTTTAATAAAATCAATTTTCTCTCTTACACGTTCAAGATTTTTTTCTTTACCGGTATTTAGATTATCAATAACTGTAACTTGTTGTCCTTCCTCAACCAATTTTTCTGTTAAGTGACTTCCAATAAATCCTGCTCCCCCAGTTACAACATATTTTATCGTTTTTCACCTATTCCTATAGCGTAATATTCTCCATCTAATTCTTTTTTAGCCAACATTCTCCTAGAATCAATTATCAGCTTATTTTTCATATTATGAAGTGATTTATTACTAATTAATTCAAATTGCTTCCACTGTGTCATAATTATTGCTGCATGAGATTTGTCTAGAGCCGATGTTAGAGATTTTGAATAAACAATCTTATTCCCAAAAATTCTCTTTGTATTTTCCAAAGCTTTTGGATCATAAACTGAAATTTTTACCTTATTTTTTAATAATTTTTTTATCAACTCAATTGATTTTGAATCTCTTATATCATCTGTATTAGGTTTAAATGCTGTACCTAAGATTGTAATTTTTTTATTTGAAAGACTACCTAATCTTTTTTTCATTAAAGAAATTATACTATTGATTTGTTCATCATTTGTTTTTTTCACTGCTTTCAAAAATGCTGTATCAGCGCCTACACTTCCACCAAAATTTATCAATGCACTCATATCTTTTGGAAGACATGAACCTCCATATCCTGGCCCTGCACTTAGAAACAATTTCCCAATTCTAGGATCTAACCCAATTGCACTTGCAACATCATCAACATCTGCATCTGGTATATTCTGACATATGTTAGATAATTGATTAATGAAACTAATTTTTGTTGCAAGAAATGAATTATTAGCATATTTTATCATCTCTGCAGTCTGATATTTTGTAATAATTATAGGAACATTATGATGCATTTTTGAAAAGAATGCTTTTGCTCTTTTCATGTATTTTGTATTAGTTCCTCCAAGAATAATTACATGTGGACATTTTGTATCTCTTATAGCGTTACTTTCTTGCAAAAACTCTGGATTAGAAATAATTCCAAATTCTTTATCAGCTGTCTTTCCTGACTCTTTCTCCAAAATTGGTAAGATAATTTTTTTTGTTGTTCCAGGAATGACAGTACTTTTTATAAAAATAATTGGATTTTTCTTTGTTATTTTTATTATTTTTCCTATAGACTTTACGGCTTTCTTAATCATTGATAGTTCAATTTCACCATTAATTTTCTGTGGTGTACCTACAGTAACAAAAATCATATCACAATTTTTTATTAATGAAAAATTATCGCTAATTTTTAATGATTTTTTTAAAGCATTTTTTAATGTTTTTTCTAAATCTGGTTCATAAATGGGACTTTTACCATTTCTAATTTCAAGACATTTTTTCTTATCTGTATCAATTCCAATCACAGCATGACCTTTTGATGCAAGTACACTTGACAGTGACAATCCAACAAAACCTAAACCTATAATTCCTATATTCATATTTTCTCCAAAATTGTTAATCTTAAAAATTATGCTTTCCTAAATGTAATTTCTTGTGAATGTCTAAAAGTTTCAACTGTTCCCACATCAATCTCCTCTTCATATTGTTCCAAAATGATGGTGAGAACTTTTTGTTTTTTTGTAATAAGATCTTGTATTGCATCTGTTAATTGATATTCTCCGCCTTTACCAGGTTTAATATTTTTTAAACTGGTAAAAATCTCTGGTTTGAAATAATATAATGGCATTATCCCTAATTTTGATTTTGGTTTACTTGGTTTTTCTTCAACTTCTTTTACAAGATACAAATTATTCGATAATTTCTTTACAGATGGTACACCATATCTCTTTGAATCTTTAACTTTTTTACAAAGTAGAATAGCTTTTGCATCAGGATTTTTTTTTGATACTTCTTTCAAACGTAAAATAGGATGTTTATACTTACTAAGTATTACAGCATCTCCTGCATGAACTATAAAATCTTCATTTCCAACAAATTTTTCTGCTTGTTTTACTGCATGTCCAAAACCTAGTGGTTTATTTTGATTTATCCAAGTAAAATGTGAATTTTTTATTTTTTTAAAAAAAGTTTCCATCTGTTTTTTATAATTTTTTGGTAAATCATCTAAACTTTCATTCTTTATTTTAAAATGTTCTTCTATGGCTTTCTTTTCTTTTCTTATAATAAAACAATAATCTCTAAAATTCATTTCATACAATTGTTCGTAGATATATTGTAACAATGGAATAACTTTCCTATATTTTTTTGACGAATCAGAAAAAATTGGTATCATCTCTTTAGGCATCTCTTTTGTGAATGGTAAGAGTCTTGTACCTTTTCCAGCTGCTGTAATCACTATTTTAGTCACGAAAACCAATTTTCCTCTTATTACTATGCTTTTAAAATTTTGGAATAATTTCTATCATTAAAAATTATTATTCATAAGATAAGCTCAAAAGGAACTATATTTCTGATAATATTGTATAATTTGAAAATTAATATGAATAATTTTGAAGATGTTGAGAAATCATTAAACTCACAAACATTGCGTGTTGCTGTAATAGGAATAGGGCGAATTGGTCTTCCTACCGCATTATCTTTTGCAAAATCTGGTTTGTCTACAGTTGGTATTGACATAAATGATGAATTAATACAAAAAATTAATACAAAAATATTTCCCCTTCCCGATGAACCTGGCTATGAAGAAATTTTTTATGATGTTATTGAAACAGGAAAATTTTCTGCAACTACAAACATCGATGAAGTTGTTCCTAATTCAGACTTGATTCTTCTTTCATTACCTACGCCTATGGATGAAAACAATATTCCGGATTATTCTGCATTGAAAACTGTGGCATCAAAATTATCTGATATCTTGTCTCCTAGATCTCTAGTAATCGTTGAAAGTACTATTGAGCCTGGATTCATTGAAGATGAAATGATTTCTATAATAACAAAATCAGGAAGATTAACTTCCGAGAATTTTTTTATTGGTGTTTGCCCAGAAAATGCTAATCCTGGAGAAATTTTACATGATTTTACTAATTTACCAAGATTAGTAGGAGGAATTAATCCTGAAATCACAAAAATAATCAAAGCTATCTATGATTTTGTTTTTTCAGTTGAGTTAGTTGAAATGCCTGATTGTAAAACTGCTAACGCTGTAAAACTAACAACTAATGTTTTTCGTGACATAAATATTGCATTTGTGAGTGAATTATCTTTAATGTTTGAAAAATTAGGTATTGACACAAACAAAGTTTTAGAAGCTGCTAAAAAGAAATATAATTTTCAAGTTCATTATCCAGGTGCAGGTGTTGGTGGTCCTTGTCTGCCAATTAATTCATATCAATTACTTAACACAGCAAGACGTGTTGGTTTATCTCTAAATATAATTGAATCAAGTAGAAAAATTAATGAAAAAATGCCTGAACATGTTATAGAACTTGTAACTGATGCATTCAAAGAATCTGGTAAATCATTGGATGGTAGTGATATTTTAATTCTTGGAATATCTTACAAACCTGATGTCAAGGATATACAATTAACTCCAGCTGAACACATAATTAAAAAATTAAAAATTCTAGGCGCAAATGTTCATATTTATGATCCATATTTCTCTTCTACCGAAAAATATGATATCAAAATCTCTGAATCTCTTTCTAGAGAATTACTTGAAAAAATGGATGGAGCAATAATTGTCACTGCTCATAAAGAATTTACAAAGTTTGAAATATCAAATTTTTGTAAGATGAAAACTCCTATCTTAATAGATGCAAGGGGAATAATTGATCCTACTAATGCACAAAAATTAAATTTAATTTTTAGAGGATTAGGTCGTGGATAAAAATAATTCCATTACCAATTCATCTTCTATAGTAAACATTCTCACATTAAGGTATGATCCAAATCTAAAACCAAATTTACCAATAAAAACGTGGAATGATTTTGAATCAAATACTGAACCAGTTAGTACACAATCAATTGAAAATTCAATTTCTAATTATATACAACAAAAATTAGAAAATTTTGATGGAGATAAAATATCAATTGCATTAAGTGGTGGCGTTGATTCAACTCTTGTTTTATCTCTAGTTAGAAAGATTAAACCTGATATTGACATACAAGCTGTCTCAATAAAATTTGCAGATAGTGTTGATGAAACAGCTGACGCAGCAAAAATTGCTGAAACATTTCATGCTGAACATCATATCGTAAACATTGAAAATTATTTGTCTGAACTTCCTAAAGCAATTAGTATTATTAAAATGCCTTTTTGGGATCTTCATTGGTACTATGTTGTCAAAAAATCCCAAACACTTTCTAAAGTTTTAATTTCAGGTGATGGTGGTGATGAACTTTTTGGTGGTTATACATTTAGATACCAGAAATTCCTTTCAATGACAACTGAAATCTCAAGTCCTTTAGAAAAAGTTATTGCATATTTGGAATGCCATGAAAGAGATCGAGTACCTGATCAAGAAAAAATCTTTGATCAAAAATCAAAATTTTCTTGGGAATCAATCCATAAATTCCTCTTGCCGTACTTTGATAACAGCTTATCTAGATTAGAACAAGTATTTCTAGCAGATTATAATGGAAAACTACTATACAATTTTAATCCCATCAATACATCTGTAATAAAAAATTTTGATATGCAATTACTAACTCCAATCCTAAATGATCAATTAATATCAAATGCACCGCACATTGAAAAATCAGAAAAATATGATCAACCTAACAATATTGGAAAATTACCTCTTAGGGCAATACTAAGACAAAATGGACATGATTCTTTGGTTGGAAAGCAAAAATTAGGATTTAATGTTAATACAATCAATTTATGGAAATCACATGGTCATTCTCTGTGTAAAAATTTTCTTATTGATTCAAGAGTTGTAAATGATGGTTGGATAAACAATGATTGGATTCAGAAGCATATTGATAATCCTGAATTAGATGTAAGGTATGTCAACAAATTTTTAGGTATTTTGGCATTTGAAATATGGTATAGATTATTTGTTACAAAGGAAATGAATAGTAATACTACACTAGATTAATTTAGCAAATAAAAATGAATAAAATAATGAAAAAAGACATTGTTGTAGGTTTAGGCGAAATTGGAATGCCAATTTTAAAATCAATCTCTAAAAAAGAGAATGCTATTGGGTATGATCTTGATAAAAAACTAATGAATGAAAAAAAATTCAAAAAATTTCAAGATAAACAAACTCGCTTTTTGCACATTGCAATACCTGTAACTAAAAAATTTAATTCAAATGTTCTAAAATTGTATAAACAATTTATGCCAGAATGTATTGTTATACATAGTACTATCAGTCCTGGAACTACTAATCAATTACAAAAAAAATTGAAAATACCTGTAATCTTTAGCGCAACTCGAGGTGTTCATAAAAGAATGTTAAAAGATCTTCGAAGATACACAAAATTTTTTGCTATATCAAACTCCGCACCAAAAAAGCAATGGGCTATTTCACAATATAGTCTGAGTATGAAGAAATGTGGAATTAAAACTCAAAGAATGTCCAAACCAGAAACTCTTGAATTAGCAAAAATTCTATGTGATACATCTTATCTTGGATGGCTCATCAATTATGCTCAGTTAACTAACATGATTGCAATTCAACATGGTGTTGATTATGATGAAATGTGGAAATTTTCTGATGAAATTCATAAAATTTTAGGTAATCGACCCAAAATGTATCCTGGATTTATTGGAGGTCACTGTGTTCTGCCAAATTTAGACCTAATGCATAATCAAACCTTGGATTTAATTAAAAAAATTAACAGAAATTATGAAAAAAGTGTAAAAAACTCAAAAACAATTTATAAAAAATATTCAAAATAACCCATTAATTTTTTAGATATGGCTCAATCGTTTTCAAGAATTTCTTTGCTACCAATTCCCAATTAAATTGCTCTTTGATAAATTTTGAACCATTTTTACCCATTTCTATTGCTAATTGTTTATCATCTAAAATTTTAGATATTTTTTCAATAACATCCTCTGCATCTCCTTCCTTAACAAGAAATCCTGTTTTTTTATCAACCATCATTTCCTTATCTCCTCCAACATCAGTTGCAATTACTGGTTTTTCCATAAGCTGTGCTTCTTTCAATGTTAACGGCGCAAGATCCATTCCAGTAATTAAGGCATAAACATCAATTGTTTCTAAAAATATGCGTACATCTTCAGGATATTTTTGTCTTCCAATCCATTTGAAGTTTTTATATTTTTCTAATCTATCTGTAATCCTATTTCTGTACTGTCCATCTCCTGCCCAATAAAAATTCACACTAGGCATTTTTTGTAAAACTTCTTCTAAAACTAACAATTCTTTTGTCTTACCCCACCAATTGGCATCCTGAACTAAACCAACACATGGATGATTTAGCTTCATTTTTTCTGTATGATGCCAACGTTCTGAATCAATTCCTTCTAAAAATATTCCAGTATCTTGATTAGGATGATGTTCTTTTACAACCCTTTCTAAGTATTCACAAATTGGCAAAATAGCTCTAGCCTCAGAAAAAACTTTTTCAGCTGTTCTATTTCTAAACCATATGATTAATCTAGTTAATGGATTACTTCCCAATGTTTTCATTGCCCAATAGTATTCTTGCCAATAATGTCCTCTAAGTAGAATAAATGTTGGAATTTTTGTTCTAATAGAATCTATGGCAAAATGAGATTGCCTATCCGCAAAAATTGCATCAGGTTGGAATTCTTTAATTAATTTTTTAAATTTTTTATTCTCTCCAAACCACTCTGAGATTTGTTTACTGGGGAAACCTCTACTGTAATCTGTATCTTTTACTAATTTTGCATCAATTCCTTCTTTTTCTAAAGCAGATGAAAATTCCTTCAAATGAAATAATTTTCCTAGACTCCCATATGCAATTAATATTTTCAAATTACGATATTCGACAAATTATCTGATATTAAACTCCATGGATTATTTTGATAGTTAGCAGTTTTCATAAAATTATTGAGTCGAATACCTAAGATCTATTACTAGTGAAATTGATATAATCCAAAAATCTTGAATTCTTATGGCAAGAAACAGAGGTTTTAGAGGCTGGTTCTATTTCAGGATGGGCTGGAGTACATATTTTGCATTTATTTTTGCCGCAATCAACACATTAACTGTCACCTTCTATCTTGCTATTGAAAAATATCCTACATTAGAATTCATTTTTCCAACATTTTTCCATTATGTCATAATTGTTAGTTCTATTGGGGTTCCAATGTTGATATTAATTGGATATGTACATTTCAAACGTACTAAAGCAAGACGTGCTGAAATGGATGTTTCATATGAAACTAATCCATATGTTGCACGAACTTTAGTAAATACTCAGATTCTTGTCTCATTAAACCTAAAACTAATTGATGTCCTTGTAAAACAATCAATAAATCAAAAATTATCTGAAAAAGAAATAGACGATGTAAAAGACTTACAAAAAGATTTGGCTAAATTTATTTCAGAACGAACATTTGCTAACAAAATGGATCTAGAGTTTTTCAAAAAGATTGAGGAAACTGCTGATACATAGAGATTTAAAATGAATATCGCAATTGTTGGTTTTGGATACTGGGGGCCAAATTTAGTAAGAAATTTTAAAAATATTGAAAATTGTTGTGTAACTCATATCGCCGAATCACAAAAAGACCGACATAAAAAAATCAATGAATTACATCCTGAAATCCAAATTCAATCTTTTGAAGAAATAATCAATAATTCTAATATAGATGCAATTGTTATTGCAACCTCTATTTCCTCTCATTATAATTTGGCCAAATTGGCATTAGAAAAAGAAAAACATATCTTAATTGAAAAACCTATGGCTGATTCACTTGAGCATGCCGAAGAATTAATCAAATTATCAAAAGAAAAAAATAAAATTCTTATGATTGATCATACGTATCTATATTCACCATACATACAAAAAATTAAAAAAATTATTGATGATGATGCTATAGGAAAAATTCTGTATGTTGATTCAATCAGAGCAAATTGGGGTAAATTTCAGTCTGATTATAATGTACTATGGGATCTTGCCCCACATGATCTTTCAATAATTAATTATTTACTAAATGAAATACCAATTTCAGTTCAAGCCATTGGAAAGAGTTTCACCAATAATAAATTAGAAAATTTTGCTCATCTTATTTTACGTTATAAATCGAACAAAATTATACATATCAAAAATTCCTGGATATCTCCTACCAAAATAAGAACCATGATATTTGGTGGTTCAAAGAAAATGTTAGTATTTGATGAGCTTCAATCAAAAAAAATTCTTGTTTATAATAAAAATTTAGAAAATGTTTCAGATTCTTTTGATACAACCAACAAAGAACTTTCTGATGAACCTCAATCAATTGAACCTGAATTATCCTCAAAAGAACCACTTTTAATGATGGCTCAAGATTTTGTAAATTCTATAAAAAATAAAATTGAACCATTATCAAACGGAATTATTGGTATGGATGTAGTAAAAATATTATCTGCATCCGAACAATCAATTAAAAATAGTGGTCAGGAAATATTTATCTAAACTTTTTACAAAACTTGTTTAATTGTTTCACAAACAATCTTCACAGCATCATCTTTTAATTGTGGAAATGATGGAAGTGAAAATACTTCATTGGAAAATTTTTCGCTAACTGGTAATTTGTATCCTAGATTTTCATATAATGGTTGTTTATGAATTGGAACTGGATAATGCATTCCAACTCCAATATTATTTTTTGTTAAATGGGATATTATCTCATCTCTTTTTTGATGTTTGAAAATAATTTGATGATATACTGATTTACCATTAGGATTTTCTGTTAAAAAATAATTCTTTCCTAATTCTTTTTGATATAATTCTGCAATTTCTCTTCTTCTTCTATTGTATTCATCAAGTAAACGTAATTGGATCCTACCAATTGCTGCACTAATTGTATTCAACCTCATTGTAAATCCTAATTTATCATGTTCTGTTCTAGTTTTTCTTCCATTATCTCTTAATGATTCAATTTTATTTTTTAATTCTTCGTTGTCTGTAGTTGCCATGCCACCATCTCCTCCAACTGTCATATTTTTTGTAGGATAAAACGAAAAACATCCTACATCCCCTAGTGTTCCAACTTTCTTTTCTTCAAAAATGGCTCCATGAGCTTGACATGCATCTTCAATAATAGGAACATCATTTTCTTCACTAACACCTTTGATTGCATTAAAGTCACAAGGATTTCCGTAAATATGTACAGGTATTATTGCATCAGGTTTTTTATCCGTAGTTTTGATATCCATATTTCCATCATTACTATGAATGTCACATAAAATTGGATCAGCACCAACCATTTTTATGCAATTTGCAGATGCAATAAAGGAATTAGTTGTAGTAATAACTTTGGAATTTTGCTTTATACCCAAACTAATCAAGGATAATTGTAATGCCGCATTTCCAGAATTAACAGAAATAGCAAATTTAGTACCTGTATATCTGGCAAATTCTTCCTCAAATTTAAAAACACTTTCCCCCATGACAAATTTTTCATTCCTCAGTGCGTTTATTGCAGCATCTTCCATTTCTTTAGTGAGTTCAGATGTGAAAAATGGTACACTACTCATTGTCAATCATCTGTATTATCAATTTATAATTCATTGTACTAAACATATTGAAGTGAACGTTTTAAATCATTAATTTTTTATATTTAATATCTATGAAAACAAAAACATTCTTTATTATTATAACACCCATCATTTGTTTTTCCTTATTTTATGGAATTTTGATTGGTACTTACGAGTTCTTTCCTTATAATCAATTATCACAAATAAAGCAAATTGTCACTGATGAAAACATTTCAAAAACTACCACCACCATATCAAGTTTAGACAAAATTGGACAAGTACCAATTCAAATTAATAATGAATCTGATATTTTCCAAAAACAGAATTTATTAATAAATTACATATGGAAAAATGAATTACCTAAAGATTTACCATTACAAGTAGAAAAAAATTTTAATGATGAAAATTTTTATGAATTTGAAAATATAAAAAGCTTAGAAAAAATTTCTATTGAAATGGAACATGATGTTCAATCAATTGTTTATCACATGATTTCTGATAAACCTAATAATAAATTAATACTATATCATCATGGTCACTCAGGAGATTTTCTTTTTGAAAAGAAAACAATAAATTATTTTTTGGAAAAAGGATATTCGATTTTAGCATTTAACATGCCTCTCAAAGGTATGAACAATCAACCTGTTGTTGATATTGATAATTTAGGAAAAATCAAACTAACCTCTCATAGACACTTTACACTTTTGGAATCAGATGATTTTTCACCACTCAAATATTTTTTACATCCAATTACAATTTCTCTAAATTACATTGATCAAAATTATGATTACAGCTCATATCATATGATTGGAATATCTGGTGGAGGTTGGACTACCATACTTTATTCTGCAATAGATGAAAGAATTTCACAGAGTTTCTCGGTTGCAGGTTCATATCCGATTTATTTGAGATTAGAATCCAAAGATATTGGAGATTATGAACAAATTCATCCACAACTTTACCAAATTGCCAATTATCTGGAGCTTTATGTAATGGGATCATTTGGAGAAAATCGAAAGTTAGTTCAAATTTTTAATAAATATGATCCATGTTGTTTTACAGGCGAATTATCTAAACAATATGAAGCATTAGTTAAAACAAAAATATCTGAACTTGATGGAGAATTTGACATACATATCGATGATAGCCATAAAGAACACAAAATTTCTACAAAATCACTTCAAATAATACATAACTCAATAGAAGAATATCAAAACTAAATCATAGTCTTCATTAAATCAACTAACACCTTGGCTGCTTTATCATTATTAAAATTCTCTAACACATGTTTTCTACCTGCATTAGCAATTTTTTCCCACTTTGGATTGTTAACATCATCCAAATACTCTTGAAATTTTTCTTCATAGTTATGCTCATCAATAAAAACACTCGTTTCACCATCGACAAAACCTAGATACTCCCCTTTGTTCTTTTTAGTAATTTCCATAAAGGTCAAACATCCGGAAGCTGGAATTTCCCAATATTTTATAGTTGTTTCAACTGATGTGGCAGCTATGGATGTTGCATATTTTTGTAAAAGCAGCGTGTATCTGTCACCAATGAAATCATGATCTAATGTTGATGTATAATCCACATATGGTAAATTATTACACTTTGTTCTCAGGGTATAGTATCTATATGAATTCCATTTTGGATTACGTATTGAATTAATTATTCTAGACAAAAATTTTGTATTCCCAATTGCACCAGAATTTAAAATTTTATTTTTAATCCTATTCCTAAATGGTGTAACCTCCTGATATAGTGAGGGTTCCAAACCAAATACGATACTAGTATAGTTAAATTTTTTTGGAAATAAATCATGAAATAATTCTTTTGGATAATAATGAAAATAATGATCAATTTTCCATTTCTTGTGAAATCTTAAAGCATTCTTTGCATCTTGTGGATCACAAACATCTGCAATAACTGGTATATCTAGATCCTGAATACCTAAAATCTCTTTTGGCATTCCAAATTCTGTATTTTGCCATAACAAGATTATATCGAATTTATCTTTCAATACAGTTGCATCAAAAATTTCTTTTGTAGGGAAATATGACATTTCTAGTTCATCATTGCGGTTAAGAGAATCTATAAAAAAATGGTAATACGTATTATCAAAATGTTTTCCAGATAAAAACACATTTGATGATTCAAAAATGAATGCTACTCTAATTTTTTTCATTATCTACGCCTGTATCCACAAATTAAAATAACAATATAAGTATCAATATCTGTTTAATATGATAAATAACTATCTTACTGAAATAAGAAAACAGAACCATCCATTAAAATTTATTCTTGCAAAAATTTTGATTAGAACAAACCTCTGTAAATTTTTCCAAATCGAACAAAACTCATACAAATTAAAATTTTATCCCTCTGCATTATCTAGACAACTTTGGATAAACCCAAATTATTCCCATACTGCCTCTAGATTTTTCCAGGATTATTTACAAAAAGATGATTGTGTTGTTGATGTTGGCGCAAGTATAGGTACGGTCTCACTAACTTCTTCTTCAATTGTAGGGAGCAGAGGAAAAATATATTCAATAGAGCCAAATCCTCGTATATTCAAATATCTTCTGGGAAATATTAAACTAAATGATTTTTCTAATATTCAAACTTTGAATATTGCATTAGGAAATAAACTTGGAACAATCTGTTTCTCAGATCAAAGATCAGATGACATTAATTCCGTAAATGATTTAGATGTTGGAATAAAAATCCCAATTAAAACATTAGATTCTTTAGATATTCAAGAGACAACAATTTCTTTATTGAAAGTTGATGCTATTGGATATGAAAAATTTGTTTTATTAGGAGGATTAAAATTACTAGAAAAAACTAAATGTGTACATATTCCAATTGTTGAAAAACATTTAAAACAATATGATTATGGCTTTCAAGAAATAATTGACATATTGATCAATAATGATTTTAAATTATTTGAATTTAACAAAGAAAAATTTGTAAAAATAAATCCTCAATCATACATCCCACATGATGATGACATAATTGCAGTAAAAGATATCGATGATTTTTTAAAATGTACTAAGTATGAATTATCATAAGGACCACTTAATCTAGAAACTCTCTTTTTACAATTAAGGCACAAGGGATTTTTTTCCTTATTTTTGCAAGTGCCCAATCACAATCTTTCTTCCATGCTTGATCACTTAAAACACGATTTTCTAGTTCTAAAATTTTCAACAAATTTGGTTGTATCTTACCAATTTTTTCATGTTCTGGTGCATCATCTCTCAAAAAACCTCTCCATCCAATTAGAAATATCACTGGAATTTGATATAATTGAATTAGAGATGTTATTGTACTCATTGAATTTGCAAAACCTGCATTCTGCATGAAAACTAATGTAGGACTTTTGGCTAAAGTCATTCCTGAAGAAACTCCAATTGCTTCCTCTTCTCTAGTTGTTATGAGAATTTTTTTAGATTTTAATCCTTCGTCAATAAAATGTTTTAGAGTTGAATCTGGAACTCCAACAAAATTTTCAATTTTATTTTTTAATAAATAATTAAAAATCTCTCGCTGTGTCTTTTCTTTCAACTTATGTATCCCATTTTTTTAAGTTCTTCCTCGATTTTTCCTTCTCGTGATTTGTGTTCATACATCTCTTGAAGATGGAATATGTCTTCCATTTCTGACATATCTTGAGAAATATCCCTTATACTTTCTGACGATATCATTTCTTTTAGTAATTTTGACATTGCTAAATGTGAAGCACGTAATGACTGATTAGCAAAAATCGTCATTTTTATTTTATTAGAAATAAGATCGGAGATTTTCACTGAATCATATGTTGTTGGAACAACTACAACTGGAACATTTCCATCCCATTTGTTAACAAATTCAAAAACTTCATTTGGAGTTTTCTGTTTAGAATGAATTAAAATTGCATCTGCTCCCGCTTTTTCATAGGCTGTTGCCCTTTGCAAGGCTTCATTCATACCTGCCCCGGAAATTAATGCTTCAATTCTTGCTATTATCATAAAATCGTCATTTTCTTTTGCTTCTTTAGCCGCTAAAATTTTTGCAACAAATTCTTTTTCAGGCAACAAGTCATTTTTTCCATTTTTTAGCAAACTATTTTCTTTTGGAAAAATTTTATCCTCTATACATATTGCTGCAACCCCTGCATTTTCATATTTTCTAACAAGATGAGATACATTTGATGGTCCACCATATCCAGTATCACAGTCAGCAATTATTGGAATATTACATGCATCAACCATCCGTGATGTTGCTTCAAGAAACTCTGTCATTGTTAAAATACTTGCATCTGGAAGTGCATGTGTGGCAGAGATAGCAAAACTTCCGGCCCAAACTCCATCAAAACCAGCATTTTCTACTAGCTTTGCTGACATAGCATCAAAAGCTCCTCCTACTTTGACAATTTCATTTTCTTCAAAACATTTTCTTAATAATTCTGCATTTGACAAGGCTCAATCTTCAATTTTTAATCAAGTATTAAAAACATCCTAAGAAGTTACTATTTAGATGCATACAATAAAACAACCAAACCAGATATTGATTGGGAATAGTTCTGCTAAAAATTTTAAATTTCCAAAAAACTGTCTAGTAATTACTTCAAAAGGTGCAAAAAAACGTGGATGGTTGAAATATCTGTCTCTTGAAGACGCAGAGATTTTTGATAATGTTGAGAATAATCCTTCAATTAATACTACTGAATCAATAATCCAAACCTGGAAAAATTCTCAAATATCGTGTGTAGTTGGGTTAGGGGGGGGAAGTTGTTTAGATGTTGCAAAGTTTGTTGCATACAAATTAAAAAAAATGAAAATTCTCATTCCAACAACTTTTGGTAGTGGAAGTGAAGTAACTCGAATTTCTGTCTTAAAAGTAGATGGAAAAAAACAAAGCTTTCATGACGATAAATTATTTGCTGATATTGCAATTGAGGATTCCTATTTTTTATACAATACGCCTGAAAATATTTTTAAAAATTCAGTAATTGATGCATGTGCACAATGTACAGAAGGTTATGATAGTAAATTGTCTAATCCATATACAAAATTCTTTTGTAAGAATGGTTTTGAAAAACTTGAATATGGAATTTCTAATAATGATAAAGAAAGTATTGTCATGGGTTCATTATACACTGGTCTAGGTTTTGGAAATTCTTCTACCACATTAGGTCATGCCTTATCATATGTTTTTTCAAATGAAGGTATATCTCATGGTCATGCATTGGCTTTTACAACATTAGTTGCTCATAAATTCAATAAATCAGAATTTTATGACAGATTTTCAACAATTGTAAAAAAA
>Ga0315316_10001162_pt1 | contig 18207 bp, 27 predicted proteins | sample M160m3416metaG_FD_203702 | JGI IMG/M metagenome (GOLD analysis project Ga0315316, IMG submission 203702) | Ammonia-oxidizing marine archaeal communities from Monterey Bay, California, United States - M1 60m 3416 | ecosystem: Environmental > Aquatic > Marine > Intertidal zone | place: USA... | reverse complement strand
GAAAAGAAGGATGGGAAAGGAATAATACCTTATGCTACAAACACACTGATTTCCTAAGTTACTTGTATAAATAATACTAACACACTGGTTACCCATGTATATTTATTATAAGACAACTAACCTTGTAAATGGTAAAGTTTATTATGGTGTCCATAGTGGTGATAAAGATGATAAGTATCTTGGCTCTGGTGTTGGGTTGAGAAGGGCTGTGAAATTGTATGGGGCTGACAGGTTTGTTAGAGAAAACTTAAAGTTTTTTGATACAGAAGAAGAGATGTATTCGTTTGAGAAATTTGTTATAACAGAAGATGTTGTTAATGACTCTAATACATATAATATGACACTGGGTGGTGAAGGAGGTTGGAGCCACGTTGATGTAACTGGGAAAAATAACCCCATGATGAATGAAGAGACAAAAAAGAAAGTTAGTAAGGGGGTCAGGAAAACCCGATTGTCTAACCCTGAATATTATGATAGAATTAGTAGGGAAAACTTGAAGAGAGCTATTGAAGTTAACACTGGTAAGAAGCGCCCTGAGCATGGTAAATTGTTAAGTGATAGAGCTGCTAATGGAGATGTTAAGTGGGTGGCTGTGTCGCCAGAAGGGCATTCTTTTTTGATACCTAGCTTGAAGCGGTTTGCTATTGATAGGGGATTTAACCCTAATACAGTTTTTACTGGTGCCAGGAGAAGGGTTACTATTGAAAGTGGTAACGCTTGTGGCTGGTATTTCAGTAAGATATAACATTATAGGAATATATAAGTATGGGTTATTTAATCGGTGGGAGTGGTGAAGGTCCTGAGACTGAAATAGAAGTATCTAAGGACAATCCCTATCAACACTTATCTAATAGGGCGTTGAAAGATTTACATAAGCAGACTGTAAAGGATATTACTAAGTATACAAACTTTCAGATGGCAAAGAAGATTGCTCTTAACTCTGCCTATGGGTCAATCGGAAATCAATATTTCAGATATTATAAACTAGCAAATGCTGAGGCAATCACTTTGTCTGGTCAGGTATCTATTCGTTGGATTGAGAATAAGGTAAATGGGTATTTGAATGATTTACTTAAGAGTGAAAATGTAGATTATGTTGTAGCATCAGATACTGATTCGATTTATATTAATTTTGGACCTTTGGTTGAAAAATTTTTTGGTGATAAGGTTGGTGATAAAGTTAAGGTTGTTTCTATTTTAGATAGGATTTGTCAGGATAAATTAGAACCTTTTATTGAATCTTCGTATGATGAGTTGGCAGATTATGTAAATGCTTATGCTCAAAAGATGGAGATGAAGCGTGAGAATATTGCTGATCGTGGTATTTGGACTGCTAAGAAGAGGTATATTCTTAATGTATGGGATAGTGAAGGTGTTAGGTATGAAGAACCTAAGTTGAAGATAATGGGTATTGAGGCTGTTAAGTCTTCTACTCCTGCACCTTGTAGGTCAATGATTAAAGATGCTCTGAAACTTATGATGAATGGTACAGAGAATGATGTTATTGAATATATTGAGAATTGTCGTAGAAAGTTTAATTCACTTCCTCCTGAAGATATATCATTTCCCCGCACTGTATCTGATGTTAATAAGTATAAGTCTACTGTAACAATTTATTCAAAAGGTACTCCTATTCATTCTAGAGGAGCATTGTTATTTAATTATTATATTAAAGAGAAAAAATTGGATAACAAGTATTCACTTATTCAGAATGGAGAGAAGATTAAATTCTGTTATTTGAAGAAGGCTAATCCTATTAGGGAGAATGTTATTTCTTTTATTTCTGATTTTCCATTAGAGTTGGGTCTTAGTAAGTATATTGATTATGATTTACAATTTAGTAAAGCTTTTCTTGACCCATTAAAAGTTATATTGGATGCTATTGGATGGAGAGTTGAGAGGACTACAACTTTAGATTCCTTTTTTAATTGACATAAAATTTCATGTGATGTATAATATACACACAATCCCCTGTAGCTCAATCAGGCAGAGCGCAAAGCTGTTAACTTTGATGTTACTGGTTCGATTCCAGTCGGGGGAGTATTAATATATAGATTTATTAATTAAAATTTAGATGAATTTCTTAAAAGATATTGTAAATGAAATTGGAGACGATTTTACAAAACTGGCGTCAGAAATTGTTGAAGTCGAACAATACGTTGATACAGGAAGTTATATCTTTAATGGGTTGTGTTCAGGCTCTATATTTGGGGGCGTGTCTTCTAATCGCATTACTGCCATTGCTGGAGAAAGTAGCACTGGAAAAACTTTTTTCTCTCTCGCCGTTGTCAAGAACTTCTTGGATACTAATCCCTCCGCTTATGTACTCTATTTTGACACTGAGGCTAGCATTACTAGGTCACTTTTAGATAGTCGTGGTATTGATACTACTAGGCTTGTTGTAGTTAATGTAGTAACCATTGAGGAGTTTAGGCAGAAAGCACTTAAGGCTGTTGATAAATATTTACAGATGTCTGAGAGCGATCGCAAACCTTGTATGTTTGTGTTAGACTCTCTTGGAATGCTTTCTACAGAGAAAGAGATTAGAGATGCATTAGATGAGAAACAGGTTAGGGATATGACCAAATCCCAACTTGTTAAAGGAGCATTTAGAATGTTAACCTTAAAACTTGGTCAAGCAAATATTCCACTTATAGTAACAAATCATACCTATGACGTCATTGGTTCTTATGTCCCTACAAAAGAAATGGGAGGAGGTTCGGGTCTCAAGTATGCAGCAAGTACAATCATTTATCTCGGAAAGAAAAAGGAGAAGGATGGAACAGAAGTCATCGGAAATATTATTAAAGCAAAGACTCACAAATCGCGGCTAAGTAAGGAGAACAAGCAGGTTGAGGTACGTTTGTATTATGATGCTCGTGGTCTTGATCGATATTATGGTCTTCTTGAACTCGGTGAGATTGGCGGACTTTGGAAAAATGTAGCAGGTCGCTATGAAATGAATGGCAAGAAAGTATATGCCAAAGCGATATATAAAGATCCGGAAACATACTTCACACAAGAAGTTCTGGAGAAATTGGATGAAATTGCGGGAAGGGAATTCTCTTATGGTGGGTGTTTATGATGGAATAATTCCATCAAATATATGCACAAGTCTTATTAATTTATTTGAAGATTCTTCAGATTGTCATGAGTTTATAAATGAAAATTATAAACCTTGTTTTACACAAATGAATATAAATTCCAACTATCCAGAGTTAGTTAGGGAATTGGTTAATTTTACTAGGTTAGCTTATGGTAAGTATAGTGCTGATATAAAAAATAAATACCTTCCAAGAATTAAGATGATGGAAGAGTTTAGAATTAAAAGGTATGATACGAGTGGTGATGAAAGATTTGATGAGCATGTTGATGTAACAGATTATTCTTCTGCTCGTAGAGCATTGGCATTCCTTTATTATTTGAATGATAATGATGGTAATACATTATTTCCTTTACAGAACTTGAGTGTTGATCCAAAATGTGGTAGAGTAGTAGTATTCTCACCAACTTGGCAGTACCCTCATTCTGGATTGCCACCAACAAATAATAAAAAATATATTTTGAGTACTTATCTTCATTATGGATAAAATTGAGTTTCTTGTTTTAAAAAATCTTTTGTATAATGAGGATTATTTAAGGAAATCTATACCATTTTTAAAAGGGGAATATTTTCAAGATACTAATCAGAAAATTGTTTTTGAGGAAATATCTAATTTTGTAAATGAATATAATAAAGTTCCTACAAAGGAAGTTCTTTGTATTGAATTAGAGAAAAGAAAAGATATTAATGAATCTTCATTTAAAGAAGTTACTCATTTGATTGGTTGTCTTGATAGTGATCCTGCTGAATTTAATTGGTTGATTGATACCACTGAGAAGTGGTGTAGAGATCGTGCAATTTATCTTGCATTATTAGAATCTATATCTATTGCAGATGGTGGTGGAGATGAGAAGACACAAGATGCTATTCCATCTATTCTTTCGGATGCTCTTGCTGTAAGTTTTGATAATCATATTGGACATGATTATCTAAATGATTATGAGGAACGTTATGAGTCGTATCACAGAAAAGAAGACAAGATTGAGTTTGACCTTGAATACTTTAATAAAATTACAAAGGGTGGTTTACCGAATAAGACTCTCAACATTGCTTTGGCTGGCACAGGTGTTGGAAAGTCTTTATTCATGTGTCATGTGGCAAGCAGTGCTTTGCTCCAGGGAAAAAACGTCCTTTACATCACGCTCGAAATGGCAGAAGAAAAGATTGCGGAGAGGATCGATGCTAATCTTCTTAATGTCCCAATACAAGATATAGTAGATCTTCCTAAACAGATGTTTGATAAGAAGGTAATAAATCTTGCTAATAAGACACAGGGTACTTTAATTATTAAGGAATATCCTACAGCAGCTGCACATAGTGGACATTTTAAATCTCTTCTTAATGAGTTGTCATTGAAGAAGACATTTAAACCAGATATAATCTTTATTGATTATTTGAATATATGTTCATCATCTAGATATAAGGCTGGTTCTAATATTAATTCTTATTCTTATATTAAATCAATTGCTGAAGAGCTTAGAGGGTTGGCTGTTGAAGCAAACGTCCCTATCGTTTCTGCCACACAGACCACTCGTTCTGGTTTCGGTAGCTCTGATGTTGAGCTTACTGATACAAGTGAGTCCTTTGGGTTGCCTGCTACTGCTGATCTTATGTTTGCTCTTATTTCAACTGAAGAGCTTGAATCATTGGGACAGATACTTGTGAAGCAATTAAAAAATAGATATAATGATCCAACAATCTATAAGAGGTTTGTTGTGGGTATTGATCGTGCCAAGATGAGATTGTATGATTGTGAGCAGAGTGCTCAGGAAGATATTGTTGACAGTGGCCACGAAGAGGAGTATAATAATGAAGAGAAAAGATCTAAAAAATCATTTAATGACTTTAAATTCTAATGAGTAAAAAATCATTTAAAAAAGAAAAAAAGGGAAATGAGGAAACTTGGGAGTGGGAAGAAACTTCTGAGGTAAGAGAAGCTTTGAATAGGCTACATCGTGATATTCGTGATAGAGTTAAGGAGGTAAATGATGAGCAAGCAAATTGATTCGGATAAGTATATTGAGTTTGTTGATGCTGTTACTAGCAATGAATCAAAGAATTATAATGATTTTGATAAGAGAGTATTTGAATTAGAGAAAAGTGTTCCTATAGAACGTCTTCTAACTGCTGCTCTTGGTATTTGTGCTGAAGGTGGTGAGTTTACTGAGGTAGTAAAGAAGATTGTATTCCAAGGTAAACCTGTTAATGATGAAAATATTTTTCATATGAAGAGAGAACTAGGAGATATTATGTGGTATGTTGCTCAAGCATGTATGTCACTTGATACAGATTTTAATGAGATCATTGAGATGAATGTAGAGAAATTAAAAGCAAGATATCCTGGTGGAGAGTTTGATGTATATAATTCAGAAAATCGTAAAGAAGGAGATTTGTGAAAACAATGCTAAGTACAAAATATAGAATTGAATTAGTAGATATTTGTTGTCGAATTAGTTCTGGTGGTCCAGTTACTTTGGATGAGAGAATATGGATGAATAAATTGATCTCTCATAATTTACATGCTAAAGAATTATCAGCTGCTTTAATGTGTCCAGATAAAATAGATGATAAAGAAAATGAATTATAAAGATTCTGGTGTTGATATTGAGGCTGGAAGAGAATTTGTAAATAGGATTAAACAGATCGTTCCTACCATTGGTGGGTTCAATGGAATGATGAAAGTTCCTACTGGATATGAAAGGCCAGTATTGGTTTCTGGTACTGATGGAGTAGGAACCAAATTGAATGTAGCTGGTGCTGATAATACTCATAACTCACATAAAGGTGTAGGTATTGATCTTGTTGCAATGTGTGTTAATGATGTGATTACTAGTGGTGCAAAACCATTATACTTCCTTGATTATATTGCAACAGGAAAGTTAGATTCATTAGTATTAGAAGCAGTAATAGAAGGTATTTTAGAAGGATGTAATCAGTCTGGTATGAATCTTCTGGGTGGAGAGACTGCAGAAATGCCAGGGATGTATGATAAGGGGAAATATGATCTTGCAGGATTTTGTACTGGTATTGTAGAGGAGTTTGATATAGTTGATGGAAGTCTTATCAAACCAGGAGATAAGGTTATTGGACTTGCTAGCAGTGGACTTCATAGTAATGGATTTAGTTTAATCAATAAGTTATTATTTCATCAGATATTATTTGTTGATGATACTCCTGAGTTAATAACACCAACCAGAATCTATGCTCCTTTAGTTGCAGATTTATTGGATGAGGTTCCTATCCTAGGCATGGCACACATTACAGGTGGTGGATTGCCTGAGAACCTTCCAAGATGTTTACCAGAAGGTCTTACAGTTGATGTTGACTATTCTTCTTGGGAACGTCCAGAAATCTTTAATAGTATTGCAAAGGCTGGTAATGTATCAGAAGAGGAGATGAGAAATATATTTAATCTTGGTATTGGGTATTGTCTGGTAGTTCCTCCTGATGCTGTGAAAGATACTCTTGATATTATTAGTGGACATAATATTGGTGCATGGGTTATTGGAGAATGTCAAAAAACGAATATCTAAATAATACTATATGGGAATAAGAGATGGGAAAAGTAAAAGCTGGATTCGACAAAGTAGTCGAATGGGATAAAAAAATTATTAAAAAGTGTCAGGATAAATTTGGATTGACTGACTATCAAGTAGTTTGTATTTCATTTGCTAAGGGATTTATTATTGGAGCAATATTATTGTGACATGGTATAAATTTTGGGAATTACCTCCTGAGAAAGAAAAACCAGATCCTTATATTATTGAATTAGAAGAAAGGGGTTTTCGTTATAATGAAGAAGATGATAGATGGCAGCGTGTATGGGCAACAGTAACTAAAACTGGAACAGAGATATTATTAGAAATTCGTAAGAAAGATGATGAGGGGTGGTGGTATAGTATTGTTGATAATAATGATAATGTGTTTTATAAGGGAAAACTAAATGAATGATCCTATTAAACAAGAAAATACAACTGATGTATATGAAGATATGCGTCGTCTTAATGCAATGTATGAAGAGATGTGTTGGGGATGGGGAGATGTGTTAGAATTTGTTGCTGATTATGAAAACAATCAAATTATAATTAAAAATAAAAGTATGAAGGATGTATCATTATAAATATAGAAAGATAAGCTATTGTTAGACCGATGTCAGATATGAAAGACCTGTATAAGGTGTATTCTGCAGTTCATAGTTCTGAGATAAAAGATGAGATTACTAACGCCAGAGATGGTTTTAGTGAGATGAATCTTTCTCAGATTACTGATTCAGATCTTCAGGATATTGCTGAAGAAATTATAGAAGGGATGTTTGGTAATGGTTTTAGTGTTGATGATTCTATTTCTATTATAAAGAATATTTTCTCTGAATCACTTAAGGCTGATCAATCCAATTTTAGAATTTCTAAGATTGATAGAATTAGTGAAGGTTTTGATTCTGCCTTTAGTAAAGTTCTAGAAAAGTCTAGTAGAGTTGCTATTGAGTCATTTGCTCAATATAGAAAAGGAAAGCAACTAACTGAGAAGTGGAGTGATAGAGTTAGTCATGATGTTGGTAATGAAAGAATTCATGCAGCATTAATTGCAGAAGATAGGATGGTTATTGTATCCAATCTTCTTAAAATGATTGAAGACTTCCAACCTCTTCCTAAAGAAAAGATGGAACGTCAGGCTGATAAAGCTTATGATAAAGAGAGAGGAGCAGCTGCTTCTGGTGATGAGAAAGAAACTAATAAGCAGATGCAACGTAGAATTGCTATTAAAGATCCTAAATCACGTAGACAAGAACTTTTAAATAAAGAAGGTTTAGAATTCTCTGAAGCTGAGAAATCTCGTATTGAGGAGATTGTAAGTAGCTGGGAAGATTGAGATAAATATATAAAGATGAAAACATTTAATAATAATGAAATCTTTTCTTAATTTTTTATCAGAAGCACCTTCCCAACCGGCGAAGGATGCTGCTCGTAAGGGATGGAAGGGTGATGGTCATGGAAATTGGATTGATCATACTGGAAAAATAGTAGCGAAAACTGATCACGGAAAATTAAAAATATATGATAAGAAGGAAGCTGAAGAGGCCAATTCAAAGAAGAGTGGTGCTCAACAGGAAAATCCAAAAGGTGCTATTAAATCGAATCCAGAAACGGAAAAGAGAATTGAAAAAGAACCAGTAAAGTCTGATATTGCAGAACCTTCTTCTGATATTGGAGGAGGAGCAGCTCCTCCACCACCATCAAATGCTGATGGTTCTCCTAAAGAGGGTCGTGGTAATATGACCATTGTGTTTGGTAGATTTAATCCACCCACAGTTGGACATAAAAAACTTTTAGATACTGCAAAGAAAGCATCTGGTGGTGGACAATTAAGAATATATCCTTCAAGGTCTCAAGATTCTAAGAAGAATCCATTAGAACCAGAACAGAAAGTTGAAGTTATGGGAAAGATGTTCCCAGATTATGCTACTCATATTGTTAATGATCCAAATGCAAAGACAATCTTTGATGCTCTAAAGCAAGCATATGATGATGGATTTAATAATGTAAAGATTGTAGTTGGTGATGATAGGATAAGTGAGTTTGATAAACTATCAAAGAATTATAATGGTAAACTTTATAATTTTGGTAATCTAGAAACTATATCTGCAGGGGAAAGAGATCCTGATGGTGAAGGTGTAGAAGGTATGTCTGCATCTAAGATGAGATTAGCAGCTGCGGAAAATGATTTTGATTCATTCCGTAAAGGTATTCCCAATTCATTAGATGATAAAATAACGAAGCAACTTTTTAATACAGTTCGTACACAAATGAATGTGTTTGAAGGTTGGAATCTCTGGGAGATTGCACCTAAGTTTGATTGGAAAAATCTTAGAGAGAATTATGTATCAGGTAAGATTTTTAAAGTTAATCAATTAGTTGAAAATTTAAATACTGGTTTGATTGGTAAGGTGATGCGTAGAGGGACTAATTATTTAATTTGTGTAACAGAAAATAATATTATGTTCAAGTCTTGGATTAAAGATCTGAATGAATATACTGAAGTCCGTATGAAGAAAAGAATGAGGGATGAAAAACATCCAAATACTCTTGTAGGAACTTCTGGTTATAGAAAGAATGTACAGTCATCAGTTCCAGGACAGAAAAAGATTAATAATTTTAATATTAAAGAGTTTCTAAATAGATATAAGAAAAAGAGTATCTGATTAATGGGCAAAATTTCTAACTGGAGATACGATTTACGTGAAGTAGAAGGTGTTCCTGAAGATATTAGTAATTCAAAACCTACTACTGATCTTAAGTCTAAACGAGAAGTAACAGAAAAACCTGTAAATAATAAAGTCACCATTAATCCTTCTTTGGGTGATAAGATGGAGAGTGTGATTGCTTCTATGGGTGGTAAATTGATTTCTATTAGTGAAGAAGGTAAATGTGATGATTGTATTTGTAAGGGATGTGGACCTGGTGGAGTAGGTCATAAAATTCCATGTGCTAAGTGTGGTGGAACTCATAAAGAAGAAATTAATAAGGATGTCAGAGAAGGTTCTGATGCAGAGTTGCGTGCTAAAGAGGATAGAGGTCGTGACTTAGCACGTAAGGCAGAGAAGGATTGGGAGAAAGCTAATTCTACTAAAGAGGATAGAGGTCGTGACTTAGCACGTAAGGCAGAAGCAGATGCTAAGAAGCGTGGTTTGAAAGTGACTAATGAAGCAACTTATCCAGGACATGATGAAAAGGGTAATCCATTAAAGCCTAAGGATAATCGCTATAGGGTATCAAATGCTGATAAGAAGGCAAATACTCCAGCTTGGCAAAAATATAAATCTGGTGATAAAAAATATACAAAGTTTGATCATGTAGATGAGAAGAAGGAACATACTGAGAGTTATGAGTCTAAGAAAACATCAGAAGTTATTAAGGCTCTTACTAAAAAAAAAGATTCCTTTAAGAAGAGATATGGTAAGGATGCGCCAGATGTAATGTATGCTGTGGCTGCTAAGACAGCCAAGAAGAAGGGTGATACAAGCAAGTCGGATGACAAATATGCTTATGAAGAGTATAAGGTTAGTGAAGGAGTTTTAGGAAGTCCCGGAGCTAAAAAGTTAAGATCTGCTTCTGATAGATCCAAAAATTCTATGACTGATAAGGATAGGAAGAAGCAGGAGAATATTAGAAAGGGTAGAGATATTCTTACTGATATTCAAGGTACTCAGAAAGCCTTAGACCATGAGGTAGGTCTTGATAGAAGGATTGCAAGGTCAAAAATTAAGAAAGAAGAGTATAAAGATAAAGCTCTTTCTAATACCATTGATTCTATTAGAAAGGGTGGTGGTGTAATGGCTAGTGATATTCCTAAAGCAACTGATGATCAGAAGGCTGAATGGAAAGCTGAGAGAGCTAGAAGGGCAGCATCAAGGAAACCAGCTGATAATCCTTATAAGCCAAGGGCTGGTGAGTCTGATTGATGGGTATTCAAGAGAAGTATGGGGATACTTTTGATACCACTAAACAGAAATTGAAGGATGCTGCTAAAGAAAAGGAGATTTCTAATAAAAATCTCCGTATGAAGCACGGTAAAAAGTGGAAAGAATTTACTAAGGATGCAGTTTCTGCTAAGGAAAGGCAAAAGAATAGATTGAGACCGGGTGAAGTTAAGAAATTAGTGGATGGTAAGTGGGTATCAAATAAAAACTGATTTCGCTATATAGATATGCAGTATTAAAAATTGAGATATTATGTTGAAATCATTTTTACCTTTTGCATCTAAGATTATTAAAGATGCTGTTGATTCTATTCCTAATGATGCAGCAATCGGAGACCGATTAGTTGAGATTTGTTTGACAGTTCTTGCTAAAGCAGTTAAGACTACTAAGACAGATGTAGATGATCAATTGTTCGAGCAAGTAGCAAAAGCAATTCGTAATCGTGAAGTTAAAGCTGACGATTTTGTATCATGACTGAAATGGGACTTGATGCATCACAGGAAGTTAAAATAACTGTAATGCAACTTAAAATAGAACGTCTTGAGGAGAAGCAAGAAGACTTGCGTGAGAGACTTAAAGCAGTAGAGAAATGGGTTATTGGTGCTGCCGCAGTTTTAGCTGCTGGTGTTACTGTAATTGGTTTTGCTACTAATATTTCTAAGGCATACCTGTAGGATAATAGGTATTATATTTTTTATAAATATTTCTATATCAAAGTAATCAAAAGAGAGAGAAACATGGCACTTTGGGGAAAATCTGACGCAGATGAGTCTAAGCCAAAGTGGCTGACTACTGCTGAAAAGAAGGAAGTTTATGCTACTGCGTCTGGTTGGGTTAGAGAAGCTGGCTCTTCGTGGAGTGGTAATGGTAATACTAGTGCTCAAGCAGAAGTTTTAGCATGTATTGGTAGTCTTTCAACTGATATTGGTGCAGCTGATGTAACTGAAGTAGAATGGATTACAACTGCTGCTGATAAGTCCGCTGGATTTACTTTATCTGTTAGAGTTAGATACAATGAGGCTGTTACTATTACTGGAAGTCCAACACTTGCAGTTACTAACGGAAACCAAGGAAGTGGATCTGGTAGAGGACCACATACTCTAGTATATGCTAGTGGAACAGGTACTAATGAATTAGTATTCTCACTCGCAATCGCTGCTGCTAACGCAGCAACGGCCGCAAATGATGTACTATCCATAGCTGCTCAGAACATTCTGAAACCAGGTGGTGCTACTATGAAGGATGCAACTGGAACAGCAACTGATTCAGCTGTTGCTATCTCTGGTACTCAGGGTACTGCTGCTGGAACAATCACTGTAGTTGCATAATGAATTAAATGAAATTTACTGAATTGAATGAGGAGAACTTTCTCCTCTTTGCCATTAAACATTATGAAAATCCGCAAGCAGTAACCAGGGATGATTTTGATAAAGATTTAAAACACTTTAAATATATTAAAAGGTTACTTAAAAGGTATAAGAGTAGTGGTGAACTAAAAATTCATCTATTAATAAATCATTTTATTATTTTGTATAATATTTTTGGTGATGCTACTACTCCTATGTTATTTTATAAGATTGATGAAAATCTTTGGTCGCCAATTAAAACATTTATTGTTTTTTTAAATAAGCTTCCTGAATTTCCGCATTGTTATATCCATGATATTGATATAGATGAGGTTTGTTTAAAGGAGTTGGAGAAAGTATCAAATGGAGAATAGGAATCTTTTTAATAGAATAAAAGAGATTATTCGAGAGGATGGGATGGTTGCTAATGCTCCTGGTGCCAGTGGTGGATTCTCTGGTTCTTCTGATGCAAAGGGACCAACAGCTGGGTTTGATCCAGTTATTAAGCCAATGAGAAAAAGATATATTTACCAGAAGGGACTTAGAAAGAATTGGAAGAAGAAAGAAGATAATTAGATATGAATAAGGATATAAACACTGCTATTCTAGAGCGGTTAGAAAGAGTAGTGGATTCTTTACAAGAAAACTCCATTAAGATGGGGCAGCTTCTTGCCGTCCATAATGAGAAGTTAGAAAAACAAGATAGAATAGATGCAGTATTGTTTGAGAAAATAGAGAGCCTTCATAGAGAAGTAAATAGACAATCGGATGAGATAAAGAAAGGTTGTGAAAGAGATATTAGATTGGTTGATCAGCGTCTTAGAGTTATGGAAAAGAAAATGTGGACTATTTTTGGTGCTCTTAGTCTTCTTAGTTTCATCGTATCTCCCGCAGGACAAAAAGTTTTAAGTAATATCTTGTCACCTAGTAGCCATCAGGTTATAATAGATAGAAGTAGTTGATAGATTTGTATGGATTATGTTGATGTTCAATACATCAATTCTATATCATCAAGGCTCCAGAAGTTTAAAAAAGTAAAACCACAACTTTATAATTTTAGGTGTCCATTATGTGGGGATTCTAAGAAGAATAAAAATAAAGCCAGAGGTTATTTTTACCAGGTTAAAAATAATACAAATTTTAAATGTCATAATTGTGGATTAAATATTTCCTTTAATAATTTTTTAAAGCAATTTGATCCAGTTATATATAAGGAGTATATTTTTGAAAAGTTTAAGGGTGGGCATACAGGAAAGAATTTTGTAACTAGTACTCCTGAAGATATTTTTAAAAAAGTGGATAAAGAAAAACCCACCTTTAAGAAAAAGATAAATATGGGGTTACCATCAGCTTTTGATGTCCAAATATCTGAAAGATATCTTTATGATAGGGCAATTTTTGATGGGGAATTTTATTATGTTGAAAAATTTAAAGAGTGGGTGAATACAATTAAACCTACCTTTGATAATTTGGATTATGATGATGAGAGAATAATTATTCCTCTTGTTATGAATTCAGAACTTATTGGATTTCAGGGAAGATCTATACATCACAGCTATGTTAAATATATTACTATCATGTTAGATGAGGAGGCTCCAAAGATTTATGGATTCGATACAATTAATAAAGAATTACCAGTCTATGTGGTCGAAGGACCCTTTGACAGCACTTTCCTCAACAATAGTTTGGCTTTATGTGGCAGTGACGGTGACATTGTATGTCTCAAAGGTTGCGATATTGTTTATACTTACGATAATGAACCCCGTAACAAAGAGATTGTCGATCGCGTTGAAAGAAGTATCAGAAGAGGTGACAAAGTTGTCATCTGGCCAAGTAGTATAACTCAAAAAGATATAAATGAAATGGTTCTTATTGGACATGAAGTTCAAAAAGTGGTAGAATCAAACACATATAGTGGATTAGAAGCAGAACTTAAGTTTAATTCCTGGAAAAAAGTATGAGTAATGGAACAAAGGTCAAAAAAAGAGATGGTAGATTTGAATCTCTAGATTTAGAGAAGATGCATCTCATGGTAGCTGAAGCTTGTAATGGACTAGCGGGTGTATCAGCAAGCCAAGTAGAGATGACTTCTGGTATTCAACTTTATGATGGTATTAGTACTGAAGAGATTCAGGAAATATTGATTAAAAGTGCAAGTGATTTAATTGATTTGGAACATCCAAATTATCAATTTGTTGCAGCGAGATTGTTACTCTTTGCTGTAAGAAAGCAATTGTATGGTAGAAAATATGAATCACCATCATTGATGGATCATATTACTAAGTTGGCATATTCTGATTATTATGATAAGGGTATTTTTGATAAGTATTCAAAAGAAGATATTGAGAAAGTTGGTACATATGTAGATCATGAACGTGACTATTTGTTTACATATGCTGGACTGAGACAAGTAGTTGATAAATATCTGATACAAGATCGTAGTACTGGGGAAATATTTGAAACTCCACAGTTCATGTATATTATGATCGCCCTTACTATGTTCCAAGATTACACTAAAGAAACGAGGCTTAATTATGTCAGAAGATACTACGACGCAATCAGTAGACACAGAATCAACATTCCAACTCCCGTCATGGCTGGCGTTAGGACCCCTATCCGTCAATTTGCTTCTTGTGTTCTCATTGATAGCGATGACACCCTCGATTCTATCTTTAGTTCTGATATGGCTATTGGCAAATACGTTGCACAGAGGGCTGGTATTGGTATTAACGCGGGTAGAATCAGGGGGATCAATTCAAGAATCAGAGGAGGGGAAGTACAACACACGGGTGTGGTCCCCTTCCTCAAAAAATTTGAGAGCACTGTTCGATGCTGTACTCAAAATGGCATCCGTGGTGGATCAGCAACTGTCCACTTTCCTATCTGGCACCAAGAAATCAGAGACATCCTCGTCCTCAAAAATAACAAAGGAACAGAAGACAACAGAGTCAGAAAGTTAGATTACAGTATACAGATCTCAAAACTTTTTTATGAACGTTTTATCGAAGGTAAGGAAATCACGCTTTTTTCCCCTCATGATGTTCCTGGTTTGTATGAGAGTTTTGGGACCGATAGCTTTGATGAGTTATATTGCCGTTACGAGTCAGATGAATACACCCCCAAGTCAACAGTTAATGCTCAAGAATTAATTCTTGATCTATTAAAGGAGAGAGCAGAGACTGGTAGGATTTATATTATGAATATAGATCATTGCAATTCTCATTCCTCCTTTAAGGATCAGATCTATATGAGTAATCTTTGTCAAGAGATTACTTTACCTACTACACCTATTAGCCATATTGACGACACTCTAGGAGAAATTTCTCTTTGTATTCTTTCTGCTATTAATATAGGTAAGGTTAATTCTGATAAAGAATTGGAAGAATTGTGTGACCTTTCAGTTCGTGGTCTAGAGGAATTGATTGATTATCAAGGATATCCTGTTATTGCTGCAGAAAGAGCCACAAAGGCACGGAGATCTCTTGGAATAGGTTTTATTGGTCTGGCACACTATCTTGCTAAGTTGGGTCATAAGTATGAGTCACAAGAGGCATGGGATGCTGTTCATGGACTTTCTGAGTCATTCCAATATTATCTTCTTAAATCATCTAATGAGATTGCCAAGGAGAAAGGATATTGTGAGAATTTTGGACGAACTAAGTATGCTGATGGTATCTTACCAATCGATACTTATAAAACTGATGTGGATGAGATATGTAATAAGGAGTTGAACCATGATTGGGAGTCTCTTAGATCATCTATCCTGGATCACGGACTTAGGCACTCAACACTGTCCGCCCAGATGCCATCAGAATCAAGCTCCATTGTTTCAAATGCAACGAATGGAATCGAACCTCCTAGAGATTACCTTTCCATTAAGAAGTCGAAGAAAGGTCCTCTTAAACAAATTGTACCTTCTTACGGAACCCTTAAGAACGATTATACGCTTCTTTGGGATATGCCTGGGAATACTGGGTATATTAATATTGTTGCAGTTATGCAGAAGTTCTTTGATCAAGCGATTTCTGGAAACTGGTCCTATAATCCGGAGCATTACCCAGACGCTGAAGTTCCTGTTAGCGTAATGGCACAGGACCTTCTGACTACCTATAAGTTAGGTTGGAAGACTTCTTATTATCAGAATACACATGATATGAAGACAGATGAAATTGAAGATCCATCACATTCTATTGGATGGCATGATAATATAGAAGAAAGTGTACCAAATTTAAATAGTTTAGTTGATGATATTATGAATTCTGAGGAGGAATCTTGTGACAGTTGCTCAATCTAATATTAAAGGGATGACAGTATTTAATACTGAACAAGTTGATACTAAAAAACAACCCATGTTTTTTGGAAAACCTCTTGGTGTGCAAAGATATGATAGTTATAAGTATCCTGCATTTGAAAATCTAACAAAGCAACAATTAGGATATTTCTGGAGACCAGAAGAAGTTTCTCTACAAAAAGATCGTGGAGATTATCAAACACTTCGACCAGAACAAAAGCATATATATAGTTCTAATCTGAAGTATCAGATTATGTTGGATAGTGTTCAGGGTAGGGGTCCAGCAATGGCATTTCTTCCTTATTGTTCATTACCTGAACTGGAAGCTTGTATTGAGGTGTGGGGGTTTATGGAGATGATCCATAGTCGATCCTATACCTATATCATTAAGAATGTTTATACTAATCCTTCAGATGTATTTGATACTATTCTTTCTGATGATCGTATCCTAGAACGTGCTTCTAGTGTTACTGGAGCATATGATGACTTTATTAATCATGCTCAGCAATGGGGAACGAGTAATATGTGGAAACCTGATATGAAGGATTGTCCAACATCAGAGTGGGAGATTAAAGAAGTAAAACGTAAACTTTATAGGGCTATAGCTAATGTTAATATTCTCGAAGGTATTCGCTTTTATGTCTCTTTCGCTTGCTCTTTTGCTTTTGGTGAGCTTAAGCTTATGGAGGGATCTGCAAAGATCATATCCCTCATCTCAAGAGACGAAAACCAACATCTCGCAATCACCCAAAACATTTTAAACAAATGGAAGGAAGGTGATGATCCAGAAATGAAACAGATTGCTAAGGAGGAAGAGTCTTGGGTTCTTGATATGTTTAAACGTGCTGTAAATGAAGAAAAGAAATGGGCTGATTATCTATTCAGAGATGGTAGTATTGTTGGTCTTAATGATATTCTTTTGAGTCAATATGTTGAATGGATTGCTAATCGTAGATTGAAATCGATTGGAATGAAACCAATATATGATATTCCAGCAAGTCATAATCCTCTACCATGGACTCAGCACTGGATTAGTAGTAAAGGACTTCAGGTAGCTCCACAGGAAACTGAAGTCGAATCATATATTGTTGGTGGTATCAAGCAGGATGTTGAGAGGGATACTTTTTCTGGATTTAAATTATGAAACTTAATTCTATTGTTATTAGTTTTTTTCTATTGTTGGCTACTACTATAATGATTTATATGTTACCAATTAGTAAAGATAATCCCAATAGTATTGGAGATTCTGTTGAAAGTATTTTATCTAATAAGAATTAGATTTTAATACTACATCATATATGTTATTTTTTTCACTGACAAAAAATCTCCCCTCTATATTGGTATTATAATATCCATCATCCATTAATACATTTCTTTTGAATTGCTCATAAGTTTCGTAGTAGGACATGGATTTTTTGTGTGGACATAAGTATAATATTTCTCTTTTGAATTTATTTTTTCCTAATAATTTTACATCATCTTTTAATTCGTCGCAAGAACCAAAGTAGTTTTTCCAATCACTTTCTTTAGTTTTTCTGCGACCAGTTTTTTTATCTTTCCTTCTAGTCCAGAAGGATTTTTTTCCGATATATTTTTTATTATTTGTATCATTTGTTATGATATAAACAAAACCTTCTATACCTTTCTCAACTGATAGGTATTCTTTACCATTATATTCCCATTCCATAAAGATTTCTTATCAGGGGTTGGCATTTCCAGTAAAATATGTTACTATATATAATATCTTTATTGAAACGGTATGAAATTTAATTTTAAGAAGTTGATATATGTGATTTTAATTGCATTAGCTACTACAACTACTATAGCTCATGCTTCGGATAAGAGAAAAGAAACTGATAAGAGTTGGAAATGTATTGGTTGTACTCCCGCTGAAAATATTACTCTTTCTTATCTTCAACAAAGAACTATTATTGATGATAAGAATTCTCTTGCTACCATTATGGGAAATATTAAGCAAGAAAGTATGTTT
>Ga0315316_10001155_pt1 | contig 18253 bp, 13 predicted proteins | sample M160m3416metaG_FD_203702 | JGI IMG/M metagenome (GOLD analysis project Ga0315316, IMG submission 203702) | Ammonia-oxidizing marine archaeal communities from Monterey Bay, California, United States - M1 60m 3416 | ecosystem: Environmental > Aquatic > Marine > Intertidal zone | place: USA... | reverse complement strand
ATCGTTCCGCACGGGATGAGGCTAACCGCATCTTGCGGCGTTATTTTCGTGAACAGAAGATTGAGCTCGAGAAACTGGTGAATGCGGGTGACCAGGACAAGGCCCTGGAACTTGCCGATGGACTGGACCGGCTGCCCTTTGACGGGCTTAAAAAGGGTAGCGCATGGAATACGGCGATCAAGTGGCGCAATGCACTCAAGCGTGAGGGTGACGAGAAGAAGCTTACGGAGTTAATTGTGCAGTTGCCGGGTCAGTGTGAATCCCGTGAACTGGAGAGCGTCAGGGAGAGCGTTACCGAGTCACGTGCCCTGATTAAGATTCACAAGTTTGATCTTGATGGGGACCAAAAGGCCAAGCTCGATGATGCGGAGGAATGGATTCCCAAGGAGGAGGACAGGCTGGAGCGTGAGGAGCATTCCAAGGCGGCGGTGGAGCGTTGCACGAAGGAGTTGACCCGGATTGAGGGGAGTTGGGCGACCATTTCCCAGGGTTCAGTGGGTTCTGCAAGTCAGGAGAGAAGAAAATTGACCAACTGCTGGCGGGAGATCGAGAAGATTGGCGGTGGAATTGGTAATGAATTTTCCGGCAGGGTTAGTGCAGCAAGGCAGAAGCTTGATGTTATCGTTGCCGCTCTCAAGAAGAAGAGAATGCGGAAAATTCGCACCGTTGCCGCCGTGCTCAGCATGATTGGCCTTGCCGTGGGTTACTATTTTTATGCCCAGTGGCGTAGCACGTGGATGATGGATAAGTTTGTCACCTACAAGGCCAAGGGGCTGGCCTTGCCGTTGAGAAAGCTTGTTGACAGCACGAATACATACCGCAAGCCGATCGAGCTTCTTGCCCATAAACCTTTTGCCAGCAGGCTGAAGAGTGCACGTTCCTGGCTGGAGCGGGAGGAAGGGCACATGATGGAGGTGTGGAAAACCATCGGGCAAATTGACAAGGAGACCGCGAAGGAATTTGCCCGTCCCATCGAGGATTACTACGCAGAGGTTGAGGATCTTGAAAACAGGATAGGGGATGCCGTTACCGATCTGGCAGAGCTGCTTACCCGGGAAATGGCCTCCTTTAAGAAGCGCTGGCTTGCCTATGTGGATACTTACGTCAACGAGCAGAATGAGCGGCGGAACAAAGCAATCAGCGAGATGGCGGATGTCCTGCAGTCAGCACCTGCGCTGCAGGTTGCGGCACGTGATGATGCCCTCTATGAGCAGGTCACGGCACTTGTTGTGGAGATAGGCGATGCTATGAAGACGGTTATTCCCCCCTCCGAGCCGCGTGAAGGGGCCAGAAAGCAGGTCAAGGAGCTGAGCCCGAAGTTAAGCGACCTGTCCAAGCGCATGGAACTGTTTCGCGGAGCCCTGGCAGCGGCCAATAATGCGGCAAGTCTGGACGATTATAACCTGGCAATGAAACGTTTCCAGGAAGGCCCCTTCGAGAACACCCCGGAGCGCGCCGCGGCTATCGATATCCTCGGCTTCGAGAAGACCCTCACTCAGGTGACAGGTGAGATTATTGCCCCGGGTGATCCCAGGGCATGGGCATTTTTTCAGGCTAATCTTAACAAGCCTGAGCTGTATCCCAAGGTGATCGAGGAGTCCGAGAGAGTGGTCCTTGAGCAGTTAAGTAAAGATGAGAAGCTTGAGGAGCTTTATCGCTGTGCTTTCAGGGAGGTCCCCAGTGGCAGAGCCTTTGTTCGCTATTGCGCGGGGCCGGTTGAGTTGCGCAAACGCAGGGTTGGTCCTGTGGAGATCGTGGAGAGGTTGGGTGACTTCTTCCAGGAGGGGCGCTTCAGTATCGTGAAATATGAATTCAAGAGTGTCCCCGCAGCGACCATCAACTGGATTGGCACGGATCTTGTCAGTGATGAAATCAGTGTTGAGAGCAATCTTTTCAGGAAGTTCAGGCCCAACGAGACACTAATGAGCCAGAGCCAGCAGTATTACCGAGCGGGAGTATTGGCGGTATTTGATGATATTCTCTCTGCTGGTGAGGTGCACCCGCTTTTCAAGGCTTACCTCCAGGTTGAGCTGAGCAAGGTGATTATGCGGCGTGCCCATGAATGGGGTACCTTGTTTGCCCCCAGCGTTGTGAGTGATTTCGAGGAGATTAAGGGCATTGTTCCTGCACTCCTCGGCAGGCATGACTGGCTGTGGAAGGACAAGTATCCTGAACAGGAGAAGGCGATGGAGGAGTTTTACGCTGAGCGGAGTAACTACAGTTACATGAGGGAAGCGAAGCTTAACCGCAGGCTGATCGAGGAGGCACTTAAGGCCGGTTTTGGCCTGGCTGGATACATGGACATGGACAGGCAGCCCGTTCTCATGGCTGTGCCAGAGGAGGCTGGCGCGATCTATGGATCGACGGCGCCGAATATGCCGGCAAAGGTTATCCTGCGCCGCTCCGGGGGTGAGCAGTGGCAGAAGGTGGAAAATACTGCGCCTTTTGCCCCTCTGTTTTTCTTCAAGGGCGAGGGCGAAAAGATCCTTGCCGGGGTTGCCGACAGTGAAGGTGAGGACATTGAGCTTGTTCGCTCGATCTCATTGCCGTTTTTTAGATGAGGGGTAAAGTGCCCCGGTGTCCTCTACAGAGGTTCAAGCCCATGGCAAGGATCTTCCCAGGAGTTGTTCCAGTCCTGCGTTCTGCCGGTAGAGTTGTTCGCTGAGGTAGGTTCGCAGTTGTCCCGGAATCGGGGAGAGGGGGCGCGCATTTTCCGGCTGGCCAGCCAGTTTCGTGTCAATTTCCTCCTCGGAGTTCACTCCAAGGAAAATAAAAAGTTCCCGCAGCAGGGATAGGGGATCGGTTGCAGCCTGTTCAAGAAACCCGCACCACAGCTGAGATTGATCATAGTGACTAAGCCAGTTTCTCAGGCAGGAGAGGTAGTCACCGCGCATGGAAACCTGTGGCAATTCCATAAACTCACGAAGTTCATCAATGTGCGCATCCTCAACGGGCTTGTCGCGGAACTGGGGAAAATCCTTTCGGGCATGGGACCATGCACGTTCAACCGGGTCGCGCATGATGAAGAGCAGTTTGAGATCAGGCATCCAGGAGCGGATCGTGGCGATCTGTCCTTTCTCGAGGATGGCGTAGGCTGGCGTGATCTCGCCGGCACTCATTGATTGCGGGGCGCCGGCAAAATGCCCTGCATAGTCGTCCTGGCATTGCGTGAAGTGACGATCAAAGAAATGCAACTCCTTTGGTGAACTCGTCCAAATACCGGGATGTCGATTAAGTTGCTTGGTTAGCCAGGATGTTCCCGAGCGCATAGCTCCGATACCCATGAAATCGGGAAGGCGGCAGTTGCTTGAGGCCTCAGTCATCTTGATGTGGGGGGAATGTTCAACCGGATTAACGTAAAGAACAGGATTTTGTTTTTCCCCGGGAATGCTCCAAGTTATCAGCGATGCCAACTTCAGCTTATAACAACCTTGTGGAGCGGTGCAGTGAGATTGCGCTATTTAACAGCACTTCATCACTGTTGGGATGGGACCAGGAGACCTGCTTGCCGCGCAAGGGGGTTTCCTATCGTGCTGAGCAGTGTGCATTTATGAAAGGTCGTGCACACCACCTGTTTTGTGCTCCGGAAGTGGACAGGTGGATTAGTGAATGCGAGCAGGTTGATAGCGGGGAGGATCCCGTGCGCTCGGCCAATGTGCGGGACTGGCGCTGGTCTTATGATCGAGCCACGAAATTACCTGAGGGACTGGTCGAGAAGTCCGAGCGGGTGCGGGCGCATGCAATGTCGGCATGGGCAATGGCCAGGAAGGAGAACAACTTCCCTGAATTCCAGCCTCACCTGGAGACCATTATTGATATCAGTCGGCAGAAGGCTGACTGCTACGGCTATAATGACACTCCGTATGACGCACTTATTGAGGATTACGAGCGTGGCACAACAACAGCTGCCGTGACGGAATTGTTCGAGGGCTTAAAGCCGCAACTGCGTGAGATCGGATCGGCTGCTGCCAGGCGATCGGAAGAGGTTCCCGGGGATGTCTTGGGTGGTCACTATTCCGAGGCGGGCCAGAGAGATTTTAACGAGAAGGTGGCACGTGCATTTGGTTTTGACTTTGAGGCCGGGCGCATTGACACGGCCGTTCATCCATTCTGCTCCGGTCTTGCCCCGGGGGACACGCGACTTACAACCCGGTATGACGAGAAGGATTTCTGTAGTTCCTTTTATGGTGTGCTGCACGAGACCGGGCACGGTCTTTATGAGCAGGGACTTCCCCCGGAGCACCACGGTACGCCGGCGGGGAATTCCGTTTCACTGGGTGTCCATGAATCACAGTCAAGGCTCTGGGAAAACCATGTTGGCCGGCAACCGGCCTTTTGGCAGCATTGGTTCCCCGTTGCCCGGGAGGTCTTTGAGCCTTTAAGTTCCCGTCAGGCAGATGACGTGGTTGCCTTTACCACTAAATCCCGGCCTTCCTTGATAAGGGTTGAGGCAGACGAGGCTACCTATGACCTGCACATCGTCTTGCGCTTCGAGATCGAAAGGGAAATGCTGGCGGGTAACTTGGCTGTGGCAGACCTGCCTGAGGCATGGAATGCCAAGTTTAAGGAGTTTTTTGGTATCACCGTGCCGAGTGATACTGAGGGATGCCTGCAGGATATCCACTGGAGCATGGGGGCTCTTGGGTATTTCCCAACCTATACTATCGGCAACCTCGCTGCAGCTCAGTTGTTTGCCAAGGTTAATGAGGAGATCCCCGGAATGAAAGATGATCTCGCATCGGGAAATTACGCCAGGTTGCTGGAGTGGTTGCGTCGCAATATTCATGAAAAGGGAGGGCAATTGTTACCGACGGATTTAATACGTGTGGCGACCGGAGAGGACCTTTCACCGCGCCATCACCTTGAGCATCTCCACAATCGTTACCTGTCGCCGGCATGAATATAAATTTTCTTGTGCCATCGTTCACTCAGGCATAGGTGGTGAGGCAGTAAGTTCTCATGATCAGTTACCTTGTATGTGCGACCCATCGAAGCGGCAGTAACCTGCTGTGCCAGGCCCTGTGGCATACGGAATTATGCGGCTATCCACAGGAATTTTTTTCACCAACACGCGCGCCGAAAATTGCAGAGGAATATAGCCTGAAGGCCGATCCGGACAGTGATTATCCGGGATATGTGGCTGAACTGGTGGGCAAGAGGGTCTCTTCAAACGGTGTTTTTGGCACCAAGATCATGTGGTCACATCTTGAGCCCTTTCTCTCTAGGTTACGCCAGGATTCCACCTCGGATGCTGACCTGCTTGCCAGAATATTCCCCAATATCCGCTATCTCTGGATACGCAGGGACGACAAACTGCGCCAGGCGATTTCAATGTGGAAGGCCAAGCAGACAAAGGTTTATAATTCTCTTCAGAGGAAAGGGGCATCTCTCCCGGACGGTGAGCTGGAATACGATTTTCATGAGATAAAGAAAATTATGCAGCGCTTTGAAGATGAGGATGCCGCATGGGAGAAGTTTTTTACTGAAAACAGTATTGTCCCGGTTGAAATTCATTATGAGGATTTCGCCGATAACCATGAAGAGCGGACACTGGAGATCCTCAGGGAACTGGGGATTGAGGTCAGCGAGCAGTTTACCGTCAAGCCGATCACCTACAGGCGTCTGGCCGACTCAACCAATGAGAAGTGGCGTGAACGTTATCTCCATGAGAAAAAAACGGGCAAGGGATAGGATGAATATGTACCGTTTGAAATTGATTTTCCTGGCCTGTGCGGGATTTGTTGTCTCCTCCTGTGGTGGCGACAAGGAACCGGGGAATGGCGATCCCGGAGAGAATGCCGGGTCGGCAGGAAGCAGGGGGCTCGGTCTTGGGGAATTCACCGGGGCGCATACCCGTGCGGTCTGGGTGCAACAGCAGAAATCCGGGCAAATTGACAAGCATGCGGCCGGGAATAACCTGAAGTTAATGGCCCTAGACAGCATGGCTGGCGAGGGTGAGCGGGCTCTTATTGATAAAGTGGCAAGCTATTCCCGGCCGCTCTTTACTCATGATGGAAACCGGGTGGTTTTCAGCAACAAGGGGGTCACGAAATCAGAAGAGGGGATTCGCAGCTATAAGCCCCGTTGTTTCGCGATTAATTTTGATGGGACAGGGTTGGTTGACCTTGGGGAGGGATATGCTGAGGCAGTATGGCGGGATTCGTCCAGTGGCGATTCCTGGGTTTTTGTGAGCACGGGATTTAAAGATGATGAGCGGGTGGTGATGGAGGGGGAGCGACTGGAGAAGTTTAGGCTGAAATCCCCCGAGCAACGTGAAGTTCTTTGGGACAAGACGCCGGTAGGTGGTGATAGTTTCCGGCTCGGGCGCAACGGGCGGAAGATGGTGGGTCAGTTTCCGTGGCCGCAGTCGGGTATCGTTGACCTGAATACAGGTATACTCAAGCGCACCGGCAATGGTTGCTGGACCTCCATTGCCCCTGACGGCAGCGGGATTTCCTGGGTTTTTGACGGTGCTCATCAAAACATCACCATTTATGATTCTGCTGGCAGGCTTCTTAATTCCATTGCAATGAATACGCACCCTGACCTTAAGGGGCAGCGGGTCTATCATCCGCGCTGGACAAACCACCCTCATTTTGCCGTTGTGAGCGGTCCCTATATTAATGATAAAAAGGCAGGGGCCGACAGGATTGAGATTTACCTCGCCAGGTTTACCCCTGACATGAGCAGGGTGGAGCAATGGCAACGGGTGACTGACAACGGTCGTGCTGACCTCTATGCAGATGTCTGGATTGCGGATGGCGAATCAGCCTCATTGACGGCGCGGGCAATACAGCCCGGCGAGGTAGTGGCAGCCAAGTGGCCGCCTGAAAGCGGGCACCTGTTTTTTGCGTGGAAGAACAATCGTGAGAATGTTGAAGTTGATGGCAAAATCAGCCGTGTGCGGGCAGAGGGGGCGGCGAGGTATGGCAAACGCTTTGATCTGGCGCCAGGTAGGGGATTGTTCCGTGCGGAGGGTATTGATGAAAAGGCGATAGATGGCATGGAATGGCTGATTGTGGACGCTCTTATCACTCCTTCTGAGCAGGACGGTACGGTAATGGAATTTGGCAGTTATCGTCTTTCCCAGAAGAGCGGGGAGTTCCGGGTCAATGTACGCTCCAGCGGAGGTGAACGTTCCATTCGCTTTGGAAAACCTGTTGCCGGGCAAGCGGTATCCCTACGTTTGCAGTTTGACCCGGAAGGTTTTGAGGCAGTCATTAATGGTAAGGTGCAGGAAATCTGGACTTCGCCCCTTGCCATAAGCAGTGAATGGCAGGAGGCGGGAATTTCATTCGGTGGAGACTGGGATGGGAGGTTGGAGCAGGTGGCTTTCTATGGAGGAGCAGGACAGGCGAGTGTTCCCCAATTGCCCTTGTCCCGGGATATAAAGGCTGATAAAGGGGAAGGGCGGCTAAAGGTTCGGGGCAAGCTCCTTGAGATCACGCCGCAACCGGCGGTTGATGAACTGGGCGCATATACACGGGCTCTTGTGTATCATCTCTACGAGGTGGAGGAGATTCTGGAAGGAGTAACCGATGCCAAGCGCATAGTGGTTGCCCACTGGTCTTTGCTGGATCGTCAGCCAGCTGCCGGAGTGCCTTCGCAAGTGGATGCACTTTATGAAATGGAAGTTGAACCATTGGACCAGAATCCTCAACTGAAGAGCGAGCGAACCTTTGATGATACTTCCGACCTTGATGCACCAATTTATTTCGACCTTAAAATACCTTCGATCCAAGAATCCAAGAGTCCATGAAGAAGTATATGCTTATTGCACTGGTCCTGTTGTGCTTGGCTCCCGCCTTCGCCGTAGCCGGGGAAGGCGGCCCGGATTCCTTTGCCAAGGCCTGTGCTGCAGCGGGTCGTGAAGCTGCCACGCGTACGGTGGCTGGTGCTGACAGGAAGTGGTTGTTTCTGAAGTCGGAACTCGAGCACCTTGGCAGGGGTGCTTTCTGGACCGCGGACTGGAAAGAGGTGAGCAAATCGGGAACGGACCCTGTTCCGATATTTCTGGCTCTGAATGAGAAGTTGAGTGCCTTGGGTGTAGAGTTTATTTTTGTCCCGGTTCCCGCGAAGGCTGCCGTTTACCCGGATAAGCTTACCACGAGTGTTAAAATGGATGGGAAATTTCCCGCGGATGATGCGGTTGCTCCCCTAACGGGGTTTCTTGAGCAGTTGCGTAGCGGGGGAATTACCGTCATTGACATAGAGCCGGAGCTGAAGGCTAATAGGATAAGCGGCGGTGCGCACAGTTACTGCATGACAGATTCTCATCCTGCACCATGGACCTGCGAGTTGATTGCCGGTCGTATTGCCGGGGTTCTTTCCGGCCAGGCCTGGGCAAAGCAGGCGGCAAGGGCATCCAAGATTGATTTTGTGAAGGGTAAAACGGGAATACAGGCCATCAAAGGTGACCTGATTCCAGAGGATAAGCGTGATGCCTGGGATGCAGAGGAGGTCATCGTTCGCAAGGCAGGTGTCCTGAAGGGGGATCAAGTTTCCAGTGTCCTTCCCGATGAGGGGTCAAGCCCGGTGATATTACTCGGTGATAGCCACACGCTGATTTTTCATGAAGGTGGCGACATGCTCATGAGCGGTGCGGGTGTCCCTGACCATTTACAGGCTGACCTGGGTTTTAAGGTATACCTTGCCGCCAGTCGGGGCTCCAGCAGCCAGGCGCAACGGCAAATTTACAAGGGTAAGGATTTCTGGGCAGGCAAGAAAGCCCTTGTATGGGTTTCCTCGGTGCGTGAGTTCACGCAGGAAAGAAAATGGCTGAAGTTGCCCAGGTTGCCGAAGTGAGCCTGCCGGAAATGATCCGACGCTTAGGGCACTTCCTCAAGTGACCCGGTATATACCCATTCCTCAACCTTGCCATTGCGAATGAGTGCCATGGCTTCGGTGTCAAAGGTCCCGAAAAGACTGTTGGTCTTATAGTTGACCGTGCCCGTCCAGTAGGGCTGACGATCTACCAGTTCGTATCGAACCGGCCCCCAGTGGGAAATCTCGTTAAGATTGATCTCGGTAACATCGCCTGCTTCGATGCTCTGCACCATCAGGGCAACCCGTCCCTGGTCATCCCTTGATGGCATTTTGCCGATCTTGTTTTCATATTCATTAAGTACGCTTTTTGGCAGCTTGGAGGCGGTTGCCACGGTTACCGTTGTGGCTGGGCCACTGCTTGGCGGAAATGTTTCCCGTTCTTCACTGGCGGCGATTGCCCGTGCGCGCTCCCTTTGTGCCCTGACCAGCTTACGTTTGCGTTCCTTGTATTTTTCGTATTCCCCGTTGAGTACTTCCTTGTAGTTCGTGTCGCTGATGGCGACCTTTGCCCTTAAAATCGAGCTCTTGTGCGGGGTAATGACAAGTTGAGCGTTGTTTATCGAGAGCGCAATATTCTTGCTACCCTTTGCCCGGGTACTACTTCCCACATTATCCCCGATAATGAACGTCGCTTTTGCCTTGAGGATGATTTCACGGGGAAAGGCTGAGGCAGGGACCTTTTGCCAGTTATCGACATATTCCTCAAGCGGCTTGAAATCCGGCATTGGATACTTCAATGCGATCGGGTCCACTGTCTCCGTGGGAGGGGCAGCTTGGTTATTGGAGTCGACTGGAGCTTCCGGTGTAACTGGTCGCGGGGCTGTCTCATTGTTTGAGGATTTCTCCGAGATCGGCTTGTCCTCTCCCATTTCACTGACGAATTTCACGATTTCGTCTTTGTATTGCACCCACCCAAAAACAAGGCCACCAATGACAAGCAGGAAAATAAACCACTTCATAAAGGCACGATGGAGTTGACGACACACAATTTCAAGGAGGGAGTCATCGAAGAATTAGCTTTTGTAGGAGCGCAAAGTGTTATCGACTAGGGGCAGCAACAAAAAATGGCAAAAAAACTTTTTCTCCTCGATGGCATGGCACTGGTTTATCGCGCCCACTTTGCCTTGATTCGCAGCCCTATTTATACCTCCAAGGGAGTGAATACCTCAGCGATATACGGGTTTGCCAATACCCTTGTGGACCTTATGGCCAGCCAGAGTCCGACACACCTTGCGGTGGTTTTTGACACACCTGCCCCGACTGAGCGCCACACGATATTCCCGGATTACAAAGCTAACCGTGATGCCATGCCCGAGGATTTGGCCAAAGCTATTCCCGAGGTAAAGCGTCTCATCAAAGCCTTTAATATCCCGGTCATTGAGAAGGATGGGTTTGAGGCAGACGACATCATCGGAACGCTTGCCGGTCGTGCTGCCGCAGAAGAGGGTTGCGAGGTGTTCATGGTGACTCCGGATAAGGATTTTGCCCAGTTGGTCAATGAGCGCATCACAATGTTCAAGCCGGGTCGGGGTGGAGGAGAGCCGGAGTTGATGGGGCTGAAGGAGGTGAAGGAGCATTGGCAGGTGGAAATGCCGTCCCAGGTAATAGACATCCTTGGGCTATGGGGGGATGCCAGTGATAATATCCCCGGGGTGCCGGGTATTGGTGAGAAGACAGCCAAGAAACTGGTAAGCCGGTTTGGAGGCATCAAGGAGTTGCTTGAGAATACCGACCAGTTGAAGGGCAAGCAGAAGGAAAATGTTGAGAATTTCCGCGAACAGGCACTGCTTTCCAGGAAGCTCGCAACGATCATCGTTGATGTTCCCGTTGAGCTGGACTGGGCGGCACTCAAGGTGGGGGAAATGAATAGTGATGCTCTTGCAGGTATGCTGGTCGAGTTTGAGTTTAATGCTCTTGGCAAGCGCCTCCTGGGTGATGAGTTTGTGGCCGGCAGGGGATTTGATACCAGTGGCAGCGATGGTGGGGCATTGGTGGCGGAATTGCAGAGCATTGACGATATTGCTCATGATTACCACTTGGTGGCGATTGGTGACAAGGTTGCCAGAAAGGCTGCGATCGGCACCCTTTTAAAGGCAAAGCAGTTTTGTTTTGATACCGAGACGACAGGCAAGGACCCAATGAGTGATGATTTGCTCGGGATTGCATTTTCCGCAACTGCAGGGCAGGGGGTTTATTTTGAAATGCCCCAGAACGCGGATGGAAGATCGCAATTGCTTTCCGAGTTGAAGCCTCTTTTGACGGCTGAGGGAGTTGAGAAAATCGGGCATAACCTGAAGTTTGACTTAGCCGTCCTGCGTTGGGCAGGGTTGGAAGTTACCGGCCCTTTCTTTGACACGATGCTTGCCCATATCCTTGTCGAGCCGGATCAGAAGCACACCATGGATTACCTGTCGGAATCCTTACTGGGTTATACGCCGATTCCTCTCAAGAACCTCCTGGGCGAAGGTGAGGAGAAAGGCGGCCAGATGAACCTGATTGGCACCACCATGCTGGATATTGATGTGAACAAGCTTGCAGAATATGCAGCTGAGGATGCTGACGTGACTCTGCAACTTGCTGATAAGCTGCGCCCAATGTTGGAGGAAAAGGGGCAGCATCAGGTGTTCTACGACATTGAGTGCCCCCTTATACCGGTGTTGGTGGCCATGGAGTCGGAGGGCATTACGCTTGATTCCGGAGTTCTTGACGTGATCCGTGTGTCTCTTGAGGTGGAGATTAATTCGCTCGGGGCGGAGATTACGCAGCTGGCAGGCAGGGATTTTAACCTGAACTCTCCCAAGCAGCTCGGTGAAGTGCTTTTCGATGAACTTCAGCTTGTCGAGAAGCCGAAAAAGACCAAGACAGGCCAGTATAAGACTGACGAGGGGATCCTAGCATCTCTGGCTCCAAAGCATCGTATCGTTGAGGCGATCCTGGAATATCGCGAATCAGCGAAGCTTAAGAGCACTTATGTGGACGCTTTGCCCGGTTCAGTGGCGCAACGTACCGGGCGGGTGCACAGCAGCTTCGGGCAATTGGTAACCGCTACCGGTCGGCTGGCATCCAATAAACCCAACCTGCAGAATATTCCGGTACGCACGACCCAGGGGCGCGAGATCCGCAAGGCTTTTGTGGCCAGGGACAGTGACTGTATCCTGATGGCGGCGGATTATTCGCAAGTGGAATTGCGTGTCATGGCATCAATCAGTGGGGATGAGGGGATGCGGCAGGCATTTGTGGATGAACTCGACATTCATTCAGCAACCGCGGCGAACGTTTACGGCGTTGATCTTGATGATGTCACCGGTGAGATGCGGCGTTGTGCGAAGATGGTGAATTTTGGAATCATCTATGGTATTTCCGCCTTCGGGTTGTCGCAACGTCTGGGTATTGCGCGTGGGGAGGCGGCAGGAATTATAGAGGCTTATTTTGAGCAGTATCCGGGTGTGAAGTCATACATGGAGAACACCATTTCCCTGGCCAGGGAAAAAGGATACGTTGAGACATTGGCCGGGCGGCGGCGTTACATCCGGGACATTAATTCTTCAAATGCCATGGTGCGGGGGGCTGCTGAGCGCACAGCCATCAATACCCCGATTCAGGGCACTGCGGCCGACATGATCAAGCTGGCAATGACAGGCGTGGATCTCTCCCTTCGCAGGCAGGAATTGCAATCCAGAATGATTCTTCAGGTTCATGATGAACTTATTCTTGATCTGCGGCGTGATGAGGAGGAAGTGGTGGGTGAACTGGTTTCATGCCAGATGCAGAAAGCGCTGCCTCTGGAGGTTCCAATCGTCATTGATATCGGCACCGGGGAGAATTGGCTGGAGGCGCATTAATTTCAGGCGGGGATATCGGTCATACTCCCGATTTACGGTCTTACAGTTGAGATTTCCTTTGATCAGGTTGAGGTTTAGTGTGCATCCAGTGCCCCTTTTTCCTGTAAAAAGGGAGAAAATGAGTAATCTGCACCCCTGAGAATGAATTTTTTCCGCTTAATCCCGTCTAACAGGGCAAAGGAGGTGCCCGATGGCGGTGGTGCAGGTGGTGATATCCCGGCAAGCCAGCGTGATCGACAACTCGTTGAACTCTGTAAGTCCGGTGATAATCAAGCCTTTGACGAACTCGTGACCCTTTATAGAGGGAAGGTATATGCCATGATTTTAAACATGATCCACAACGACGCGGATGCCTGGGACTTGTCGCAGGACGTGTTCGTCAAGGCCTGGAAGGCATTGCCCAAGTTTGAGGCGCGCTCGGCTTTCTATACCTGGCTTTACCGTATTACCCACAATGTCACCTACGACTGGATACGTAAGCGTAAGAGGGTTGTTTCCGGCGAATTTGAGGACTCATTAATGGAACAGGCGGAACCCGGCGCCCTGACGACTCCAAAGTCAGCCGATCTCCCGGATGTTGCCATGGAGCGCACGGAGTTGCGTGGCAGGATTGCCCGGGCCATAGAAAACCTGTCCGACGATCATCGAGAGGTCATTTTACGAAAGGAAATAGATGGATTAAGCTATCAGGAAATTGCCGAGGTTGCCGGTTGTTCCGTCGGCACCGTCATGTCCCGGTTGTTTTATGCTCGGAAGAAATTACAGGCAAGCCTGGAGGAGAACAGATCATGAATCGAAAAGAAGAACTTATTACAAGATGGATTGACGGGGAACTGAATGCAGAAACCCGGGAAGAGTTTGATCAATTAATGGCGGATGATCCTGAGTTCTGTTCACGGATCAGGAAGGAGGCTGAGGGCATAGGCAGCAAGATGCGATCGGAAATACCTGCCGATGTGCAGCCTCCTTACCCGGATTTCTTCAACAGTCAGATTCAGAAGAGGATCAGGGAGGAAGACCGTGCTGGTGCTCCCGAAAGGGCAGCGGGTGGGATATCGGTTTTGTGGTGGTTACGATCTCCCTTGACCTGGGGAACGGCAGCCCTGTTTATGATATTGCTTCTTTCGCGTAATGATGATGGCATCAGTGGGACAGGGTCATATGTGGTCAGCACCTATGCCCCCGATCCGGGGGTGTCTGTGGAGCGTGCCGAATATGATACTGATGCGCAGGCAACAGTCATTATGCTTACCGGGCTTGAGCGTATCCCTGATGAGGTAGAGGTGAAGGGAAGGGATATTACCGCTTATCAACCCTCAGGTTCCCGTGGCGGTGGCCTTTTCTATGCCGGGCAGGATCAGCTTGCCTATGTCATGGAGAGGGGTATCGGGGGAGTTCCTGAAATCCTTGCACGCTAAAGGAGTCACTGGAAAGGCATGAAGCGGCGGGGTTACATCATCATTTTATTCATAGGCCTGCTGCTGATGCATGGCTGGTCGGTGGCAAGTGCGCAGGAAAACGATGCAGTAGCACCCGGGGAAAAGAGCACCCTGAACACCAAGTTCTGGGGTGCCTTGGTGCATGCTTCTAACAGCACGCCTAAAAAGCCGGTGCAGAAGGAGCTTGCCCTGCGCCTTGGCAAGGCGTTCAAGCAATACAAGACCTTTGAATTGCTGGGTCAACATACGCAGGACAAGGTATTCCGGGATTATGTCAACTGGATCGTGCCCTCTGATGAACTCAACCTCGAGTTTGAATCCAAGGGACCGGCGAAGGGTGGAGGAATGAAGGTTCTACTTAAGCTCTGGCAGAAAAAGAAGGTTCTAGTGAAGTCAGATGCTGTCATTAAGCCAGGGAAACCCCTGTTTATTGCCGGGCCGCTATGGCGTGAAGGGCGGTTAATTTTTGTCCTGGAGCTAAGGGAATAATTCCCGTCGGATCAAGGAGCTTGTTCCTGGCGCTCCTGCCGTAATCGGAGTTGACCGCATGCGGCCTCGATATCATGCCCTTTCTCGCGCCGCAGTGTGGCATGGATTCCCCTTGATGTGAGGGTCTGGAGGAAATTCTCCTGAACGGATTCACTTGGGCGGTTCCACTGCAGTCCTTCGACCTTGTTATAGGGAATAAGGTTTATTTTTGCTTTCAGTGAAGATGCCATCGAGGCAAGTAGTCGTGCCTGTTCTCCGGAGTCATTAATGCCCTCAATAAGGATATACTCGAAGGTGATCTTCTGTTTCTTTTTCGAATTGTAATAGCGTAGTGAATCCAGCAACTTATCAATAGGGTATTTTTTGTTTACCGGCATGATGGCCTCGCGCACCTCGTCACTGGCGCCGTGCAGGGAGACTGCAAGGCGGATCTGCAGCGGTTGATCAGCGAAATCCCGTATCTGCGGGGCGAGGCCGCTGGTGGAAACTGTCATGTGGCGGGCTCCGATGCCAATTCCCCATGGAGCATTGATAATGGAGATAGCTTTCAGGAGGTGCTCCATGTTGGCCAGAGGTTCCCCCATGCCCATGAAAACGATGTTGTTGATTTTTTTTCCTGATTGCCTGCTGGCGGCAAGGACCTGTGCGGTAATTTCACCGGCGTTGAGGTTCCTTGTAAACCCGTCCAGGCCGCTTGCGCAAAACTTGCATCCATAGGCGCAACCCACTTGGCTGGAGACGCACAGGGTGTAGCGGTCTGAACGCTCGCCATAGAGGGCCGGGGAAGCCGGGATAAGGACCGTCTCGATGTAGCGCCCATCATGCAACCTGAAGAGATATTTGCGGGTGGTATCCCCGGAACTGGTGCCTTCCACCGGGCTTAACGGGTCAATGATGAAGCTTTCCGAGAGTTTTTTGCGCAGCGGGGCAGGAAGATTGGTCATGGCCTCGAAATCCACTGCGCTCTTGGCGTATATCCAGTCGAGAATCTGCGCAGCCCGGTAACCGGGCTCCCCGAGTTGCTGTAACCGGGCTTCCAGCTCATCACTGCTAAGGCCGGTAATGGCGGTAGGAGTCGTCATTGAGGGACAATCTACCATATTTAGAGCGTCAGTGCTCTAGGCATTGCAAGAAGCGAAGTGATGGCGCACCATGGGGAGATGCGAACATTGTTTATCTTGCTGCTGTTGTTTACCTTTTCGGGTGTTGTTGATGCTTCCGGGAAGCCGAATTTCCTCTTCATTATTGCCGATGACTGCACTTTTCGTGATATCGGGTGTTACGGGGGGCAGGCGAAGACTCCCAATATCGACAAGCTGGCATCCGGGGGGTTGCAGTTTGAACGTTGTTTTCAGGCTGCGCCGATGTGTTCACCAACCCGGCATAACCTCTATACCGGGCTTTACCCGGTTAAAAGCGGAGCCTATCCCAACCATACCTTTGCCAAGACAGGGACGCAGAGTGTGGTGCATTATCTCAAGCCATTGGGATACAGGGTTGCCTTGAGCGGCAAGACCCATATAAAGCCGAAGGAGGTCTTTCCCTTCGAGTATTCCTCTAAGGGCAACAATCCCGACCTCGATGAGGTTGACCGGCTGTTTGGCGAGTGCAGCAGGGAGAAGACACCGTTTTGTTTGTTTGCCTGCTCCAATGAACCGCATTCTCCCTGGAACAAGGGTGATGTTTCCCAGTATGATGCGGCCAAGGTTAAGCTTCCCCCCTATTACGTGGATACTCCGGAGATGCGTGAGGCCTTCGTGCGTTACCTTGCCGAGGTCAGCTATTATGACTGGCAGGTTGGTGAATTGCTCAAGCGTCTGGATAAGCATGGCCTGTCTGAAAATACCATGGTGATAGTGGTCAGTGAGCAGGGGAACGCATTCCCGTTTGCAAAGTGGACCTGCTATGAGAACGGGGTGCAAAGTGCGATGATAGTGCGTTGGCCGGGTAAGGTGAAGGCCGGGACGAGGACACCAGCAATGGTCGAATACGTGGATGTCGTGCCCACTTTTGTAGAGGCTGCCGGCGGTAAACCGGCTCCTGAGCTCGATGGCATGAGTTTCCTGCCGGTCATCAACGGGAAGACAAACCGGCATAAGGACCATGTTTATGCCGAGATGACCACCCGGGGGATCATTAACGGATCGGATACCTTTGGCATACGCTCTGTGCGCGGGGAGCGCTATAAGTATATCCTGAACTTCACTCCGCAGGTCGAGTTTCGCAATGCCTGCACGAAATCCAGGGAGTTCAAAAGCTGGATTGCCAAGGCAGAGTCCGGTGACAAGGATGCGGCTGACAAGGTGCGTCGCTACAGGCACCGGGCAGGTGTTGAGGTCTATGACCTGGAAGAAGATCCTTATGAATGGCATAACCTCGCCGGCAAAGCGGAGGTTCGGGAGGTGGAGAAAGCTTTACGTGTTAAATTGGATGCGTGGATGCGCGCCCAGGGGGACAAGGGGCAGGCAACCGAACTTGCTGCCCGTGAGCGGCAGGGCGGGGGAAGAAAGAAGACAGGCAAGCGAGCCGGAAAGAAGAACAAGGAGGAGGGCTCATGAGCCGGAAAATCACCTTAATTCTCATCGTTGTTGCAGCGGTTGTTGGAACAACGATGGCGAAACCCGACAGGAAGAAATTGCCTGCTTTCAGCTGGGTGAATATTCCGCAGCAACTTCCCGGAGGATGTCAGCATCAGGTATTCCGCAGCGCGTCACTGGGCGTTGACATCGGCTACTGCATATACCTGCCTCCCGGCTATGGGAAGAAGGTTAATATAGAGAGGCGTTACCCGGTGGTTTATCACCTGCATGGAGGCCGACCCGGGAGTGAGGCCAAAAGTGTTAAGCTGGCAAGGTTTGTCCACGCCGGGATTAAGGGAGAAAAGATCAAGCCGGTTATCTACGTGTTTGCCAATGGAGGTCCGGTAAGCTGGTACAATATACCGGGTGATAAAAAGGCGCAGGGTGAAGACGTGTTCGTAAAGGAGTTAATTCCCCATATTGACCGCGCCTACCGCACGGTTGCCGGGCGGGCAGGTCGTGCCATCGAGGGGTTCTCTCAAGGAGGGCGGGGGACCAGTCGAATCATGTTCAAGTATCCCGGGATGTTCTGCTCCGCCGCACCGGGAGGGTCAGGTTATGGACCGGAAAAGAAGATCCAGCAGAACAATGGTGAGGAGAGCGGGATATTGAAATTTACTCCCGGGGATGACGCGTGGTCACTGGCAAAAAAATATGCGAATCGCAAGGGCCGGGTGGCGTTACCTATCCTGGTCTGGTGTGGTGACAAGGGATTTAACCACGATACCAATATTGAGTATCTCGAATATCTGAATGATGAGCTGAAGGTGAAAGCCGATCGATTGATTGCGCCCGGTATTTCCCATAGTGCGAACCGGATTTATGAGCAGCATGGAGTCAAGATCATGCAGTTTCATCAACGGAATTTTTCCCGTTAACCCAGCGCAGGTATTGCGCGAGCTGAAGGTGTTAATGAGAAAGCAAAGGACGCCGGCCGTGCGCTAGCTCGGGGATAGAGTATCAGTGCTCAAAGTTACCAAGCTGTCCGCACACGGCTTTACACCATCCGGTAGAACTCTTCCCACCCCTTGCGTGGTGCTATGGAGAGGCGTGAATTGGCCATTTTGTCGTTGGTGAT
>Ga0315316_10001154_pt1 | contig 18257 bp, 15 predicted proteins | sample M160m3416metaG_FD_203702 | JGI IMG/M metagenome (GOLD analysis project Ga0315316, IMG submission 203702) | Ammonia-oxidizing marine archaeal communities from Monterey Bay, California, United States - M1 60m 3416 | ecosystem: Environmental > Aquatic > Marine > Intertidal zone | place: USA... | reverse complement strand
CGGCGAGCACGCCGGCCCTGAAGCTCGGGCCATCGATTGCCCCCACCGGCGAAACAGCCACCGCATTCCGCTGCCCCGTGATCGTCCCATTGGGAAGGATCCCGCGGCCTTCCTTCGCCGACATCGGTTCAGCCACTCGACTCGAAGCGACCCCTCCTATGCTGGCATTCTCACCGCTCTTCTCATCAAAAACTCCGGCCAGGGTCGCAAGGGTCGGATCCTGCAAAACGACCATTACCAGAGCAGCCACTGCGGCAGCGGATGCTGGCAATACAAAGCTCGGCTCAAAGACCGCAGCAATTCTCCTCCCGACCCGGGCGAATAGGCCTGGCCGGCCCTCCCCGGCACGAATCCGACGCATCACGTTCCCAGCGATCATCGGAGGAATCTCGGGCTCGGGCAGCATCCGCAACAACGAGATGGTCTGCTGCATCTCGGCGACTTCACGCGAGCATGGCTCGCATTGATCGAGATGCGCATCGACGAGTGCCCTGTCGTCGAGGGGGAGATCTCCCTCCAGGTAATCCGCCAGACGAAGCTCTACATCGGCGTGGTTCACTTTAAAGACCTTCGGCCGTGGGCGAGCCCAACAACCCTTTCAGCTGCTCACGCATCGCCTGACGCGCACGATGAATCCTCGACTTGACCGTGCCCTCAGCAATACCTAACACCTTGGCGATTTCTCCGTAAGCGAGGCCCTCGATATCATAAAGAACGATCGGCATCCTCAGCGAGGGGGAGAGCCCATCGAGCGCCCCACGAACGTGCTCGGACAACTCTGCTCCAAGCGCAGAGTCTTCTGGATTCCTCGGAGAGCTCGGCAGATCATCCCCTGCGTCCTGCCGCGTCCTCAGCTTGCCGATCCGAGCGCGTCCTCGCCCCAGCGAGCGCCGGCGGTTGAGCGCAGCATTCGCGGCAACGCGATAGACGAACGTGGAAAATCGAGCCTCGGCGCGAAAACGATGGCCGTGGCGATGGAGCGAGAGGAACGTCTCCTGGGTGAGATCCTCCGCGTCTTCCTTATTGCCCATCATCCGGTAGAGCAATCGATAGACCCGGGACTCGTGACGGCGGATAAGTTCCTCGAAAGCCTCCTCGTCCCCCGCCTGCCAGCGAACGATGAGATCCCGGTCTGGGTCCTCGATCACGACACGCCGCGCAACCTTCTCTCGCGCCAGCGGGTTCGTGCCACTCACCATCGGTCCTCGCTCAACGATTTCGTATGTCATGGTCCGCCTCTCTACAGGCAGACCCCTAGCCTCCGGGGAAGGTTCCGCTGGCAACGCCGCTTTCCCACCTTTTCGGTCGCCCCCACCCGAATTCCCGATCATCTCACCACCCTCCCCTCAGGGAAGTCGTGGTCGCGCGTTTGATCATGCGTTCGCGGACGCCGTTGCGTCACTTAGCCGGGAATCCCCAGCCCCTGCGGTTCTCCCGACCGCACGAAGCCTCCGCTTTTCCCGCCGCGCTTCGCGACCAGCCTAATTTGGCCCACGACCATCTCACGATCGACGGCCTTACACATGTCGTAGACCGTGAGGCCCGCAGCGGAAACACTGACGAGCGCCTCCATTTCCACGCCTGTCTTCCAATGCGCTTCCACTCTCGCCTCGATGAGAAGCGCGTCTCCAGATGCCGCCGGTTCCAACGTGACCTCGACCGAATCGAGTGGCATCGGGTGCGCGAGCGGGATCCATTCTCCCGTACGCTTGGCCGCTTGGATGCCGGCGATACGCGCCGTCGCGAGCACGTCTCCCTTTGCCACTTTCCCCTCGACGATCCGGCCGAGCGTTTCGGGCAACATCCGCACCTCGCCGCGAGCGATACAGACGCGGTGCGTCACCGCCTTTTCGCCCACGTTGACCATCCGCGCCTGACCGCGTTCATCCAGATGTGTCAACTCATCGGGCATATCGATCTCTCTTCGGTCAAAGGATCGGCATCAATCGCCGATCCAGGAAAGCACATCCTGCCACACTTGCGCACGCTCCGGTTCGTTGAAAATTTCATGACGCAGCCCGGGATATACCCGGAGGCAGCTCTGGTCTCTGACTGGCTTCGCCAAACCCGCATAAAAATCTCGGCTCCCCTGAACCGCAGAAATCGGATCATCCCCGCCATGCAAGACCATCATTGGGCGTTCAACCCTCTCAGCACTCACCCCGACTTGCTGCACGAGGCGATTCAAGCCCGCTGCAAAGCGCGCCGTCATCCGATCCTTCACGAAGGGGTCTTCTCGGTAGCGGCGCACCACATCCGGGTCTCGAGACAAACCAACCGGGTCGAGCCCAACCGAGAGACCAATACGAGGCGCGAGCGTCGACAAACACCGTGCCGCGAATAAGCGCGCCGTCTCCCCTAAGCCTCCCTGGCCGAGTCGGAGCAGAGAAGCGGATAGGACAAAACGATCGACCTCTGGCCTCAGAAGAGCGGCCGTCGCGGCGACGACGAGTCCTCCCATACTGTGGCCGAGCAGCGTCGTCGAAAGCCCGGGATGATCAAGCCGGACGAGCTCGGCGAAACGGACCGCTTCTTCAGGCAAGCGGTCGAAACGGTCGACATGCCCGCGCGGCCCAGGCGTTCGGCCGTGACCTACCTGGTCGTAGGCATGCACCGCAAATCCACGCCGAGCGAAGTACATGGCCATCTCGTCGTAGCGCCCGGCATGTTCCCCATAGCCATGGATCAGAATCAAGACTCGGTGAGGGTCCTCAGGAATCCATGCCCTGCGATAGCGCTCGCCCCTATCCGAAAGCACCACGTAGGTCTCGCGGCGCCACACCATCTCCTGCATCTCAGGAAGTGCTCGCTTCTCGGACTCGCTGCCGCGCTCGCTGAACCTTTTGGAGGTAAGCGACGCCACGAATTCTCCGCCCCCAGAAATAGGTCGATATCCCCTTGCTCTCGCCCAGGCGCCGGATGTTGTCGGCAAGGATGAAACAACCCGCCTCAACGTTGCTCTCGATCGTGGCGAGGTTGCCTGCCAGGGGAAGTCCCTCCGCCATGTAGGGCATCACCTGCATGAGTCCGATGGCTCCCTTCCCACTTTCTGCCCAAGGACGGGCATCGCTTTCCACGATCAATACTGCGGTCACCAGATAGGGATCCAGGCCGTATCGACGACTGCTACGCAGGACCGCGTCGATCACACGATCCGCCTCCTCACCTGCGAGAGACGAATTCCGATCCTGCAGATGCGCTCGGAGCGCCGCACTCACCGCACGGCGGGTGTCCTCGACCTCCACACGAGTAGAAAGCACATCGACGGCGGGCTCGAAGCGGACCGGAGGCGCGTCCAACACGAGCATGCCTCCCAGCCCAACAAGGGCCCACGTCCCCAAGCGACGTGCCCTCGGCGTCAGCGGCTTCGGACTCGGAGACCGCAGACTTTTCCTGACCGCGTCCAACTGGCCCAATGACCACTCCTCGGGTCCCGCGCTGATCCGACCATCAGACCGTCAGCATACCTGTCGGTCGCCAGCACGGCCATCTCGTCCATTGAAGTCCACACCCGATTGCCCGCGGACCGGCGTTCACGTACCGTGCGCGCCGAAGGGGGGCCTGATGTATCCCATACTGTTCACGATCCCTGGGATCGGATGGCCGATCAGTAGCTTCGGCGCCATGATGGCCCTCGGCTTCCTCGTCGGATATTGGATCGCGTTGCCGCGAATGCGTGAAGAGGGGCTCGACCCGGAAGATGCCGCGAATCTTCTGATGGTCATCATGCTCGGAGGCGTCTTTGGAGCGAAGCTCTACTACGCCGTGAGCTTCTACCTGATCTACGGGGACCCCTTCTGGCAGTCGATGCTCTCGCGCGGTGGCCTCGTTTTTTACGGTGGGCTCATCGGAGGGGGACTCGCAGGGATTCTCGGCTGCCGCCACTGGAAGATCCCAATCGCTCCTTTCGCCAATGCAGCGTGCATCTCTCTGGCGGTGGGACAGGCGCTCGGCCGAGTCGGCTGTTTCCTGGTAGGCGACGATTATGGCGTCGCCTCGGACCTACCTTGGGCGATCGCCTTTCCAAACGGGCTGCCCCCAGTCGATTACCCCGTCCATCCCACGATGCTTTACGAGACCTTTTGGCTATCCATCGTTGCGATCGTGCTCTGGAGAAGGCGACGGGTGAGTTCGTCGCTGATGGGTGAGTACCTCCTGCTAAACGGAATCGGACGGACGTTCATCGAACATTGGCGTCTGAACGAACGCGTCGCACTCGGCCTATCCGAGGCCCAATTCATCGGGGTCGGACTGGTCATCGTCGGGCTCGCACTCATCGCGCGAGCTCGAGCCGTCGCAACTCAACCCGATGCGGTCTCCAATCGCAGCTGAAGCTGCTTGGCCGCATCCAGGATGGCAGCTCCGCGAGAGTCGTCGCCGACTAGACGTCCGACACGACCCAGCGCAGAGGCCGCCCTTCTCCCAAACTCCCGCTCTGCATCAGGCCCACCCAGGTCGATCCAAGCTTCGATCGCCTGGACGCTGCCCACGTAGTCCCCTGCAAGGTAGAGCTGCATGCCCTCGGAGTAGTGCTGGAGTTGATCGATCTCGCCCCGATGAGCGTACGACTTCCGGGCGGCCTCCCTGAGCACCTGCGACGCTTCGGTGAAATAGGCGCTGTCGAGTAGCGAATGCGCAGCGTCAACGAGACCTGTCGCCACATCACCATGCATCGCCTCCATCAACCCCGCGAACCCCTCCGAAAACGCGGCGTCCACGTGCTTTCGCCGGCCGACCAAGGCCCGAGTCACGGGACGCTCCCCCGCCCTCTCGACGAGGAGTCGGCGGAACTGGTCCCGGGTCTGAATGAGCAGGATCCGGACCTCGGCAAGGATCTCTTCCAGGCGCCCCTCTCGGTTACCGCCCAGTCGCTCGAACTCCTCCAACAGGGGGTCGGACTCTCCCTCCGCTGCCTCGCGCAGAGAAGCCAGCCTGGGGGCATAGACCTCCCGCTGATAGAGGCTCTCTCGAAGCTTCATGGCCTCGTGAAAGAGCGAGCCAACCGCGAGGTCGAAGAGAACCTCTCTGCGCACAGCGGCGCTCGCGAGGCCCTCGCTCCTGAAGAGGTCATGGCTGTCTCTCTTCAGACGGTAGAGAACCGAGCGCTCGTCGTCGCCGACGACATCGGCGATCGAGGCGAAACTCAGGCCTGCGGCGTCCCCACAGGACAAAGCAGCGCCAAGCTCACGGTGAGCAGCAAGGAACTCGTGCAGGAGCCGAACGAAGTCCGACGATTTCCGAGCCGCATCGCTGCGGGGCGACATAAAAGGGGGTCCTCGGTCTGAGCCCGGATCTGGGCGGGGCGAATTGCGGGGAGCCATCGCCATCGGCCGTTAGCCACTCAGGCTGAATCGGCAGCGCAGGATAGAAGAGGCGGGCCGAGTTGCCAGGGGACTCCGCCCTCGATCGCCCCGCGGGCGCCACGAGCACACCCAGCCCGTCAGCACACACCTCGCTGACTCCCGTTCTGTTGTTTCGAGACGCGGCGTCTCCTATTGTCCCGCAGCCCAGGAATGCCCGGGGGATGGGCGGTCCTGCCCAGCCCGACCCGTCAAGCCGCATCAAAGAAGGAAGCAAATCGATGTCCGAGCCCGAACGCGAGAGCATGGAAGTCGACGTCCTCTTCGTCGGCGCGGGGCCCGCCACTCTGGCCTCCGCCTACCACCTCATGAACCAGGTGGAGGAGCACAATGCCCGTTGCGACAAGACGGGCGAAGAGCCGCTCGAGCCGCCCGTCATCCTCGTGATCGAGAAGGCAGCGGGCATCGGCGACCACCAGCTTTCGGGTGGCGTGATGAACCCGAAGGGGATCCAAGAGCTCATGCCCGACTACGTCGAGCAGGGCTTCCCCATCGAGCAGACCTGCGACAAGGCGTATTTCTGGCAATTCTTCCGGAACTTTACCGTCAAGCTGCCATCGCTCTTCACCCCGCCCTTCTTTCAGAAGAAGGGCTATCACGTCGTCTCACTCTCCGACGTCGTGAAGTTCCTCGCCGAGAAGTGCGAAGAGAAAGGCGTCGAGATCTACCCCGGATTCGCCGCCTCGGAGGTCCTGATCGAGGGTGACCGGGTCGTCGGCGTGCGCACCGGCGACATGGGTCTGGGCAAGGACGGTAAGCCCAAGTCCAATTACCAGCCCGGCATGGACATCATCGCCGGCGTCACGGTCTTCGGCGAAGGGGTCCGCGGATCCTGCACGAAGCAGCTGCTCGACCGCTTCGACATGCACGGCAAGAACCCGCAGACCTACGAAACGGGCATCAAGGAGATCTGGAAGGTCAAGCCGGAGAAGCACGTTCCCGGCCGCGTGATCCACGGATCGATGTTCCCCGACTTTCTGGGCGAGATCCATGGCATGTGGCTCTACGACATGGGCGACGACCTCGTCTCCTACGGCTTCGTGACGCCGCTTGCCTCCGAGGATCCGAACAACGATCCACATCGGGCAGCCCAGGAGTTCAAACGCGACTCCCCGTTCATGCGAGACCTCCTCGACGGCGCGGAGCTCGTCCGGTACGGCGCCAAATGCGTTCCCGCAGGCGGCCTCAACGCAATCCCCAAACTCTATTGCGACGGTGCCATGCTGGTCGGCGATTCCGCAGGCATGCTCAACATCATGAAGCTCGCGGGCATCCATACGGCCATGAAGACGGGCATGATGGCCGCGGAAACCATCATCGATGGCATCAAGGCTGCCGACTTTTCCACCAAGACGCTCGGCAACTACACCGAACGCTTCCGCAACAGTTGGGCGTACCAGGAGCACTACGAAGCGCGAAACTTCTCGGGCAGCAACGAGATTTCACCGCTCTTCGGCATGCTCAACATTCCGTTGATGGTACCCACCAAGGGGCGAGGCCTGATCGACGGTCTCAAGACCCACGCGCCCCACTCCGTGATGAAGAAAATCTGGGAAATCCCGAAAGCCCGCCGAGAACCCGAACCCTTCGAGCCCGACGGCGTCCTGACCTTCTCGAAGGAGCACCTGGTGGGCTTCTCGGGCACGGCCCACGAAGCGGACCAGCAGCCGCACCTCAAGGTGGCCGACACGAACGTCTGCGCCACCGATTGCCGCCGCGACTACGCGAACCCCTGCGAGAAGTTCTGCCCCGCTGCGGTGTATGAAATGATCGACGTCGTTGACCAGCCGGGCGAGAAAGAGCTCTTCATCCACCACGAAAACTGCGTGCACTGCAAAACCTGCGACATCGCGGACCCGTACCAGATCATCACCTGGACGACTCCGCAGGGTGGCGAGGGTCCCGACTACACCAAGATGTAGGAGGCGCAGGATCGGCCTTGGCCAAACGCAACCTGGTCATCCGCGCGGGACAACGCGCGGCAGATCGGCTTCGGGCAGACGGCTTCCATCCGGACCTCTTCGGTACGCTCGTTGGGGCATCGGGTGGGCCAAAGTGGCTCGTGCTGCGCCACCTCGACACCGTCCTCATCGACCGTGTCGTTTTACCGCGATCAACACCGCTCGACACCCTGGGCTCCTCGATCGGGAGCTTTAGGCATGCCTGCTATGCGCAGAACGATCCCCACGTCGCCCTCGCCTGCTTCGAGCCTGCCTACGTCGAGCAGACGTACGCCGAAGACGATCTGGACCGACGCGGAATGCCCTCCAAGGAGTCGATCACCCGCGAGAGCGTCAGCGTCCTCGCCCACTTATTGGGCGACACCGGGGCGCAGGAAATCTGTGAGCACCCCCAGCTGCGCACGAACATCGTCGCGGCGCGTCTACGTCGGGACCGGGGTCGCGACCGGGGGCTCGCCTTCCAGCTCCAGGTAGGCGCCGGCGCGGTCGCGAATGCCTTCTCTCGCCGAGCGCTCGGGCGCCATTTCGAGCGGGTCCTGTTTCGGACCGAGGAGGCCTCGATCCGCTGGCAGGACCTCCCGACCGCCGAGTTCGACCTGACGCCCGAGCGGGTCGACCGAGCGCTCCTCTCGAGCGGCTCGATCCCCCTTCTGATGGAAGGCGTCCGCGACGTCCCCGGCGTTGCCGGTACGCATTTCGACGGTGGGGTCATCGACTATCACTTCGACTTCGAGTTCGGGCGCGACGACCGCCTCGTCCTCTTTCCACATTTCTTCGACCGGATTACCCCGGGCTGGTTCGACAAGCCATGGAAGAAACGCCGCCCCACGGCCAAGGCCCTGGACGACGTCGTGATGATCGCGCCGAGCGACGCGTTCGTAGCCGAGCTGCCTGGCGGCAAAGTTCCCGACCGGGACGACTTCCTGGACTTCGGGGCGCAAGAGCGGATTGACCGCTGGTATGGCGTCGTTGAGGCTTGCCGAGCCCTGGCGGAAGAGTTCGCAGAGATCATCGACGGGGGTTCGATCACGGACCGGATCGAGCCCTTCCCCACCTGACCTCCACGCGAAACGAAAACGACCCCGGACGCCACTGTCCAGGGTCGTTCTGATCTTCGAAAAGCGTCGTCACGCGCGAAGAATCGATCGGCTAAGCACCCTTCGCACGGAGAATCGAGCGCTTATGAACACCCGCTCGTGCTGCCGCAGTTCGGGCATTTATAGCAGGCGCCGTTGCGGATCATGATCGAGCCACAGTCCATACAGGAGGGGGCGTCGGCCTGATTCACGAAACTCGACTGGGGTCCGCTCGCCGAAGCCGCCGCCGTCGTCGCATCGCCGGATCCTCCGGCCACAGCGCCCGCTGCGATCGGAGGCATGATCGGAGTGGCGGACGCCGTCTGGATCGAAATCGGTACGGAGGTACCGCCGGCCTCATTCTCTCCTGTCGCTGCTTCTTCGACTTCCAGGAAGCGATTACCAAGGTGCCGGAACACGTAGTCCATGACCGACTTCGCGATCGGGATCTCCTTGTTATTCGTGAAGCCCGAGGGCTCGAACCGTGTGTGGCTGAACTTGTCGACCAGCGCCTTGAGCGGCACGCCATATTGCAACGAGATGGAGGTCATCGTGGCGATCGTGTCCATCAGGCCCGAGACGGTGCTCCCCTCCTTCGCCATCTTGAGGAAGATTTCACCCGGCGTCCCGTCTTCATAGAGACCCGTCGTCAGGTACCCCTCGTGGCCGGCGATCGAGAACTTATGGGTCGACGCGACTCGTTCGTCCGGCAGCTTGCGTCGGCGAGGTCGGTACTGATCGAGCTCGACGACGTCCCCGCTGTCCCCGGCTTCGTCCGCGTCACGACCCGCGTTCAAGGGCTGGGTCCTCTTACTCCCATCGCGATAGACCGCCAAGGCCTTGAGACCGAGCTTCCAGCCCTCTGTGTAGGCCTCGACGATATCCTCGACAGTCGCATCCTCAGGCATGTTGACCGTCTTCGAGATCGCGCCTGAGAGGAAGGGCTGCACCGCGCCCATCATCCGGATATGGCCCATCCAATCGATCGTGCGGACTCCGTTCTGGGCCCTGAAGGCGCAGTCGAAGACCGGGAGATGCTCCTCTTTGAGGCCGGGTGCCCCCTCGATCGTCTCGCGATCGTCGATATAAGCGAGGATTGCGTCGATCTCCGGCTGGGCGTAACCCAGCTTGCCGAGCGCCATCGGCACCGTGTTATTGACGATCTTCAGAAAGCCGCCCCCGACGAGCTTCTTGTACTTGACCAGCGCGATGTCCGGCTCGACCCCCGTCGTGTCGCAGTCCATCATGAAGGCGATCGTTCCCGTCGGCGCGAGCACGGTCACCTGTCCGTTTTTGTATCCATGGATCGAACCGAGTTCGAGCGCGACATCCCAGGAATGACGCGCCGCCTTCATCAAATCCACCGGAACTCCCGCCGGCGGAGCGGCGTAGGCCGCGTCCCGATGCATTTCGATCACTTCCAGGAAGGGCTTCCGATTCGCCTTGTAGCGCGCGAACGGCCCCATGGCCTCGGCGATCTCCGCGCTCATGCGATACGCCTCGCCACACATCAAAGAGGTCAAGGCGCCCGCGACGTTGCGACCTCGATCGCTGTCATACGCGAGCCCATTCGCCATCAGGAGCGCGCCCAGGTTGGCGTAGCCCAGGCCGAGAGGCCGGTACAAATGGCTATTGCGCTCAATCTGCGGCGTCGGATAATCCGCGAAATCGACCACGATCTCCTGGCCCAGGATCGTGAGTCCCGCCGCCCTCCGATAGTCCTCCACCTGGAATTCGCCCTCCTCCGAGAGGAAGGTCATGAGATTCAAGCTGGCGAGGTTGCAGGCCGTATCGTCCAGGAACATATACTCGGAGCACGGGTTGCTCGAGTTGATCCGCCCTGAATTTTTGACCGGGTTCCAGCGATTGATCGTCGAGTCATACTGGATTCCGGGATCGCCGCAGACATGGGCTGCATCCGCCATGGCACCGAGCAGATCGTCAGCGCGCAGCGTATCGACGGCCTCGCCCGTCGTCACCGCCTTCGTCTGCCAACCTCCCCCGATCCCAGCCGAGGCCATGAACTCGTCCGTCACACGGACCGAATGATTCGCATTCTGGAAGAAGACGGAGTCATACGCGCCCCCAGGCATGTTGAAGCCTCCGTCGTATCCCTCTTCGATCAGCGACCAGGCCTTCTTCTCTTCCTCAGCCTTACAGTTCACGAACTCCATCACATCCGGGTGATCGACGTTCAGAATGACCATCTTCGCCGCGCGACGTGTCTTTCCGCCTGACTTGATCACACCCGCGAAGGAATCGAAGCCGCGCATGAAGGACACGGGCCCCGAGGCGACACCGCCTCCAGCGAGCTGCTCCCGCGAGGAACGGATCGTCGACATATTGCTGCCGGTCCCCGACCCGCCCTTGAAAAGCATCGCTTCGGTCTTCGCGAGGTCCATGATCGAGTCCATCGTGTCCTGGACCGAATTGATGAAGCAGGCGCTCGCCTGCTGCGGAGTGTTCTCGACACCCAGGTTGAACCAAACCGGGCTATTGAATGCCATCTTCTGATGGACGAGAAGGAAGGTCAGTTCGTCTGCGTAGGCGCGCGCGTCCTCTTCTGTCGCGAAGTATCCGCCTTCTTCGCCCCACTGCCGGATCTTGCCGACGACACGCCCGATCAACTGCCGGACGCTCGTCTCTCGCTCGGGTGTACCAACATGCCCGCGGAAATACTTCGAGACGACGACATTGGTCGCCAGTTGCGACCAGGTTGCGGGGATCTCGACGTCGGTCTGCTCGAAGACAACCTCGCCTTTTTCATTGGCGATCGTCGCTGAGCGAAGTTCCCACAGGACCGTATCGAAGGGGTCGACATCGGGAGTGGTGAAGTGTCGCTCGATGCAGAGACCGCCCCCGACGACCGAGCGCTGCTGCCGCTTCGACTCGGGTTGGGGACTGACTGCCGAAGAGGCCGAAGGGGCCGAAGGGGCCGAAGGGGCCGAAGGGGCCGAAGAGGATTGTGCGAGCCCGGACGCTGCATCCATCGCTTCCGTTTCGCCGGTCTCCAGATCTTCGCTCATCGCATCCCCCATTTCGTCGTCGTCGTCGTCTTCGATTTTGTCGATTTCGCTGAGTCGGCCATCTCTGCCTTACCCCAGCGCTACCCCAGCCTTGCCCCAGCCTTCCAGTCCAGTTTCGGTCGCCAGTGCGGAGCACGACGCTGGGCCTTCATGCAAGCTTGAATGGACATTTGCCGGTCTTCATCTCCCGAGATGAGTAGGGCGCCGAGAATTCTCCCGGCGCCCTCCGAACCTTAAGTGACGTTCCGTCCGCGTCTCGATCTCCGTCCAGGCATCCACCACGATCGCTCGTGATCTCTCCCCGGTACAACCCGAGCGCTCCGAACTGCCAATAAAACGGAATCATTGGCTTTTCCTCGCGCTCCAGGCACCTACTTCGGTCAGCTCCAGACTGCTTTCCCTCACCAAGAAGTTCGTGTTCCTCCCCGCAACAACCAAGTTGCGACCCCCCCAGGCTACAGGAGGAACCTCACATCCCCGTTGATCGACATTTTGACCCAAGCCGCACGTTCGTCAACCGAAAAATCCACAAAATGTTGCGCTCCTGGGCGTCTAAGACCACAACCGATAGTGGGTGACGCTTTTTGGTGACTCCGGCAAAGCTTCAAAACCCGCGCGCAACACATTGGATCTGAAGAGGAATCAGAATATCCCCAAACAATGTTTGTAAGCTACTGATTTGTCGCGGGTTTTGGGCCCTGGGGCGTCTTTTTTTCAGCCCTGGAGCGTTCCCTGGGGATACGCGGATCGGAAACACCCCAGATTGGTCACCTGGGAAGACCTCCCGACGCTCGACTGCAAACGCAGACGCTCGGGGCGCGCCCCTCCGTGGCCAGGCCAGCCCGCTTCAAGCGAGCGCGCCGAGACCGAAGTCGCCCGGGCGGCGAGCCGTCCATCGCACGCGATGAGGAGCCGAACCCAATCCGTCTCGCTCGCTTCGCAGCGAGCCGATCATCTCGGGTCGGGGGCTATTGCGGCAAACCGGTGAAGCGAATCCCGAGGCCGTCGGGTGCTTTGTGCCGAATGTTCAGGCCGATGATCAGCGCGGTCATGTCCTCCACGATCCGAGCGTTCGAGAGCGGCCCCCCGTCGAGCGCCCGCAAGCCGTCCACGAGAGGACAGAGCGCCATGATCTTCTGGCGAGCTCCCTTGGGCCCCGAGATCACGACGTCACATTCGACAGGCTCTCCGAGGCGCTGAAGCCGATGAGCGGAGACGTTCTGAAACGCCGAGACCACGTCGACCCCTTTCGGCACGAGCGACTTGACCATCTCCGCGGCGGATCCTTGCCAGATCCCGACGGTCCGCACCGCACCGTCGCCGATCGCGGTTGCGAGGGGCACCGCCATCGAGACCACGATCTGTCCCTCACGCAGAGAGTCCTTGATGGTCTTGACCGTGCTCGCCGTATGCTCGAACGGAACGGAGAGGATCACGATATCCGCGCCGGCGGTCGCCTCTTCATTCCCAACGCCTTCCACTTCAGCGCTCGGCACCTGCCCGCGAACGTTTTCCGCCGCCTCGACGGCTCGCTCGGCTTTCCGAGAGCCGATGATGACTCGACGGCCGGATTGACAGAAGCGGAGGGCGAGGCCGAGCCCCTGATCCCCCGTACCACCCAAAATCGCAATCGTTTCACTCATGGGGGCGGATCCTAGCCCCGAAATGCGCCGCCGGCGCGACCCCACGGTACGAATCCAACGTGCCCTATGCTCTTCGGATCATGCCCCCTGATGACGCGCATATCCCGACCCGGATCGAGCAGCATGACGCCCGCACCCTCGCGATCGGCTGGGCCGATGGAGAACAGAGCCTGATCGACGTGAGGGCGCTCCGCCTGGCCTGCGGTTGCGCCCACTGTGTCGACGAGTGGAGTGGGGCGCCCCTGCTCTCCCCCGCGAGCGTTCCCGAAGACGTTGCCCCCATCGGGATCGAGCGCGTCGGACGCTACGCGATCCAGGTCGGCTGGAGCGACGGTCACGACACCGGGATCTATCCCTTCGAACGGCTGCGCATCCTCGCAGAGGCGGGCGTACTGCGCGCCGTGGAATGAGGCCCATGCCAGCCGGGCTATCGTGATGCAGCGTTCTCTTCCCGCCAAGAGGTCTCCCTTGCCCGAAGTCCCCGCGACAAAGGCGCCCGTCTCGCCGGTCCCCGCCTCCACCATCTTGCTCCTGCGTGATGGGGCACGCGCGCTCGAGGTCTTCATGGTCGAACGGCACCACAAGATCGACTTCGCTGAGGGTGCGCTCGTCTTTCCCGGCGGCAAGACGGAGGAAAGCGACGGCGACCCCGCGCTCCTGGCACATTGCCGAAGCAACGCAGACTCGCCCCTCGACCGACTCTCCGACGCCGAGCGAGCGGTGCGCGTCGGCGGCATCCGCGAAACCTTCGAGGAATGCGGTGTCCTGCTCGCACGGCCCCACGGAGAGGAGGGGTTGCTCGACGCGAATCGGCTCGCGAGGATCGCGGCCCGCTATCGGGAGCCGCTCCATGAGCAGAGCGTCACGATGCTCGAACTCCTGGAGGCCGAATCGCTCGAGCTCGCCCTCGACCGACTCGTCCCATTCGCCCACTGGATCACGCCCGAGTTCATGCCGAAACGATTCGACACCTACTTCTTCCTGGTCGCCGCCCCCACCGACCAGCTCGCGTTACACGACGGCAGCGAGTCGGTCGATTCATTGTGGACCACGGTGCCACATGCCCTCGAGCTCGAGGAAAACGGACACCGCACGATCCTCTTCCCAACGCTCGAGAACATCAAGAAGCTGGGACGCAGCTCATCCGTCGGAGCCGCACTGGACCGCGCGCGCAGAGAGGAGATCGTGCCCGTGCTCCCTCGGCTCGAGCAGGACGAGCAAGGACAGCGCTTCATGGTGCTGCCCGAGGCGGCCGGCTACGAAACCGTGCGCGCTCCGATCGGAGCCAAGGCCGGCGGGCGAATGCCCCGGGGAGCCCCCTCGCAATGAACCCGCCCAAGCGATCCTCGCTCCTCACCCGGGGGCCCGCATGAGCGGGTCCCTACCCCGAGGTTTCGTGCAGGCCTCGCCCCCGCGCGCGACCGTGTCGGGCGAGGAGCTCGACCGAGCGCTCTTCGTCGCCAACCAGGCCTGTGACCGAGCGAGAGAAGAAATCCTTCCCCGGTTTCGCAACGTGGCCATCGAGACCAAGGGCGACGGTTCCCCCGTCACAGAAGCCGACCGCGAGGCCGAGCGGGCCATCCGCGAAACGATCCACGCCGCCTTCCCCGAGGACACGATCCTGGGCGAGGAATTTGGCGAGCAGCCGGGCCGCCGCGGCGCGAGCCGGCGCCGCTGGGTCGTCGACCCGATCGACGGCACGATCGCTTTCTCCCGGGGCATACCCCTATTCACGACGCTGATCGCTCTGCTGATCGACGACGAGCCCGTCTTGGGGGTCATCGACCTGCCCGCGGTCGGAGATCGCATCGGCGGCGTCCGCGGGGGCGGCCTGTGGCGCGGCGAAGAGCGCCTGCGTGTCTCCCCAGGCCCAGCACTCGAAGACGCGCTCGTCTGTCATGGAGATCTCTTCTGCTTCGAAGCTGCGGGGCTCCGTCCCGCCTACGACGCGATGAGTCACGCCATTCCAAAGCTCCGCGGCTATACCGACGCCTTCGGTCATCTCCTGGTGCTCTCGGGCGCGGCGGACGCCATGATGGACTGCGACCTCAACCCGTGGGACGCGGCGGCAACGCGGGTGTTGGCGGGAGAAGCCGGGGGGACCTGCTGGGTCCGCGAGCGTGAGGGGGGCGCAAAGCTCGACCTCGTCTTCGGGGCCGACGCCACCGTGCAAGCGATCGGCCGTCTCTGGACGTGATTGGCCGAAGGCGGCGCTGACCTCGAGTCCAGCCCCCCCGCGCCGTCCCCCCACGCCGCGCGCTATGGTCCGGCCGCCGCCCGTCGCCCCGGATCGACCGAGCAGGCTCCGCTCGTTCGGGCACCGCGAGAGATGGCCGTTTTCGGATAGGCTCCGAGCCCCGACCGACTCGAGCCCGCGCGGCCGGCACCCGATCCGTGGATGGATCGCCTCCCACACCCGCCTAGCGCCAGGAGAACGAAGCCAAGATGACCGCCTCACTCGAAGATGCCCGGCTGATCCTCGAAGCCGGATCCCAATTGCTCGCCGACTCCGTCGCCGCGGCAAAGTCCTTGACCGACAGCGGCAAGCAGATCGACGACCATCAGGTCGTGACCGAGCGCGTCGCCTACGCCGCCACCGAGGCCGTCGCGGCCCATGCGATGCTGAGCGAACTCGACGCCTGGCAGGCCGATGGCCAGACCACGGCTCTGCGAGAGAAGCTGGCGATCGCCGCCGTCGGCGAGCTGATGGCGAATTTGCGGGAACGCCTCTCCCTCGTGGCCGACGACCTCGGGATCGGAGATAGCGCAGTCGAGTCGACCTTCCCGGCCGACGTACGTGCCGCCCTGCGCCGCTCGACGGCGGAGGCCCTGCTCCGCGAGATCGGCGCCGAAGCGACCGCCACCGCCGGACGCAACGACTGGGTGCTCGACGAGATGCACGAGCAGGTCCGAGATCAGGTCCGCCAATTCGCGACCGAGGAGGTCGCTCCGCACGCCGAGCATATCCACCGGACGGACGCGACGATCCCCGAAGAGTTCATCGAGAAGATGGCCGAACTCGGTTTCTTCGGCCTCTCGATTCCCGAGGAATACGGCGGCGTCGAGATGGGCAACCTGGCCATGATTCTCACGACCGAGGAGCTCTCGCGCGCATCCCTCGCGGCAGCCGGCTCCCTGATCACGCGACCGGAGATTCTCGCCAAGGCGCTGCTCGGCGGCGGCACCGAGGAGCAGAAGCAATACTGGCTGCCCAAGCTCGCCTCCGGCGAGGTGATGGCCGGCATCTCGGTCACCGAGCCCGACATCGGTTCCAACGTCGCCGGCGTAAAATGCCGTGCGACCCGGGGCACGGTCGAGGGACAGGAAGGCTGGCTCATCGACGGCCCCAAGGCCTGGTGCACGTTCGCGGGTCGCGCCAACGTCCTCGCCGTCCTGCTCCGCACGGACCCCGACCCGAAATCGGGCCCCAAGGGCCTCTCGCTCTTCGTCGTCCCCAAAGAGCCGAGTCGTGAACACAGCTTCGAGTGCACGCAGCCCTCCGGTGGACGTCTCGTCGGCAAGGCGGACGCGACCCCGGGCTACCGAGGCATGCACAGTTATACGCTCAACTTCGAGAACTGGTTCGTCCCCGCCGATCACATGGTCGGAGACGCGGGCGGCGAGGGGCGCGGCTTCTACCTGCAGATGGCAGGCTTCGCGGCGGGCCGTCTCCAGACGGGCGGCCGCGCCTGCGGGCTCGCCCAGGCCGCGATCGAAGAGACCGCGAAATACGTCGTCGACCGCAAACAATTCGACCAGCCCATCGCCGACTTCCAGCTGACCCAGTACACGATCGGGCGAATGGTCGCGAAGACCGCCGGAGCCCGAGCCATCACCTACGCCGCGGCCCGGGCCTTCGACGAGGACGAGCGCGCGGCGGCGCCGCTGGCCGCTCAAGCCAAACTACTGGCCTGCGACGTCGCCGTCGACGTGACCCAGCAGGGCCAGCTGATGCACGGTGGCTGGGGCTATGCGGAGGAATACCCGATCAGCCGATACGTGGTCGACGCGACCGTGCTTCCGATCTTTGAAGGTGTTAAGCCAATCCTGGAGCTCAAAGTGATCGGACGGGCGATTCTGACAACCTAAGTTGAAGAAAATCCCCCAAAACGGATTTTGTTTTCCCTTCTCTGAGGCCCCGGCGTATAAGATCGGAATATCAACGCATAGGGGGTTCTCATGAAAAACGTCCTGTTCTCCATAGTCGTCCTAGCAAGTCTCACGATCTTTCAGACCGAGGCTCATGCATTCTCGTTCGAGGTCGTGGAGTTACTCGGTTGCGAATCCCCCGACCCGAGTAGCGGCTGCTTCGGCGAGACGATCACCATCGGCGTGCGAGCGGAAAACCCCACCGCGCTCGAGATCACAGCCCTCAGCGCCTCGGTCACGGGGTACGACCCCGCGATCGCCGCCTTCAGCTCGGGACAGGCCGTCGGTTCCATGTTCAATGAAGCCTGCGTCGCCACCGTGGGCTGCTTCGGTGGAATCACGAACACGGCGACCCCTCTAGGAGAGTCCACTAACACGATGAGCGGGCAGCTTGAGGTCCTCTTCCTGACGGGTGCGAACGTCCTGCCTGCTTCGGGAGACGGGAGCTTCGACCCGGGCCTCGACGCGGCCGACCCCGGGATCCCCGACGCGAGCCCTCATTTCCGCTTCTCCTTCGTCATCTCCAGTCCAGGCGAGACGACGCTCCAGATCGGATTCGACGCGGCCTACGGCAACGCATTATTTGGCACGGGGGGGATCGACATCACGCCGCCCGACGCGAACGCGCTGGTCTTCCTGAGTTCGGAGCAGTCCCCCTACGTCGTCCCTGAACCCGGCACCGCGCTGCTGATCGGTCTCGGCCTGGCCGGGCTCTCCGCGACGCGGAGGCCACACGCAGCCTGATCCGGGCGAGCCCGGCTCGCGCTCCTACTCTTCCGCGAAGAACTCGACGAGCACATCGATCATCGGTGCCACGTCTCCGCTCCCTGCCATCTCCCGGCAGGAGTGCATCGAGAGCATCGGGTTGCCGACGTCGACCGTGCGGATGCCGACGCGGGCCGCGCTGATCGGGCCGATCGTCGAGCCACAGCCGAGGTCACTTCGGGTGACAAAGTGCTGAGGCGTGACGCCCACCCGCCCGCAGAGGTCGCGGAAGAACCCCGCGCTCTCGGCGTCGGTCGCGTAGGCCTGATTCGCGTTC
>Ga0315316_10001153_pt1 | contig 18261 bp, 11 predicted proteins | sample M160m3416metaG_FD_203702 | JGI IMG/M metagenome (GOLD analysis project Ga0315316, IMG submission 203702) | Ammonia-oxidizing marine archaeal communities from Monterey Bay, California, United States - M1 60m 3416 | ecosystem: Environmental > Aquatic > Marine > Intertidal zone | place: USA... | reverse complement strand
CTTGCTCGAGTGAACGCCAACGACGCAATCGTTGGCCTACTTTGCGAATCGCCCCCCGCAGTGACGAAACCGGTATGAAAATGACTCAAAGCCGGCTCATTCAATGGCGCAATCGCAGATCAACAAGAGGTTGCGTTACAATTCGTCGATCGAACAACAGCTTGCGAGGTTTCAGTGATGCGAATTCCCATATTGACCATTTTCTGCTTGTGTTGCGTGACCACCTCACGAGGCCGCGAACCTGAGTGGTGGCAGTTTCTTGGACCGCATGGCACGAATCGTACAGCATCGGACAGTTTGCCACTGAAGTGGACGGATACTGAGGGGATCGCCTGGAAGACGGCGATTCATGGCCGAGGCTGGTCCTCTCCTGTCATCGATGGCAACCGAGTCTGGATGACAACTTCCACGCCTGATGGAAATCAGTTATTCGCTGTCTGTGTAAACAAGGTCACGGGCAAGATCATTCACGATCAAAAAGTTTTCGATGTCAGCAATCCGCAAAAAATCAGTACTGCAAATACCTATGCCACTCCGACGCCCGTCGTCAAAGAGAACCGTGTGTTCATCCATTTTGGAACTTATGGCACTGCATGTCTTGATTCCACGACAGCCAAAATTCTGTGGACTCGCCGTGATCTGAAATGTGATCATGAAACCAATGCGGGTCCAGCAAGTTCACCGACGCTCGTTGGTGAAAATCTTGTTTTTCACGTGGATGGACGGGACGTGCAATACATCATTGCCCTCTCGAAAGCCGATGGAAAAACCGTCTGGAAAACTGAGCGGTCCTTTGACTATTCGGACGTGCCTGTCAATCAGCGAAAGGCCTACAGTACCCCCGGTCTGGTCGAAACAAGTGCGGGCAAACAGATGATCAGTGCAGCCGGGCAGGGAATCTATGCCTATGACCTCAAGGGTAAGGAACTCTGGCGTGTTCGACACAAAGGATGGTCAATTTTTCCTCGACCAATTGGCGGCAATGGGTTGGTGTTCACCATTGTTGACCGCGACTACCCGGAATTATGGGCCATTCGTGATGATGGCAAAGGTGATGTCACCGATACGCATGTGAAGTGGAAGGTAACCCGGGGCATGCCCGCCCGATGCACTCCGCTGCTCATCAACGATCTTCTCTATGTGGTCAACCGCGAGGGCATCATGACCTGCCTGGAAGCAGCAACAGGCAATGAGGTGTGGAAACAGAGATTGCCAGGCCAATACTCTGCCACTCCTATTCACACCAAGGACCGAATCTACCTGTTCAACGAAAACGCCCACTGCACGATCATTCGACCAGGCCGCAAGTTCCAAAAAGTGGCTGAGAATTCCCTGACGACTCAGCAGTTGATGGCCACACCTGCGGTGGACAGTGATGCGTTCATTGTCCGCACCGCTGGTTATCTTTACCGCATTGAAGATGGATTCCAGCGGAAAGATGAACTCGGAAGCACGAATGAATTCATCGGATCATGGGACATCGGACGCCCGGCGTCGGGAGGAAAGCCAAAATTTGTGATGACACTCAATGCCGATCTTTCCGCCACCAAGAGTCATGTCCCCAATGCCACGGGCCACTGGAAAATTGTCAACGGAGAGGCGCGAGTCGTCTGGAGTGATGGTTGGCGGGATATCATCCGAAAAGAGGGGGATCGCTATCGAAAGATCGCTTTTGGTCCTGACTCGGATTTTGATGATGCAGCCGACAACACCGACAGTGCCAAAAAGCGTTGAGTCGGAACACATCGAAAAAGACCGCGGTCGAACTCACTTGCTTATCCAACTGATCAACCTCCTGCCAGATCAGACTATACTCATCTTCTCCCTGACATTCCTGGCCCAAAATTTTAGGGCCCCTACCCTCCCACGCCCCGGCATTTCTTCGTCTCCATCATTGTTGCGTCTCCGGCATTGCTGGAACACCTTCATTCCTACGTCCGTTTTTGATGATGATCACTCTCCTGCCCCAACTCCATAAACAGTTCCTGTGCCTGTTCTTGTTGACAATCACTCTGGTTGCAGAGCCCGCGTCAGGCAAAGACCCGCTGCCCGATGAACTTCAACGAAGTGAATCGATCGAACGGATCTCGACGTCCTATGCCCAAGAACTGAGCGAGGCAAATGCGCCAGGTGAAAAAACTGCCTTGGCCAAGCGATTCATGGTAGAAATCGAAAAACACGACGACTCTGCTGATCGATTCGCCTTGTTGCGGCTATCTCTCGATCTGGTTCGTGCCGCCAAAGATTGGGATACGGCGATCCTTGTCGTCCGCGAGATGCAGGATAATTTTGAAATTGACTCCGAGGCATCTCAACGACAACTGAAATTTCTGAAGGACAAAAAGAAAGCTGCAAGCAAGAAAAAGATCAAGTTCTCAGAAACACCAAGTACTTCCTCCAATGCCGATATGAGCGCCGATGACTCATGGCCGGAAGACAGTGATCAAATTGTCATTGATCTGGAAATGCCTTACGAGACCGCGGTTCTTGGTGCGTCAGGCGATGTGATCGTTCTGCTACTGACGCTGAAAGAGAAGCTCGCCATCTTTGACGTCAATGCGCGGAAGATCAAGCACGAGATTCCGTTGGAAAATGCCAACGTGAAGTTTTGTGTGGGCGCTGACTCGATCTATCTCGCCTATCCCGAGCCAAATACGATCGAACGGTGGAGTCTGAAAACCTACAAGAAACTGAAATCCAGCAAATTACCTTTCCAGAATCCCATTGAACATCTGGTGGTTGGACGTGATACGAATGGTCCGATTCTGGCAGGGGCTGAACACGAGCCAGGAATGTTTCTGGATGGTAAATCATTGCGTCCCATTCCGACTCGTGTTTTTGACCGCCAATACCAGCGAGTTGGGCAGCTTCCCGGCGCTGGTCCTGCCACTCGAATGCGTGCCAGCGCCAACGGCAAGGTATTTTCCATTTGGGGAACCAGCGGCTCACCAGGTGGATTTCGCACTTTGGTGATGAAAGGCAATACCGTCGATACTTATTATGCGCACGACACCATGGGATACATCGCTCCCAGCCCGATGGGCGACTTGATGTACACGGCCAAAGGAATCTACACCACTCAAACCAAAGAGTATGCGGTCAACAAGGAATTGCACGCACGCAGTTTTTTCATTCCCGCAATCGATAGTGAATTCTCCATCAGCCTGGTCAGAAGTGACGACAGGGATGCAGCAGCACCTGCCCGGGCCAACATCCATGTGCGTGGCAATCCACAACCAATCACAACGCTGCCAAGGATTACATTCCGACCCGGCGGTTACGGCGAATTCCACAATCGGGCTCCGATGCCAATTGACCTGCGGATTTTTCTGTTTGCCAAGCGCGGTTTATTGCTGACATTGCCCGAAACAAATCGCCAGATCGTTTATCACCGCATTGGTGATCTGGATACCAAGTGAACGGCATTCCCGCACTGACAGTTCACGGACTTCGCAAACGTCTCTAGGCACTCATGTTGAAATCAAGCCTGACGATCTGACCTGGAATCAAGCAAAGAAGCAGGGCAGAATTACGAAGGTGCTCCCCGAGGATTATCAGCCTAGACATGGAGCGGGTTTTGTGCCAAGAGAGAATTTGAGGACATTCGGAATAGTGCGCACTCTAATCAGCCATCTGTCATCTGGTCCACTCGACATCGTGGGTGACGTGCATGGTGAAATTGATCCCTTGCTCTCACTGATGCATCATCTTGGGTACGACGAACACGGGTCTCATCCGGACAATCGTAAGCTTGTCTTCGTTGGTGACCTTACGGACCGCGGACCAGATAGCCTGACCGTTGTCGATCTTGTGCAGACACTAACCGAAATACAGCGTGCACAGTGCGTACTAGGAAATCATGAACTGAATATCTTGCTTAACCAACGCAAACATGACAACGGATGGTTCTACGGAGAAGAATTTGCAGATAATGGATACATCGTTCCACAGGCCCTCGCCAACAACAATAATCGTGATCGCATACTGGATTTTTTCAACACCCTGCCCATTGCGCTGGAGCGTGAGGACCTGCGTGTAATCCATGCTTGTTGGCATGCACCTATGATGAAGTCACTTAGAGAAACAGAAGGCGTGATCGCCCTCACAGAACAGCATGAGGATCTCATCGAAAAACGGACCGAGAATTCTCACTTGGACGAAGTCGACATTTCGCTGGAGCACCAAAATCAGAATCCTGTCCGAAGGTTAACATCAGGTCCAGAAGAACGCATTCACTCTCCTTTTTTTGCCAGCGGGAAGATGAGGCATGAACAACGCGTTCAGTGGTGGAATAACTACAACGAAACTTTTTGTGTATTCGGACATTATTCCATTCCTGATGGCAAACCACGGGGCAACCAGTCCTCATTTTGCGTTGACTATGGAGTAGGCAAACGCTGGACTGAGCGAAGGCAGGGCCGAACAAAAGGATTCACGCTCAAGCTTGCGGCATTGAGATGGCCCGAAAAGCTGATCGTTTTCGATGAGGGCGAGTCGAGACAGCTCTGATCCCTCTGATGGTGGTTGCCCCTAGGGACCATCGAAAGTTCCAAACGGTTAACCAGACGCGTCCCTTCACCAGGCTGATCCAGGGCCCGCGACAAGTGAAATGATTTCGAGATCTGGTTACAATGAATGGAGCCTGCCCTTACCATGGATAACTCGCTTTAGTGAGCCTCTGCGGTGGGCAACTCACCTCACCAATGCGGGCATGATTCCGCCATCTCTGCCCTGCCCTGCCCTTTCACACTCGCCATTCATATGAACTCGCGTTCAACAAAGTTCGCGTTAACACTTCTGCTGGCAACGCTGGTGGGAATGATGACACAAACCCAGTTAACAATGGCTGATGAAAAAGTTGTGATGCCTGATTCAGCGGTCATTGCATTTTTGCGAGATCATTGCCTGGAATGTCACAACGCCGAAGAAGCTGAGTCTGGACTGGATTTGAGCACATTTTCCCAAACAGACGACATCACAAAAGCAGTTACCGATTGGACCAGAATCGCGACTCGGGTAAGCGAACGGCAAATGCCACCGGCAGGCAGCAAAATGCCTGAAACCGAGACCAGGGTAAACTTCGTTCGCTGGATCCAAAGCACACTTTCCAAGCACCTCTGCGATGATGGCGTGACGCCGGGCCAGCCAATCATTCGACGCATGAACCGTACCGAGTATGCCAACACTGTGCGCGATCTGTTGGGGATCCCCATCAATGCGGGGCACGCCTTGCCAAATGATGGTGCTGGTGGAGAAGGTTTTGACAACGCTGCCGAAACATTATTCATTTCCCCAATCTATGCGGAGAAGTATCTCCAAGCAGCCAAGTCAGCAATCGGCCATGCATTGAAAGATCCTGCCGATCGAAAGCGAATCATTGTGGCTTCGCCCAACGAGGCACGAACGCCGAATCAGGCTGCCCGCCTGGTCCTGAGTAATTTTCTTCCACGTGCATTTCGTCGCCCAGTGAGCGGCAACGAAATTGAGGAGTATGCCGCGTTATTTGACCACGCGTTTGCAGTCGACGAATCCTATGACAGTGCAGTCGAATTCGCATTGGTAGCCGCCATGGTTTCACCAAAATTTCTGTTTTTGTACGAGCAGCCAAGTACACCCGGAGAACAAACGCTGGTCTCGCATCACGAAATGGCCTCACGTTTGTCTTACTTTCTGTGGGCATCCATGCCTGATCAGGAACTGATGAAATTAGCCGATCAGAAAAAACTGCACGATGTCGATGTGCTCACCACTCAAGTAAAACGGATGCTTCAAAGCGAGGTGGACTCAAGAGGGTTGCGACGAGATTCGAAAGTGCGCGGCTTCGCATCGAGCTTCATGGAACAGTGGCTGGGCACCCGCGCCCTAGGCCGTGAATTCAAACCGGATGCCTCCGTTGCCCCTCGTTACGATTCTGAATTGGAAGGTGGCATGAAATATGAGCCCATCTTCTTCTTTGAGGATCTGATATCTGATAATCGCTCGCTGTTGAACCTGATTGATTCAGATTTTACGTATGTGAATCGTCGACTGGCCAGCCACTATGGAGTCCGAGGTGAGTTCCGCGAGCAGCCTAAGCGAGTTGAACTGAAAAAGAGTGATCGACGGGGAGGTTTGCTGGGGATGGGCGCAGTGTTGGCCGTAAGCTCTTTACCGCACCGAACCAGTCCTGTGCTTCGTGGTAAGTGGATCCTTGAGACCATGCTGGGCACACCGCCGCCCCCACCACCCGCTGATGTACCAGCACTGAACGAAGCACCCAGTGCCTCAGGCGAATACACTTCACTGCGCGAGCAACTGGAAGCTCACCGTTCCGATCCCCAGTGCGCGTCATGCCATAACATGATGGACCCACTCGGCTTTGGCTTGGAAAATTATGATGTACTGGGAAGCTACCGCACCCAAAATCGGGGTACCCCAATTGATGCGTCAGGTACCCTGCCCGATGGAACACAGTTCAACGGTTCGAATGAACTGAAACGATGGTTACTGGGGCGAAAAGATCAATTTGTCCGTAATCTGACTCGTAAAATATTGGGGTACTCACTTGGTCGCAGCTTGACCGGTGAAGACAGCTGTGTGATCGACTCGATCGTGGAAACGCTGGCTAAGGATGATTACCGCAGCCAAACATTAATCGTTGAGATCGTCAAAAGTGTTCCGTTTCGATATAAACAAGTGGCACCACCCACCAATTGAGATCCCCCATGGTCCATTATCTTCCTCAACTATCTCACTGGCGTCATCCACTGACGAGACGAAGCCTTCTTCGAGGCACCGGAGCAGCATTGGCGTTGCCTTGGTTGGAGGCCATGAGAGACACGAAGATAAGGGCTTCGGAAAAAGATGACCACAGCTCCTCGGATGCTCCCATTCGAATGGCCGCGTTGTTTGTTCCCAATGGTGTTCGGCAGGATCAATGGACTCCCGAGAAAACCGGGCCTGACTATGACCTGTCGCCTACACTGCAACCTTTGGAAAAACTAAAAGATCAATTGCTGGTGCTGACCAATCTGTGGAATCAGGGAAGCAACATCGGGGATGGCCATTATGTCAAAACATCAGGCTTTCTTACCTGCACCACCATCAATAAATCACTTGGCATCGACCTGAACTGCAACGGTCTTTCCATGGACCAGGTTGCTGCAAACCACTCTGGAAAAGAGACTCCGATTCCTTCACTTGAATTGGGAATCGATCCAGTCACCACAGGCGTCGATACCAATGTTGGATACACGCGTGTCTATGGATCGCACATTGCGTGGTCCGGCCCAACAAGTCCTCTGGCGAGGGAACTCAATCCAAGGATGGTGTTTGAACGTCTGTTTCGCGCATCGCATCCCAAAAAAGCAACCCTCAAACGTGATCGCCTACTGCTGGATCGTGTGCTGACCGATGCCCAAGAATTGAAACAGAAGCTGGGATCTTCCGATCGGCAGCGGATGGATGAATATCTGCAATCAGTACGGTCCATCGAAAAACGTCTTCAGAATCAACAGGAAGGTGGAATCAAAAACTGGCGTCCGCTGGTTGAACTCAATCCCAAAGACCGACCGAATGATGATGCTCCCGATCAGTACCCTGAACAAGTACAACTGATGTTGGACATGATCGCATTAGCATTCCAAACGGACACGACGCGAGTCTGTACATTCATGTTTGGAAACGCCGTCAGCGGCCGTAACTTCTCATTTCTAGAGGGCGTCACGGGCGGTCATCACGATACGTCACATCACCAAAACAATGAAGACAAACTGCGGCAATACCAATTAATCAACGTGTGGCACATCCAACAGTATGCTTATCTGCTGGAAAAGCTTGCCGGGATGCAGGAACACGAAGGAACCGTGCTCGATCATTCCATGATTCTGTATGGCTCGGGCTTGCGCGATGGGAATAGCCACAACCCACATAATCTTCCAATCCTTGTGGCTGGCAGCGGCGGTGGAAAAATCGCAACCGGTCAACATTTGCAGTACGGACGGGATACGCCACTTGCCAACTTGTATGCTGGCTTACTGAATGCATTTGATGCAAAAACAAACAGCTTCGCTGATAGCACTGGGATATTACCGAGCATGTTGGCCTAGGCCTTTCACCTGCTGATACAGCTTAGGTCAGGTTGGCAATCTTGTCACACTGGAAGTCTGGAACAGTGTGTTTAGTAACAGCGTGTTGAGTAACGTCACAGACCGGCCCCTGTAAACAGCAGCCGTAACCAGCAGCGTGCCGATCGCGATCAAGTCATCATCGTGGTTTGGCAATCCACACGAGGCTAACAATTACAGTCGAACCCAATCTCTGAGATTGGCGTGTTCAAAAATCATCTCATGCTGAACCTTGAGATCTTGTCCCATGCCAGCATCTTTGGCACGAAGATACATTGCATGAGCAATCGCGACATCCGTAAAGGCGAGCCCAACCGCATTGAAATAGGTTTTTTCTTTTTCAGATTCCCTACCCGGTCGATTTCCATTAACCATCTCAACGAGGTTGCAGTAGATATCGTCATCAGTGAGTTCGCCAGCCTTGTACATGCGGCTTAGTGTTTGAGTGCGATGCTTGACGGTGTCCCAATCATCGCAGACGATCTTGTCGCAATTTTTCGCCACTTGATACTCCTCTTCCCAGCCACCCACATGGCTATAAAACGCACCTGGCTTCATCCATGCAGCTTTCAGTAGTGGCGCCTGGGCACTGGTGGCTGTCACGATGATATCGGCATGTTCAGTAGCCCGTTGCAAGTCGGATCCAGCAGCCGCAATCTTCATATCCCCAAGGATGGACGACATCTGTGCTACAAACGTGGCTTCCTCCTCGGGTGTCTTTGCAGCGACGTAACAATGCTCAAGCGTTGGGACAGCCGTCTTCATCGCGATCAAGTGCATTTTTGCTTGCTCACCAGCTCCCACAAAGCCTATTTTCTGCGAGTCACGACGTGCCAAGTGTTTGGCCGCGATGCCACCCATCGCACCGACGCGCATATTGGAGCACAGTGTTCCTTCCATGAAGGCAATGGGCAAGCCAGCATCGATCTCTGACAGAATGACGACAGCTGAAAGATTTTGTATGCCGTGCTTAGATGGATTGGGTGGAAAAACGGAAACCCATTTCACACCACAAATCTTGTCATTCTTGAACGTTGCAGGCAGACAATTGATACGTTCTTATGTTTGGTCATTGAAAATCTGAACAATCTTATCTGGGAACAGAACTTCCCCGGCCTGATAGGCAATCATCGACTGTTCAGCCGCTTACATCGCCATACGAAGGTCGAGACAACCTGCACCAAGCAAGTCTTCCTGTGAAAAATACTGGCAATGAATTTCGTGACTCAACATCGTCGTATTCTCCGTAATTTGAACTAAGCACTGTGCCGTGTTATGGAATGCACTGACTCCCGCAAGCGGGCAAATATCGCGTCACTCATCCCTCCAACTCAGATCCCACTCAACACAACGATTTCAAATCCACATCGGCTTGTCAATGGACAAGATCGGGCGCTGCACACAAGTAATCACTGCGCTACACCGCATCCACTGTAAAGCAAGAATGCTGGTATAGACCATCCTTCACAGGTCATGCATCTGTTTAGCAAGGGCTAGCGTTTTTTGTGCATAGCACACCCAGCCACCACGAAACCAAGCTCACGAATGGCAACTTGCATGAATGATTCAGTTGCGCGTTCAGTGCTTGACACGCCAATGCTCATCAAAGAATTCTGCGGCTACGATCTTACCCGGCCACAAAGAATCTGGCGGTGTTCTCAAGTCGACAACTGCCCAGTCCGGCAACTTTGGTACCTGTCGTGCGTTGTTCAAGTAAGCATATTCCCGATAGGTGAAGCCGCTATTGAGCACCACGTATCGGCTTGGATTCGCTGGATTGGGATAAATCAGTGCCGGAATATGATGGGCGGAACTAAATTTCCGCTCACCGATTCTGATCTGCTCGTCTGTCCACTCCAACGGTAATTTTTCGATCACTGATCTGACGATCGCGTTACTTTGAGGATCACCAAACAGGATCAGGTGGTTGTTTGCCACGTCTTGTTGCGTGATTTCAGTATCATCCTTAACCACAGCATCCCCACGAAAATGCCGCCTCCACTCAGTGACCAGACGTTCTAGCTCGTATTTTGTCCAACGACCCACCAATTTCTGTCGTGGCTTACCGGTTGGCCTAACGACAATGAAAGAATCCATGAAAGCGTCATCAATCGGACCCTGTAAATTGTGCTGCTTTTGCAAACCCTTTGTTTGCAGCGGTCCCAAATGCCAATTCCCAGACTGTTGATACAGTTCGCAATGCCACGAACCGTCAGTTTCCGGCTGTGAGGCAAGGATGGGCCTCTGCTTTGACGCGGGAAAGACGATCGATACCGGTTGATCAGGGCGAAAGGGACTGCGACCGGTCGGGATCGAAAATCGTAAACTGGTAACTCCCTCTGCTTTCACTTCAATTGCATTGCTCTGAGGAATCAGCTTGGCCTGCACCGTGGCCTGTTCCCAATGCTGACTCAACCCAGTCACTGTCAACCAATGCAACCGATTGTATTTGAGAGTGAAGGTGGCAAAATGCAATTCATGCGGCAATTTGGGGCGCCCCACCTCCGCCAAGCGATCCATCTTTTCCTCAATGATCTTCATCGAAGGCGGGTTAATCGTATGCTTGGTCTCAGCACCAATGATGTGAGTGAGTTTCAGACTTCGCTCAGCGAGCGCGGTTTCCATGATATCGGCCGCTTGTTTTTGGATATCCAACTCACCGCTATAAGCAACCACGGGTAACTGAAACAGATTGTCGGCATACCCAGGACAGTCGTACATCCTCCATAGCTTTCGCTCAAATTCAGTAGGTACAAGAGTTTCTTTTTGGAAGAAGCGAAGAAACTCAGGCGTTTCAGAAAAACCTGCCCCAGGATTCGCTGCAAAAAACAGATCAGGATAGTGCACGGCCATTTGCCAACACCCAGCACCTCCCATTGAAAACCCTCGCACAGCAACTCGATCTTGATCAATCTTGTAGTGTCTTTGCGCATGTTCCAGCGCTTCCAATACATCGACCTCGCCAGCAAACTTGAATGCATTGCTGTAGCGACCATAGGGGTGCAGAACAATCGTATCTTGAGGAGCAAAACGGCCCACACGACTCATGCGTTCGGCAATGAATACAGACTCACTTGATCGCTCGCCCCGACCATGAAACCACAGATCGAGACGGTATCGCGTTTTGCCCGTGTCTGAATACGAATCGGGAATTACGAGACCGTAAGGCTGAACAGTACGATCAATGCGGGAACGAAAGCCACGTACTACCAATCCTTTTTGGGATGTCCACGGTGCCTCACCCTTCAACAAGGCGTCCGCTCGCTGTTGTCCTTCTGCAAGAACTTTCGATGCATTCTTAACGTCCCGAGCGGAGAAGAGTTCGCGATAATTAATTCCCTGCTGCACCGCGCGAAGAAAAATCTCGACATCAGGCAACAGATCGACTGTAAAAGTATCCTCCCGCTGCCGTAACTGCTTCACTGACTGTTGAAGCAAATCCAAACCATTCAACAGTTCTTTTTTATCGCTGTCACCCAGTTCTACGCCCAAGGGCGGCACGGGCCGCACCTTCTCGGGAATGTTATCTTGCGGACCATCTGCCGACAGCATCGTGCAGGAGCATGCAACTAATAGCCACGTAAAGCATCGTTGGTAATTCATCTGGAAGATCGTCAGAGCTAGAAACAAATTCAAAGCTCGAATTGTAATCCAAGCCCCGTGACGAGAGTACAACCAACCGCTTGAGCACAACCGTTGGCCGTATTTTGACGAAAAACGGTTCCGTTACCTCCCCTAACCATCACGACTGCCTTAGACGCAAACAGACAAATTGCCATCCATCAGCATCGCCGAAACTCCAGCTTTGGAATCATTTGTTTCCATGACCACTTCAAACTCAAACAATTCAACCATGTGAACAATGACCTTGTCGATGGCTGGGAGGTGCCGCGCGCACAGCCTGAGACTCCACTTTCAAGCCAAAAAATTGCACAACCGCATCTCGAGCATGATGCATTTCATGTCATGTCTTACTCGAGTACAAACTCGAGTTCACTATTAGTGATGTCCGCAAAATACTGCTCAAGTTCACTAATACGTCGGGGACTATTGCTCCGAAAAGTGTGCTCGAATTTTCAGACACACTAGCTAAAAAAACAGTTTGCCTGAATGTCTTTGCAGATACTTTGCGATGCATTTGCCACTCTGTGCGATTCAAAAGCAGCAATTCATCCGGCCCTCGCGCGCTTGAGATGCCAGCAGACGGCATACTGTCCCGCTCAACTCGCATCTCGCCCACATCGGTCCCAATTAACACCGCCCAAATCACTTCCGAGTCTCACGAGCGAGCATCGCGCACACCTGATGATGCACTTACCGCTGTTCAATGGGGGTTGATATCGCGCGGACCCAAGGATTGGCCGAATGATGCACTAAATTATTTTGGGAGTGTATTCTCTGCTCCCCGTAGCGTGTCGCAACGCAGGCCGCATGTAGCGAGCAGATCGAAACCCTCGCTGAAATTCCCGCAGTATTAATCCACCACACTTTGACTTCCTGCACACTCCAGCAACAGTTTCACTTCGTTGTCACCGTGCTTACGGAACACGTTACCCCAATAACCTCCATCAATGACTTTACCGCCACTGGACGTTAACCACCAGATTCCAGCCCCGCCAACTAAATTCGAATTGATTGGAGTGGTATGAAGCACACGAGCCTTTAAAACACTGCCACTGTCAATATCGACTTCACCCGACCACTTAGATTCAAACGAATTTCGGATTGCATCATGACCAACATGAACTCCCGACAATCCCGAAACAACGCGTACAGCATCTTGAGTAAACTCATCCGTCAAGGCTGACACATCACCGCGATTGTAGGCATCTGTAAATCTTTGGATGGAGCGCTGGATTCTCTTAAAATCTGTTCTTTTCTTCTGTTCATCAGTAGCTTCGCTGATTGCAAAAGTTGGTGGAGCCATCGAGTCGAGCCGTTCTGCATACGCCGACTGCAGCAAGAACTTCGCGTTGTCATCTTCCATCCTGAGCACATCGCCCCACTTTCCTGAACGAACGACAGCACCGTCTTCATTCGTTACGGTGAAGCTACCGTAAGCAAGGATGGTATTGGGATCAATGAAACGAGCGTCAAGTATTTCTCCCACAAGAGTGGAATTGTCCGGAGTGGCATCACCCTTGAAGGATTGCATCAACGATTTCTTGACCGCCTTGTTTCCTTGCGCAGGTCCACGTGACAAGCTGACTGAACGGATACCGCCATCAACAAATTCAGCCATCAATGCGTCAATGTCCTGCTTTTTAAAGGCTGCCACCACCCGGTCAATATGCTCTTGCACTTTGGCTTTGGCATGTTCTGATCCGGGCATAGCGGCCAGATTGCTGAGATCAGGTTCGTACATCCACGTCTCTGTCTCAACAATCGCATTTTCCTGCATGACAGCATTATGCTCCTGCAGATACTCTTCCCACTCACCTTCTCCATGCAGTTCAATGAACGCCTGTCGCACTTGACCAACAGTTGGCATATCAGCGGTGTCGTGGTAAGCAAGCGTCTCTGCATAGATCATGAAATCACCTCCATCCTCCAATCTGGCGATACTGAAATCAACAGGTTGTTTAAGGTGATCAAAGGCAGCAATTAAGTTTTTGTAGTTAGCTTCCAGCCGTTGATACATTCCCGGCTTCATTCGCCAGCGGCGATGCTGCGAGAATCTTGGTTGGCCAGATGCAGTGATTCCTTGAGAGAACAGGCCCTCGATGGGTCGCCAGACTTGCTGGTTCCCCGAACTTTCCTGCAGCGGTGAAATGTGCTCCAACCAATGGTTCGCCTCTGGCATTTCCCAAGAGGCTGCTATCCCCTGAACGGGATGAATGGGATTGGTGTACAACTCTCTCGTTGTGCGAAACCCTCTCGCAAATTGATTTGCTCGAGGTCCCGTCAATATCCGCCATGTGCCCCACTGTGCTGAATCCTTCCCAGTATTGAATTTCAGCTGCTTGTCTTTCACCGCCTGCCTCCAGTCTGCCACATTTTCCGGAGTTACTTCGATGAATCGGAAGACATAGAGTGGCGATTGCTCCACGGCCGCTTGATTCTTGTCTGCCCTGCCAACAGAGAAGTCGCCGAGAATCGGCAACAAACCAACCGCGATCATTGTTAAGACAGTAGGAGAAAATGCAAAACGAAGGCGCAAGAGTTCAAACTTCATACGTAGATAACCTGTTCCAATTACGTGGACCACTATTTGTTTTCCAATGCTCAACTGACTGATGTGGGCCTGCCGCAAGCCTCATGAAATGCTGACCTTCATCCGGCAATCGCAACCCACATGCACCGTCTACCTTCCCTCAGGAAGGCCTGCCCATCAGGCAGTGCGAAGTTGTTCCTTCAGATACCCAACTCAATCCAAGAAATTTATTTTGATTTGCGAAGATCATTCACTACCGGACCTAGAACTCACACCTCAATGGGGGATCTGTCTCTTTGTTTGCAATGAGATTCGAAAGATGAGGATTCAGGGTTGAATCAGATTAACTGCCTCATCAATGATCCGTCAGGAACGGTCGCATCATTGCAGCCCACCCATCTAGTACGGCGAAAAAAGTAAGCACCTGCAACGAATTCTTACCATTCACCGCTGTGGCACTCACGTGGACAGACAAGCAAATCATGAGTTTTGGCAAGTCCCTTGGCGGAATGAGTAGGATATGAGGCCTCAACGAAACCCTCAACTCGCCGTATCTCGCTTACGATGCAGCTGTCATGCAACGAATAAAGTTTCTCATCTCATTTATATTTTGTGCTGTACCGTCGTTAGAATGCATCTCGCAAGTGCATTATTTCGAAGACGGCCGCCCTTGGAAAAACAGAGCTAATGGAGGTCCAGATCGCGAAGTCGACGGTTGGTATTACAATCTAGGCGTCACTGGAATGCGTGCTGAACTATCAGCATCAAGACCCAAGCACCTCTTGATAAGACATGTGTTTGCTGGCTCACCGGCAGACAAGCAGATTCAAGCCGGTGACTACATCATCGGTGTTAGCGGCAAGGCATTTGAGACTGCGCACCAGAATGGCTACGGCGAGGCTGTTTTCGGTGCAAAGGGTCCAATTCTGGATTTCGCAAATGCTCTCGAATCTGCACAAAGCATTTCCGGCAAGGGGCAACTGACCATCGACATTGATCGTCATGGGCAACGACAACAAGTTGCACTTAATATTGGACAAGAAGACGGGGCATTTAGAGAAACGTTTCCCACAGCCGATGCAAAATCTGCACAAATTCTTGAAGGGCTTTACTCCTATCTAAAAAGAACCCAAAGGAAAAATGGTTCTTGGGGTAGCCCACCGCACGACACGTTTGCCCCCTTGGCACTGCTTGCCAGCGGACGTGCAGAGCATCTGGAATTGGTACGTAAAAATGTGAAATACCACGCAGCTACCACGAAATCCAAAGACCAATCATGGTTGATCAATTGGCGGTACATGGCTGCCGCCATTGTGATGAGCGAATATTATCTTGCGACTGATGAAAAATGGGTTTTGAAGGAATTGCAGGAGGTTCACGATTTTCTTGTTTCGAGCCAGTATGTGGATCAATCACAGATTGATGCCAAAACCAGAAAAGAACGCCCACAGGACTTACCAAAAACGAAGATGAGCGCTCATGGCGGCTGGGGGCACAATCCGGGTTTTGAAGGTTACGGCCCAATCAGCATGCTCACTGGACAAGGAGCACTAGCGTTTGCACTGATGAAACACTGTGGTGTCAATGTCGACCGCGAGCGGCACCTATTTGCCTATGACTTTTTGGCTCGCGCAGCGGGGCGGAATGGCTACGTATGGTACGCAGATGAAGCTGCCGGCCAGAACAACTGGGCTGACATGGGTCGCACTGGTGCTGCTGGAATCGCAAATGCCCTCAGTCCCTATCCTGATCAGGTGCATCACCGCCGTGCCCTAAGTCATGCGAAGATCATCGGCAGCCACCCAGAGAGTTTCCCGGACACCCATGGATCTCCAGTCATGGGTATGGGGTACGCCGCTTTGGCGGCTTTTCATGATCCAACAAGCTTCAAGCGATTGATGGACAAGAACCGCTGGTGGTTTACGTTGTCGCAATGCATCGACGACAGTTTTTACTACCAACCCAACCGAGACAATGCTGGTTACGGCGCCGACTCACGCATTTCAGCGTCTGCCGTGACCGCCTTCATTCTTTCCATCCCCAAACAATCTCTATTCATGACGAACAGGCAATCACATTCTCGCAACCTCCAACTGAAATAGATTTTCCAGAATCACGATTTGCAATATCAAGTCCGTCAACTGATGGAATATCCTGCCCCCTGATTCACACCAAAACCATCGGTGAGAAATTTGCCGACAGATCACCAGGGATGATTGAAATTGAAAGCTTCGAGATCTTTGGCAATCCTAACGAGAATGTCAAGGATTCGCTAAGTCCACTCAGGGAAAAATTCAATCGCTCCGTTGGCGGATTCAGTCGCTGATCGTCAGGAACCTGTAGAGTCAGATTCACTGGCCGACATAGCGCTGTGAGACATCGCATCTATCGTTTTAGCTGCCATGGTGCTGTCATCCTTCAGGGCCATTGAAACCACAGACACTAAACCTGCTTCTTTCACGATGTCCATCAGGCGTACTCGCTTTTCCATATCAGCAATCAGTTTCAGTCAACAACGACTTTTTTGCGCTCCGTAGCATCCCACATCGGAATAACCTAGATCGTCAGTCAGTATGAAAATGACATTGGGTGGGCGCTCCGCTGCTCGGCAAGCCGATACCAGGGCGGAGACTGCCGACAAGACATTCAATCAGTAGCTGGGACGGTTCGTTCTCTTTTTTCATTTCTTTAGTTCCTTGGGTTTAGCCCGTCTTTTTAATCCGATAAACCTTGGTTTTTCCGGACGCTTCTCTAGAGGATCAAAGAAACGCATGTTCTTTCCGACTCGATCATGATCCCCAAGGTCGGCCCGCATGTCTTCGGCCAGAGCGAGGAGTTTTTTGACCACTCCCGGATGCTCCGCGGCAACGCTTCGGGTCTCGCCCGGATCGGCTTCTAGGTCGACGAGGAAGGGCTCTTCAAATCCAGCCCAGTCCTTCGCCGCTATGTGGCCGTTCTTCCCAAACTGCCCGAGCCATTCCGGTTGGGCTGGGCGTGGAAGGTGTAATTTCCATTTGCCCTGACGTACTGCTTGCAGGGAGTTGATGAAGTAGTAGGCGAACGACCGATCCTCATCAGCCTCTCCAAATTTACCTGCAAAGAGGGGCGTAATATCGACTCCGTCGAGCACCCGGTCAGTCGGAACCTCTGCCCCCGCCAATCCCGCGAAGGTGGGCAAGAGATCAATTGTCGCTGCGATCTTGTCGCACTCCGTTCCGGCCGGAACACGTCCCGGTGCCCACAAGATGGTGGGAACGCGCACTCCGCCTTCCCAGGTCGAAACCTTTCCGCTGCGCAGCGCTCCCGCCGAGCCGCCATGATCACCAGGGAGCTTTCCATCCTGCTTGTTCTTATTCTTAATCAACCAGGGTCCGTTATCACTCGTGAAGAGAAGATAGGTATTCTCGACCAGTTTGAGCTGCTTCAGTTTGTCGATAATGCGACCACAGTTGAAATCGATTTCCTCCACGGTGTCTCCATAGAGTCCTCGCGGTGATTTCCCTTTGAACTTCGAAGAGGCATCGAGGCGCGTGTGAACCATGCTGAAGGGCACATAGGCAAAGAAGGGTTTCTTCTGGTGCTTCTCGATGAAGCCGAGCACCTCATCGGTGTTCTGTTTGGTGAGAAGTCCCATGTCTGCCTTCTCCTCAATTCGCTTTTCGTTTCGATACAGATCAACGTAGCGATCATTACTCGAAGGAGTGCCATAGAAATAGTCAAAGCCCTGGTAATTGGGCATGAGAGTTGGTTCAAAACTGCTCTGAGAATGCCGCGCCAAATCCCACTTCCCGAAACAACCTGTTGCGTAGCCCTTTTGCTTCAACACCTCGGCGACTGTGATTTCTTTGGTATGAAGAACCGGGTGGACTTCCTTGGTATTCCCATGCTCCGCTACGCGGAGTGGATGGCAACCGGTCATCAAGGCGGTACGAGAGGGGCCGCAGATATGCTGGGCATAGAAGTGAGTGAATCGCATCCCTTCACCGGCAAGCGCATCGAGTC
>Ga0315316_10001152_pt1 | contig 18267 bp, 12 predicted proteins | sample M160m3416metaG_FD_203702 | JGI IMG/M metagenome (GOLD analysis project Ga0315316, IMG submission 203702) | Ammonia-oxidizing marine archaeal communities from Monterey Bay, California, United States - M1 60m 3416 | ecosystem: Environmental > Aquatic > Marine > Intertidal zone | place: USA... | reverse complement strand
CAGCATGGAACGGGGTTGTGGTACTGGAGTTTACAATGACTGTACAACTAAGGTATCGTGGTGTTGAGTACACAAAAACAAAGTAACTAACTTAACATGAAAAAACTTGCACTTGCTCTAGCGGCATCTATCGCTTCTGCTCCTGCAATGGCTGGCGTTTATATTAACGCTGAGTCTAACGCATCTTATACAGGCAATGATTTCACTTCCCGTACTACTGATCTTCATCTAGGATATGAAGGAGACGCAGGTAAACTTGGGTATTATATTCAAGGTGGTCCTGCTTTCCAAGCTCCGGATGGTGCAGATGGTAACACAGATTTCTCAGGCAAAGGTGGACTATCCATTGCTGCTACAGAGAAGTTAGATGTATACGGTGAAGTTTCATTCGTTACTGATGAGACTGCTGATACAGCTTATGGCACTAAGATAGGTGCCAAGTTTAAGTTCTAAATCTAATGAACTATGGATAGCGGTTTTTTTACTGCTATCCTTTTTTGTAATGATAGAAACAATGCACGTAAATTACCATCGTAATGAAGTGCCGTGCGAAACCACAGAAAACTAAACATGTCTTCCGTAGCGGAACTACGGGAGTTCAATTAACTAATACTATTTTTTAAACAATGCCTTTCACAAGTAATTCCACTTACGGAACTGTTAATTATTCAACAGGAACACTATATGACAACAGTGCAATTCTAGCTAATGATGGATCATCTCTATCATCTGCTACACTAGCAACTCAGTCAGCTCTTAGTATTCCGATAGGTGGCTATGAAAGAGTTATGGGTATCTATACTATCTGGTATGATACAGATAACACTAATGAACTTAGCTACAGAGTAGCAAACCTAGCTCAATCTGATGGATCAACAGCAGTTGGTACAACTATTGCAACTCAATCAGTTGCATCCGTAACAGAGATAACTAGTGGTGCTACACCTGCAGCAGCTCAGGTTGAATGTACTGGTACTTATTCAACTGATGGTGCTGGTGTTACTGTTGGTGTCGATAATGGCGCAGCAGTTTCTGCTTTATATTTACAAGTAACCTTCAATGCACTATCAACTGCATCTACAAAAGGCAACATTGTATTCCAAGCAGCCAACATAACTGGTTCTGCAGCTGGAACTCACCTCTTGGCAGGTTCCAATGTAGTATGGAAGAAGTGGTAACACACTTCGGAGAGAGAGCACCTCAGAGTCGGACTCTCTCTTCATTGGCTTCTGGCCCTCTAAGGAGGATACCCTTAAGCTGTCTAGACGGTGGGATAGACCACAACAATATAGCGCAAAATTTTCTCAACGTTGAGAGTCTGTAAATTATACTCTCGAATTGATAATGGCTAACGCCACACAATCAGTACTAGGTACCCTGAATAAGGCAGTGACCTCCACTTCTGGAGCTAACTCTTATGATACCAAGTACTCAACCTATTTGAAACTGTTCAGTGGTGAATTGTTTAAGGCTTATGAATCAGCTACAATCGCACGTGATACAGTACAAAGACGTACCCTAAAGAACGGTAAATCATTACAGTTCATTTTCACGGGACGCATGCAGGCGGCATATCATACGCCAGGTGAACCTATCCTCGGATCAGGTGATCCTCCAGTAGCAGAGAAGACAATCGTCTGCGACGACCTACTTATTAGTTCAGCTTTCGTCTATGATTTAGATGAGACACTTGCACACTATTCTTTAAGGGGAGAGATCTCTAAGAAGATTGGTCATGCACTTGCAGAAGCTTATGATAAGAAGATCTTCAGAACGATTGCTCTAGCAGCTCGTGCTTCACATCCTATTACTGCTGCTCCAGGTCCAGAGCCAGGTGGTTCAACCATCAAACTCGGTACTGGTAAAGAGTACGATGCACAAGCATTAGTTGATGGCTTCTTCGAAGCTGCTTCAATTCTCGATGAAAAGAATGTACCTAAAGCAGGCAGAACAGCTGTACTATCTCCAAGACAGTACTACGCTCTAGTCTCTCAGGTATCTACTAACATCCTGAACCGTGATTACGGTAACAAGCAAGGCAACCTGAACTCTGGTGACGGTCTCTATGAGATTGCTGGAATCCAGATCAGACGTTCTAACAACCTACCATTCTTGGCAGGTACAGTTAATTCTCAGTCTGGTGAGAACAATGATTACTCTGGTGACTTCCAATATCACTGTGGTCTTATCTATCAGAAAGACGTAGCAGGGGTAGTCGAAGCCATTGGCCCTCAAGTCCAAGTGACATCAGGGGATGTATCGGTTTTATACCAGGGTGATGTAATTCTAGGACGCCTCGCAATGGGTGCCGGAACACTTAACCCAGCTGCTGCTATCGAATTCTCTAACCAATAAGGAGGTATACTATGTCTACTATCCCTGGTGAGAATAGAAAGCGCACAATTACTGTAGGAATCGGTGGTCTCGATACTATTTCTGAGAACCCTCCTACACCTGTTGAATATGGTAGAACTCTTTTAGGAACATCTTCCTTTGGAATCGCTGCTAGTTCAGCTACAGCCACAGGCTCTTGCGATCTAACCGCAACCCCTGGCTGCTAATAAATATACGAGGTAAAACAAATGGCAACTGCTGTCGCAGCAGGTAACACAGGTGTTTGCTCTACTGGAGACGCTTCAAGAGAAAGCGTATCTCGTACTGATGGTGGAGGTACTGATATTCGCAGCTCTAATGCTGTGCTATCACTAACCAAAAATCTCAGAACAGCTTACGCCACACAAGAGTGTGACGTTACCTAATTATATATAGGAGGGTTATCCGCCCTCCTTTTTTTTATTAATAAAAATACACATGCCTTATCCTACTTATGCTGTGTCCACCGAACTGGATGCTATCAATCAAATATTAAGCTCAGTGGGGCAGGCTCCTGTCACCACTTTAGACCAACAGAACCCTGAAGTTGCTATTGCTTTATCTACTTTAAGAGAAACAAGCAAGCAAGTTCAAGCTGAAGGTTGGACATTTAATGTGGAACGTCACTATGAGATGACTGCTGACGGGACAACATTTCAAATAGCTTATCCTTCTAATGCATTACAAATTGATACCAATAGAGATCAGCACTTTGATGACTACGATGTTGTACGTCGTAACGGTAAATTATATGACCGTCATAAACATACTTTCGAGTGGAAGAATGAAGATGGTACTGCAAAAACTATTCAAGTTGATGTGAAATGGTTGTTTGATTTCACTGAAATACCTAATGCAGTACAGAACTATATAGTAGCACGTACTTCTGTTATGTGTGCTGTAAAAATGGTTGGCGACAAAGAGTTAGTTCAACTATTACAACAACAAGAAATAAATACTAGAGCTGCTGCACTTGAATATGAAACCTCCCAAGGTGACTTCTCTATGTTTGGATTTAAAGATGGTGAAAACTATCATAACAGCTATCAACCTTACGCAGCCTTACAACGATGAGTACAGTTACCCAAAGAATACCTAACTTCTTATTAGGTATATCTCAGCAACCTGACAATAGAAAATTTCCGGGTCAAGTTAATGATGCTGTAAATACATTTCCTGATTATGCTTTGGGTATGTTAAAAAGACCCGGTGGTAAATATATTAGTAATTTATATGGAGCTACTGCTAGAGGTAAATGGTTCTCTATACTTAGAACTGACAATCAAAAATATATAGGACAGTATGATCCTACTAATTTTAAATTTAGAATCTGGAGTCTAATTGATGGTAGCCCTAGACGTATTGATATGGGTACTAATACTGGCCTACCCGGTAGCTGCAATACATCCAACTATCAAACTGATACTGAAGCATATTACAATGCAGTTGCAACAACGAAAGCAAGACGTGATACATTAAATACTGCACAAGCTACTTACTCTGAAACATTAGCAGGACAAGATAGAGTTGAATCATATCTATGGAGTACTAATAATGATTATAATTTAACCTCTGGAACGGTTGAGGAGATACTTACAGATGGTATATATCAACAAGAAACAAGTGATACATATACTATTGTAGATAATAAAGTAGTTAAGTATGTCTCAGCAGGTGTCCTGACTGGCCCCGTCGTGACTCTAGAACGTGTCTCAGGAGGTACAGGTTACTCTGCATTAAGTGGAGTAGCAACAACATCCTCAGGCTCAGGAACAGGGCTTACAGTAACATATACAGTTACAGGTGGTGTGATTGATCAGGCTGTTACTATAGCAAGTGGTGGAGGTGGAGCTGTTTCAAACGGTATACCTTTAGCTAATGATGGTTATAAAATTGATGAAGTTATTACTATAACAGGTGGTGGTGGTAATGCTACCTTCAAAGTAATTAAGATACAATATGCATTAGGAACAGATAAAACTAATGAACATCCTATCTTAGCTTCTCAAGGTTATAAGTTATACGGAGCTAAAAAAAGTAACGACCCTGTTAATACAGCTGGTGAATTAGCTACAGCTTTGTCAGCAATGAACACAGCTCAGACAAATTATACTAACGCTGTAACAGCTGAAGAAACTGCTCAAAATAATTATGATGCTGAAATAACTAATTGTAATATCTCTGCTATCCCTAGTGATGGTTATCTTAAAGATGCAACTGCAGATGATCTAGAATTTCTTACATTAGAACAGACAGTATTTGTTCTTAATAAAAAGAAAATACCAGCTATGACAGCTAGTACTGTAGCAGCCTTAACACATCAAGCTTTTATTGTTATTAATGTTGTTGCATATAATGCTAATTATAAAGTAACAGTAGGTAGTGATACAGTAACACATACAACAGGACAAACTGTTAGTGCAGGTGTTGTTGACGCTAGTACAATTGTTGCTGCTTTACAGACATCACTTGATGCCTTAACTGGCGTTACTGCTACAGCTGTTGGTCCGGGTATACATATCACTAAGTCATCAGCGTTTACTGTTTCAGTATCTGGTGGTTCTCAAGATGATGCTTTATATGTATTTCAAGATCAAGTTGCAGATATTACACGCTTACCTCTACAATGTAAAGATGGTTATAAATTAAAAATATCTAATGCTGCAGATTTTGAAGCTGATGATATGTGGGTTGAATTTGAAACCACAAACAGTGCTGCTGTTGGACCGGGTACTTGGATTGAAACTAATGGTCCGGGGATTAAATACGAAATTGATCCTCTCACTATGCCACATAAGTTACAACAACAAGCTGATGGTTCATTTATATTTCAATCAATTGATTGGGAAGATCGAACTGTAGGGGATGCTGTTACAAACCCATTACCTTCATTCTTAAGCTCTGATGGAACAGATAGTGGTACTGGTATAGCTATTAGAAACATGTTCTTTTATAGGAACAGATTTGGTTTCTTAGCTGGTGAGTATATGGTACTGAGTAAAGCAAATGATTTCTATAATTTCTTTGTAGGTTCTGCTACCATTGCAGCTGCAAATGATCCTATTGATTTATCTGCTTCTTCTACAAAACCTATTTTCTTAAACTATGTTAAAAATACAGCAGCAGGTTTAGTATTATTTAGTAACAATGAGCAGTTCTTGATGTCAACTGACTCTGATGTACTGAGTCCTACAACAGCTAAGATAAATGCAATATCAAGTTATGAATCTGATCCAACAGTACCAGCAATTAACTTAGGTACTTCCATCGCATTTATTTCTAAGACTCCTTTATGGACTAAACTGTATGAGTTGTTTGAAATTAGTACAACAACACCACCATATATGTTTGACCAAACAAAAATTGTACCTGAATTAGTACCTGCTACAATAGATAGTGTAGTAGAATCAGCTGGTAATGGTATAGTTTCAATTGGTCAAACAGGGTCTAGTACTGTATATCAATATAGATTCTATCAATTAGGAGAGAAAAGAGCTGCATCTACATGGTATAAATGGGAGTTAACTGGTACATTATTACACCAATTCTTTGATGTTAGTACATTCTATGCTGTTGTAGCTAATGGATCTGATGTATATGTTGAATCAATTGAGCTATCCCAAGCTAGTGATACAGGTTTCTTAACTTTACCTACAGGTGAAAAGACTGATGTTTGTATGGATTTATATTATACAAACCCATATAGAACATATGATTCTACTGCTGAAACAACTAGGATTTTCTTACCTTGGCAACATATTGCAACAAAAAAATTAGCAGTATTAGCGTTAGGTGGTTATATAGGAGCAACAGGTGTTGGTGGTGTTGGAGCTATTATATATCCAACTGTCGCTGGTACTTTTGTTGCTGGTAATCTCAATAGTGTACAAGGTGGTGGTCAGTATGTAGATATTGATGGAGATTATAGAGGACAGAACGTTATTATTGGATATATCTATGATATGCAAGTTGATGTACCTAGACTTTATCCTACTCAAAAAGAAGGTGAAGACGGTATTAAAGCTGATTATACTTCTAATGTAATTATACATAGAATTAAAATTGCTACAGGACTTAGTGGACCTATAACTTATAATGTAAATTTAACAGGTATACCAAATAGAAGTCAAACTATTAGTGTTAATAAACCACATCAATATCAATTAGGAAACGTTAATATGACAGCTGATGCGATACATGATGTACCAATATATCAGCGAAATGAAAACGTCTCTCTCAGTATTGTAGGAGATACACCACTACCAGTCAGTTTATTAGGTATGAACTGGGAAGGTAGATACACAGATAAATTCTATAGACGTGGATAAAATTAGCTTCAGACTACCCACCCTAGCTGATGCTGCACATACAGCTTTGAATTTACAACCAGATGACATGAGAGAAGTGGTAGATGGATCGGGTATGCATCCGGTCCTTGCTATTGCTCGTAGTGTTGTAGCTATTTATACCGTTGTTTTTGAAACACCCGACGGCAAGATTGTCGCTATGGCAGGTATAGATGATACAGGTTGTATATGGATGTTAAGTACTAATGAAGTACGTAATCATCCCATAGCATTTATGAGAGCATTAAAGCGGTGGCTCAACTCTTTACCGCACAAGCTACATTATAATATTGCAGATATTAGAAATGTTGCTCACCTAAAATTATTAAAACATCTTGGTTATAAGTTTCTACGGGTCATTCCAACTGGACCAAATAACCTGTACTTTGTAGAATTCGTAAAGATTAAAAATTATGCAATTTAATGAATTTGGCGTTCCAATGAACCCTGCCGAAGAAGCAATGCTTCCTCCGGGCAGACATAATATAGCCAAAAAAATAATAGCCGAATCCGGCATTGAATCGAATATCATTATAACAGGTGCAATGATGCTTGCTGGTGGTGCAAGTTTTGGTTCATCTCTGTTAGGAGCTCATGGTAAAAGCAGAGCTGCTGTAAAACAATTCGCGGCTCAACATGGTAGAAATGTATATAATGCTCACTTTAATAAACTTAAAGTAGGACAACACAATGAAGATACTGTCCGTATCTTTAAAGAAAGATTAAAACAAGGTAAAATGCAGTCGGAGTTTTATGCTTCAGCTGCAGGCGGAGCTTACGCTAATGTACAACGTAACTTAAATAATACATTTGCTAGAGCATCATATGCTAGAGAACAGTTACAACAGAAATTAGCACATGTTCAAGGTATGCAAGCAGCTAAAGGTGCAAGTAGAAGAGGATCTTCTCGTAGTGCTGATAGAGCTGATTTAATTAATAGCCTTGGTAATTTTGGACGTCAACAAGCTAAAATGACTGCAAGTCTTGCTGGTGCGAGAGCTTCTGCTAAAGAACAAATGGCTGGTATAGGAAGAAAGCATCTTAGTAGTGATTTCCAATCATGGGCTAAAACTGCTATTGTTCCTAGAATGGCTTGGCATGGAGGTGATGCTCGTATGGGTAGTACTTCTCATTTACAAGGTAGTCCATTAAGTCTTCTTAGTGCAGGACTTGGTGCTGTTAATGCAGCTATGCCTTTTGCTCCAGAAAATGCATTTAGTGGATTAGAAGCTAACACAACACCAACCTCATTTTAATTAATTATGGCAGACAATCAAACAGTATTTACAGACGAAGCTGAATTCAACGCTGCTGCTTTGCCAGTTAATTTTGATCCAGTTATCGCTGCAGATGTAACTCCTTTAATGGAGAAAAACCAAAAGACAGCTTGGGATAATTTTACTAGAGCCCAAGCTCAAGGTGATAAAAATATAGCATTTCAAAATGAATGGGAAAAATATTCACAAAATAGAAATGTAGCACAACTTGAAAAGTTTTCTGATAGATTAGTTAGTTTAGCTAATACTGGTGCTAAGAAAATAATAGAGAAACAAGAAGCTGAAGGTGAAGCATTAGCTCATACTCAAGGTGCTGCACATATAGCTGCAATAGAACCTAACGTACCCGGAGATACAGAGAGAGCTATTGAAGGTCAAGCATTAGCAAATGATCTTGGAGCATCAGCTGAAAATGATGGAGCTTCCACTGAAATAGTACAAAACTTTGAAAACTTAGGTGCTTATGCTAAGGTAGCTTATACAAACCAACTCTTACAAACTGCAGGTAATAATTATTCGCAGTGGAGACAAGGTGAAGAAGCTCAGAATATAACAGTACCAGTACCTGATGGTCAGGGTGGTATGAAGCATGTTAATCTTCAATCCGCTGGAAGCTCTGCTGAGATAGCTGCTATTACTACAGAAGTTAAGAAGCAATACCTTCAGAAATATAAAGGGTTAGGTACTCTAACTGGTAGAAATAAATATCTTTGGCAGAAGATGGATGAGCATGAAACTGCTATTGCCAATGCACGTGGCGAAGAAATGCGTCAATCCCATGACAAGCAAAGAAAACAAGAGATTAACGATCAATTTATTGTAGCTTTACAGAATGGACCGGAAGCTGCTAAGGAGAAGCTAGAAGAACTTGTAAAGTTACATGGTGGTAGATATACACCACAAGGTTTAATTGATAATGTATTCGTTGGTATTGGTAAAGCTTTAGATTCTGACCAAATAACAGGTGAAGAAGTTGATGCTTTACTTGATATGATGATCAAAGACAAATCAGCTGGTGGTAAAGAAATTAAATTAAGAGATAGTGTTGTCTATAGAAAAGCTCTATCAAATAATGGTATTTCAAATAAAATTGAAGATCAAAAAAATAGAGTGGTTAATAAACATAATAATTTAATTGAACGTGAAACTTTTAAATTAAAACAAACTACTTTAGAATCTATACGACAGTTTGAAAATGATAAAGGTAGGGCTATTACTGAAGATGAATTGAAACAGTTCATTAACCAATGGAATAGTGTCAAAAAGAAAGATGGTAATATTGGTGAGGTTCCTGAAGAAATAACTAAGTATCTTACAGCTGAAGATCAAGCAGAAGATGATGCTCAAGCTACAGCTGATTACTACATAAGGGAATTAGGGTATTTACCTCAAGATATTGCAGATACATTACCTTGGGCCGTTAGAAATGCTGACGAATATAAATCTAAAACTAAGACAAGACGCTTTGCTCATGCTTCAACTGAGAATTTAAACGCTGCAAAAATTCGTGCTAGAACAGGAGCAAACACTTATTATAATACAAATATTGGTCCAAACCAAGCTGTTCCAAGAGATATCCAAGATTTTGAAACTAGAGGATTAGAATCATACCAAAGAAATTACGCTAAAAATAAATTGAATGGTATGAGTGATGCAGATGCTCATACAGAAGCTATGAAGCAACTAGATACTGATTCTGATAAAGGTGTTTTTGTTAAACCACTTGAAGCATCTGAAGGACACAGGTCAGTAGAGAATTATATCTTAGGTAGTAAACATTTAAGAGCTAATAATAATGACTTCACTAATAAGATACCCGGATTAGATACTAATGGTGATGAAAGTAAGGGTACTCTTAGTACTATCCAACAACTAGATAAGATAGCTAGTGGGGAATCTTTCAAATTACCTCCAATGTTTAGATCTATTGGTGCTGATTATAAACCTGTTAATGGTGTACCAGCTGAGTGGGCACTAGCTGCCGCACAATACAAAGCATATACTGGTAAGGATCTACCACTACCTAACCATATGAATACAACTGGTCAACTCCAGCCATATCTAGAATCTATGCTAAGTTCTAAACCTAGCATGGCACGTACTAATAGAGTTATTGTAACCACACATCCAAAAGGTGAGTCTAAAGGTGAAGAGGAAGAAGATAACTCAAGCACTAATGATACTACAAAATCTGAGACAAAAGAGAAGAAGCCTGAAGTAGAAGGTGATGTTAATAAAGATGGTGTAGTAAATCAAGAGGACTTATTAGAGTTAATTGGTAATAGAGACTCCGTACAAAATGGTACTACAGGTGATTCAATCTATGCAGTCCTATTAGGTATGGATAATGGTCACTTCAGTGATAATGTAGGTCTTTATAATGTTAATAGAGAAACTATCAAAGCTGCACTGAAAGAATTAAAACTTGATGTGAACCAACCTTTCGATAGTTCTACACAAGGTAAAATATTCTTGTACTCAATTAGAGAAAGGTGTAAAGCTAATAACTCATTAGCAGGTCTACGTGAACGATTCCCATCCTTATCAACTGTAAATCAAGCTACCTTCGATAAATATACACGAAACGTACAACCTAATAATCCATACAATGATGCCAATTCAGGATGTGTGGATGTAAATGTAATTAAAGCTAAAGGGAAATAGCATGGGAAATCCAGTACTTATAAATGAACAAGCGAGGAATCGCAGGATTGACTCTGCTGAAACTTCTCTTGAAGAGATGAAAGCAAAAGATGCTTTAGAAGCACAGAATCAATTAGAAGCTGAGAAAGCCGCAGCACAAAGAAAAGCTGAACTAGAGGATTCCCATGCTGCTAAAGATCCAAAAAATTTTGGACTTAAAGAAAATGTAGCAGAAGTAGGTAAAGCTGTCGTTGGTGGGGTTCGTGATACAGCTAGTTCTGTATTAACAGCTCCTCAAAGATATGTGGATATGGCAACTGGCAACCCTATGGGTGAAGGTTATAAACCCGGTTGGAGTCCACTTGAGAATGCAAATCCTATTGAGAAGACTTGGTGGGGAAGCTTAATACGTAGTGGTGTACACTTTGGTACATTAGCTGGTGGTGTAGTAGGAGCAGTAGGTTTAGCTAGAAAAGGTAAACTAGGTCAAGCTGGTAAACTGATTAATAGAGTAGCTAGATCTAAAGCAGGTAGAACTATTGCTCAAAATCATCTTCTTAAAGGTGCAGCCGTTGGTGCAGCTTCTGATTTAGTATCTGAGTATTCTCAAGATGCTAATGGATTAGCTGTACTAAGAGATCGTTTTGGTTTTATTGATACACCTTTAGCAACTAAAGATTCAGATCATCCATTAATGAAAACCCTTAAGAATGTAACTGAGGGTATGGGTATTGGTGCTGTAACTGATACTATATTTAGAGCTATTGGTAAATCAAGAGCAGCTAAAGGTATAACTAAAAAACCAACTGAAGGTGATCTGAAAGCAGTGAATCAGATAGAAGCTAGAAGAGTAGCCAAAGCTGAAGCCGCTGCTAAAGAACAAATTGATATTAATTTAAGAAGAGCAACTGCACAGAAACTGTTTACTAAAGGTATTGATTTTAATAAATTATCTCCTGAAAGACAGATAGCAGAAATGAAGAAGGTTCACAAAGCAGATAAAAAAGGTCTTTATCGCTCATGGAATGATCCTCTAGAAAATAATGAAGCTAGAGCTGAACGGAAAATTGATGAACGTAATGACAATGTTCAAACTCAATCAACTGAAAAAGGTTTGGTTGAATTAGAAGATGAAGGATTCCGTGGACATAAAAATAAGCCTATTGCTGATCCTTGGCAAGGTAGTCCTAACTCTACTGGTCATGCGTGGGATATAGCTAAAGATTTAAAAAAGATCGATAAGGATTGGGGTGCAGAAAAAGGATCTACAGATAATATTATTACTGCAGCTGCTGCTGAAGAGCTTGCTAACAATGGTGTTGGTAAAAGATCTATTAATGAAGATGTTGCTAAAGAACTCTTTGGTGATACACGTACTAAGATACTAGGAGAACAGTTAAGAAATCAACGTAAGACTTGGCAAGATGCTTTTGGTGATGCATACGAACGTATGATGGAAGTTACTCATGGCAGAGATGCTGGTGATATGACTCCAGATGAATTCCTAGATCCTCTTGTACGTAATGAACCACGTAAAGGTCCAGGTAATTGGTCTCCAGAAACAGTAATTGCAGCTGATTTAATACAATCTTCTCTAATGAAAAAGTTACGGGATTTAGCTGTAGCTTCTAGAGAATTAAAAGATATAGCTGACGTAGCTGATGTAGACGGTCCTTTAAAATCTATTAGAGATAATCTAATTGTTTTAATGACAGAGACAAAATCATCTAGATTTTTACAAGAAGCAGCTCAAGAAAGTTTAGGTTTAACTAAAAAAGAAATGGCTGAAACATTGCTAGATATCCATAGTACCTCTAAACAACAAGTAGATATGATGTTAGATCTTGCACGACAAGATCCTACAGATGACTTTTTACATGCTGTATTAGAAGCATTCTCAATGTCTAATAAGATACATAATTGGAATGACTTTGATAACTATATGCATAAGAAACTTATAGGTAGTACTGGTGAAAGTGGGGTACAACATACAGGTCAAATGATTAAAGAGTTACAGGGTGTAATGATTAATAGTATACTTAGTGGTCCTAAAACTCCATTAAGAGCTATTATGGGTACTGCTACTGCAACCTTTACTAGACCAATGTCACAGATAATGGGTGGTGCTATAAGGTATTTAGGTTCTGGAGATTCCTCCACACTTAAGAGTGCATTAGCTAGTGCTAACTCTATGATACAAGCTGTACCTGAATCTTATCAATATTTTAGATCTAGATTAGATAGCTATTGGAGTGGTGATATTAATACAATTAAAAGTAGATATTCTGAATATACTGTAGCTGATAATCATTGGGAATTGATGGGTCATTGGGCTGAAACTAGAGGTACTGTAGGTGAGAAAGCAGCGTATCGTGTTACAAACTTAGCACGATCTGCTAATCAAAATAACTTCCTTACTTATTCTACTAAGTTAATGGCAGCTACTGATGATGCTTTCACTATGATTCTAGCAAGAGCTAGAGCTAAAGAAAGAGCATTACAGGCAGTATGGCAAGATGGTAGAATACCAGATGTTACTCCACAAGCTATGAAGGAGTATGAGACTCGTTTCTATAATGAGATCTTTGATCCTGCAGATGCTAGTATTAATGATAGCATGTTAAAATTTGCTAGAGGTGAAGTTACCTTAAGTAAGGATATAACAGGATTTGGAAAGGCTTTAGATGAAATGTTCTCTAAGCAACCAATGCTTAAACCATTCTATCTATTTGCTAGAACTGGTATTAATGGTCTTGAATTATCATTTAAACATATACCGGGACTTAACTTCTTAGTAAAAGAATTCAATGAAGTAGCATGGGCTACAGCTGATAATTTAGATGCTGTTAGAAAATATGGTATAGAAAATGCTCAAGATTTAGCTAATGCTAAAGCTCTACAGAATGGTAGATTAGCAATAGGTAGTAGTGTCATGTTTATGGCGTCACAGAAGTATCTAAATGGTGGACTAACAGGTAATGGACCTGCTGATATACAAGATAGACGTGTATGGGAGTCTGCTGGTTGGAAACCTAGATCAATCAAATTAGGAGATGTATGGGTCAGCTATGAATCCATGGAACCATTTTCTAACATGTTAGCTGCTATAGCTGATATGGGTGACAATCAAAGAATGATGGGCGATCAATGGGTAGAGAAAGGTTTATTAGCACACTCTTTAATTATAGCTAAAGGATTAGTTACTAAAACATATCTACAAGGTATCAATCAACTAGTAGATTTATTTGGTAACAACCCTAAATCTATGCAGAAAATAGCTGCATCATTAGCTAATAATACTGTACCACTTGCTGGTTTAAGAAATGAATTAGGTCGTGTTATCACTCCATATCAAAGAGAACTTGATTCTGGATTCTGGGATAGTATAAGAAATAGAAATTTATTCATGGAGCAAGTAGCAGGTGAAGATGAATTACCTATTAAATATGATATATTAAATGGTCAGCCGATTAAAAATTGGAATCCAGCTACTAGGATGTTCAATGCTATTAGTCCTATACAGTTAAATTTCGATCAATCACCCGGTAGACAGCTATTAATACAAAGTAATTATCCTCTACGTACTACTGCTATGAGTTCACCTAATGGTATTAGCTTGGCGAATTCGCCTTCAGTACGTTCTAAATATCAGAAAGCATTAGGTGATCAAGACTTGGAATTACAGCTAGCTAAGTTAGCACAGAACCCAGAAGTAATAGAATCTTTAGCTAGAATGGAAGAAGATATCAGAACAGGTAGGCATAAGAGACCACCTGGTATATCTCCTATGAGTTACACACATAATATATTAATTCAAGCTTTAATGAAACGTGCTCAATCTAGGGCATGGGCATCAATTCAAACTGATCCTAATGTTATAGCTCTGGTACAAGCACAGAAGAAAGAAGATGCAGCGAAATATAATAGAAATAAAAATCCATCCCTAAGCCGACAACAACACAACGAAGCTGGTGCTTTATTAAACATTTACAAATAAAATTTTATGGCATACGTTATTGAGAATACTTATACAGGAGACGGATCTACCGTACTGTTTTCCTTCACATTTCCATATTTAGAAAAAACTGATGTTAAAGTATCTATTGATCAAGTAGATACGACTGCCTTCACGTTTGCCAATGCAACTCAAATACAATTAAATAGTGCTTCGGGAACAAGTAGCAAAACAATTAGAATCTATCGTGATACAAATATTGATAGTCTAAAGTCTGAATTCTTCTCTGGATCAGCTATTAGATCTCAAGATTTGAACGAAGACTTTTTCCAAACACTTTATTCAGGACAAGAATCAGAAGCTGCTGTTGAACTTAAATGGAATAAAACAACTGAGACATTAGATAGTACAGAAGCTTTTACAGATAGTAATAATCATCTGATGACAGCTGCTGCTATTGATGATAGAATTAATGCTAATGTAGCAGTACAACCACTTGCTAATGGTAAGATTTTAGCAGGTAATGGTAGCGGTGTAGCAGCTGCAGTTACCCCTTCAGGGGATGTAACCATGGCTAATACAGGTGCATTCACTATAGCTAATGGTTCAGTAGAACATGATATGTTAGCAGGTGATGCTGTAGATGGAGATAATATCGGAAATGATGTTGTTAACTCTGAGCATATAGCCGCAGGTGCTATTGATCTTGAGCATATGTCTTCTGCTTCAGTAGATTCAGATAACATTGTAAATGATTCTATTGTTAATGCTGATATAAATTCAAGTGCAGCAATTGCACATAGTAAACTAGCTAATTTAACTAGTGCTCAAGTAATTGTAGGAAGTGGGTCAAATGTTCCTACAGGTGTAGCTATATCAGGTGATGTAACTTTAGCTAATACAGGTGCTGTTACCATAGCAAATGATGCTGTGGAACAAGCTATGATAGCTGACGACGCAGTAGGTGCTGATCAGTTAGCTGCAGATGCTGTAGTAAATGCCTCATTAGCATCTGGTGCTGCTGTTGAATTTACTAAGTTAGAGGACTTAGATAGTACAAAAATATTAGTTGGTAATGGCAGTAATAAAGCTACTGAAGTTTCCATGTCTGGAGACGCTACTATAGCAACAACAGGTGCGGTAACTCTTGCAAATGATTCAGTTGAAATAGGAATGATAGGTTGTGAACAGACAACCATAACAGATAGTGACTCTCATCTTCCAACTTCTGGAGCTGTTGTAGATTATGTAGCAGCACAGATAGCACCTATTGGTGGTTTAGAAGTTATAGCAGATGATGAATCATTCCCTAATACAATCCCAGCTGCTGGTGTTGTAATTAGTATAGCTGACGCAGCTGGTTTACAAGTTAATTCTAGTGGTGTCTCTACTAATGGTGATACACTCGATAATTCAACTGTAACAATTAATAACTTTCCTACTGAATTAAGAGGTGGAGAAGGTACTAATGCTGATCCATATGTATTTGCATCTGGTGCTGGTTTGATGGTTACATCTACTGGATCAGGTCAGGTTTATAATTATCATCAAGCACTAATAAGGGAAGCAGACTTTGTACGCTTATCAGCTGATATTGATGACTTTAACCAAAGATATCGTGTAGCTGCTGCAGCGTCTGGTGTAAGAACAGGTGTTTGTGGAGCTAATGGGACAGGTTCAGGTTCATATCCTTGTGATGGTGATATGTATTGGAACACAGCTGCTGATAAGATGTATGTCTATGATAAAGCAGGTGATAGTGGTACAAGTAACTCAGATATAGATAATGCTTGGAGTGAAGTAAGTTCTGTAGGTGAATTCAAACTGCTTGAGTTAAAAGATGCAGCTGATGATAGTTCTCCTACTTATGATGGTGGAAACGCTAGATCTTATAATCTGAAACTACTAGGTACATCAACTGCAGCTAGTGTTACAAATGCTGCTCAGTTATTAATTAGTGTAAACGGTGTAATACAGAAAGCTAATTCAGGTACTTCTGTATCAGGATCAGGTGGAGATGAAGGATTCTGTCGGGTAGATGCAGATACTATAATGTTTGCTACTGCACCTTCTAGTGGTTCTTCAGTCTTTATAGTACAAATTGGAGCTTCAACTGATCTTCAAGTACCAGCTGATGATAGTGTATCTCAAACTAAAATACAAAATGGTGCAGTAGATACTGCTCAATTAGCTGCAGATGCTGTAGATGGTACAAGAATTGAAGATGATGCTGTAAACTCAGAACATATAGCAGCTGGAGCAGTAGATCTAGAACATATGTCTTCTCAATCCGTTGATGAAGATAATCTTTATATAGATAACGCTGGTTCTAACGGACAATTTCTATCAAAACAAACAGGTGGAACTGGTGGTTTATTATGGGCTACTCCCACTGATACCAATACTAACGTCTTAGCAGGTGGAACTATAACTGGTGATGTTATCTTTGATAATAGTACCCATGCTAGTGCTGATTTGACATGGGATGAATCAGATAAAGCTTTAGAGTTTAGGGATGATGTTAAAGCTGTATTTGGTGATGGAACAGATATTGAATTATATCATTCTGGAGGTCATGGTTATTTAAAAAATAATACAGGTACTTTTGTAATTAATGCAGATACTATTCGTATCAATAATAATGCTAATAATGAGAATATTATTTCATCAGATGCAGATGGAGCAGTAAAACTTTATTATAATAATGTATCTGAAATTGAAACCAAATCAGGTGGTGTAAAACTAAACGGACACTCTGAATGTGCTGTTAATGCTTTAGGTAATACTGCCAGTAATCCAACATTTGATTTCACTGTTGCTAACTATATTACTATGACACTTACTGGTAATGTTGTTGTACAGAACCCAACAACAGAATCCGTTGGGCAGTCGGGGTCGATAATAATTACGCAGGATGGTACTGGGTCGAGAACTTGTGGCTGGTCTAACCAGTTTAAATGGACTGGTGGAACTGCACCTACTCTTACTACTACAGCATCAGCTGTTGACCGTATTGATTATCTTGTAGTAGCTGCAGACCAGATACATTGTGTAGCTAGTTTAGATGTGAAGTGATATGTTTGAAACTATGACACGAATGGGCTCCAGTGGTGTTACTGAAGCCTATGAAATCGACAGATCCTTAAGGTTTGAAGGATTAAAAGGTGGTACGGCTGCTGGACAATTAGATAGAGATATTCAAGCTGGTGGAAACGCACTGAAATGGACTTTTGCCGTTTGGTTTAAAATAACTCAACAAGGAACAGTATCAGGTAATTCCACAAAGCATTTCATCGGTCCATATAGAGGTGGAGACGGTTCTAATGAATCAGTAATGGGTCTTGACTCAAGTGACCGCTTTTATATGCAAGATTCCAGTAATAGCAGATGCAGTCTTATTTCTGATAGAAGGTTTAGAGATCCATCTGCTTGGATGCACTTAGTAGTAGCTGTTGATACCACTCAAGGAACAGCAGCAAATAGAATAAAGGTATATTTTAACGGTATTCAAGAAACTGAATGGACTACAGAAACTTATCCTGATGAAGATGAAGAAATGGGATGGAATAAAGAGCAATTACATGCTATAGGACGTTACGCATACCCCGGACCTACTTCTGGCGCAAACACTAGATGGCATGGGTATATGGCAGATATGTATTGGATTGATAAT
>Ga0315316_10001151_pt1 | contig 18268 bp, 9 predicted proteins | sample M160m3416metaG_FD_203702 | JGI IMG/M metagenome (GOLD analysis project Ga0315316, IMG submission 203702) | Ammonia-oxidizing marine archaeal communities from Monterey Bay, California, United States - M1 60m 3416 | ecosystem: Environmental > Aquatic > Marine > Intertidal zone | place: USA... | reverse complement strand
ACGGTAGTCCTCGCAGCCAGAGCTTAGTCGCGCCGCAGAACGGGCGTTGACGGGACTGTCGGCAAACGACCCTCCCCGCCATACGCGAAATTGACCCCTGTCAGGCCCCGTAGGGTCACTGATATCCTTCTTTTTTCCGTACGGAGCGTACCAGTCCTGGCACCATTCCCAGACATTGCCGTACATGTCGAACAGGACCCAGGCATTCGGAAGCTTTTGACCGACGCGATGGGCGTACTGTTGGCCGTCTTTGTAAGCATGAGCGTCGTACCATGCGTAGTTGTCCAGTTCTGCATCATCGTTGCCGATCTGTTTAAGGTGGCTCCTGCACTGGGTGCGCCGTGCCGCTTCGGGTGTCTGCTGAACGACGGGCAAAAGAAGTGCGATCAGGATTGCAATGATCGCAATCACCACCAGCAACTCAATCAAAGTAAATCCACGTCGTGCAGTTTTCATGTCATTTACTCAGGTGGGAGTGTTGGGCGGGACGGGTTGTTTGGGTTCAAAGCTTGATGTTTCAATTCCCGTCGACGCCGACCGCGGCAACCATGGCCAGGCTGAACAGTAGCAGGAGAGGGGCTGGCTTTATGGTGATTCCCGTTTAGAACTATCCATCAATTCGGCATTGGTTGTTTTAGCCACCTTTAAGCATGAGTTGTTATTTCGTTACCGGGCTCTCATTCGCAGGGCCTGCGGACTGAATGAATGCGACCAGGTCGAAAATTTCTTCGGCCGTGTAGGTGTCCAGCAAGCCAACGGGCATGGTCGAGACATCGGCCGTAATACGTTCTTCGATCGATGGCTTCCTGATCGTCTCAATCTTCTCGGGCTTCAGCAAGTTGGGCAGCAAGCGAATCTGATCGTCCGTTTCTTCGATGACCAGACCGGTGAGCAGACGACCGTCATCAACCAGAATCATCTGCGTTTTAAACTCTTTGTGAATCTCGGAAGACGGTTTGACGATCTGCTGCAGTAACTTTGAGCCTTTGAATCGCTTGGTGACGTCCGACAGATCGGGGCCAAGCTTCGCCTCGTTGCCGCCGATCTTGTGGCAGCGGCTGCAGGTGGCCTGCTCAAAAATCCGCTTGCCTCGCGCGAGGTTGCGATCGCCCAGCTTGTCCGGTGCGTCGCCGAACCAGTGATGCTGCCACTTCTTCACGAAGCGTCGTTTCACCTGCATGTCGTTGTTGATGATGTAGTCGATGATCTTCACATAGAACCGCCCGTCGTTTCTGCGGTCCGGGTGAGTCTGCCGGAACTCATGAAATAGTGACCCAGCGAGTTGGCGTTTGTGTTTTGGGAAAGCGGCCAAACGTGAATCGACCCACTTTTGATGAGGCATTTTCTTATACGTCTCGGGCAGCGGGTTGGCGTCGATTCTCGCGTACAGTTGTGCTCGCTCGGAATCCATTTTGCGTTCCACCTTCGGAGCGGTGGCGAGGTTGCCGATGTCGTGATTGCCGTCGTAATGCTTCGGCGTGAGTTTGATGCTTCCGCCTTCTGGTAATTCCTTTGGCAATGAGATCCGAATCACGGCACCGACACCGCGTTCCATGTGCCGAGCCGGCCCCGATGTGCTTGTCCAGACGCTGCCATCGTCATCGAATTCAATTTCGCGTGTGTAGGAAACTCGTGTTGGTAATCGGAACTCGACCAATGTCTCTGTTACGGGATCGAAGCGATTGATTGTGTCGTTGCCGGTTCCGCAGATCCACACGATGCCGTCTTTGTCCACGTTCAACGCGTATGGAATCTGGTTCTCGGCGTCCGGCAATTCATAGACCGTCCAGTATTCGGTATTGGGGTCGAACTTACCAAACACGCCCGAACCGAATCCTGGTACCCACACCATTCCGTCGGGGGCAACGTGCAAACGGCGTGGTCCACGAAACGGTGGATTCCATTCTTTGATGTCGCCGTCAGCGACGTTCGGATCGATGCGTCCGATACGGTTTCCGTTCAGCTTGGAATACCAGATCATGCCGTCGACCGGAGAGTAGTCCAGGCCATAAGGGGTGATACCACGAGACTCACCGCGACCCGCGCCCATGGCCTGTCCAGCGCTCAACAGTTTATACTCTTTGACGAAGTGTGTTGTCGGGTGTAATGAGAAGCATGAATTTGAACCAGCGTCGGTATACCAGATCAGGCCCTCCGGATCGTTGGGGTTGATGCGAAGCGTGTGTGGGTAGCTACCGCGTTTCTTTGGCGCTTCTGCGCTGCTGCAGACTTCAAACTGTTTCGTCTCGATGTCATAGCGGGCCATCTTGCCGCTGGCGCACATCGTCGTCCACAGGCTGCCATCGTTGGCTGTTTCGATAGAATGAGGTGCGTGTACGTTCGGTGGGAAATCGATGGCTGTCTGTTTGCCTGAAGTGGGATCCAGCGCGATCATGCGGCGTTTGCTGATGTTGACTGCGTAGACCAGTCCGTCTCGACCGATTTCCAGGTCGTGGAAGGAGCCTTCCAGCGGCTTGTCCATTTCCCACATCGTGATCGTCGCGGCGGTCGCCAACCCTGTCGGTGCCGGTGGGGGGACAAACTTCGGCCAGTTGTTTACCGCATCGTCTTTGTAGGTGTTCATCAGGCGTTCAATGATGGTGTTCTGGGTATGCGGGTACAGTCCGCCAAATCCGTCCATCCGCCGCAGCATGGTTTCCCAGTCGACTGGTTTTTCCGGAGTGCGAAAGCCAAGCGTTCCGACCTGGTGACAATATGAACAGTTCATCTTGAAGTTCATCCTGTCGCGCGGGTCATCGAACGCGAGCATGCTGAAGGCACTACTGGCCGGACGTTGAAGTTCCAGGTCATCGCCGACGGCGGGACGAGTTGGTATCACCATGTCTTTGGTTCCTGCCGCAACGTCGCTTGTCCATTCGTCGGCGAGGCCCATCAGCCGCGTGCGAATGTTGTGGGACACAGGCCGTAAGCCGGAAATCTGAAATGATCCATCTTTCTGCGTGAACACGGACGTCCATTTGCGGTGCTCATCGTCAATAGCCGAGACCATGACGCCTTCGACGCCTGCGCCTGACGAATCAACGACTGAGCCTTGAATCGACTGGTCGGTGGCATCGGCGGCAGACGCATTGACACCGAAGACGATCAGAAACGCCAGGCATAGCAGAGGAAGTGAACGGTTCATTCGGGATCTCCAGTGGTGTCCAGTACGGTGGTCCTGAGTATCAGGTTCCGGAATTCTGAGTCCGGGACGTCGGTAAATGTCTGTATCAACGCGTACAAACGATTGATGTCTGTTGAGTCGAGCTTGATGCCGCGATGGGTTTCGTTGGCCAGGACTGCTTGTAGTTGCGCCTTTGTGATCGTGCGATTGCGCAGCGTTGGGGTCGGTGGTTTTGATGTTGAGTGCTGAAGTCCAGGCAGGTGATGACAGTTAAAACAACGTCCTGCATGACTTTCATTGCCACTTTCCAAAGCAATTTTGAATCCCTTGTAAGCCGGACCCTTCATTCCCGGTGGAAGCTTCACGAGGATTCGTCCTTCCTGGTTCGCCAGACGTCCAAAAATTCGGCCAGCCAGGTCTTCCGCAGACTCGCCTTCTTCCGGTTTTTCCGGGATGCGATTCACGTAGATAAACGCGTCGAACGGCGATCGTCTGGTCGAATCAAGACGATGCACTTTCGTTGTCTTTTCAATGCTCATTTCTGTCACGGGCTGCGATCCTGACTTGACCCGATGCCAGTCCGGCGCGTCGGCGATTACGCTATCGTTGATTGTGAGCATCTGCCGCTTCAGCCGTTCGAACACTTTGGGGTGCTGTCCTGAAATGTCCTTTTTCTGCGAGGGATCAGCAGCCAGGTCGAATAATTCGAAGCGACGATGGACTCCTGCCTTGATGGCCGGAATCCACGACTCGTTGAACATGTTCAGCTTGATGAACTGCCCTCGAAGTTTGTCGGCCTCTCTGTTTTTGAATCCTTCAAACATCTGTTTGTCGAAGCCCCCGCCCGCGATTTCGTCATCGTACGTGCCGGCTTTTCGAAGTACTGCCTCAATTTGTTTCTTTAGTGCGGCCATCGTTTCTTTGTCTTTGGGGAACTCGTAGCCGCGATGGGCCACCAGCGAGTACTTGCCGTCTCGCAGCGCCATCGAAGGACCGGATGCCGGCAGATGCCAGAACAACGACTGGTGTCGCGTGAATTTCGTTTCGCGGCCCAGCAACAGCGATGTGAGATCGGAACCGTCGAGGAACACATCCCTGGGTTTGTCGATTCCCAGCAGCCCGCACACCGTTGGCAGCAGATCGATCAGGCCGGCGGGTTCCTCTTCGACCAGTCCGCCGACGATGTGGCCGGGCCAGTGAAAGATCCCGGGGACTCGGATACCGCCTTCGTAATTTGAGCCCTTGATGCCTCGCAGATGTCCGACACGATCGGCGCGATAGCTGCCGTTGTCCGAAGAGTAAATTATCAGCGTGTCCTCGGGCGCATCGACTTCGTGCAGCTTCGCCAGCAACCTTGCGATTGCCTGGTCTGTGTTGTCGATTGTGCCGGAGTAGATCGCTTTCGGGTCAGACAGTTTGCCATATCCTGAAACGATGTCGTCGGGTGCGGCGATCGGCGCATGAGGTTCATGAAACCAGACGTTCAGGAAGAATGGTTTGTCGGCATCATGTTCTTTGTCCAGCCAGGAAATGGCTTCGTCAACAACGATCTGACAGGAATAGCCTTCAATCCTGCCAACTGGTTTACCATTGCGGAGGAAGTTCGTTGGGTTCCTGTGGCTTGGGTGTGCTCCGTTTGCCATCCCAAACCAATAGTCGAATCCATGTTCAGCCGGAGTCAGCTTGTTTGGTTTCTGGGGCGTTGGCATGCCCAGGTGCCACTTGCCCAGATGGACGGTTTCGTAACCGTGACTCTGCAGTACTTCTGCCAGCGTGACTTCTCGATCCAGCAATTGTGAGTTCTGTTCCCAGTCGGCGATCCAGCTGTAGACGCCGCAGCGAAGGTGCTGTCGGCCGGTCAATGTGGTGGCGCGGGACGGTGAACACACAGCAGCACCGGAATAAAAATCCGTGAATCGCACACCGGTCGCGGCCAGCGAATCGAGTGTGGGTGTCTTGACGGGACCGTCGTAGCAACCGATGTCCTTCCAGCCCAGATCATCGGCCAGCAGCACGACGACGTTGGGGCGTTCGGCTGCATCGACGGTTGTGACTGACAGGATGAGCCCGGCCAACATGACAAGCATCGACGAACAGCACCACCCAACACTGGCAAGCGTAGACGCTGCAGCCGCGACGTGCGCCGGTGTTTTGTGTCGATCTTTTCCTCGACGATTCATCTCGTTCGTTCCGAAATAATCATTTACAAGCGTTGTTGGCTTCGTTCCAGGTCGAAACGGGAGTCTGGTAACAGGAGTTGGGAGGTTATGCGTCAACCATGTTTTTGGCGTAAACGGCAGCGACATCGTCCCGAAGCCGCAACAGTGAACCACAGTAGAAATGTGACAACAGGCCGGCGCCGCCGCTGTCGCAGACAATCCGGCGAGTCAGGTTGTCCCAATCGCTCAACGATCGATAGGTAAGGCGATCGGCCAGCCAGTCAAAATACCGTTGTCGGTTTCCGGTCAAACTCCAATAGCCGTTTGGCACTTTGCGAAAACGCCATGGTTTCCAGTCGATGTCCGGTCGGTATTCCTCAAGCGCGGAAAGTATCGAACCATGGTAATAGTTCGTCAGCAGTCCTGCTCCACGGTTTTCATTGAATGACTCTTCCGTCAGCTGATACCAGTTTTCTTCGGTTTCAAGCTGTAACGTTCCTTGCAGCCACTTCATATACGCTCGACGATTCTCTGCCTCGTCCCAGAATCCTTTGGGGGTTTTTGAAAACAACCATGGCAGCCATGCGTAATCGGGTAGCATGTCACGCATCGCCTCCAATACAGAAGAACAATAGAAGCGATTCAACAGGGTCGCTCCCCTGTTGCGACGGAAATCCTGATTCCGGATCTGATACCAATCCTCATAACGCACGAACCCGAGCTTCGTACCGAGCCAGTTCATGTAAGTGACTCGATTCCGGCGTTCGTGCCAGAATCCGTTGGGAACTCGACTGTCGAGCCACTCGCGGTTTGATTCAATTGGACTGAGGTGAACGGACATGTTAAATGGCGAGTGTACGGTGATAGCGACGGAATGGTGAGCGTGTGCGCGGCGGGATTGTGGGGGAGGCTTACGTCCGGAAAGTTTCAGCTGCGACTAATTCTTGCCTGGTGGTATCAATTCGACTTCGGTGATTTCCAGTCCGGATGGTCCGCCGATGTATGTGAAGGCCCAGACGCCATCGAGGATGAGGCCATCGGGGCTGGCGGCCAGTTCGTCCCTGCGGTCATAGACGGCAGGATCAATCGTGAAATGTTGCAGGTCATAGACTTCCTCGAATCGACCGTCCCCGTCCACGGCTGCCAACCGCTGTTTTTCATGAAGATCACCTCGGAACATGCCGGCGAACTCGCCGTTGGGATACATAACTCGAATTCCGAAGTGCACGCGAGCCTTTGACCGAAGACGTCCGCGAACCACAAATTTCGAGCGGGGCAGCACAACGACGGGCGAACCATCGGAACGGTGGATGGAAAGGCCGGCCAGGTACAAGGTGACGTGTGGAGCCGACGGCGGTATCAGCGGGATAGCCTTCAACGAGGCTGGCTGTTGCTTAGTGGCCGGTTGCCATTTTCCGTAATTCTCTGGCTTCAGATGGAGCTGGCTCTTCCACTCATGAACCGAGTCGGGCACGAGCACAGACAGCAGATCGTCATCTGTGTCAGTCGTGACGTGATGCTTCGCCGGGACGTCGACCTCACTGCCGTCGCTGAGTCTTCTGAGACGAACTTTCCCCTCGCTCACGTTCAACATGGTCGAAGCGAGATTCGCTTCGACGTCGAATTGTGTCCCCAACACCTCAAGCACAGCCGACCTCGTATGAATCAGCATCGGTTTTCCGACCCGTTGAGGTGTGACGTTGGCCGACAGGCGTCCCTCTCGCAGTCGCAAACGCTTCTGCCCGAGGTCCGCAAACGTCAGCATGGAAGTGCCGGAAATCATCACGGTGGAACCGTCGTTGAACTGAAGTTCGAACCACGAGTCGGGCGCCATGCCTTCGATCGTACCGCCAGCCAGTTCCGTTCCGATTTTCACATCTCGAACGATTTGTCCGCGGTCGCCAGTCCAGATCAGCGATCCACTCAACCCGGTGATCCTGGCTATGGACTCGTCCGAAACGGCCCGCTGCGCGGCAATGTTGTTGCCAGGGACGCGACCCTGCGGATAACTCAGCTGATAGATCAAGCTGGACGAAAGAGAGACGATGACCACAGCAGCAGCGGCCAGTATCAGCCGCAGGAATGTGGGCTTTGATGCCCACGGGCCATCCGCCTTTGCTCGGTCTGCCGTCAGAAGGTCAGCATCGCGGGGTGACTGGCGACTTTCGCGCAGCGCGTCAGCGAACCTGGTATCCCATTGTGCCTGCTCAACGAAGTCCTGCCGCGCCGTAGCGCTGGTGTCGATCAACTCCGTAAGCCGTTCCTGTTCTGCAGCGTCCAGTTCGCCGCGCAAATGGCGGTCGATCAGTTCTTCCAGATTGAGGTCACTCATAAGGCCTCCTTCAGACTGGTTTCTACACAGGCTCGTACTTGTTTCTTCACGCGAAACAGCATTTTGCGTACAGCTTCCAGCGTCATACCGATTCGATGGCCGATCTGCTCATAACTCAGTTCATCGATGAATCGCGCTTTCAGAACATTCTGCCCGCGTTCCGATACTCGCTGCAGACAGCTTTCCAGTGCTTCTCTGGAACACGCAGCCTCATCCAGGTTCTGCGCGGTCTGGAATTCATCGAACGCCGCATCGATAGCATCGTCCAGCAGTCGCTCAGTGAGGTTGCGTTCGCGATGTTTTTTTTGTTTCAATCGCAGGACTTCCAGGCGTACGATCGATCGGCACCAGGCCAGCATCGACGTTCCTTCCTGGAACTGGTCGAATTTCCTGACCACGACCAGCATGGCCTCCTGCACAGCGTCCTCAGCGGCGGTATAGCTGCCCAGCAGCGAACGTGCATAGGTCAGCAGTTCGAGGTGGTATCGAAAGGCTTCTTTCAGCAGACGGTCGCGTTTTGCTTCGGAATCATTCATCTAGTCTTAACCAGCGATTTCATGAAATCGTGGACACGTTGTTGCGAATTATGTGTCTGGATTTACAGGAAACCTGCTAACGCTCGCTGAACGTCGTACATACACGCTCGAAACGCCGGCAAGGGATTCAGACGCGGTGAACTGGATAACAATGTACGCGTGTGAGTTTTCTGAACACGAGTTGCTGGCGTTTCGGGTTTTCATCTATTCATGACGCAGTGCTTCAATGGGATCCATGTGTGCCGCCTGTCGCGCTGGATAGACTCCGAAAATAACACCCACGCCCAGAGAAATGAACAGGCTGAGAATGACGGACCATGGAGCGATGAGCGGTTCAAGCGTGTAGACAACGGGTGGCAGCAGGTCCGGCGACATCATCGTGACTCCTCCTCGAAGCCCACGAAACACTGGACCACACATCAGGCCGAATGACACGCCCAGCAGGCCACCGATACTTGTCAGCACCACGGTTTCCGTAAGGAACTCGCGGATGATGTCCTGGCGCTTGGCGCCCAGCGCCCGTCGAATGCCGATCTCCCGCGTGCGTTCTGTTACCGTTGCCAGCATGATATTCATGATGCCGATACCGCCGACAAACAATGAGATGCCGGCGATGACAATCAAAAGCACGTTGAACATTGCACGCGTTCGCTCAGCCTGACGCAGCAGTTCTTTGGGGATCACGACTGCGTAATCTTCCCTGTCGTGATATTTTCGCAGCAGCAGCTCGATAATTGCTGCTGCCGCGTCGACATCTTTTACGTCCTCCACCTCCACGGTGATCTGGCTGAGTTCCACCTGCTCTCCGCGGAAGTCTCCACCCACGCGAGTCATCACCAGGTCACCAACTCGCTGACGCATGGTGTGCAGCGGAATGTAGGCATCCAGGTTGTAGTCGCGGGCATCCAGGCTCCCGCCGATCGCGGCCGACGACGTTCGCGATGCTGTCTGGCCGATGACTACGTAGAATTCACTGCCCACCCAGATGGTGCGACCAATCGGATTTTCGAAGGGGAAGAGCTGCTTTGCAGTGTCATCGGCAAGCACGACCACTTTTTTCCCACGGTCACGCCGTGTCAGCCAGCGTCCACGGGCGATTTTCAGATGGTTCAATTCCCGGTAGTCTTCCACGCAGCCAACCAGTTTTGCGTCTGCTGTTCGATTGTTCAGTCGCAACTCGAAACGAACCTCACGCATTGCAACGGTACGGCGAATTCGAGGCACATTCTCAACGATGCGGTCGAAGTCTTTTCGCAGCAGGCCATAGACTTTGACTTTCGAATTGGCTCCCTGTGCGTCGCTGGATGATGTGGGCTGCTTCGTCCGAACAATGATGTTGCTGGCCCCGAGTTCCAGAATCTGCTGTTGAGCCCGATAGCTGACTCCTTCTCCCATCGCCACCAGCCAGATGACCGTGGTTGTGCCGATAAATATCCCCAGCGCCGCCAGCCCTGCTCGCATCTTCTGCAGCAGCAGGCTTTTAAAGGCCAGGTGGATGGTTCGAAGGAGTGTGCTGTTCACGCGAAGGTCTGCGCTAAGGTAAGTCGTTGACCAATTCCCGATCAGAAGAACTGGGCCGCAGAGCGAGCAGCGACTGTGTAAGGTGGCCGGCCGCCCCAGATTGACGCCCAAGTGGAAACTAAAAGTCGCTAATCACGCGGCAAGCCGACCAGATTGTATGATGTATAATTCCGGGTGTGTTTGGGGGTGCGAGACACAGCCACACGGCGTCACTGGTCATCTGCCCAAAGTCTGGTTACGAAGTCCGCGGCTTCGCAGATGTTAATTTGACTTTGGGATCCTTGTAATCCCCGGCCTTGTCTTCGTCTTCGTCTTCGTCTGTTTCATTCGATTCCGAAATTGTCCTTGCGGCTTCTTCCTGCGCTTCTTCAATTGACGCCGTGGGGTTGAGCACGACATCTTCACCTTCCGTCAGGCCGGTTTCCACAAGAATGGAAACGTCGTTGCTGTCTCCAAGTTCAAGAACACGTCGCTGCGGTCCTACAGGCGTCTGTACCCAGCACAGATACTCGTCGGGCGTTTCCAGCACGGCCGCAACCGGAATGGTCAGTACGTCTTCGTGCCGGGCCATAATGACCTCCACTCCCGCGCTCATGCCCGGGTTGAGGGTCTCTCCTTCAGGAAGCCTGATGATCGTGTCATATTTGACCTGGTTTCCCGTCCACCATCCGGCAGGACTCGTCACTGTTGCGACGGACTCAACCTCGGCTTTCAGCGTACGGTCAGACACGGTCACGATGGCTTCCAGGCCGGGCTTGACTCGATCGACCATCGATTCGTGAATGCCAACCTTGACCTGCATCTTTGTCAGATCAGGCATCAACAGCAGAACCTGATCCTTGTGGACCGTGGCTCCCTCTTCGATTTCCGGGGCATTTTTCCATCGTGCAGACGAAGGGTGAATCACCATGCCGGCTTTTTCAGCCTTTACAACACAGTACAACATTTCCTCTTCGGCGCGTTCCAGGCGACGGTTGTCCGCAAAGACTCGCTCTTCTTCTGCCTTGAGTCGTGCATCCGAGGCTCTGAGGTCACCCTTCCGCATAGCCAGTTCTTCGTTTTTCGTGAACTCTTTCAGGACTTCGATCTGAGTCGCGATGAGCTTCACATCCAAATCAGCACGTGTGACAGCAAACGTCTTTTCCTCGACATCCAGTTCACTCTTGTAGCCGGCTTCCGCCATCGTTTCTTCATGAGCCAGCAGGTCCTTCGCCGTGAGCAGAAGTGCTTCTTTAACAGCAAATTCTTTTTGCAGCACCTTAAGTGCGACTATGTAATCTCCGTGCTCATATGCACCAACTGCCAGTTTGGCTCGCTCAAGATTGGCACGCGACCGTTCCGCTCCCGATCTTGTCCACAGGGCATATTTTGTACGTTCCGCAATCTGTTCCTCCATGAACAGCGTGTCCAGTCTCACCAGTTCGTCGCCGGGTTCCACGTATGTGCCGTTTTCGACGACCCAGATGACCGTGTTATCGCCGCGCACCTTGCACTTGATTTCCGTGTTCTCAGAGCTTTCCAGTGTGCCCTGCTCGATGACTGTGACCAGCAGGTCGCCCCGGGTGACCTTGTGAGTCAGGAGCGAACTGCTGTCCTGAGTCGGGTTTGGATTGGCCAGTGTCGTGACGATGACTGCAAACACAGCAATGACGAAGATCGCGAAGAGCGCTCGTTTCCACCATTGGCCTCGCGGACTGTCGCGGAAATCGTCATTGGATCTGCTGGTCATTGGTTCACTCGCTCCCCGATTTCGCGGCGACCGTGGCGTCGAGCCTGTCGTTCAGCATGCTGTCGTTTGTTTTCAGAGTCTCGTCCTGAGCTTCCTTGATGTGTGCCAGAGGATTGAGGATGACTTCATCACCTTCCTTCACACCTCCGGTGACAACGATGGATACATCATTTGTGTCACCGAGTTTCAACACCCGTCGCTTCGTTCCGTCGGTCGTCCTGACCCAGCAGAAATCACCTTCGTCGGTTGCGACGATTGCAGCGATAGGAATTGTAACGACGTCTTCGTGTCGAGCCATGATGACTTCCACTTCGGCGCTCATCCCGGGCTTTAAACGTTCCGCCGAAGGCAGTTCAATAATCGTGTCATACTTCACAACGTTTCCTGTCCACCAGCCGGCTGGTCGCGTGACTGACGCAACCTTGGTAACTTTGGCTTCCAGTGTCTGGTCGGGCATGGTGATTCGGGCCATCAGGCCGGGTTTGACACGGTCGATGATGGATTCGTGGATACCGACTTTTACCTGCATCTTTGACAGATCGGGCATGAGCAGAAGCACCTGATCCTTTCGTACGGTCACTCCCTGCGCGATATCCGGAGCATCCTTCCAGGCCTCAGCGGTAGGATAGATGACCAGACCACTGCGTTCGGCGGTGATGACACAGTCTTTCAGTTCCTGCATCACGCGGGTTTTACGGCTTTCCTCCATTCTGAGTGCGGCTTCGTCAGACTGCACCTTTGTCGTCGTGGCTTTCAGATTGCCCTGCATCGTTTCCATCCGCATTTTTCTGGTGTAATCTTTCAACACCTTGAGTTGCGTCTGGCGAACTTCGAGTTCCAGTTTTGCCTGTTCCAGCGAGTACGCGTTTGCCTCGACTTCGAGCTCAGTGACATAACCCTGCTGAAACAGCGTGTTGGAGTATGCCTGCATCTTTCCCGCGACCTGCAGATTCCGTTCGGCAACTTCTATCTGTTGTTCCCGGTCCTGCAGTTCTGACGGGTATCTTCCCTTGACATAGGCATCGATCGCGATCGCGGCCTTTTCAGCGTCGGCTCGAGTTCGTTCGAGCATCGACTTTGCCTCAAACGTATTCGTTCTTGTAAGGCTCAGTTGTTCTTCAATCAGCTTCGTGTCCAGGCGGACAAGTTCATCGCCCGGTTCGACGGTCGTACCGCCTTCTATCACCCAAGTGACCGTGCTGAAGCCTCGGACCTTGCAGAGGATTTCGGTGTTGTTTGAACTTTCCAGAGTTCCCTGCTCGATGACGGAAACAATCAGATCACCACGTGTGATCGTGTGGGTCAGTTCTGATCCGGTATCCGGCGTGGACAGAAACCCGGGACTGAGGACGACAGCTGACGTCACTACTGCAGCGCATACGACCAGAAGCAGACAGAATTTCCACCAGTTGCTGTGTGATGCCGGCTTAGCATCATTGCGCAGAGGGACACGCTGCTCCTGGGCTGGAGTTTGTTGTCCGGCAGATGTTTGAATTTCGGGAAGGATGTCGGTCGACACTCTTCGTCTCCACGGCAACGGAGGTTGTCGCTCAGGTAGGTGGATTCGCAGGACTTCGATCGCCTGAGGCCGGCGAAGCTGAATTTTCGCCAGTCCGACCAATGTTCACAAGTCCGCAGCATTGCCGGAGATTATGGGATTCCGGTTTTCTTTGCAGAAGAGAACCACGGACTTTTTCAGATCGTGGACATCATTCCCCTGATTTTGCGGCAGATCGTGAAGAATTCGTGCGTTTCAGTCATTCTCGGCACGTCAATGAAAAGACGGATTTCCATTTGTCGCTGACGACATCAGGACTGACGTTTTTTCGTTCCGGCGCCAATTCATACGTTCCGGAAGCTCCAGAATATCCCATTTGCTGTATTATTCCAGAATGCTTTTTGGTTTGATCCAGACGAAGTCATTGGATTACCGGGGCATCGTCCGCGTTGTTCACCAGATGCGCTGACTGCCCGCCTGCCTTCTGTCCACCGTCGTCAAATCCCGGTGGTATCTGCGATCCCAGAGGAATTGGCGGAGGTAAAACCGGAATCTCTGACTCATCTTCTGCATCAGCTTCCTTATCGGCGGTTCCAGGTGTGATGGGAAAATCGATCCACTTGCCATCTGAATCCAGCGTCATGATACCAAGTTCCCGATAGAGTCTGATCCTTGCTGCATAGTAGCTGAGCCAGGCACTCAGGAAGCTGTTTTGTGTGGACAGGAAGGAACGCTGCGCACTCAACAGGTTGATTGCGGTGGTCGGACTAATCTGCGGTCGCTGCCCGGGTTGGGGAATTCGCCCCGGAGCGTTCAGCTTGCGTTGTGTCTGGTCGACTCGTCGAATGGCGATTGTTACGGCACGACGCTGAATTTCAAGATTCTCTCGCAGCTGCTTAAGCTGCCGCAATAATGCGCGGACGCCCAGATAAAGAGAGTCGCGGGATTGAATCAGTGCACGACGATCCTGCTGATAGCTGATCAGCGTTTCGCTGTATCCGTTTCGTTCCAGTAGCCGCGTTAGTGGAGCGTCGAACTGAATACCCAGAGTTGCGGTTGAGTTGGCCGCATCAAAGCTGACCACGTTGTTCTGAACGGTTCCGGTACTGGCGGCAGCACCAACGGTAACATTTGATCGCAACGCATTGGCCGCGATCTGAATGTCACGCCAGCTGTCGACAAGGGCGGACCGACCATTCATGAAGTCCAGGCGGTTTTGCAGAGCAATCTCAAATGCGGCCACTGGTTCCAGCTCCACGCTTTCCACCATCACTGATTCCAGCCGAGCCCGGGCCTGTACAAGGGCGAGCTGATCGACAATATTGAGAGTCGCCGTAAGCCAGTTGACGACACCACGAGCGGTTATGTCTCGCGTCTCTTCTGACAGTAATTCCCGCAGCTTCGTCAGTTTCGTGGTCTGTTCTGCGAACTGTGAGGTTAGATCTGCCATATCTTCGCCGAGATCTTTTCTTTCTTCGGCAAGCCGTTCTGCCAGGTCCTGCCGGTTTTCTTCCGGCATTTCTTCATCCTCAGATGCTGCTTTCATCCGCAACACTACAACTTCGTCCATTCGCTGCAGTTCTTCCGGAATCCGTTGAATTAGATTCTGAATGGGTGCGACCAGGGGCGTGACGTCTCTCAGTACCGAATCAATTCCGGCAACAGTGGGTATGATCTGATCCTCTCCTTCCGTAAACAGTTCACCGGCGCGACCCTGTAGCAGTACCACCATATTCAGGATGTCCGTCGCTTCTCTCGCGAACAGCTGGAACTGACGAATCAACTCATCATCCAGGTCAATCGGAAGGTCTGGTGGCAGGCCCAGTGTACGTGTCTTGTAGCCATCGAGGGCCAGTTCGAGATTGTTTTCCTGCAACAGCAGTGCAGCTTTGGCGGTTTCAATGTCCTGTTCAAACTGGTCCACCTGAACCAGATCGATCAGCCCTTTGTCGTAGAATGCTTCCAGTCGCGCAAACGTGCGCTCCTGCAGACTGAGGGTGTCTTCGCTGTTCCGTTTCCGTTGCAACTGCTGCAGCAGTCCGGCATAGCCACCTACGTTGCCGCCCCCGGAAAACGAAGTCAGAGTTGTTCCCGATCCGCCGCGCTGCGGTCCCCTGACGCCCAGTTCGCCAATGGCCACCTGCGTATAGAACCCCTGCCTGAACTGAGCATAGGCCCTCAGGTTCGCCAGCAGGTTGCGTTCAACCTGAGTCAGGTCTTCCAGTGCAATACTGCGACCAGCACCGCGCAGCAGCGGCTGCACAAAGCTGGCGCTCAGCAGCGACCCTGCAAAATTCACGTTGCCATTTGTGAATTCCCATGTGAAGGCATTGGCGATTCCCGCCACCATTTCGCCGGCCGTTGCAAAACTTCGATTTAACTGAAGGGTATTTCCACCTCCACCGAAGCGTCCGGCAAACGGAACTCCCAGTGCTCCGATACCCCGCCCCGTAGTCAGTCGATTGCTTTCCCCGCCAGCCGTCTTCTGTCCACTGTGAAGGAATACTGTGTCAAATCCACCAGTGAACTGTGTGTCCAGACGCCAGCGTTCTCGTGTGACGTCCAACGCGGACAGATACAGGGTCTCCAGCTGACTCTGGTGGCTGGGCGAGTGGACATATGAAAGTCTGAGTGCGGAATCGACGTTTAGTCTTACAGCACCGTTCTCATTGGTTTCAGCATATTTTGACAGCTCCTCGCGCCACGCGGGGTTTTCCAGGTCGGATCGGACTCCGTTGTCGTACCAGTGCTTCCAGCCCTTCATGCCGTCAACGCAGCGCATGTAGCTGTGCGCTGCGGGGTCGTCCTGAGGCATGGGCGCACAGTCAGGGTCGTAGTGGTCGAAATAGCGACTGCGGGGGTCGATTTCGATACTGATGTCGGCAGCAGCCCAGCGGGGGTCACCGTTTCGTTCAGAGATGGTCCCGTACGCTTCGCGGTTCGCTTCCAACCGATATTCCCTGCGGGAGCACCCACTGGCGCTGAACGCAACGGCTGCCAACAGAAAGAACGTTCCGACAGGCCAATCATGTAGGAAACCGCGCATAGACGGGAGTTCCATTCGACCCGACGAGAGGCGGCATTCGAGTCCGTCAACACATACCAGTTTCCACTTGGTTCCTCCGTCAAGGTGATCGTCTTACGGATCCGGCAAACTTCAATGGATATGTCGGAGCGGTCAGTTACACCGGGTTTTCTAACAATAGGGCCGCAAGCTCAGCCCATATTATCAACAGCAGAGTCGAGCGGGCTGATACCAAATGCGGGTTGTCCGCATTTAGAACTCTCGAGCTGGAAGAATAAAGCCTTGTGATCGCCTCCGATTCACTACGATCCGCCGGAAACACGGTCAGTGACCTGCGGTTGATTTGACCGAATTGCATGGCAATGAGCGAGCAAATCCTGTTGGCAGGGACAGGCTACGACGTCGGACAATCGCTACAAACCGGAAACCCACGCGATTCGAAGCCCGCCTCAGTCTGCCTGCATTGTGACCTAAGGAACGTTGTTGTTTGCACTGCATTTTCGATAGGCTGGTCACGGCAGTTTTCCCAATCTGCTTTTATCCAGGTTCGCAGCACCAGCGCTTTCAGCGACTCATTTAATCTCGTCCTTCCAGTGTTATCCTGAGTTACCGTCCAAATTCTCAAGAATTCAGTGACATAAAACCCAATACGGTGTCCACCATTCTGCGAAATTCCTGGTTGTCTTTAGATGAATGTTTCTGACGAAAAACGCGATCGTCTGTCTGTTGCGGTTCACGTCGCAGTCCAACCAGCATAGAACAATGTCACAAGCAAAGGTTATCGACAAACCGGTCTGTGCTGCCGCCCCAACAGGCCTTCATCTCTCTCCCCCACCGTTCCTCACATGACGTTCTTCACACGCGTCTGATCGCAGCTGCCCAATCAGCGACGCGTACTACACACTTCAATATTTTCCAACACTTCTGCATGTTAGATTCTCTATTACCTCAATGCCGCCGGATTCTCATCACAGCAACGCTGACGGTTGCCGTTGTGCAACCGTCGCTGGTTCAGGCACAGGAAACTCCGGGGGCCGTGGCGGTTGCAACGATAACGACAGATTCGAACGCTGTACTCGAGTTCTCGTTCGACGGAGCTCCGTGGCGTGATGTGATTCAGTGGCTGGCCGATTCGTCTGATCTGGCACTGCACATTGGTGGACTTCCGACCGGCAGTTTTACATATTCCGACAGCAACCCATTTACGCCGCAGGAAGCTATTGACCGAGTCAATCTGTTTCTGCTTCCTCAGGGATTCAGTCTGGTTCGCAGCGGCAAGCTGCTGTCGGTGATAAACCTCACCGATCCGCGAAGCATGCAGCAGTTGAATGTTCTGGCCAAGCTGGTCACGGTGGAACAACTGGATGGATTAAGTGATCACGACGTTGTGAAGTGCATTTTTCCGCTGGGTGAACTTGCCGCCGAGGACGCTGTCGAAGAGTTGAACGCCCTAAGTCTGATGACTCCCCCGGCTGTGTTTGCAAAAACGAATCAATTGATGGTGACAGACACGGCGGGCAACCTGAAAAGTGTACGGACGATTCTGGCGGCCTTCGAACCTCACACTCTTGACAACGGAACGGTTGTCAAGAGCTTCACTCTGAAGCACGCAGATGCCGAGGATATTCTGATTGTGGCTCGTCCACACCTGGGACTGGCGACGGGAGAGATGATCGGGATCGATGTCAGCCTGTCTGCTGACCTGCAGGGAAAGAACATCTTTGTTACGGGAATCGAAGACAAGGTTAAGCTGATTGAAGGATTAATTACAGCGATCGACCAACCGACGAACAGTCTGACTTCATCTGACGGCAAGGCCGTATTGCAGACCCACAGTGTGGAAGGCGGCAATGTTCAGATCGTGTATGACGTGTTGCAGACTCTTCTGGCGGACGAGACTGTTCGGTTGTCGATGGATCAGGCGGGCGGCAGTATTGTTGCTCTGGCGACTGCAGAGATTCAGGCAGAGATTGAGCAGACGGTTGCTCAGCTGCAGGCCTCTGAAGCTGAATTTGCCGTTATTCCGTTAAAGACGATCGATCCATATCTGGCGGTCAGCCTGCTGGAAGAGATGCTGGATTTGTCTGATGCCAGACGCCGTGAAGATGCCGGGATGGAGGCATTCACACGCCACGGTAATTCACGTGGCCTTGAGATCATGAAGAGCAACGTTAGTGTGGACGTCCCCAGGATCGATGCTGATCCGGTCAACCGGCGGCTGTTCGTCCGAGCCCGAAAGCATCAGATTGAGCAGATTAAAAAGATTGTCGCGGAACTGGACACCAACAGCAGCGTCGGCAGTAGTGACCAGATTCGAATTCTGCCCTTCAGGGGTAAACAGGCT
>Ga0315316_10001149_pt1 | contig 18278 bp, 13 predicted proteins | sample M160m3416metaG_FD_203702 | JGI IMG/M metagenome (GOLD analysis project Ga0315316, IMG submission 203702) | Ammonia-oxidizing marine archaeal communities from Monterey Bay, California, United States - M1 60m 3416 | ecosystem: Environmental > Aquatic > Marine > Intertidal zone | place: USA... | reverse complement strand
GAGCCATGCCACCCAATGGATAAAGAGGAAAAAGTTACCGCATTTATTGAGAAAATTCGCAACCGTGTCGGAACGGTCGTGGTGGGCCAGGACGAGGTGGTCGAAAGGCTACTGATCGCGCTTTTCACCAGTGGGCACATCCTCCTGCAGGGAATGCCCGGGCTGGCCAAAACATTGCTGGTCAATGCCCTTGGCAAGGCGATACACCTCGAGTTTTCACGTGTCCAGTTTACAGTTGACCTGTTGCCTGCGGATATCCTCGGCTCGGAAATCCTGGACCAGTCTTCTGCCACCTTCACGACCCGGAAAGGACCGGTCTTTACCAACTTATTGCTCGCTGATGAGATTAATCGGGCAGCACCGAAAGTTCAGGGAGCGCTTCTTGAGGCAATGCAGGAGCGCAAAGTGACGCTTGGCGATGAAACCTATCGCCTACCGGTGCCATTCCTTGTCATAGCGACCCAGAACCCGATTGAGCAGAGTGGCACCTTTGAACTTCCTGAGGCACAGCTTGACCGCTTCATGTTATGCCACCGACTACACTACCCTGATGTGGATGAAGAGGAGGAGATCCTCAAGCGTAACTTGAAACTAGGGGTCCAGAAGGAGGGTCACGGAGCAGTTGCCAACACCGAATTTGACATAGTCCCTGACGAACCCGTGGGTGACGCTGAAGACTTAAACAACGCCATTGATGCCACGCACCGGGTGCATGTCAGTGAAGTCTTCATAAAGCATGTCGTTGAGCTGGTCGGCCGTACGCGCAACCATCCAAACATTGAACTTGGCGGCAGCCCAAGGGCAGGTATTGCATTGATAAAAGGCGCGCGGGCCAGGGCCCTGATCCATGGACGCAATTACGCCATCCCCGGTGACCTTTTTGCGCTTGCCGAGGACGTTCTTCTGCACCGCATCCGTCTCAACTACGAGGCCCTTGCCGAGGGCCTGACCGGTGCCGATATCCTCGATGAAATCCTCAGGGAAATGGGCTAAACAATCTCTCCAGTGCTTATGCCGCAACATTGCCTTGAGACCTGTGATCCGTTAGACTCGCGACAATTCCTCATCGCGGTTAAGAAGCTGGCCACTGACCTCGGCTACGGTAGTGACCGTTCCCCTTTCCTGGGCTCCGGTATTGAGTATGTGCAATCGCGGCGCTACGAGATCGGCGACCCTATCAAGTCTATTGACTGGCGTGTCACGGCGCGCACCGGACAGTTTCACGTTAAGGAATACGAAAGTCCCAAGCGCATGCCTGTCTATCTGCTGATTGACACATCCGCCTCGATGACCATTGCTTCCGCGCACCCCAGCAAATATGCGCAAGCCGTTCAAATCGCAGGAGGCATTGCCTTTGCCGCACTGGATCGCATCAGTCCGGTTGGTGTGATTGGGGTCGGCGACCGGGACCTCCTGATCAAGCCCAGCCTCTCACAAGACCGCATCCTGCAATGGTTGCACCGGCTTAGGCGCTACCGAATGGATGAAAAAACCCGGCTCGGTGATAAACTCAACAGGCTCCTTCCCAGCCTTGCCAGCCGCGCATTGATTATCACCCTCTCCGACCTTCATGATCCCGGCGCTCTGCCGGTGCTCAAACTGGCCGCACAAAAACATGACTGCGTTGCCCTGCAGCTGATCGATCCGGCAGAAACAACGATGAAGGGAGCAGGATTTGTCCGCATCCGCGAGGCAGAAACCGGAGTGGGCGCAATTGCCAAGAACAATGTCGGCATCAGCAAGCCTGAATCTGTTGCAGAACAGCTCAGCAGTGCGGGCATTGATAACCTCTCCCTATTGACTAACGAGCGCATTGTCCACAGACTGCGTAATTTCTTCAAGTCACGTTCAATTCTCGGCCGGGACTCACGGTGAAATGAAAAGCCTGCTGTTCTTTTCCACGGCTATCTTTATGGCCACAATACCGGAAACCCCTGCCAGTAAGGCTGGGGCAAGCCCGGTCGGGCTCTACAGTGAGATAAGGGACTTCGTACTTCCCGGCAGTGCACTTGAGCCCAAGCCGCTGCGCCAGGACACCGAAATAATTGTTCGCATTACCGCCATCAGGCCGCACGGCAGTTCCTTTCGGTATGACCTGAGTTACTGCGGGCTAAAGGAAGGTGAATTCAATCTCTGCAGCTACCTGCAACGAAAGGACGGCACATCAAGCAATGACCTGCCAATTCTTCCCGTCAAGTTTGACGGCACCTTGCCGGCTGATCGCCTGCAGCCAAACAAGCCGGCACCCGGGGAACTTCCGAGAATCGGCGGATACAAAAACCTACTGATCGCTGCAGGCATAATCTGGATCCTCTGCCCAATTGCTCTGCTCCTGCTCAAGGGCAAAAAAAGCGGGCAGGTAAATACATCACTTGCCAAGCCGAAAAGCATTGCCGACCGGTTACATCCCCTTCTCCAGGCAGCCTGCGAGGGCAACCTGGACGCATCCGGCCAAGCAGAACTCGAGCGCTCGCTCATAGGTTTCTGGCGTGAGCGCCTGAACCTGCATGGGGAAACGCCGGCCACGGCACTGGCAAAAATCCGGCAGCATGAGGATGCCGCGCTATTGCTCGATCACCTTGAGCAATGGCTCCACAAGCCATGCCCCCAATCGCCGATTGATCTCGACACCCTGCTGGAGCCCTACCGCGAGGCAACGGCAACACCCCGGGGAAAGGAATCGGGCGCATAGCATGTTTGCCTATCCCCTGCTGCTCATATTGCTTGCCATCCCCGCCGGGATATGCGCTTGGATCTGGCGGGGGGGAGGTGCCGGGCAGCGTGTTGCCATACCGATGGACGGTGGCATTCATCCCCGCCGAAGAATCTGGGGTGCTCTTCTCAATCTTACGGCATCACTGCCGGCCCTGCTGTTGGCACTCGCTATCCTCCTGCTGGCAGGTCCGCAGCAATTCTCCGAGCCGAAAACCAAGAAGAAGCTCACTAATATCCAGTTCGCCCTCGATGTTTCCGGCAGCATGACGGCTCCCTTCGGGGACGGGAACCGGTATGATGCGGCAATGTCAGCTATTAATGAATTCATCAACTACCGCGAAAGTGATGCATTCGGGCTGACAGTCTTTGGCGATCATTTTCTCCACTGGATTCGCCTCACTTCCGACCCCTCAGCTTTCGGCTATGCCACCGCTTTTCTCGGACCGAAGCGGCTGCCGGTCTGGTTTCGGGGCGGCACCAAGATCGGTATGGCACTTGAAGAATGCCTCAAGCTGCTTGTCGAGCGAGAAGATGGGGATCGCCTGGTTATCCTGGTCTCAGACGGATACAGTGCCGACCTGGGCGGCGGCCGTGATGTGGAGATTGCCTCCCGGCTGGCGGCCAACGAAATTACTGTCTACGCCATCCATGTAGCCCCCGGCGCCCCGCCGGCACAGTTGCTGACAATCTCGGGCCGCACCGGAGGGGAGGTATTCGCCGCCGGAGACCCTGAAGGACTGGCAACCATCTTCAGGCGCATTGACGAGATGCAAAAAACCGGAATTGAAAAAATTGCGGCGGAATCAATGGACAACTTCAAGCCCTATTCCATAGCGGGTGCCGCCACTCTCGGGCTGTTTCTGCTCAGCCTGACCGGCTTGCGTTATAATCCATGGTAGGTATTCCGGAAATCGTTTTTTTTGTCGTGCTGGTTATCGCACTTGGCACTGAATGGCTGCATTCGGCAAGGATTGCCCGAATCTCGCAACTGGCGTTTGGACCGTCCGGGAAGCCCGCGTTGTGGGCAAGAGCGACCCCCTTTGCCAGGTGCATCGCCTTGGCAGGAGCAGCGTGGGGACTGCTTACCCTTCTTGAAATCAACCCCAAGGTCTACAAGGCAAAAGCCGTGGAGGAGTCCGACATGCAACATGTTGTGATCGTCCTTGATGTTTCGCCCAGCATGAAGATTGAGGATGCCGGCAGTAGTGGATCCATCTCGCGCCGCAGGCAAGCCTTCAACTTGATGGAATCATTCTTCAAGCGTGTATCCATGGAGCAGATGCGACTCTCCCTGATTGCGGTCTACAATGGGGCGAAGCCCGTGGTTGTGGATACCCGGGATGCTGATGTAGTGCGCAACTTCCTTGACGGAGTGGATATGTATACCGCCTTTGAGTCCGGTAAAACACACCTTTTTGACGGCCTGGAGCTTGCCGCTGAAATATCCGGGGATTGGCAGCGGGAAAGCACCACCGTGATCCTTCTCTCAGATGGGGACACCGTACCGTCCAAAGGGATGCCGAAGATGCCAAAATCAGTGAAACACATCCTCGTGGTAGGTATTGGAAACCCGGTAACCGGCACCTTTCTTGACGGTAAAAACTCCAAGCAGGACAGTTCCACCCTACGGCAAATCGCATTGCGCCTGGGCGGGCAATATCACAACGGTAATGAAAAAAATCTCCCAGGGGAAACCATCGGTTACCTCACGGCTGTCGACAACGAGAGCCCATTTAAAAGGCTCACCCGGCGAGAATATGCGTTGGCAGCACTCGGCATCTCAGCCATGATTCTTGCCCTGCTTCCTGTGATGCTGACACGGTTTGGTACCCGCTGGAGGCCAGGCATCCCGCCAGCAGGAAAACACTCACAATGAGCCTGTTCCAACTCCCGGCCAACCGGCCATGGACAACACTTTGCGCCATCGCCCTTATTAGCGCTGTTGCAGCCCTGGGTGCGACCCGTGAACGCCAACCAAGGACCGAAAAAAATCCGCTGCCTGAATCCGGTCGTGAATTCAGCGAGCATATTAACAAGAATTTCGGCTCCGATGGATCCGACATACTTCTTCTCATTGATTGTCCCCTGGGCGGCGACCTCTTTGATCCTGTTGCCACCCTCGCCTTTAAGGATCTGCTGAAGCGGGTCCGGGCTCTCCCGGAAGTCATCAAAATACCCACTGCAGGTTTACTCCTGCCAATGTTTCCCGATACGGGGGCAAGCCCTGCAGAGCAGGAGGCCTGCCGCAAGCGGGCACTCAAAAACCCGGTGATCGCCGGCAACCTGATCGCCCTTGATGCCCGGATGGCACTCTTGCCACTGAGCATCAGATTGGCCGGGCGTGAACAAATGAGGGAAACCGTTGACGCCATCGAGAAAGCCGCGCGGTTAAATGCCGAGAATTCCCCTATCCGCACCAGGCTAATCGGGTTGGTGCCCATTGATATTGCGAGGCGTGACGCGATGAAAGTGGAACAACGGCGCTTCCAGATAATTGGCTACAGTCTTGCCGCCATCCTGGCCCTGTTGTTTTTTCGCGGCCTGATAACTACAGTCGTGGTAACCGCGCCGCCCGCAATCGGCCTTTTGTGGACACTCGGGTTCCTGGGATTCTCAGGTGAACAGCTCAACAGCCTGTCCATGGTTGTCATGCCGCTCATCCTTGGAATGATCGGCTTCACGAACGCTGCCCATATTGTCATGCAATTGCATCGCGAACGGAAAGGCGGTCTGGATGCGCGTGGTGCCACAGCCGCTGCCCTGCAAAAACTTGGTGTGCCCTGCATACTGTCAGCACTCACAACCACTGCGGGATTCGCGTCCCTGATGATTGCCGAGTCCAAAATGATCAGTGACTTCGGCCGTGACTGTGCAATCGGCGCAATGCTGACCTTTGCGGCAGTCATGCTTATTCTTCCTCTCATGACGAGGCTTGCTGCCACGGAGAATCTGGAATCTGCGCTCATGGGTAAACTCAGGCGTATCTTCCCCGCTGGAAAATCAAAGGTGTCCGGCACCCCGAAAAGCAGCCGCCTTGCCGCCTTCTTCCAGGGTTTTATTAACCTCGTCATCAAGCGTGCGGCAAGCGTGGTCGTAGCGGCCACAGTGCTCACCATTGGCTTTGGTTGGTTAACATCCACCCTCAAACCTGACATTTTCCTGCGCAATCAATTGCCGGACAACAGTGCTACATCGGCTGCCCTGGAGGATGCAGATGCAAATATGGGGGGAATCCAGGTGGTTAAAATAGCCCTCCGCTGGAAAGGAGACGGTAGAGAAAAATTGCAGGCCATGGCCGCAATAGAAAAACTGGTGGAGGAGATTCGCCAGGAAACAAAAGCCCTGAACTCAGGAAACCCCCTGCTCAGCAAACCGCTGTCTGTGCGAACCATGCTTTCTCTTGTTCCCGGCATGGAAAATGATCCCTCAATAGGCAACCGCCTGCTTGAGGTTAACATGCCCGGATTATCCAAGGCCCTCAGTGCATTCTACCGGCCTGATCTTAAGAGTGCCGTGATCTCTCTCCGTGTCCAGGACCTAGGGGTTGCCAAGTATGTGCCTGTTTATGATCTTCTCCAGAGTCGACTGGAAGCGCTCAATAAGGAATATCCTGATTATGTTTTCGGCATGGCGGGAGGGGCCGTCAGCCAGGGGCGGTATCTGCACCGCATGGTCAACGACCTGGCCCGCAGCCTTGCCGTTGCGGTTGGACTTATTCTCATCATGATCACCTTTGCCTACCGGTCATTGCGCGTTGGACTAATCGCAATACTGCCGAACCTCTTCCCCTTACTTGCCTGTGCCGCAGGCCTGGCACTCTTCAACATCCCCCTTTCCCTGGAGATTGTATGCGCATTCACCATCTGTGTGGGTATCGCCGCAGATGATTCTATCCATTTCCTCAGCCGCTACATCACGGAACGCTCAAACGGACTTGGCACCAATGAAGCGCTGAGCTGCAGCTTCATGCGCGTCGGGCAGGTGCTTGCCATCACCACCACGGTCATGCTCTGCGGTCTGGGCAGCATCCTCTTCAGTTCCCTGCCAATGTACCGGTCCTTTACAGCCGTAGCCTGCACCACCCTGGCCGCGGCACTGGTTGCTGACCTTATCATCCTGCCGGCCCTGATTAAGCTTTTCAGCAACAAGACGAAATTATCTTGAACCTCATAGATGAGAACTTAGCATGTGGTTACCTTTCCCATGCGCAAGTCTTTCATTCTACTGTGGCTGCTGGTTCCGCTCGCCGCTGCCGCCTACCACTACGGGCCCGGTCAGGACAGGATCCGGGCCGACGAGGTTGCCGGTTATATCGCGACAGCCAGAACACACCTGATCGCAGAGGAATTTGCAGAAGCGGTCACGTCCTTCGATCAGGCAATCAGCAAAATGCCTCCCGACCAGACACAGGCAATCTCCAGGTTGCGCCTGGAAAAAGCAAAGGCACACATGCAATGCTCAGGCCTGCCTCAAGCCCATAAGGACCTTGTCTCACTGCTGGATGACCTTGGAAAAGACACAACAGCATCCCCGAAGTTAATTGCCGAAACCAAATCAACCCTCGCCAATGCGCAATATTACATGACGTGGCTTTTGCGGTTGGAAGGTCATGCAAAAGAAATCTGGGAACCGGTTATCGAATCCTCGAGGCAGAATTACCGTGCCGCCGCTGAATTTGCTGTCCGGTCGGGAAAACCGGCTGCTGAGGGTAAAGCGAGAGAAAACCTCGAGGCAGCGATCAAGCTGGCCCGGCTGGACCTTGCGGAATTACAGGGTCTGCCGCTACCTAACCAATGACAGGGATGCGGTAGCGGCATCAAGCCCGGTCGGGCAGGCAAAGCAAAAAAAACGGGCAAGAAAGCCAAGGACTCCCGGGGGGCCGGCGAAGCCCCGCCACCGGATGGGATCGGATCGTGAACAGAGAGCCGGGAAAAGCAATCGATGCCCGGCGATACCATTACTTCCCGGCAGCATTATGAACTCCTCCTGCCTCATTGGCTTAACCCTGCTCCTCTCCACAGCGGTGCTGATGGGACAAAAAACTCTGCGGGCTCCAAAGCCGCTGCCTGGTGTCCCGGCAACAACCGGGGGAGAGAAAAAGGCAAACGCCACAGGTATTCCGGCGAGCGCACAGGACAAGGAAAGAGCCCCGGCAATCACGACGCCACCGAAAACCACAGCAAAGCCAACGGACAAGGATACCCTGCTATTAGCCAAATTTGCCAAGGTGGCCTTTGATCGTCGCCCTTCCAATATTCTGAAGAACTGGGCCAACCCCCGGGACAATGGCCAAGAGCCGCCAAAGGCCGGGGATTCCCCCCGGGCAAAAAAAACCCCCGCCGACATTGCCCTTGAGGCACTCGCCCTGGATGTCGCCCAGGGCGACTGGCCGGCAGTCGGTGTTTTCTTTAATTCCCAGTTTCAAAAACCCGGCAATGCCCTCAAGGCTTACGGTTTAATGCTGGATACGCTGGCACGCCTGCCCCGGATCAAGTTGCAACCCGGCGCCGTAACAACAGGTTCAAACCCGAAGTTTGCCGAGAAAAACTTCCTCTCGCCATCTGACATCATTGGCCTGGCTGACTCCTGCCCCGGAACGCTGGATACCAAAACGCTGCTGCCAAAGCTCGGGGGCCTGCTGAAGGCAACCCTCGCCGCCGGGCACTTCCCCGATGTCATTGTTGAAATCCTCAACACTGGAAGTGCCAAGCTTGGTGGCCAGACCAACAAGGACAAACGCCTCGATGCCGCAAGGCTCCTCATGGCCGCCGGGTTACCTGATGAAGCGGGCCTCTTTCTCCCCAAGGAAAACCAGGCAGTCTCCCCCGAGGCACTTGACCTGATTGCCGGCTACCATGTTGCGATGCACGCAAAAACAATGGAAGCAGGACACCTGTCTGCTGCCTGGCAGGCAACGCAGTCAGCCCTGACCCATCCCGAAAGCAACGAGAGCGCCAGGGAAAGTGCCCTTGCACGTGCCGTTGAACTGGTGCCAAGAATCGAGGAGGGCCTCGGCAAAGACTGGCTCGGGCAGAGTTTCACGGGTAATGCGATGCGTGGCAGGGAGGTGTTGGCAACCATTGGCGCACTGACCTCACGCGGCCTCGCCGAAAGGGTCTCCACGGAAAGGCTACGGCGACTGACTCTGCAAAAAACCGCGGTTCATGCGTTGCTTGAATCCAAGGAGACCCAGCTTAAGCCATGGTCAAAGGTCTTAACACTACTGGCCCTGAATTGGCTGGCAGAAGGAACATTAAGTTATCGCTATGACACCAGCAAAACCCTCGGCCCGAAGATGCGCTGGGATCGTTTTGGCAACATGTATTACGAGAACCCGGCAACAACCTCCAAAACCGCCGGCAGCAGCACACCTGCCCCCATTCCCTCCGGGCAACTGCTCAAGATCAGCCCTGGTGAGGAATGGATCGCGCTGCTTGAAACTGACCTGCGCCCCAGATTTTACACTCTCTATGCGCAGCTTTACCTCAAGGTCAATGAGCCGGAAAAAGCCTTTCCCTACATCGAGAAAATATCCTCCAGTCACCCGGATGCCGGGAAAACCCTCGCAGAGGAATTCCTGAGGGTCTGGGCGGACAAGCGCGACCCGAATTCCGGCCGCAACCGCAGTTACAGGTATGGATACATGTATGGCTATAATCAGCGAGCCAACTCCATACCGCTCACCCGCTCAAAGCAGGAACGGAACCTTGCTGAACTTGCCGCATGGGCAGAGAGGCTGCAATCCCTGCCAACCGGGAAAATTGACCAGACCAAATTGACCGAGGCCTTCACCAAGATCCACAGCCGTGCTGAAGTCTACAAGCTTGGCGCCATTGAGAGAATATTCGGCAGCTTCGAGGGCATGGACGCGGACACCGTCGCCGCTATCGCCTCCACCATGAGGACCAACCTAGCAACCGTCTGGCGCAATCCCAAGACCCAGCAGGACCTCAAGACAAAGAGGAAAGATGCAGAGATAATGGCTGAGGTTACCCGCGGGTACGGCAGCGCCGGCTCAATCGTTCGTGACTCCCTGAAAAGCCATCCGGACAGCTGGCAGCTTTGGCTGGTTCGGGCCTGCATCGCCTTTGACCTGAACAATTTCTCACAGGAAAACGGCGACAACAGTGAATTCATCAGCAAACGCAAAGAGGCTTTCGATATGTTTTCCCGGGCAGCGGATTTTTACGCCGGGGCGCTCCCGGAAAGCGCAAGCGATGAATCCACCAAGGTCTACGAGCACTGGATGTATGCGGCCCTTGGCGCCAGTGACCTCGGTGCCCTGCGCGAGAAGCAACAGCCTTCACCTGCCCAGATTGACTTAATCAAGGAGGCGCTAGAAAAGCTCCCTGGTGCCGCTGCCCAGCGCCATATGGATCGTTTCGCCAATGCCCTTGCCGCCCGTATAAGCGGCGTTAAACCCGAACTGAAACAACGCTACCTCAAGCACGGACTTGCCATTGTAGGCGGGCACGAGAAAGCGGCAGAAGCCCGCAAAGTATTTGACTACTACAAGGACCTTGTCACCGAGATTCAGCTCGTCGCGAGGGTCGACGGTCCCGCCACGGTGGGACACACCGAGCCCTTTGGCGTCTTTGTCGACATTCGCCATACCACTGAAATAGAACGTGAATCCGGCGGCTTCTCCAAATACCTCACCAACCAAAACAATGCGAGTTACGCCTACAACTATGGCCGACCGACACAGAACTACCGGGACAAATTTGAAGAAACCGCCCGTGCCGCACTTGCAGATCATTTTGAAGTCACGTCTGTCAGTTTTCACGATAACAGGATCACCTCGCGGGGAACCGGCCGTGAGGGCTGGAGAATCACCCCGTATGCCTACCTGCTGCTCAAGGCACGCACCCCGGAAGTGGACAAGGTCCCGCCGGTTCAGATTGACCTGGATTTCCTCGACACCAGCGGTTTTGTGATTCTGCCCATTGCCACCTCGCCCATTCCGATTGATGCCCAACCGGAATTCGGTGATGTCCACCAAGCGGAAAACCTGGAAATTGTCCAGATCCTCGATGAGAGCAAGGCCCAGGAGGGAAAAATCGAAGTCGAGGTCAAGGCGACCGCCAGCGGCCTCATTCCGGGACTCAATCACCTTTTAAGTTTTCCCACCCAGGGCTTTGAGTTAGCAGAAACATCCGGGGGGGAGCTCTCTGTGCAGCAATTGGATGCTGAAGCACAAACAGCGGCGGCAATCAGTGAGCGCAACTGGATGCTGACCTTTACAGCCGTTGACTCCGCTATACAGCCGGAGCAATTCATCTTTCCCAAGCCGTTAATTGAGCAGAGCAATGTCTCCTACCAGCGGTATGAGGATGCAGACCTTGTTGCAACCACTGAAATCACTCCTCTCGGGGCACTCTACGCGCAAAAAAGACGCGGGCTCCCCTGGATCCTTGCCGCCGGGATACTGCTCCTTGGGGCTATTATTCTGAGGACAGTATTTCGCAAAAGGGCCTCAGGGCCTGCGCTAACCGGGCAGGTAACCCGCTATACTATCCCGGATGAACTCACCCCGTTCACTGTGATTGGATTGCTTCACAGAATCCGTGATGAGGATTGCCTGGGTGCCGATATTCATCCGCAACTCAAGCAGGCAATAGAAAAACTTGAGCGCTACTATTTTGAGCACAGCGAGGGCGACCCTCCGGATCTAAAGGCGCTTGCTGAAAAATGGGTGACGCTGGCAGCCTGACGCGGCCATGACGCTTTACCCGCAGTAATGCCCGGGAAACCTGAGTAATAAAAATCCGGCCTACCGCCGCTTAAGCTCAAACTTCCACGCTCGCCACTGCCATTGCCGCCATTCCCTCCTCCCGGCCGACAAAGCCCATACCCTCGCTGGTCGTGGCCTTGATTCCAACCTGACCTGCATCAAGGCCCAGAACGCCGGCAATATTCTCCTTCATCGCCGGGACATGCGGCAGTATTTTCGGAGCTTCGGCAATTAAAGTCGCATCAAGATTGATAACCACAGCCCCCTTCTCGGCAATAATGCCGGCAACCTTGCCGAGAATATCGATACTGCTGATCCCCTTGATCGACGGGTCCGAGGGAGGAAAATAATGGCCTATATCCGGTTGCCCAAGTGCTCCGAGAAGTGCATCCGCGATTGCGTGGCAGAGCACATCAGCATCCGAATGCCCCTCAAGCCCCTTCATGTTGGGAATATCAACGCCTCCCAGGATGAGCTTCCTGCCGGTCACCAGACGGTGCACGTCATATCCAATGCCAGATCGTGTTGCCATTTTTCTTTTTTTACTCACGCTAGGGTTCCGTGCAGCGGCAACTTGCCGTTCCATGCACAAATGGAAAGCTTACCGGGATCAATCGGACTGGGCACTAGCTCAACGTGCCCCCCGGCTGCCTCAACCAGCATCCTGCCCGCCGCAATGTCCCAAAGGCTGATGACCTCCTCAATATACGCATCCAGCCGGCCGCAGGCAATATATGCCATTGCCAATGCCGCGCTGCCCATCATGCGCGACTTGCGCACCTGGCTGGCAATCTCCCGGTAACGCTCAAACCCTGCCGCCATTGAGGCCTTGGTCTTGGAAAAACCCACTGTGACCACTGCCTGTGCCATTTCCTGGCGAGCGCTTGCCTTAATCGGCATGCCATTGAGCAATGGGGTGCCCTCCGCCTCCACAGTCCACAACTCATCCATCATCGGGTCATAGATCACGCCCAGCAGCCAGTCATCAGAGGTGCCTCTCCGCAAGGCAATGGAAACACAAAAGTGAGGGATGCCGAAAAAATAATTCACGGTGCCGTCAATGGGGTCCACCACCCACTGGAACTCACTGTTCTCCACCCCGGCATTTCCCTCTTCGCCGACGATAGTGTGGCCGGGGAAACTGCCGAGTATAATATCGGTGATCAAGTCCTGACAGCGCACGTCAAGATGAAGCTTGATGTCATGATCCTCAAAGGCGTCCACCTCCTGATCCTTACCGTAATGATCACGCAACAGCCGGCCGGCCTTCCGGGCAGCTTGCTCGGCGATATCTAAGAAATTATCCATCAACTTTGTCGTTTTAGCACAGGGCCTTTCATTGCGTCCAGGATTGCCCCTGCCACAGCCTGCTTTAACTGCCGGCTAATGACCTGCTCTGAACCATCGGCACCAAGGATTATCGCCTCATTGTAATCACTATCAAAGCCGATATCGCTGCGGGATACATCATTGGCCACTATCAAATCACAGCCCTTGCGCCTCATTTTCTCCAGCGCGTTTGCCCGCAGGTTTTCTGTCTCCGCGGCAAAGCCAACCAGTAAACCCTTAAAATTCAATTCTCCCCGCATTGCGGCAAGGATGTCGCGGGTTTTGCCAAGCTCAAGGACAAGATGCCCGTTGGTTTTCTTTATCTTTCCCGCCGCCGCATGAGCCGGGGTATAGTCAGCAACCGCAGCCGACATGAGAGCCGCGTCAATACGGCCAATATTCTGCGCCACGACATCATACATCTCGGCAGCACTTTCCACCGGCACCGTTCGACAGCCTTCCGGCGCAGCGAGAGATACCGGGCCGCTCACCAGCAATACCTCATGACCCCGGGCATGGGCCTGCTCCGCAAGCGCATAGCCCATCTTGCCGGAGGAACGGTTGGAAATATAACGCACAGGGTCAATCGCCTCACGGGTTGGTCCCGCTGTAATCAGGATACGCACTCGTTAAGTCCCTGCCAAAAGTTCCCCAGCCGCCTCCACGATACCGTCAACCGGCCACATGCGGCCAAGGCCTTCATACCCGCAGGCAAGCATTCCCTCCTCAGGACCGATCATCCTGACCCCGCGGGCCTCTAACTTCTCAATATTTTCACGCGTTGCGGGATGCTCCCACATCTTGCCATTCATTGCCGGCGCCATGAGAACCGGAGCCCGGGTTGCCAAGTGGACGGCGCTTAGCGCATCATCAGCAATGCCGTTGGCAAATTTGGCAATGATATTGGCGGTTGCCGGTGCCACGAGCAGAAGATCCGCCTCATCAGCAAGGGCAATGTGTCCGGGTCGCCAGCTTTCTTTCTCATCATAAATCCCTGTAACCACAGGATTCTTCGACAATACCTGCAGGGTCAACGGTGTAATGAACTCCCGCGCATCAGAGGTCATCACCACAGTAACAGAATGCCCATTGTCGGTAAGCCTACTGGCAAGATCCGCTGCCTTAAAGGCAGCAATGGATCCGCTCACGCCTAGCAATATTCGCTTCATCAGTCAGTCTGGGCAGAATCGGTGGCAGTAGTGCAATTGTCAAAGAAACCAAAACACCGGTTTATTGCGGCGAGTTTCTCATGATTTTCAGAGAAATCAAAGACCTGCCTGCCCAATTAAAGGTTCTCTAGAGAGCCTGCTCGTCGAGATAGGACTGCAGGATTTCCATGGCTGCCGCCTGATCAATCACCGCGCGGCTATTTTTCACGGTTCGCCCGGCAGCGTGCAGTTTTCCCTGGGCAGTGGTCGTCGTGAGACGCTCATCATGGCTAATGACACGAAGATCCGGTAATGCTCCGGTAACCCTGGCCATAAACTCCTCCACTTTTTGCGCCGCGCTGCCACGGGAACCATCAAGCCGGTAAGGCATGCCTATAACGACAATCCCGGCTCCACGCTCCTTTACAATCTGGACAATTCGGCCCACGGGCTCAATCCTGCGCACCTCGATGGTCTCCACGGGATGGGCCAGCATCCCGAGGTCATCGCTGCATGCAACCCCTACCCGGGCCTCTCCGTAATCAATTCCTAAAGCTTTCAATCTAAAGGCAAGGTGCGTGGAATAATTGCCGAATGCAATATCAGGCGGATAAATAATCGTGCCTGCAGGCCTGCGGGCGGCAGGAAGTCCGCCCATGGGTCGACAGAAGTTCTTGTCACATTATTGAAAGAACAGTGCCCGCGAACATGTATAGATAAGCGCCGCATGCCTGCCTGTGCCATGAAATACTGCCCCCGATACCCTTCCCTGCTCATTTGCATTCTTGCCATCCTGCCTGCCTTGTCCCTGGCGGGGAAGGATTCTTATTCCCGCCTGACCAAGGCCCAGGATGCGGGTGATGATAATGCCGTGCGGGAAATCTGCCTGCAGATACTCCAAAAAAATCAGTCCGACACCAGGGTGCTGAGAATACTGGCCAAAATACAGCTGCAATCAGCTGAAGCTGAACCTTGCAGAAATACCCTTGCCCTTCTCGAGGCCGCACTCGGCGCCCCCGACGGCGCGCTGATGGAAATGCGGGGTGACCTGGCAGGCCTCTGGAAAGATCCGGCATCCGGGAAGGAAGCAGCACGGCATTGGAAATCGGCGTTGAGGCTGCAGCCCGGGCGTGTCAGTGCAATCAGCAAGCTCGCCAACTATTACCACTCGCTGCACAGTCCCGCCCAGGAGGCAATCTATCTTGAGCAACTCGCCGCACTGCGCGGTCATCCGGACGAACTCGTCAGGTTGGCCCGGCATGCAGTGCGGTTGCGTGACTGGGACACGATAATATCCTGCACCGCAAAGCTTCAGGAGAAATTCGCCAACCTGAAGGAGGTCAAGTTGTGGCAACCGGTATACGACCGCCTGATGCGGCACTCCGTGGAACTTAAGCGCATCGACAACCGGCTTGAGGCAGCGGGAGAATCTGAGGGGGTTCTTCTGCAGCGTGCGTGGCTCTTTGACAAGGTCGGGCTTACGGACCTGGCCCTCGTCGACGCCGAGCAGGCATACCGGCTCAACCCCTCATCATTTGCCGTGAAATACCAGTTGGCGGTTATCCTTGCCCATGCCGGCCAGTCAAATAAAGCCTTAACCAGGCTTAAAATAAAGGTCTCGGCATATGCCAGGAGGCATCTCCACCCGCCGGCCAATTTCTTTGCCGCGTTAACGGAAATCGAAGGCCGACTCGCAGAAAATCCGGATGCCGGCGCGCATGTCGAGCGGGCCAAAATGCTCCTTGAGGTCCGGCAGGAGGAGCTGGCCCTGGATGATGCCTCTGCAGCTGTTGCCATGGATCCCGGCTTACCCGGGGCACATCTCATCCTGGCCCGTGTCTTTGAGTCGAGAGACTGGACAGCCGCTTCAAAATCGGCATACAGACGCATTCTGCAACTTGACGGGAATCATCTGGCTGCACTGGAGGAACTCGGCAGGCTGCACATGAAACTCGGTGATTATGAAACCGCTATCGTCTTGCTCAAGCGCCGACTTGACCTGCATCCCGACAAATACCTGCAGCTTGCCTACGAGCAATGTTTCGCCTCTCTCCAGATATCAAAACCATGAACCACAAGCTCAACCCTTTTCCGACAATCCTTATCTTTTTACTGCTGCTCGGCGGGCTGCCCTGCCTGTCAGTGGCTCAGGAGCAAAACGAAGCTATCCGCATCCGGCCGGGATCAGGGAAAATAGGTAAGGGATCCCTGATCACTATCTATTTCAGCAAGGCTGTTGTTGCCGGCGAGGCAATAGACAAGAAAAGCGGGAACTCACCACTTGTCTTTGAGCCCGGGATCCCGGGTGATTTCATCTGGAAAAGCCAGACCGAAGGCCAATTCCTGGTCAAGGGCAACTTGATTCCCGGACAACGCTACATGGCGCTGCTGGCACCGGGAATACGATACCTTGACGGCAAACCCGTTAATCATTCCCGCTGGATTGATCGTACTTTTTATTCTCCGCAACTGACGGTCACCACCAATTTCCGCATGAGGAATAGAAGCCTGTCGCAACAACCCAGGGTAGCCCTAATGCTCAACTACGACATCCGCTTTGCCGATGCGACCCGGGCAATCTATTTTCAGGACCGCGAAAGCCGTGAACGTTTTGCGACAGAGGTTCTCCTACCCGGCCTAAACTTACGCCCCGCCCCGGGTGATCAACCCGCCCCTGAACTGGGATCTGTACTCTTCGTGCAGCCTGCTGGGGCACTCCCTGCAGGACGAACTGTTGATATTGTGGTCGACGGCCTTCGGGATCATGCAACCGGCACCCCGATGCCGCACCTCAGGAGTTTCCCTCTCGGCAAAACCGCTGCCCTTGACCTCATGGAAGCCTTCACGTTGCAGGATGCCCTCGCTGATCCGGCAATCATGCTGAGCTTCAACCAGCGTCTGGCGGTGGAAAGCGCGGACGCATCAAGTATTTCGCTCACCCCGCAAGTGGCAAATCTGAAACTTCTGCCCTCAGGATCAACAATCCGGCTGGAGGGAGACTTCGACCCTGAAGGAAAATACAAAATCACGATTTCAGAAAATCTCCGGGCAACAACCGGCTTTTCTCCCGCGGAAACGATTGCCCGGGAAGTGGAATTCGGGGGCATGACGCCCTCAATATATTTCCCGTCAACGCAATACTTTACGCGCCCGTCCCTCGGCCTGAGGATGAAATTCCTGCACGCAAATACAGGGCCGGTCACCTGGCAGCTTGGGCGGCTGCCCGAGCACAAGATCGGCATCGCCCGGTCACGTCTTTTCCAGGACAGTGAGCGACTCATTGATCAACTCGGCATCCTGCCGGTGGCCAGTGGCAGTTTCCCCTCAGCTTCCCGCCTGCAGGCCATCCACCGCGATATCAATTGGCGCAATAATGACATCCCGGCAATGGCTAATGGCGTTTATCTCCTGGAGGTATCTGCCCCGCTTTCGTCAGGAAAACTTGCAGCCAATCGTTCACTTATTTTCTTTAACGATGTCTTTGTCACCAAGAAGAAAACCGGTGACACACTGCTGGCCAAGGTGCAGGACATGTCAGCAGGTAACCCGGTGACAGACGTGAAAGTCCGCATGGTGACAAAAAAGAACGTCCTCCTTGCCACCGCCCGGACCGATGCCGACGGCATGGTCCGCTTTGACCGCTGGCTGCTTGAGGAAAAGAGGGCAAGCCATCTTCTCATTGACTCCCGCGCCGGCGGTTGCGCCGTGGTATTTATCGGTGGCGAAACCTTCCATAATTCCGGCAGGGCATGGCGTAAAGATCCCTCCCTGAAGTCCGTCGGCACCATTATCGCTGACCGCAACCTTTACCGGCCGGGGACAAGTGCAAAGTTCAAGGGTTTTCTCCGCCATCAGGAAGACGGCAAACTGAGCAATGCCCCCGTGGAGCAAATGAAGTGGAGTATCACCGAGGGCTACCGTGGCAGGAAAATCGCCACCGGCAACGCGATCACCGATGAATTCGGCGGCTGGGAAGCAGAATGGAAAATTCCGGGGGAGATCAAGCTCGGCAGCTATTACATTCACGCCAGCTCCTGCGGTTACACCAGATTGCAGGTTGAAGAATACCGCACCCCTCTCTTCGAAGTCGACCTGAAGGGCAGGGCAACCCACTCCGGTGAATTTGCGCAGGTGAACATCCAGTCAAACTACTTTCACGGCGGACCAAACGCCGGTGCCCTCTTGCGGTGGTCTCTGGACTGGGAAAGCGCGGAAATCGATTCAGGGAACCTGCACACCAATGACCGGTATTCAGAAACCCCGCTGGCACTGCCGCCCCTTGCGGTACAGGAGGGGGAACTCAAGCTCGACCCCGGAGGCTCCGCCCTTATCACTGTCCCGATTCCTGAGCA
>Ga0315316_10001146_pt1 | contig 18292 bp, 15 predicted proteins | sample M160m3416metaG_FD_203702 | JGI IMG/M metagenome (GOLD analysis project Ga0315316, IMG submission 203702) | Ammonia-oxidizing marine archaeal communities from Monterey Bay, California, United States - M1 60m 3416 | ecosystem: Environmental > Aquatic > Marine > Intertidal zone | place: USA... | reverse complement strand
GCCTGAAAACTCCCGATCGCTCGCCCGAATTGCTCTCGCTCCTTCGCGTAGGCCGTCGCCTGACTCAGCGTGGCCTCGGCGATCCCCAACAGCATGGCCGAGACCAGGGCGAGCCCCTCCCAGCCGAGTCGCGCCGCCCCCGCCGCGTCTGCGACCCGCTCGCCGCGGGGCACATCCCCGACCCGGGACACCGGCGTCAGCGGGTCGAGGGCTTCCGCGCCGACCGCGACCTCGAGCGAAGCGCGGTCGAGGCGCTCCACTCCGTCCTCCCGCAGCACGAGGACCACGTCCGCCCGTTCGAGATGCTCGACGACGCACGCGCTCCCCGCCGTGCGGCGCAGGTCGATCCCGGTCACGACGACCTCGCCGGATTCCGCCCCGTCGATGAGTGCCGCCGCCAGATGACTCCAAATCAGCGGCCCGGGCGCCACGCAGCGGCCCAATTCTTCGAAGGCCAGCACGGCCTCGGCCATTCCCAGCCCGAGCCCACCGCGCGCCTCGGGGACCCGCAGCCCCAGCACGCCCATCTCGGCATAGGCGGACCAGAGAGATTTCTCTACGCCGCTCCGCTCGAGGTCGCGCAGCCGGTCGAGCGAAAGGCGCTCCGAGCAGAAATGCCGCACACCCTCCTGCAGCGCCTCCTGATCGGGGCTCAGCGCGAATTCCATCGGCTAACGCTCGCCGGCGTCCGACACGCCCGCGAGAACGCGATCGCGCAACACGAATTTCTGGACCTTGCCCGAGGCATTCATCGGCAGCGCCTCGAGCAGCTCGACCGTGCGCGGCACCTTGTAGTTGGCCATCCGCTCACGAGACCACGCGATCAGCTCGTCGGCCGTCGGCTCCGCGCCGGGCTGCGGCACGACGAAGGCCATCCCGACCTCGCCCATGCGTTCGTCGGGCACCCCGATCACGGCGACCTGACCCACTCCGGGATGTTCGTAGAGCATCGCCTCGATCTCGGCCGGGTAGCAGTTGAACCCGCCCATGATGAACATGTCCTTCACGCGATCCGTGATCCGCAGGTAGCCGTGTTCGTCCATCACTCCGATGTCCCCCGTGTGCAACCAGCCCTGCTCGTCGATCGTGTCCCGTGTCTGCTCCTCGTCTTCGAAATAGCCCTTCATGACGTTGTAGCCGCGAACCACCACCTCTCCGGGCTCGCCTCGGGGCACCTCGGCGCCCGCGTCGTCGACACAGATCACCTCGACGTCGTCGATCGCCCGCCCCGAGGTCGTCGCGATCCGCTCGGGATCGTCGTCCGCGCGGCACATCGTCGCGATCCCGGAACACTCCGTGAGCCCGTAGCCCGTGACGACGGTCTCGAAACCCAGCTCGTCCCGCATCCGGTGGACCAGCTCGACGGGGATCGCCGCCGCCCCCGTCACCGAGAGCCGCAGACAGCTCAGGTCGAATTGGTCCCGGTCCGGATGCATCAGGATCGACTGATAGAGCGTCGGCGGACCGGGCAGCACGTTGATGCGATCGGCCGCCACGCGTGACAACACGGCGGGCACGTCGAAGACCGCGTGCGGCAGACAGGTGGCGCCGCGCAGAATGCAGGAGAGCCAGCCCGACTTGTAGCCGAAGGCATGGAAGAAGGGGTTGACGACGAGATAGCGATCGCCCTCGCGGAGACCGACCACCCCGGTCCAGGTCTCGAACCCGCGCAACACCTGCTCGTGGGTGCACATCACGCCCTTGGGCTTGCCCGTCGTGCCCGAGGTGAAGAGGATGTCGGAGAGCTGACCGGGCTCGACCGCATCGATGCGCGCCGCCACGACCGCGTCCTCGACCGACTCGCCCATGCGGAGAAAATCCTCCCAGGGCGTGGCGTCGGCCCCCTCCCCCAGGAGGTCGACGATCATTTCAACGGTCTCGAGCGACTCGGCGCGTGCCGCCTCGACGTAACGGGTGTCCAGGAACTCCCCGACCGTCAGGAGGATCTTCGCGCCGCTCTTGTTGAGGATATAGGCCGCCTCCGGCCCCTTGAAGCGCGTATTCAGTGGGACGAGTACGCCCCCGATCGCCTGCAGCCCGATCGCGGCCAGGATCCACTCGACACAATTATGGGACCAGATCCCCACCCGGTCTCCGGGTTCGATGCCCGCGGCGATGAAGGCCTTGGCCGAGCGCATCATCGCGCCTTCCAGCTCGGCGAAGCGCAGTACGGTCTTCCCGTCCTCGCTCTCGATCACGTTGCGCTCAGCGTATCGACGCGTCGAGTCCTGAACGAGTCGGGGAATCGTCCCCACCGAGGACGGTCGAAAGGCTTCTGCCACGAATGCTCCCTACAGCCGCTCCCCACCTGCGCCGAGGGAGCGGGGTCATGGGCCGCTCAGCGGCCGCGAAATTCGGGCGGACGTTTCGCCGCAAAGGCTTGCGTCGCCTCCTTGAAATCCTCCGTCTCCGCGGCCCAACATTGGCGCTCCGCCTCTTCTCGGAGGCAGGTGCGGAGATCGGAGTGCAGCGCCCGATTCAAGTTGTCCTTCATCCACCGGAACGCGACCGGCGGTCCCGCCGCCAATTCCCGCGCCCAGGCCATCGCCTCCGACTCGAGCGCGTCCCGGGACACGACCCGATTGACGAGCCCGAGCCGCTCACACTCGTCTGCCGGCACGCGACGCGACGAGAAATAGATCTCTCGCGCCCTCGACGGCCCCACCAACTGGGTGAGGAGCCAGGTCCCACCGAAATCACCCGGCAGCCCCAAACGCGCGAAGGCCGTCAGCATGAACGCGCTCTCGGCCGCGATCCGTAGATCACAGGCCAGCGCCAGCGAGAAGCCCGCGCCCGCCGCCGGGCCCGGCAGCGCTGCGATCGACGGTTTCGCCATCTCGTGGATCACGGCGACGACCTCGCTCTCGAAGCGGATCCCCCGGACCCGCTCCTCGAGCGGCGGTTGTTCGTCCGTCGCCATCGCCTTGGCGTTCCCCCCGGCGCAGAAGGCGTCTCCCGCGCCGGTCAGCAGCAGACAACGCACCGCGTCGTCTTGCGCGACCCGGTCGATCGTCTCCCGCAGGACCGGTCGCGTGTCGTAGCCGAGGGGGTTGCGGTTCTCGGGATCGTTGAGGGTGACGATCGCCACCCGGTCTTCGATCCGGAAGAGCACCTTCTCCGATCCTGTGTCGATATCCCGGGCGCCGGTCATCGGACCTCTCCTCGCGGCGCACCGCGCTCGATCATCGATTGCCTATCGACCGCGATATTTCGGCTCGCGCTCCTCGGCGCGCGCTGCCTTCATCTCCGCGTAGTCGTCCGAGGCGAAGACCAGGGTCTGCGTGGTCGCCTCTTCGTCGATCGAGTCCACCACCAGCTGGTTGGCCATCAGACCCATGTTGCGGCGCGCCATCTTGACCGTGAAGGCCGGCGACTTCGCGATCGCCTGAGCCATCTCGAGCGCCGTCTCCTCGAGCTCCTCCGCGGACACGATGCGCGAGATCACCCCGTGGCGGAGCGCCTCTTCGGCGCCCATGACCCGTCCCGTCAAGACCAGGTCCATCGTGACCCCGTGCCCCACCATCTGGAGCAACCGCGCCATGCCCCCGGTATCGGTCAGCACGCCATGCTTCACCTCGGGCAGCATGAATCGTGTGTCTTCACTGGCGATCCGCAGGTCGCAGCAGAGCGAGCGCTCGAAGGAGCCCCCGATGACCCAGCCCTTCAGCGCACAGAGGATCGGGAAGGGCGCGCGGATCACGTCCTTCATGGCCTGCTGGCCGCGCTGGATGAAGCTCAGGTTGTCGATGTCCTCGGTCCGGATGCCAATCTGCGAGACGTCGCGCCCCGAAGACCAGGAGCCTCCGTTCGCGCGCCAGATCGCCGCCCGCACCTCGGGGTTGGCATAGAGCTCGGCGAGGGCGTCGCGGAAGGCCTCGTCCATCTCGTCGTTCGCCGCGTTGTGCTTCTCGGGTCGATTGTTGGAAATGATTGCGACGGGGCCGTCGTATTCGAGTGTGATCAGGGTGGAACCCATGGTCGTTCTCCTCAAAGAGCGGGTGGGGGTCAAGCCTTACCAGGGGGCTCGACCCCATCATAGAAGGGATACGCCGGCTTCGTCAGACCGAAGGGTTCGAGCACGGGACCGAGTTCATCTCGCACGACGCGACGTACGGACTCGATGTCCCAGCCGCCCTCCCGCGTCAGGGCCTTCCCATACGCCGGCTGGCGCAGCAGGCCCAAACGCTCCATGCCGGTCGCGAAAACCTGCCCCGTCAGCCATTTGCCCTCGTCGCTGATCAGGTAGGCCACCATCGGTGTATTCAGGGCAGGGTCCCAGAAGGGCAGCTCGACCTCGTTCCCGTCCGCGTCCTTCGCGGTGGCGGTCATCCGCGTCGAGCCGGCCGGCGCGATGCAGTTGACGCGGATGCCGTAGCGCGAGAGTTCGAGGGCCCAGGTATAGGTCATCGAGGCGATCGCGCCCTTCGCCGCGGCGTAATTCGTCTGACCAAAATTGCCCATGTGGGCGCCCGAGGTCGTGTTGATCAGGGTGCCGCCCGTGCCTTGCTCGCGCATCGCGATGGCCGCGGCCTGGGAGATCCAGAACGTGCTCTTGGCGTGAATCCGAAACACGTCGTCGAACTCTGCGTCGGTCATCTTCAGGAACGAACGGTCGCGCACGATCCCCGCGTTATTCACGGCCGCGTCGATTCGCCCGAAGGCCTCGACGCATTGTCCAACCAGCGCCTCACAGCCCGCGCGTGTGCCGACGTCGTCGGCGTTGGCTACTGCAACCCCGCCCCCGGCTTCGATCTCCGCGACGACCTGTTCCGCCTCGGCCCGGTCGACGTCGTTGACCACGACCCGTGCGCCCTGCTCGGCCAGCACCCGCACGTGCCCCCGACCGATCCCGCGGCCCGCTCCCGACACCACCACACATTTCCCGTCGACCAGCCCCATACCTTCGCTCCTCCCTCCTTTTCAGCCTATCTTTCGTCAGCGACCCGAGAAGTGGGGATCCCGCTTCTCGAGCAGGGCGCTCACCGCCTCGCGATGATCTTCACTGCTGGACGAGAGCATTTCGTTCGCCATGCCCAGGTCCATCGTGGACAGCGCCGCCTGCCGCAGGGGCAGATTGAGCACGGCCTTCGTCATCTGGATGGCACGGCCTGCGCCCGCCGCGATCTCGTCGGCCAGCTCGGCGACCTTGGCGTCGAGCGCCTCACGCGGCACCGCGTAGTTGATCAAACCGATCTCCGCAGCCTCCTCCATCTTGACGAGCCGCCCTGTGAACAAAAACTCCCGCGCGCGCGCGTAGCCGACCCGCTGCGGCCAGAGCAGCGCGCCCCCGTCGCCGCACACGAGCCCGATATTACAATGGGGATCGCCGAAGCGTGCGCCCTCGACGCCCACGATCAGATCGCATGCCAGCGCCAGCGTCGCGCCGAAGCCGATCGCGTGCCCGTTGAGCCGCGCGATCACGGGCTTGTTGCAACCGAGCATGCCGTAGATGATGCGCTTGGCCTCACCCGAAACCTTGGACCAATGATCCACGTCTCCGATCGTGCGCTCCATGTGGCGCGGATCCCCCCCCGCGCTGAAGGCTCGCTCCCCCGCCCCTGTGAAGATCACGACCGACACGTCCGGATCCGCGTCGATATCATCCCAGACCCGCGAGAGCGCCCAATGCATGGGCTCCGTGTTCGCGTTCATGTTTTCGGGGTTGTCGAGTGACAGGGTCAGCACACCCCCTTCGCGCGAAACCGAGAGGTCCTCGAGGTAGCGATCGTAATCGGGCCGTCTCATGCGTTTCCTTTCGCTGACCGGGCGCTCGCCTGGGTCCCCCGAGGCTCTTTCGGCAGCCCCAGGATACGCTCGGCGATGATGTTACGCTGGACCTGGGACGTCCCGCCCGAGATCGTGAATTGGATCGACCAGAGGTAGTCGTGCAACATCTCTCGGATCGGTCGTCCCCCCGCGTCTTCGAGCGTGAGCGCGTCACGGGCCAGAATCTCCATACCCAGCTCGCCGATCTCCTGATAGAGCTCGCTGTAGCGGAGCTTGACGGCGGAGCCCACGAGGCTGGGCATGCCCGACCGCTCGGCCTCGGACACGCACATTTGAGTCAAACGCCAGAGCGCTTCCACGCTGGCTGAAAGGTGCCCTACCCGATCCCGCAAGATCGGATCTTCCCAGCGATCCCCCTCGCCCACGACGAGCGCCACGAGTCGCCGCAGCTGCTCGCGCAACGCGATGATATGCTGTGCGAACGAGGTGCCCCGCTCGAATCGCAGCGTCACGTTGGCGACCCGCCAACCGTCATTCTCCTCCCCGACCCGATTGGCGACCGGGATCCGCGCGTCGTCGAGGAAGACCTCACAGAAATGGCTCTCCCCTTCGAGGGTCTCGATCGGCCGGACCTCCACCCCCGGCTGGTCCATTGGCAGGATCAGCCACGTGATGCCCGCGTGCTTCTTCCCGCTCGGGTCGGTCCGCACCAGGAGCTCGCAATAATCCGCCACGTGCGCTCGGGTGCTCCAAATCTTGTGCCCGTTGACGATGTACTCGTCGCCGTCGCGGACCGCGCTCGTGCGCAGCGAGGCGAGATCGGAGCCCGCTTCGGGCTCCGAGAAGCCCTGACACCAGACGTGCTCGCCCTTCAGGATCGCCGGCAAGTGCAAGGCCTTCTGCGCCTCGGAACCTTCGGCGATCAAGGTCGGTCCGCCGTGCATGATGCCGATGAAGTTGGCGCCGATATAGGGCGCGCCCGCCCGCGCGATCTCCTCGAAATAGATCAACTGCTCGGAGAGCGCCGCCTCCGCCCCGCCGTAGGCCCGCGGCCAACCGAGCCCGGCATAGCCCTCGTCATGAAGCGTACGCTGCCAACTGGTGTCGTATTCCCGGATCGCCGTCCAGTCGCCAGGGGCTGGAGAGGCACCATGCCTCGGTACCGCTCGACCGAGCCAGGCTCGCAGCCGCGCGCGAAACGCCTCGTCGGACGGAGTGTAGGCGAGGTCCATCTTCAGCGGTCCGCGTACTGCTCGGCGAGCGCGTCGATCAGGGACTCGAGGTCACCCGCGCCGTTCGGCGGGTCTGGCAATTGCACGGCCCCGTGCTCCCGGCTCGGCAGCAATACCGTCGCGTGGCCGGGCGTCGTCACCTCGTCACGCTGGTTCCGGCCCTCGAGTTCGAGATCCACGGCAGGTCGACTGCCCTCCGCAAGATATTTGCGCACCACGCGCCCTGACATCCGATGGGTATCGCCGATGAAGTTGAAGCGCCGGAACTGGCAGTCGAGCCGCCACAGCCAGGCATCATCGCCCATCCAGTTCGTACACAGGTGCATCAGCCAGGCCTCACGCATTCGACCATAATCGTAGGTCGTCGGATTGCCTGCCTTGCGCGCATACTCGGGATCCCAATGGCAGCGCTGCATCACGTCGGGAATGCCGAGCTCATCGGCATGATAGAAGCGCGGAATGCGCTGCCGGTTCTCGAAACCCAGCCGTAGGGCCTTCACGCCGTATAGGCCCATGCCCACCCCGACATGCCAGCAGATGATGTCGGTGACCGTCAGCGGCCCCTTCACCACGGGGCCCAGGACATCGCCCTCCTCCACGTCTTCGAAGTAGCGGGGCTCGCTCCCGCGCACGGCCTCATCTCGGTAGAGTCCGTCGATCTCCTCGAGCGCCTGCCGGTCGTAGGGCTCGATCACGACGGGGGCCTTCTTCTCCGAGCGCGCGCGGGCCTGATCTCGCTCGGTGCGAATCATCAGGCGATACTGACCCGCCAGCATCGGCCCACCCTCCTCGCCGAAGACCTGAGCCGTCCATTCGTGCACCGCGCGACCCGCGAACTCGCCCTGCTTGTCCCCCACGCCCACCAACGCGTTGCGTCGCCGCACGCGGCGGCCCGGGAACAGCGGTGCCCACCATTCGTGAAAGCTGCCCGCATAGAAGGCATGGACCCCCCGGAGCGGATCGCCCCTCATCAATGCGCGTTTGTCGTCGGGGACCTGGCAGACCTCGTCCTCACCGATCAGCGTGTCGCCGCCCACGAGCAGCGGCGGCGCGATCACGCTGCCCCAACGGGTCTTCGCCCCGTAGGCGGGATCGCCAAAGAGGGGGTTGGCGTCGCCGTAGGCCTCGGCGACGTGACGGAAGGCGTCCTCCCCCGGCCGAGCGTAATGGGGGGGCTGGGGGTGGGGCTCTGGGACGCCGATGCGTGCGCGGAGCTGCTCGATCGCCTCGTCGCTGATGCGGGGCTTCGCGTCCGTCATGCTCTCTTCGCCTGTCGTCTCGGGCATCGCCCCGCAGCCCCCTGTTCTCTTCCTCCGAGCGCCGCGCCACTCGCCCGAACGCCGCCGGACGCTACGCTCGACGCCTCTCCAAAGGGGGCGCGCGCCTGATCGCCGAGGCCCTCCTCCGTTCGATCCCGAACGGCTCAGACTATAGAGGCTTAGCGTCCGATGCCCCTCCTCTCCTTTGCGGAAGCCTTCCGCCGCCTCGCCGAAGCGTCGCCCGACCGCCCCGCGGTCGCCTGCGACGACGTCGTCACGAGCCGCGGCGAGTTATGGACCCACGCAACCGCCCGCGCCCATCAATGGCAGGCCATGGGCGTCCAGGAGGGCGGGCTCGTGGCCATCGCCCTGCCCAACGGCACGGCTTTCCTCGAATGTGCGCTCGCCGCCTGGCAGCTCGGCGCCGTACCGATGCCGCTTTCCCATCGACTGCCCGAGCAGGAGCAGCGAGAGATCGTCGCGTTGGCCGAGCCCGCCCTTCTGCTGGGCGTGTCCCCGGAGCGCTACCCCGAGCGCGCCTGCCTGCCCGACGCATCACGCGCGGAGGCCGAGGTCTCGACACAACCGCTCCCCGATCGGACCTCGCCCCACGCCCACGCGATCGCCTCGGGCGGCAGCTCGGGCCGGCCCAAACTGATCGTCGATGGCAACCCGGCTCGTTTCGACACCGAGGCGCCCCATTACGGCATGAGCGCCGACGCCCGGGTGCTGATCCCGGGGCCACTCTTTCACACGGGGCCCTTCCTCAATTCGCGCGAATGCCTGCTGCGCGGGGGCCAGATCGTATTGATGAGCCGCTTCGACCCCGAACAAGCGCTGCGTCTGATCGACACACATCGCGTGCAGTGGGCCAACCTCGTCCCCACGATGCTCCACCGGATCTGGCGCCTCCCGGAGCCCGTCCGGCAGGGCTTCGACCTCTCCTGCCTCGAACGGGTCGTCTCGAGCGGGGCCCCCTGCGCGGATTGGCTGATGCGCGCCTGGATCGACTGGATTGGCCCCGACCGCATGCATGAAGCCTACGGCGGCACGGAACGCATCGGCGGCACCTCGATCTCCGGGCGCGAGTGGCTCGAACGACCGGGCTCGGTCGGCAAGCCGACCGGCGGCCGCAAGGTCCGCATCGTCGACGAACACGGCGCCCCGCTGCCACCGCGGGAGATCGGCGACGTATTCTTCCTGCCTCCCGGCGGCCAGGGCTCGACCTATCGCTACGTCGGGGCCGAGGCACGCTCAACCCAGGATGGCTGGGAGACGCTCGGCGACATGGGTTGGCTCGACGAGGACGGTTACCTCTATCTCGTCGATCGGCGCACGGACATGATCGTGACCGGCGGCGAGAACGTCTACCCCGCCGAGGTCGAGGGCGCGATCGACGCCCATCCGGCCGTCGGCTCGAGCTGTGTCGTCGGCCTCCCCGACGAGGACCTGGGACAGCGCATCCACGCCATCGTCCAGGCCGAGCCCCAGATCGAGGAAGAGCTCCGCGGCCTCCTCGCCGAGCGCCTCGTTCGCTACAAAATTCCCCGCTCCTTCGAGTTCACCCCCGAGCCACTGCGCGACGACGCGGGCAAACTGCGTCGTTCCAGGCTCCGCGCGGAGCGGGTGGGGTCGGATGCGCCAAACGCCTGAGTGAGTACGGTGCAGTGCGTTAAGATCGCCGACCGCTCAAGCGGGTCACCGAGGCGATGGGCCCCGAGCGTCGCTAGTCGCCCCGATAACGCGGCGCGCGTTTCTCAGCGAAGGCCGCCATGCCTTCCTTGAAATCCTTCGACCGAGAGCTCAGCTCGAGCGCGAAGGCCTCATTCGAAAGCGCTTCCTGCGCCGTGACATCGAAGGCGCGGTTCATCATCGACTTCGACAAACCGAGCGCGACGGTCGGTGCGTCACGCAGTCGAGAAACCAGGCCCGCGCTCGCCGACTCGAGTTCCTCATCGGCGACGACTTCGTGGACCAATTCCCAGCGCTCCGCTGTCTCGGCATCGATCTCGTCGCCGAGCAGCACGACTCGCCTCGCCCTCGCCAATCCGACCAGCCGCGTCAGCAAGAAGGTGCCCCCGCTGTCCGGGCTGAAGCCCCGTGTCACGAAGGGCTCGACAAAGCGCGCCGAGCGGCCCGCCACGATGAAATCGCTGGCGAACGCGAGGTGCGCACCGATCCCCCCCGCCACGCCGCGGACGACCGAGACGACCGGGAGCTGGACCTCGAGCAGGGCCGGAATCAAGCGATGGGCCTGCCGCGGCACTCGACGCTGAATGTCTCCCACCCGCGGCTTCACGTCCTTCCGCGCATTCACGTTCTGAAGATCTGCGCCGGAGCAGAAATGCTCCCCCGCGCCTTCGAGTACGATCACCCGGAGCTGGGGATCGTCGACGGCGCCCTCGACGTGATCGATCAGCCGATCCATCATCGCTCGGGTCAATGCGTTTCGGCGCTCGGGACGCTCAAAGCGCAACCGAAGCACGCCCTCCTCTCGCGAGAGCGAGAGGCCCGGAGCCGCATCGTCGGGAGTCAAGGCCATGGTCGTCAAGTCTAGCGAAGGGAGGCTCCCATGAGTGATTGGCGTCGCATGGTCGAGGCTCGATTCGAAACAGGCGGGGTCCCCCCCGTAGACAGGCGCATGGGCCTCTCCGAGGCGATCCGACGCTTCGTCGAACCCGGCATGACGATCAACCCCGTAAGCCTGCAGGCGCGGCCCGTCGCCGCGCTGCATGAGCTGATCCGCCAATTCCACGGCCGCGACCCGCGCTTCACCTTCGTCTCCTCGTCGCTCTCGGGAAACTATCTCCAGCTCGTTGGGGCCGGGCTCCTGGACAAGGCGATCGTCTCCTTCGCCGGAGAGGGCTACCCGACGCCAGGCCCGAGCCCTGTCGTCGCTCGCGCGCTCGAGGCCGGCGGCTGCGAATTCGAACACTGGACGATGCTGACCCTTTCCCAGCGGCTCCTGGCCGGCGCCCAGGGTCTCTCTTTTGCCCCCACGCGTTCGTTGATCGGCAGCGACATGGCGACGGAGCTCGAGGCCCAGGGGGTCTACCGCGAGATCGAGGACCCCTTCGAGCCCGGCGTCCGGCGTCCCATGATCCGAGCCCTGCGACCCGACGTCGCTTTCGTCCATTGCTGGGCGGCGGACCCGGCCGGCAACGCGATCTGCTTTCCACCCCATCAGGAGAACGTCTACGGCGCGCTCGCGGCGAAACGTGGCGTCGTCCTCACCGCCCACCACTTGGTCGACCCGGAGTTCGTCCGACGTCACGCGCACCTGGTCCGGATCCCCGCCGCCCGGGTACTCGCCGTCTGTCACGCCCCCTACGGATCCCACCCCTACGGAAACTACGCCGCGGGTGTCGACGAGTTCGCGCCCTACGCCAACGACTACGCGCATATGCGGGAGCATCGGGCGGCCCAGGAATCCGCTGAGCGCTATGAAGCGTGGCTACGGCGCTGGATCCTCGACCTGCCCGACCACGCGGCCTACCTCGACGCCCTCGGCAGCCGCCATCTCGAGGACCTCGAGCGCCAGGCAGGCCCGGAGTCGTGGAGGGAAGACCTCGCCGCGCATGCGGACTCCCTGGACGACCTGGCCGGTGGCGGCCCGATCGAAGAGATGATCATCCAGGCCGCGCGGCTCACCCGCCAACGCGTCGAGGAGGGCGGCTTCGACACGCTGCTTTCCGGCGTCGGTCAGGCGGCGCTCGCGGCCTGGGTCGCGACGCATTCGCTCCGCGCTTCGGGCCGAGACGTTACGCTCCTGGCCGAAACCGGGATGGTCGGACACGACCCGCGACCCGCCGATCCCTTCCTCATCAACTACCGAAACATGCCGACGACGACCCAGCTCACCGACGTGATCGAGGCCCTCGGAATCCATGCCTGCGGCGCGTCGAACCGCTGCCTGGCCACCCTCGGCGCCGGACAAGTGGACCGCTACGGCAACGTCAACTCGACGCGGACCCGGAGCGGGCGCTTCCTGGTCGGGTCGGGGGGCGCCAACGACGTCGCGAATGCCGCCGCCGAGACCCTGCTCGTGGCTCGCCAGCAGACCCGCAGCTTCGTCGAGCGGGTCGACTTCGTGACCAGCCCTGGCGAACGGGTCCGGGGCCTGGTCTCGACCCACGGCCGCTACGAGCGGCGCGACGGCGAGCTGGTCCTGACGGGGGTCTTCCAGAGCGCCGGCGCGACCCCGAGGGCCGTGGTCGAGGAGATCCGATCCCTCTGTGGCTGGGCGCTTAGGCTGGCGCCCGAACTCGACTGGATTCCCCCGGCAACCGAGGAAGAACTCACCATGCTGCGCGTCTTTGACCCCGAGCGCTTCTTCCTCGGCCGCCCCGTCCCGACGTGAGGCGCTAGGCCAATACGCCCCCGTCGACCACGAGGACGGATCCGGTCACGAAAGAAGAGGCGGGCGATGCCAGAAAGAGCGCGGCGCCCATGATCTCATTCGGCTCGGCGACCCGCCCGAGCAGCGTCTTCGCCGCCATCTCCGCCTCCAGCTCGGGGCCCCCGGCCCCGAGCATGTCCGTGCGAAAGGGTCCGGGCGCGATCGCGTTGACGCGGATACCGCGCGGACCCAGCTCCGCAGCGGCGGATTGCGTCGCGTGTTCGAGCGCCGCCTTGGCCGAGCCATAGCCAAGCAGGCTCTGGGAGCCACGCATGCCCCCGATCGAGAGAATGTTCAAGATCGCCGCGGCATTGGATCGCTCCAGATGGGGCAAGGCGTGATGCATGAGCTGAAGCGGGCCTCGCAAATTGACGGCGAGACTCTTCTCCCAGGCGCCCTCATCGAAGTCGGCGAGCCGCATCCGCAGTCCGACCGCAGCGTTGTTGACAACGCAGTCGAGGCGACCGAGCTGACGGACGGACTCCTCCACCAGCCGCCGAACCTGCTCCGGATCCCCCAGATGTGTTGGGATCGGAAGGGCCACACCGCCCGCCTGCTCCACCTCCCGGGCCGCACGCTCACAGGCCTCGACCTTGCGGCTCGCGATCACGACCCGAGCCCCTGCCCCTGCCAGCGCGTGGGCGATGGAGAGGCCCAGCCCGCGCGAGCCTCCCGTCACGATCGCGACGCGGTCGCGCATGTCGAAGAGTGCGTCTGGATCGATTCGGGACATGCGAAAACTCCTCGGCGCCCGCGCGGAGACCGCGCGGGCAATCGCCCTAGCGACCTGCTGCTTCGGCCTGCTCGAGCCAATCCTCCAGGCTCGCGTCCTCCCATTCCTCGGGACCGTAGACCGTACGCGGCAGCGGCGTCATGACATGCGCGTCGCCCCCCGTGACGAACTCGGCGCAGCGTGCGTCCCAGACCGTGAGCCGCTCGTCGGCCTCGCCCTCGTCACACAGCCCGCGCGTCGTGTCCCGGTTCTGCCGCAGTCGCGTCTGCGAGGGGATATCGGTCGCCCAGACCATCACCACCTCGTGCTGGTTGCTCGTCACCTCGTAGAGGCCCGTCGGCCGATGGCCATATTCCTCCATGAAGGGGACCCGCTCGCGGCGGACCGCGTCGAGAAACTCGAGTTGCGTCCCGGGTCGCACGCTGAGGATCTCGTTCAAGAAAAGCGTCCCGCGAATCCCGGCGGCGGCGATTTCTTCGGTCGTGGGGCTGCCCGGCACGCCGCCGACCAGCCGGTCGAAGCCGCCGCTGCGCCAGGCCGCCGCCTTATCCCACCACTCGCCGTAGAAGGCCTTGCGGCGCTTCAGGTTCATGCGGTCGACGTTGCTCGCCCAACCCTTCCAGCCGCCAGAGCCGACGTCCCAGATGTTGATCACCTGGGGCCAGCGTCCACCCCCCGCCGCACACACGTAGAACGAGCCCTGCAAACCGAACATCTCCGGCATGCGCAGGACCGGGTCCTGCCAGAGATGCTCCATGTAGTCGTATTGGCCCTGCCCCACGACGTCGACGACCTCGTAGAGATAGAGGCTGCGGTTGGCCATCTCCGGACCTTACCGACCCGGAAGGGGAGCCGCCGCTCGGTTGGCTTCCATTTTTGACGCGCGCGCACCTCCCACGCACACTCAAGTCGCTGCGGGGCGCCCGACAGGTTCCCGCCGAGTCCCCCTCACCGTCCGCAGCAGGCCACCGCTCTTCCCGCTGCAGCCTGAGATCCCCCCCGCCTACGCTCCCTCGCCCTGGACTCTGATCCGCAACTTCACCCGCTTCGCCGAGAAACCGCGGAGATAGACCGAGACCTCGCCCGAGGACACTCGCAACGGTCTAGAAACGGAGCTCGAGCCCCAACACCGGACCGTAGAGCTCGAGATCCACATCCGATTCGTCGTGATCACGATCCTGCCAATAGTCGGACCATCGGTAGCCTGCGAAGAGGCCGAGGTACTCGACGGGCATGATTCGCGCACCGACCTCAAGCTTGGTGACTCGGAGACTCGCTCCATCGCCCTTTGCAGAGGCCAGGAACCCAAGGCTCCCCAGGCCGTAGAATTCGATCATCTCATGCGGCCGAAGACCCGCCCGCACTCCCGCAAAGACGCCGCCAAAGGTACGGCGATCCGTCGTCTGGAGACCCGCGCCCGACAGCGCCGTCTCGGTCGCAAGGATTTCGAACCCACCGAGCGCCTCGAGCCGAAACAGATCCGCGACCGAAAACCCCGTACGGGCGTTCGCCGTCGTGTCGATGAGCCGGGCGCGGCTCCGAATGTTGGTCGGCCCCGCGATCGTCGTCCCGTCGAGCGAGACTTGTCGTCCCGCGGCCACGTTCTGTCGATCGGCGGCCGCCTGATACGCGACCTCGCCGTCGACCGTGATGCCCGTCCATTCAACGATCCGCGCACTGGCTTCCTCTTCTCGGGCTTGGGGCGCATACACCCTCGCAGTGATTCGGCCCGCGGCCGTGATCGTATCTCGGGAGTCGATTCGCACGGTGTCGTTGGCGCATCCGAAAGACCCCGCCCACACGATCGCGAGCAAAAAGATGCGAGCGCTCAAATCACCTGAATTCCAGATGCCCATCCGTTTCCTCCAGAAGCAGCGATCCGGCCATGCCCTCAACAGACGCCTGGTCGACGTTTTGTCTGCCAGTCAGAATCCCGATCCCTCGGCCTCTCGGCCTCTCGGCCTCTAGGCTTGTGCTTCAGCAAAAGCGTATCGCTTAACAGCAGCCCCAGAACGTGAGGAACCACCGTTCACGCTATCACGGCGCCAGTGTCATTCTCTCGATCTGCCCCCAACCCCCTTCAGAATCGAAAATCAGGTTCGAGAACATACTGCCACGGACTCGCTGCTAGGCGGACGGGCTCGTTGCCGCCGGATAGAACTGCTCGGCCCAGCGCCGATGCTCGGCGATCGGACCGTCTTCGTCGCAGAGCACGGGCTTCGCCTCATAGCGCTTGTGCTCCCAGATCTCGAAGTCCTGCTCCGCCACGCGGCCATGTTCCTTCATGTAGCCCTCGAGTTCGGTCTGGAAGGCGTCTCCCTCCCGACCGCCATGCTCCGCGATCACGGCCATCTTGATGCAGGTATGCTCGCGGTCGACCGCCGTGAAGCTCGTGATGACGAGCGTGTTGAAGTGTCCTCGCTGCCGGATGAGTGAGTAGGCGAGTCCCCAATTCTCCCCCTTCATCGTGAACCCATCGCTGAACTCGGGAAGCGTCTGAAATTCCTTGCTCACTCCGATACTCCAGATGTAAGCGGGCCCCTCGAAACTCAGCTGATAGTCCTCGACGGGCTCCATCAAATGGACCGTGTGAAGATGCGGCGAGTCGACACCGTTTTCCGAGATTTCTTGCGGGTGGGTCGCCACCGTCCATTCGAAACGCATCCAGCGATCCGTCCAGCCGGGATCAGACCACTCCGGGAGCGCAGGGATCTCGAAGAAGGGCTCCACGGCGTCCTCCCCACCCCAGACGAAAATCATCCCGTTGCGCTCCAACACCGGGTAGCGCCTCAACCGAGCCGCCGAGGGGATACGGCTTGCGTAGGGGATGTCGACGCAGGCGCCGCTGGCGTCATAACGCCAGCCATGAAAAGGGCACCGAACCGTGCCCTTCTCACAGCGCCCCCCGACCGCGATATTCGCGCCCAGATGGGGACACCAGCCATCGAGCACGGCGACCTCGCCTTGCTCGTCCCGGAAGGCGAGCATATTCCGACCCAGATAGGGCAGCGGCCTCAGCTCATCCGCGCCCAGCTCGTCGGAGAACGCCACGAGGTACCAGCTGCTGGGAATTCCGAACGGGAAACGAGTCATGGATGGCTCCTCTGCAGCGCAACCTCGATACCATGGGGCGTCCGGAGAACCAGCGCCACCGCCAGTTCCGAAAGCGATGCCCACTCGAAACGTGTAATACATCAACTCACCATGCCCGCAGCAGCATCAGCCCTCCGAATCTGGCCGCACTTCCGTCGAGGGAGCTGATCTCGTAGCATCCACCCCGGCATTCGACCGACCGGGTGGATGTCACCACCCGTGGAGTGGGGAGAGTCCAGCATGCATTTTCAAGCAAAGAGACGAACCGGGTTTGCGCGGTGGCTGTGGCTATTGGTGCTGGGTTCGACGCTGACGACGGCGACGGCCCAGGCCCAGAACTCGAATCCCGCGTTCCAGACCTTCTTCACGACCGCGTGTGGGGGAGCGCTCGGCGGGAGCGCCTTCGAGAGTCGCTGTACCGACAACGGAGGGGGCGACCCCACCGGCATTTCCGGCGACGGTGAGGTTTCGCTTACCCCCTCCCAAGCGATCGCGATCAATGAGACCGGGATCGGGCGCCTGATCTCGAAGGGCGACCAGACGGTCGCAGTCATCGAGGATACGAGAGAGGAGTTCCGGGACGCAGATCCGCCGGAGATCGCCCTCATGAACCGCTGGGGGCTGCTGCTGAATGGGAGCTGGACGGGTTTCGATCGCGACCAGCGTGGCTCTGCACGCGGCTACGAGGGAGATACCTTCGGTGTTCAAGTGGGTGCCGACTACCGCATCAATGCGCGCAGCTTCGTGGGTGGGTTCTTCAGCTACGAAACGACGGACACCGACTTCGACCAGCAGAAGAACAACGGGCTCAACTTCGTCGCGCCTTCCAATAATGGAAATACCGACGCCGATCAATACTCGCTCACGATCTTCGGGTCCTACAACATCACGGATGCCCTCTACGTGGATGCGAGCATCCTGGGTGGAATTACGAAATACCACCTCACCCGACGCGCTGTCTACCAGAACGCCGGCCGCAGCACCCTGACCAGCGTACGGGCCAAGGGGAGCCCCAAGGCTGCGGATTTCGCGGTGAGCTGGGGAACAGGCTACGACTTCAACCTCCAGGCGCTTTCGCTCACACCCTACCTGCGTTTTCAGTACTCCTTTTCCGACGTAGAGAGCTATTCGGAGTCTGACTCTTCGGGAATGCAGATGCACTTCGAAGGCGACCGCCAGGATTCCCTCCTGACAGTGGTCGGTTTACGGGGCGCGTACGTCTTGAGTACCGCTTGGGGGGTGTTGCTGCCTCAAGTCCGGGTGGAGTACGAACACGAGTCGCTCAGGGACAGGGTGAACTCCCAGTCCACGTTCATCGAAGACTCGAGCCGGACCGAGTTCAGCATCCGCGGGCCGAGTCCGGACCGGGACCACGTGAACGTAGGCGTCGGCGTCGTCTTCGTACTGCCCGGAGGCTGGATGCCCTTCGTGGACTGGGAGGGCCTCTACGGGAACAGCCAGCTCGACAGGAATCAGGTCTCTCTGGGGATCCGCCACGAGTTCTGACCGGCGTTCCCTCACCGGTCCTGCGGCACGAAGAAGAAATCTCCGGATTCGTGCCCGGCAAACTTGATCGGCGCGTACTGGGGTACCTGCTCGAAATCGGTGCCCTCGGCCGCCCATGTGACGCGAGCCGCAACCTCCCGAAACATGCGCTGGCCCTCGAGTACTTCGCGGTTCTGCTCCAGCACCTCGAGCAGGACCCGCGCGAAGATCGAGTGGTTTCCTCCACCGCTGTCGAGGACGGGCTCGAGGCCGCCTGAGGTGAGCGCGGTCCGCGAGCGTTTCTTGAGCATCGCGCGGATCCAGGTGCGCCGTGCCTCTTCGGTCATTCCCGCTTCGAGGCGGG